>Ga0180121_10000402_pt1 | contig 18041 bp, 13 predicted proteins | sample AntDrymUQ5402106_2_FD_129676 | JGI IMG/M metagenome (GOLD analysis project Ga0180121, IMG submission 129676) | Polar desert sand microbial communities from Dry Valleys, Antarctica - metaG UQ540 (21.06) (version 2) (version 2) | ecosystem: Environmental > Terrestrial > Soil > Desert | place...
AAAAGCGATGGCCATCGGGATTCCCGGCAGTCCTCCCCCGCTTCCGACGTCCAGAACCTCACCCTCCGGCAGCAGAATCCCGGCTGCCTGAATGGCTTCCTCGACATGCTGGTCGAGATTGCGCACGGCCTCAGGACCGATCAGGTTCACCTTCTCGTTCCAGGCGAGAAGAATGTCCTTATATCGCTGCAGGCGTTCGTTCAAAGGCGCGCCCACGAGGAGTTCCCTTTCTAAGGTGCAATCGAAGAATCGAAATTGCCGCCGGTGTCATCCCCTTGATCCTGGCCGCCTGACCCAGCGATGCCGGACGGATAAAATTCAGTTTCTCCACAAGCTCGTTCGAGAGCCCATCCACCCGATACGAGAAGGCCTGAGGAATCCCGAGGCCCTCGTCCCGACGGAATGCTTCGGCCTCGCGAGCCTGCTTGTCCAAGTATCCGGAGTAGCGCAGCTCATTGACGACGCCTTCCAGCTCCTCGTCCCTGAGCGCTTCGATCGCGGCAACCGCGTCCGAAAGACGGCCAGCAGCTCTCGCTTCCTCCGCGAACCGAGCCAAGTCAAATTCCGGTCTCTGAGCCAACCGAGCCAGCGTTGTCGGTCCTGAGAACTCAAGGCCGAAGGTCGATCCCCATTCCACCGTCTCCCGGTTGGGAAAAAGCTCGGCGGCTCGAAGCTGCTCCCGGGCCCGTTCTGTCCTTCCGACCCTCTGTTCTACCCTGAGTTTCCTTTCGTCATCCAGGAGTCCCAGTCGTTCCGCGATCGGACTCAAGCGCTCGTACACCGAATCGCAACCCAGGAGAAGCCGATGCTCCGCTCGGGAGGTGAACATCCGGTACGGCTCTTCAGTCCCCTGCGTAACCAGGTCGTCAATCATGACGCCCAGATAGGCCTGGTCACGACCCACGATCAAGGGCTCGCGGTCCAGGATCTCCTGCGCAGCGTTGATTCCCGCCACCAGACCTTGCGCCGCTGCCTCTTCATACCCGGAGGTACCGTTGATCTGTCCCGCCAGGTAAAGGCCTCGCACTCCACGGACACGAAGGCTGGCGTCGAGTTGTTCGGGATTCACGAAGTCGTATTCGACGGCATACCCGTAGCGGGCGATGACGGATTTCTCGAAGCCGGGCAGCGAGCGGACCACGGCGTCCTGAACGTCCGCGGGCAGAGAGGTCGACACACCGTTCAGATAGAGCCACGGATGCTGGAGCCCCTCGGGCTCCACAAAGACGTGATGCCGTTCCTTGTCAGCGAAGCGAACAACCTTGTCCTCGATGGACGGGCAATAACGGGGACCGATCGCGCTGATCTGGCCCGAGTACATGGGGGCCCGATGCAGATTCTGGCGGATCAGATCATGAGCCGCGGGGCTCGTGTACGTGAGGTGACATAGGACCTGACGCTGAGGCAGGCGGTCCGTCAGGATGGAAAAGGGCCGCGGGTGTTCGTCGCCGGGCTGGGGCTGCATTCTGGAGAAATCCACCGAGTCTTTTTCGACGCGTGGAGGAGTACCCGTTTTGAGCCGTCCCAGCACCAATCCCAGATCGCGAAGGGAATCGGACAGCGTTTCGGCGGCCGGCTCCCCGAAGCGGCCCCCCACGGTGCGGGTCTCTCCCGAATGCATCAGCGCCCGCAGAAAGGTTCCGGTTGTGATGATCACCGCACGACTTCTGAGAATCCTGCCGTCCTGTAGTTTCACACCCTCTATCTTCTGATCCCGCACTTCGAGAGCTCGCACCTGCCCCGCCACGATCGAAATCAAGGGCTCCCGGCTCAGAGTGTTTCGAACGGCCGAAGCGTACAGGTCCCGATCGCATTGAGCGCGAGGGCCCTGAACGGCGGGGCCCTTGGAACGGTTGAGAACGCGGAACTGAATACCGGACTCATCGGTCACTTCGGCCATCATTCCGCCGAGAGCGTCGATCTCCTTGACGAGGTTTCCTTTGGCCAGGCCTCCGATGGCCGGATTGCAGGACATCCGGCCAATAGCCTCGGGTAATAGCGTCACCAGCGCTACGCTGAGTCCGCTTCGAGCCAGGACACGGGCTGCTTCGCTGCCGGCATGGCCGCCACCGATCACAATCGCGTCGAAGGAATCGCTGTTCATGGTTCCACGTGGAACATCACTTACCGATACAAAATTTTGAGAAGATCTCTCGCAGAAGATCCTCCTCGGTGATGGCTCCTACTAGAAGTGCAAGGGAATGTGCGGCCCGTTTCAGGTCGACCACGATGATCTCCTCGCCAGCCCCTGACTCGATGGCTCTCTGCGCGGCCTCCAGCGACTGGCCACAGTCCACGAATAAAGCATTCTGCCGCTCATTCACGATCGTCGGCGATCCCTCTGGTGGAACGAAGCGGGATCGTACTTCCGAATCGAGACGGCTCATCAACAGCTCGACTTCCGGCCTCTCCCCCAGCGCAATCCCGAGGCCGCCCTCCGGCTGTCGTCGAAGATCGACTTTCGTGAATACCAGGATCGAAGAGGGGTATTCGTTCAGGGTAGAGCGATCGGGCCCATCGAGCCCTTTGGTTGCGTCGACGAGATAGAGGACCAGATCGGCCTGGTCTGCAGCTTTCCGGGCACGGCTGATTCCTATGGCTTCTACAACGTCAGCGCTTTCTCGCAGCCCAGCCGTATCGATGAACGTCACCGGAAGCCCGCCGATCTCGATGGTTTCCCGGATCAGGTCCCGCGTGGTCCCTGGAATGGGAGTCACGATTGCCCGTTCGCTTCCGCACAAGAAATTCAGCAAGGTCGATTTACCCGCATTCGGCTGTCCCAGAATGACCGCCGTCAGCCCGCGGGTCGTGGCCCGGCCCCGCTCATACGTCGACGTAATCTGACGGACCTCCTCGATCGCTCCCGTAATGAGGCCTGCGAGCTCACCGCGCTCGATGAACTCGTAACCTTCGTCGGAGAAATCCAGGGCTGCTTCCAGCCTCGAGATGGCCTGAAGTAATGTCTCTCGAGTCCTCACGGCCGCTGCGCTGAGGCGCCCGTCGAGATTGGCCAGAGACAGCCTCGACTGAAGCGCGGTCCTCGACGCGATGAGATCGGCGATCGACTCGGCCTGCAGAAGATCGAGCTTCCCGTTGAGGACGGCCCGCTCACTGAACTCGCCCGGTTCCGCGATCCGGCCGCCGAGAGTCGTGACCGCTCGAATCAGACGGCCGACCAGGGCCGGATTTCCGTGCAGGATCACCTCCACGAGATCGTTGCCGGTAAAGGATCGAGGGCGCTGATAGTAAATCGCGACAGCGTCGTCGAGTGGGATCCCTTGTTCCTCCAGCCGCACGTGCGATGCGACCCGCGGATCAAAGTCGGTCTTTCCGGTGAGCCTGCGGAGAATGGAGAGAGCCTCCGGGCCGTCCATCCGAACCAACGCCAGAGCGCTCTGGCCCGGCGGAGTTGCCGGCGCGACGATCGTGTCGAACAGAGGCGCGTCGCCGCTCACCTGTTACTCGGCGACCGGATTCGGCTGGGTTCGTCGAATGATTGCCACCCGTTTGAAGAAGCCGTCGCCCCTGGACTCGGTGGCGACGTCCGCGTCATCCCGCAGTGCAACGTGGACGATCCTTCGCTCGATCGGATTCATGGCCGGAAGCAACTGCTCACGTCCTTCTGCGCGTACAAGATCGGCCAGCTCATGGGCTTTCTGGGTGAGTTCCTCGGTGCGCCTGGACTTGAAATCCCGAAAATCGAGCTCCACTAACTTCTCGACAGATCTGCCTATAAGAGCTTTATTTGCAAGCACTTGAATGGCGTCAATGACTTCTCCGCCACGTCCCAGGAGGCGCTCGTCATCGCCGCCGAACAAACGGACGTTGATGGACTCCGCTGTTTCCTCTGTTCTTACCGCGAATGGCAGTTCCGCCAGATCCAGCAGCTCTTCACACCATTTCGCGACTGCTCTGGCCGGCTCGGACTGTTCTGCCTGCGGCGGGATTTCCTCCTCGAACGCCGCTCGGGAGGCGGGCCGGGGACGTTCCGTAGGCTGGCGGTCCCGATCTTCGCGCCCCTTCCGATTCCTGCCTCCCCTCTGCCCTTCTCGACGGGGGCGATCCTGTCGATCGTGACGGGCCTGGGGAGCTAGGGTGCTGTGCATTGTCAGGGGTTCACTCGGTGGACGAATCACTTCCGCGCGGGGGCCTACGTTTCCGGCATTGTCATTAACCTCGGCGTCGATGACTACCCTCTTCGTACCACCGAGGAATCCGCGCTTTTCCATCACTACCTGGTACGAGACCATGTAGCGTTCGACCGCCAGCCCCTTAGCGGCGTTGTCGAGAGCTTCCTCGAGATTCCGGCCTTCGAACCTCTGACTCATCACCACCTCCGCGATTAAGCTTTAACCTCTTCGGGATGATCTTTCCAGTACTTGTTCATGATGAGCTGCTGCGCGATGCTGAGAATATTCTGAACGAGCCAGTACAGCACCAGGCCGCTCGGAAATTCTTTGAAGAACCACCCGAAAATGATCGGCATCATCAGAAAGATACGCCGCTGGGCCGGATCGACCGTCGTCGGTGTGATGAGCTGCTGGAAGAACATGGTGGCTGTCATCAGGATCGGCGTAATGTAGTACGGGTCTTTGGCCGAGAGGTCGTTGATCCAGAGCATGAAGTCCGCGCCCCGAAGCTGGATGGCGTGGGATAGCAGACCGTAGAAGGCCCACAGAATGGGGATCTGCAGAAGAATGGGGAGACATCCGCTCATCGGACTGATCCCTTCCACCTGATACAACTTCATCATCTCCATGTTCATCTTCTGGCGCTGCTCGACATCCGTCTTCGCTTTCTTGTAGCGCTCACGGATGGCGTTCATCTTGGGCTGAACCTTCTGCATCTTCTTCATCGAGACGATGCTCTTGTGCTGCAGCGGATAGAGCAGGATCTTTATGATGATCGTGAGCACCACGATGGACCAGCCGAAGTTGTGCGTGAAGGTGTTGATCCAGATCAGAGCGGAGAGCAGGAAACGCGAGATGATCCCGAAGAAACCAAAATCAAGTGTCTGCTCAAGACCGTGGCTCTCGAGGACGGCTGCGTCCTTCGGTCCGAAGAATGCTTTGCCCGAGACTTCACCACCAACCGCGTTCAGTCCGATGACCAGGTCCGGCCGTGTCTCTGGCTTTTCCCCCGGCTTCGATCCATTCGACGGCAGGTTGACCACACCGAACGTCGCGCTTCCGCCCTTGCTTGGCCGCAGCACCGACAGGAAGTAATTGTCCTGAATCCCGACCAGCGGGGGCATCCCTTCGAAAATCTCAAACCGTTTTGCCTTCTCGCGCGGAATGACCTCGATCTTTCCGCCCCGATCGATCAAACCGTTCCCGGTGACCGTGAACTGGTTGTCCTTCTCTTCCGGCCGCAGGGTCCGGATGCCCGGCCCCAGGGAAATACGGTAGGGAGTGGTGTTTCCGGTTACCACGACCGAGAAATCAAACTCGTAATCGTTGATGAAACGGAATGTCTTGACGACGAGGCCCTGGGGAGTTCCGAGGCGGAACTCAACGGTGCGAACACTTTTGTCCTCCGACTCACGGACTACGTAAAGCGAGTGATTGACGAGGCGGTTCCACGCGGCATCCGAGGAGACGATGGCAAAGGGGAAATCGCCACTGTCCGGCGGGCGGGACTTCACGAGCTCGACCGCCTGGCCTTTCGTCTCGGGGAACTGAGTCAGACGAAAGGAAACCAGCTGCGCTCCACGATTGGAAAGGATGGCTGTGAACACCGGTTCGACCACCGAGACATTCACTGGCTCGGTGGCTGCTTCGAGAGACACAACGGGGGTCAGAGCGGGATTGAGGGCCGCGACCGAGGGGGCGACGGGCTGAGCCTTCACCGTCCCGGAAGATTGCTGCGATGGAATCTCAGAGGGCTTGGAAGCGGCGACCGGAACCGGAGGCTTTTCAAGCTTGACCAGTTCAGGAAAGAGCCTCGGCGCCAGAGCCTGCCAGGCCCAGAGAAATGCGATGGAGACGAGTACTGCTACGAAGAGCCGCTTTTCCATGTTTACGGGACGGGATCCCAACCTCCTGGATTGAATGGATGACACCGAAACAGCCTGCGGACTGCCATCCACGATCCCTTCAACACTCCATACTTTTCCACGGCGTTCATAGCGTATACGGAGCAGGACGGTTCGAAGCGGCACATCGGCGGAAGCAGAGGCGAGATAAACCTCTTGTAAGACCGGAGCAGAAAGAGCGTGAACGCACGCACATCAGGCTCCGACCAGCGGTCTACGGATTCGCGTTCGGCGAAATAGCTTTTCAAGGTCGGCTGAAAACTCCCGGAAGGTTGCCTCGGGCGCTCCCGCCTTGAGGTTCACCACGAAATTCAGCGGAGGCAGCAAGGTCCGATTGTGGCGGAAGACTTCGCGGACCCAGCGTTTCATCCGGTTGCGAACGTTTGCCTTCCCAACTTTTTTTGTAACGGTCACACCGATGCGGCTGCCGGACGTGTTTTGGACCACGAACAGGACGCAATAGCGGCCGAACAACTTCTCGCCCCGCTCATACGCCTCCAGAAATTCACGACGCTTGGCGATCCGGGATGCGCGCGGCAGGCGCTTTACGGATCGAGGAGAGCGTGCCGAGCTGTCGTTGACCACCAGACCGTCTCCGCATGCCCTGGAAGGATGGAACCTAGACAGCGAGTCTCTTGCGGCCTTTACGGCGGCGGCGAGATAGAACGGCCATGCCGTCTTTGGTCCGCATGCGGACTCGGAATCCGTGCGTACGCTTGCGACGGCGATTATTGGGCTGAAATGTACGTTTCATCGTAAGTTCCTGATCTGTCTAAATGGTTTGAATAAGGGCGGTGAGTATAGTGACCGCCTCGAGCCGGGTCAACCACGGAATTGCAGTGGATTCAAGCAGTTTGCCGAACGCCAGACGGGAGGCAGGCTATTCCATCCGGAAGGTCGGAGGTTGCAGGTGAAAAGGTTGCAGGCCGAAGGGCGCCGACGCGTTCAGCTTCACCCGGAGAACGCGAATCGGACCTGTTTTCGAACTCTTGCCGGGTCCATTTGCCTATGCTAGACTCGCGACCCTTTCTGGTGTCCTCTTTTCCACAGCTGTGGAAATCTTGTGGAATGTCAACGAGATGCGACGTTTCCGACCTGACAAATGAACCTCTGGAATCGCGTCCTTACCGAGCTCGAAAAGACCATAGATAAGGGCGAGTACAAGACTTGGTTCGAGCCCACCTCGTTTCTGGCTGAAAAAGGCGAGACTATCGACGTCAGAGTGCCCGATGGCCGGTTCGTCGATGCGATTTCTGAACGGTACAGCCACCAGATCCGCAGCATCCTGGCCGAGTTTTCAGAAGAGAAGCGACGGATCCAGTTTGTGGCTGACTCCGCGGTGATTTCCGAGTTACCTCCCGCCCAGCCCCCGCCCACCCACAGTGAGGTTCCGTCATCGCTTTTCAATCCTCGCTATCGGTTCAGCAGCTTCGTGGTCGGTAATTCGAACCAGCTGGCCTACGCCGCTTCGCTCTCGATTGCCGAGAACCCCAGTAATTCGTTCAATCCTCTCTTCATCTATGGAGGCGCCGGTCTCGGGAAGACGCATCTGATTCAGGCCATCGGCCAGCAGATCCGCCAGGTCCATCCTTCGATGCGGGTGGTCTACATGTCCGCCGACAATTTCGTCACGGATCTGATCACTTCCATCCGCTACGACAAGATGTCTTCGTTCCGGGATCGATATCGCCGGGTCGATGCGTTACTCCTCGACGACATCCAGTTTCTGGCCGGCAAAGAGAGGACTCAGGAAGAGTTTTTTCACACCTTCAATGCGCTCTACGAAGCTCAGAAACAGATTGTCTTCACTTCGGACGCGCCTCCTCGCGAGATCCCCACCCTTGAGGAGCGTCTCCGCTCGCGTTTCGAATGGGGACTGATCGCGGACATTCAACCGCCTGATCTGGAGACCAAGGTAGCGATTCTCCGAAAGAAGGCTGAGGACAAAAAGATTCAGCTTCCAAACGATGTCGCGCTCTTTATCGCGGAGCGTGTGCGATCGAACGTCCGGGAACTGGAAGGCCTCTTGAATCGCGTTACAGCGTTCGGATCACTCACCGGCCACGCCCTGGACATGGACCTGGTCAAAGAAGCGCTCCGCGATCTGCTCACCAAAGAGAACAAGCCCATCACCGCACCGGAGATCCTGAAGGTCGTCGCCAATCATTACGGCATCAAGGTCTCCGAGCTCAAATCAAAATCAAACGCGCGCCCCGTCTCTTACCCTCGCCAGATCGCCATGTTCATCTGTAAGGAGCTCACCGATCTTTCTTATCCGGAGATTGGAAAGATCTTCAACAACAAGCATCACTCCACGGTGATCTACTCTGTTGAGAAAATCGATAAGTTAAAACAGGAAGACTCCAGCGTGTCGAGCACAATCGACATGCTCATCAAACATTTCCGTTGATCTCAGCTCGCCTTTTCACGATTTCCGCCGAACCCGGGATTTGCCTGATGAAAACCTGCGGAGAAAATCGAACTGATCTTTTTTTGCTGCGAGGCTGTGGAAAAAGAGGGTCCTACTCCGCTGCTTTTCCGCCGCGTTCTCCGCAGCCGAGTCCGAGCGACACTGATATACTTTTGTTTGAGTTAGAGACCCGCCCCGACTTTTCCTCAGTGATTCATTGACTCTATTACTAGAAAGAAAGAATTAGTTTCTTAAAGGACGGAAGGCATGGAGTTCACCGTAGCAAAAGCGGATCTTCAGAAAGAGCTCCAGCTTTGTCAGGGTGTGGTCGAGAAACGCTCGACGATTCCAATCCTTTCCAACGTCCTGGTTCGCGCCGTCGGAAACCGTCTCGAGATCGCAGCCACGGATCTGGATGTCACGCTGCTCAGCTCCTGTCCCGCCAGAATCGTGAAGGAAGGCGCGCTGACCATCGAGGCTCGCAGATTTTTCGACGTGGTCCGCTCCCTCCCCGATGAAGACGTCAACGTGAAACTGCAGGAAAATTTCTCGGTAACGATCGAATCAGGAAGCGCCAAGTTCAGGCTCCTCGGACTGCCTTCTGAGGATTACCCGACACTGCCTACCGTGAAAATCGATGACGCCTACTCCATCGAGCTCAGCGATCTCAAGACCATGGTTGAGAAAGTCATCTTCGCCATCACCCATGAAGAGACCCGATTCCAACTCAACGGAGCGTTGCTGAAGGTATTCGACGACAAACTGGAGATGGTGGCCACGGACGGGCACCGCATGGCGCTGGTCAACTTTCCCAAGACCAGCACCAAAAAAGCTGACGACCTGACCATCCTCATTCCCAGGAAAGCGCTCCACGAATTGTTGCGGCTGGAAGCTGGAGAGGACGGCCAGGTTCAGTTCGGGACCTCTGAGAATCACCTGTTCTTCGAGGCTGGCGCTCGGAGGCTCATGGCCCGCATGATCGACGTCAACTTTCCGAACTACATGGAAGTCATCTCGCGCGATAACGACCGCCAGGTCCTGGTAGACCGTGAACGACTCCTTTCGACGATCCGGCGAATTTCCCTCGTCGCCAACGAACGCACACGAGCAGTGAGGTTCGACTTTGCTCCCGGCAAGCTCACGGTTTCCTCAACCAACCCCGAGCTGGGTGATGCGCGTGAAACTGTACCCATCGACTATGCCGGCGCACCGTTTTTCGTGGGGTTGAATGCCGCGTACGTTTCTGATTTCCTCAGTGCCGTGGACTCGACCGGAGTCTCGCTCGAGCTAAAGGACGAGAATAGCCAGTGCATTGGACGGCCATCGGCGGCCGAGCAGCTTCCCTACGAATACCTGTACGTGGTCATGCCGATGCGCATCGGTTGATTCGCGTTGATTCTCGAGACGCTTACCCCCCGCTACTTCCGCAACCTCGTTGAACGTCAGACTGCATTCCACCCCGTCGCGAATCTTTTCGTCGGGGACAACGGTCAGGGCAAGACCAACGTACTCGAGGCCATCTACTTCCTGGCAACGACCAAATCGTTTCGCACGGCCCGACTCGAGCATCTGATCGCCTTCGGCAAACCCGAGCTCTTCATCCAGGGGTCAGTTCATCGCGACTCGGTGCGCAAGGCGATTTCGATCGGCTTCGAGACCGGTGAACAGCGCCGCCGCGAGCTGATGGTGAACGGGCAAAAGTGCACACTCGCCGATTATCTGGGCGGCATCTCAGTGCTGGCCTATTCGGCCAGCCGCCTGGAAGTACTTCGCGGGGGGCCGGAGGAACGTCGAAGATTTCTCGATCGAGGAATCGCCGCCCTGCATCCTCGTTACATCGCGGATCTTGGTCGCTACAACCGATCCCTGCGTCAGAGGAATGCACTGCTGCAGGACATCCGCAAAGGACGAGCTCCGTCCAGGGCACTGGATCCCTGGGACGAGGAGCTGGTTTCCTCGGCCCTTCCCATCATCAGCTCACGCCAGGCATACGTCTCGGAGCTGCGTCAGGCTCATGGCAAGGTAGTCGCGGCACATGCCTATCACATCGATGATGTCGAGATGAATTACAGGCCCAACAGCGCGCCGGGTGAGAAAGCGGAGGCGGAACTGGCCCGGGCCCGGGAGCTGCGCCCGCGGGAGATCAAGCTGGGACATTCGCTGATCGGCCCTCACCGTGATGACGTGGAGTTTCGCTGGCAGCATCGTCCGGTTCACGAGGTGTTGTCGGGCGGCGAGCTGAAAATGACTCTGCTGTTCCTGAAGTTCGCCAAGCTCATCCTCCACAGCGAGCGACACCGCGAACCGCCGATTTTTCTGCTTGATGATCTGGATGCGGAGCTGGACCTCGGCATCACGGCCCGGCTGGTGGCGTATCTGACCGGCGTTACTCAGCTTTTCGCGACGTCCGCAAAACCATCGATTCTGGAACGTCTCGGGCTTCGCGATTTCCGGATTTTCAGGCTGAAAGCCGGAGCGCTAACGATCGAAAAATAAGGATGGGAGAAACCAGTACTCTACTCATTAATCGATAGAATTTTCTGCTACAATTTGACGTTCTCAACCACGCGAGAAATCTCTGATTTCTTGTGTTCGAGTCGCGCGGGCCGGGAGGGGTGGCGGCAGCGGCCAGAACATGGTTTTTCACGACATAACGAACGACACCCAGCCTCTGGCTGTCGTCTCCCGGCTCGTTTTCGTCCCTTTATTCTCAGAAAGTAAGAATGGCAAGCAATTACACCGCAGAAGACATCAAAGTCCTCAAAGGGCTGGATGCCGTCCGAAAACGCCCCGGGATGTACATCGGGGATACCGATGACATCACTGGCCTCCACCACATGGTGTACGAGGTTGTCGATAACGCCATCGACGAGGCGCTGGCCGGCCATGCCACCAACGTCTCGGTGACGATCCACGCCGACAGCTCGGTCACCGTCGAAGACAACGGCCGAGGAATCCCGGTTGATACCCACAAGGAAGAAGGGCGTTCGGCGGCTGAGGTCATCATGACCGAGCTCCACGCCGGCGGAAAGTTCGATAACAACTCCTACAAGGTCTCGGGCGGTCTGCACGGGGTCGGCGTTTCGGTCGTCAATTTCCTCTCGGAATGGTTGGAGCTCGAGATCTATCGCGACGGTTCGGTCTGGACTCAGCGTTACGAACAAGGCCGGCCCGTCGCTGACCTTCTCCGCGCAGGAAAGAGTCTGGTGACGGGAACGAAGGTCACCTTCAAGGCTGACCCGGAGATTTTCTCGGTCCGGGAAATGAATTTCGACACGCTCTCTCAGCGTCTTCGAGAATTATCGTTTTTAAATTCCGGTGTCCTGATCAGAATTCTCGACGAGCGGACCGAGAAGGCTCACGAGTTCCAGTACGAAGGGGGAATCGTTTCTTTCGTCGAGGACCTGAACAAGAACAAGATCCCCATTCACCCGGCCCCGATTTTTGTCAGGGAGGAAAAAGACGGGGAACAGGTCGAAATCGCTCTGCAGTGGAACGAGGGCTACAGCGAAAACATCTACGCCTTCACCAACACCATCAAAAACCTGGATGGCGGGACGCATCTGGCCGGGTTTAAGGCCGCGCTTACCCGGACCGTGAACAAGTACGTCGAGGAAAACGGGATGGCCGCGAAGCTGAAGCTCAGCATCGAGGGCGACGACGTTCGCGAGGGCCTCACTGCGGTCGTCTCGATCAAAATCCGTGATCCTAAGTTCTCGTCGCAGACCAAGGACAAGCTGGTGTCTTCTCATGTCAAGACATGGGTCGAGCAGGTGGTCAACGAGAAGCTGGCCTCGTACTTTGAAGAGAACCCTCGCGAAACGCGCCGGGTCCTGGAGAAGGTAATCGAAGCCGCGCGGGCCCGTGAGGCCGCGCGCAAAGCCCGGGATCTGACTCGCCGCAAAGGCGCCCTGGATTCGGCTTCGCTGCCGGGTAAACTGGCTGATTGCCAGGAGCGCGATCCCCGCTACTCGGAGATCTATTTCGTGGAGGGAGATTCGGCCGGCGGCTCAGCCAAGCAGGGACGGGATCGCCGCTTCCAGGCCATCCTTCCCCTCAAGGGCAAGATCCTGAACGTCGAGAAGGCCCGACTCGACAAGATGCTTTCATCCGAAGAGATCCGGGTGATGATCACCGCCCTCGGCACGGGCATCGGCACCGACGATTTCAATGCCGACAAGGCTCGCTATCACAAGATCATCATCATGACCGACGCCGACGTGGACGGATCGCATATCAGGACGCTGATCCTGACGTTCTTCTTCCGTCACATGCGGGAAATCATCGATCGGGGCTTTCTCTTCATCGCCCAGCCGCCGCTGTTCAAAGTCGCGCAAGGCAAGAAGGAAACCTACATCAAAGACGAAGCCGAGCTTTCCAGGTACCTCATGAACCGCGTCGCGGAAGGGTTGGAGCTGATTCCGCAGGCCGGTCCGCCTCTGCATGGCGATTCTCTGATCTCGCTGATCGGAAAGCTCGAAGAATTTCGCTCGCACGCGAAGCGTCTGGAGTCGCGAGGACTTCCTCGGGAAGTACTGGACATTCTGCTTTCCGAGCAGTCCACCGAACGGGCCATCCTGGCCGATCCGTTGAGGGTGGAGAGGCTCAGTGAAGCGATCCGGCGCACGGGGGTGGCCGACGTCACCGTCTCGCGCGACGAGCAGCACGAAATGGCGACGATCCGCCTGGTGATGCGCAGCGGCGGGGCGAGATCCGTGCTGATCAACTTCGACACCCTCAGCCAGTACGAGGTTCGTCAGACCGCCCAGCTTTTTCAGCAGGTGGCCGGACAGGGTCTCCCGCCCTACGTCCTGAGCCATGGCGAGACTCGCTACACCCTCAGCACATTCGACGAACTCGTGGAGCAGATCTACGAGCTGGCCAAGAAGGGCCTGAGTATTCAGCGTTACAAGGGTCTTGGCGAAATGAACCCCGAACAGTTGTGGCAGACCACCATGAATCCCGAGACCAGGAGACTGCTCCAGGTCCGGATCGAGGACGGTGTTGCTGCTGACGCCATGTTCACCATCCTGATGGGTGATCAGGTTGAGCCTCGGCGCGATTTCATCCAGCGATACGCCCTGGATGTGACCAACCTCGATATCTGATTCGCGCGGGTTTCTCCCGGCGACAAGGAACACGATGTCCGAAACTCCATTCACGAACGATCAGAAGATTCCAATCAACATCGAAGACGAGATGCGCAAGTCGTATCTCGACTACGCCATGTCCGTGATCATCGGCCGGGCCCTGCCCGACGTGCGCGACGGGCTCAAACCCGTGCATCGACGGGTTCTCTACGGCATGTACGACGCCGGCAACACCGCCGGCAAGGCCTACAAGAAATCGGCGCGCATCGTCGGCGATGTCATGGGTAAGTTTCATCCCCACGGCGACTCGGCCATTTACGATGCCGTGGTCCGGCTGGCGCAGGACTTCTCCATGCGCTATCCGCTCGTCGACGGACAGGGCAACTTCGGATCGGTCGATGGCGATAACGCCGCGGCCATGCGCTACACCGAGATCCGGCTGACACGTCTGGCCGAGGAGCTGCTGCGCGACGATATCGACAAGGAAACCGTTGACTGGGTGCCGAACTACGACGGCACGGAACGGGAGCCTTCGGTTCTTCCCTCGAAATACCCCAATCTGCTGGTCAATGGCTCCTCAGGGATCGCGGTGGGAATGGCCACGAACATTCCTCCTCACAACCTCAGCGAGGTCATCGACGCCTGCGTCATGCTGATCGAGAAGCCGGACACTTCCACACTGGAGTTGATGCGGGTGATCCCGGGACCTGACTTCCCCACGGCCGGATTTATCCATGGACTCGAGGGGATCCGTCAGGCTTATGAGACCGGCCGCGGAATCATTCAGATGCGGGCCCGTACGTTCATCGAGACTCAGAAGAAGAACCCCGAGCGCCAGTCCATCGTCATCACCGAGATTCCCTACATGACCAACAAGGCCCGGCTGATCGAAAAGATCGCCGAACTTGTGCGCGACAAGAAAATAGAGGGCATTTCCGATCTCCGGGACGAGTCGGACCGCGAAGGGATCCGTGTTGTGGTGGAGCTGAAGAGGGGAGAGGTTCCGGACATCATCCTGAACTCCCTTTTCAAGAACACTGCGATGCAGTCGACCTTCGGGATCAACTTCCTGGCCATCGTCAACAACCAGCCGCAGGTGATGAATCTACCGACGATCCTGCGTCACTTCATCGACCACCGCAAAGAGATCGTCGTTCGCCGCACACGCTTCGAGCTGCGCAAGGCGGAGGAACGGGCCCACATTCTGGAAGGCCTGGTCAAAGCCCTCGATCATCTCGATGAGGTCATCTCGCTCATCCGCGGCAGCGCCTCTCCGGACCTGGCCAAAGAGCGTCTCATCTCCAAGTTCCAGTTCTCCACCGTTCAGGCCCAGGCCATTTTGGAGATGCGCCTGCAGCGGCTGACCGGTCTGGAGCGCGACAAGATCGTCAACGAGTACCAGGAGATTCTAGCCACCATTGCCCGCCTCCAGGAGATTCTGGGTTCCGAAAAACTGGTGCTGGAGATCATCACTTCCGAGCTGACCGAGATCAAGCGGTTGTACGGCGATGCCCGCCGTACTGAGATCGTTCCGCACGCCACCGACATCAGCATCGAAGATCTGATCGTCGAGGAAGACATGGTCATCACCGTCTCCCGCGGCGGATACATCAAACGCTCGCCTTTGTCGCTTCATCGATCGCAACGGCGGGGCGGCAAGGGAAAGATCGGCATGGTACCGAAGGAAGAGGACATCGTCGAGCATCTTTTCGTGGCTTCGACGCATGCCTACATCCTGGTCTTCACCGATCGCGGGCGGCTGCACTGGCTGAAGGTTCACACCTTGCCGCAGATCGGCGCGGCTGCTCGTGGCAAAGCCATCGTTAACCTCCTGAATGTGGAGCAGGGTGAGAACGTTCGCGCACTTCTCGCGGTCAAGGACTTCACCGAGGGCAAGTACGTGGTGATGGTCACGAGGGCCGGCAAGGTCAAGAAGACGGAGCTGGAGGCGTTCTCCAACCCCAGGGCTTCGGGAATCATCGCCATCGACATCAACGAGGGTGACGATCTCTACAGCGTTGACCTGACCGACGGTGAATCCCAGGTCTTCATCGGTACCAATGATGGAATGGCTATCCGGTTCGACGAAACCGACGTCCGGCCGATGGGCCGGGGAGCGGCTGGTGTAAAAGGCATCAACTTACGACAGGGGGACTTCGTCGTCGAGATGGATGTCCTTCACACCCCTCATTCGGGCGAGATCCTGACCGTAACCGAGAAAGGGTTCGGCAAGCGAACCCCGGTGGAAGACTACCGGTTGCAGACCCGTGGCGGAACGGGTGTCATCAATATCAAGACCACGGACAAGAACGGGAAAGTCTCGGGGATCAAGTACGTCGGGCAGGATGACGAGTTGTTGCTGATCACGCGTCACGGAAAGATGATCCGCGTGAGCTGCTCCACTATTCGGTCCGTAGGCCGATCCTCCCAGGGAGTCAGGCTCATCAACCTGGACGAGGACGATATCGTCGTTGCAGCAGTGAAGCTCGTGGAGAAAGAGCAGGACAACGGATTAGAGGGCGGAACAGGCGACGGGGAAAACCCGGACGAGGAATCAGCTGAGTCGCTGCCCGATGATCCGGATACGGTTCACTAGCCCGATGATCGTCCGCCGGAGGGGGGTCGATGAGGGAGTGTGATGTACAAACTGACTCGTGAACGCGTTTCGCTGCTGGCACGACTCATCACAGATGGGCTGGAGAACCAGTCGTCGAACCGTCTGCTGAAAGACGAGGAAATTGTCCGTCAGGCCATCCTTCACGCTCTCGTCGACGAGGTCAAGCACGACGAGGAGCACCGGAGCAACGTCCGGGAAAGGATCCTGGCCATGAAACGTCCGCCCGTCCCCTCATCCAAAGAGTGGGAGCTCTTGTTCCGGAAGCTCCTGGATGAAGAATATGAGAAGGAAGTGTTTGACGAGAAGTGAAGTCGGAGCAGGGGTAAGTCAGATCACACGCCCGGCTCAGTGCTCGGCGTTCCAGGAATTGATGTAGGAGGCGCGGCGGGAAGGTCCTGCGCATCATCGGCCGCATCGGCATGCATGGTAGAGCGCAGCCGTTGGGCTTTCATTCGTTCGAAGATTCCTCCGGCGTGCCCTGCCGGGATCCAGCTGTTCCCGCCGCACTTCGGGCATCGTCCTCGAAAGGCGATGTTCTTCCCGCAATCCGGACAGATGATGACGAGCGAGTGCGAGAGCTCAAACTTCTGCTCTCCTTCCTCATCGAGATTATTGAGGAAGCCGCTCAGATTCTGGAAGGTCTCTTCGAACGCCATCAGACTTTGCTCCTGGGGCAACCGACTCAATTTTGCACACGCTATGCCACGGAGGAACAGGGGTTGCCAGTGGACCAATCGCCCGGGCGGGTTTCAGGTTTTCACGTTCCAGGTACCAGGTTGTATGAGATTGAGATCCGGAATCCGGGATCCGGAGGATGCTGCCCGCCAACCGTTGTCCGTTGGAGAGCTCCCTTCACTCGGGCTCGTACTCGAACCAGCTCTGGAAACAAAGCATGACGGACGCGGACAACTTAGAACAATTCCTGATTGCCAAACCCACAACGGATCAATTCTTCATGACATCGAACTGCTCGTGGTGGAGGTGCTCATCCGGTTTGAGCACGAGATGGATGTTGAAGGTCCGTTCCACCTCGTCGAACATCGCGGCGTCTTCGCTCTGAATCGCTGCGTAGATCTCAGGATTCAGACGGACGATGACTTCCTGGCCTTCGTGAGTGTCGTTCAACTTCATGAGCTCGCGCCAGATTTCCAGACTGATGGTTGCGTTCGATTTGATCCGCCCGCTGCCGCCGCAATAAGAGCAGGCCTGTGTCAATGAGCGCTCCAGACTCTGCCGGACCCGTTTGCGCGTCATCTCCACCAGGCCGAACTCGGAGATCTGAAGGATCTTGGTCTTGGAACGATCCTTTCTGATCTCGTTTTCCAGAGTCTCGAAGACCCTGGCGCGATTGCCGAGGTCCTCCATGTCGATGAAATCGAGCACGATGATTCCGCCCAGATCGCGCAGACGGATCTGCCTGACGATCTCACGGATGGCCTCGAGGTTGGTCCGGAAGACCGTCTCCTCGAGGTTCTTCCGCCCCACGTACTTGCCCGTGTTCACGTCGATTGCAACGAGCGCTTCGGTCTGATTGATGACGATGTATCCACCGGACTTGAGCCAGACCTTCGACTTGAGAGCCTTGGCGATCTCAGGCTCGATGCCGAACTCGTCGAAAATCGGTTCATCGCGGCGATAGAGGCGAACGCGTGAGACCAGGTTGGGTTGGATCTTGTCGAGAAACTCGACGATCCGCTGATAGTGCTCGATGGAATCGACCCATACCGTCTTGAACTCCGCTGAGAGCACGTCGCGAATCGTTCTGAGAATGAGGTCGAGATCGTGATGGACTGCATTGGGCGCAGAGGCTTTGTCGCCCTTTCGTTTGATGTGGTCCCAGAGATCGGTCAGGTATACGAGATCGGCGCGAAACTCGTCCTCACTCCGTCC
>Ga0180121_10000404_pt1 | contig 18037 bp, 23 predicted proteins | sample AntDrymUQ5402106_2_FD_129676 | JGI IMG/M metagenome (GOLD analysis project Ga0180121, IMG submission 129676) | Polar desert sand microbial communities from Dry Valleys, Antarctica - metaG UQ540 (21.06) (version 2) (version 2) | ecosystem: Environmental > Terrestrial > Soil > Desert | place...
AGCCCGCCGAGGCGGCTTCGATCCTGCGCTGGGGGTACGAAGAGCTCTCCGCGATGGGAGCGCAGAGCGTGATCCCCGCGATCAGCGGCTTCCTGTCCGACACACTCTCGGAAGACGGGCAATATCAGGAAGCGGAGCGGTTCGCGCGGCTTGCGAAGGACGGAGCGACGGCAGCGGACGTCGCTGCCCAGGTGATGTGGCGAGTCGGTCTGTCCCGGGCGACCGGCGACGCGCAGCTCGCCCAGGAGGCGGTCGGCCTTGCCGAGGCCACCGACTATCCCGACCTGAAGGCGCGGGCCTACACCGCGACCGGTGATCTCGAAAGCGCACGTCTAACGTACGAATCGAAGGGGAATCTCGCAGCGATCAAGCGCGTATTGGCCCACGAGGCCGCTTCGTCATAGGATCGCCGGGTAGGACAAACGGGTGACAGGAGGTTGGGATGGCCGCCAAGGGCAAGTGGAAGGACGAGGCTAGGGACTTCGCCGCGTTCAAGAACGCGATCAGGGAAGAGCTGAACAAGAAGCCGGCGGGGAGCGAATGGATCGTCGAGATACAGGTCAAGAAGTCCGGTAATCCGATTCACGAGTTCTCGATCGAACTCCGGCCGGTCTGAGAGAACGAAAGGAGAAACACGTGGCAGAAATCGCCAAGGTCATCACGATCATCGGCCAGTCGCCGGAGAGCTTCGCCAAGGCGGCCGACGTGGCCGTCCAGGAGGCGTCGAAGACCCTCCGAGGGATCTCCGGCGCCGATGTCGTCTCGATGAGTGCCCTGGTCGAGAACGACCGGATCAGCATGTACCGCACGACCGTCAACATCGCGTTCGCTCTCGAGCGCTAGAGCAGGAGCGCGCGCGCGTAGTCGCGGGCGTCGAACGGCCTCAAGTCGTCGAGCCCCTCTCCGACGCCCACGAGCTTGACCGGAAGGCCGAGCTCGTGGGCGATCGCGAGCGCGACACCACCCTTTGCCGAGCCGTCGAGCTTGGTCAGCGCGACGCCGGTGACCTGGACGGCCTCGCCGAAGAGCCGGGCCTGCTGGAGCCCGTTCTGGCCGGTCGTCGCATCGACGACGAGGAGCGTCTCGTGGGGCGCTCCTTCCAGTCGGCGCTCGATCACGCGGCGGACTTTCGCGAGCTCCTCCATCAGGTTTGTCTGCGTGTGCAGCCGGCCGGCGGTGTCGACGAGAACGACGTCGCGGCCCCTGGCGATCGCCGCCTCGATCCCGTCGTAGGCGACGGCGGCGGGATCCCCCCCTCGCTCCGACCCCACGAAGTCGGCGCCCGACCGCTCGGCCCAGATCTCGAGCTGCTCCTCGGCGGCGGCGCGGAACGTGTCCGCGGCGGCGAGGAGGACGGAATGGCCGTGTTCGGTCAGGCGCTTGGCCAGCTTCCCGATCGTCGTCGTCTTGCCGGTGCCGTTGACGCCGACGACGAGGATCACCGTGGGCTTGTGGGCGAGGTCGAGCCGGGGCGCTTGCCCTAGCAGCTGCGCAGCCTCCTCGCTCAGGGCGGCGCCGAGCTCGCCGACATCGCCGCGGGCCTCGAGGCGATGAACGAGCTCCGCCGTCGTCGGAACGCCGACATCGGCGGCGATCAGGGCTTCCTCCAGCCGCTCCCACGCCTCGCTGTCTCCAGGATCGAACGCGGCGGCGGCGATCTGCTCCGTCAGCGCGCGCCGGCTCTTGCCCAGGGAGTCACGGAGGCGGGAGAAGAAGCCTTCCTGCTCCGCCTCCGTCTCGTCCGGCGTGTCGGTGTCGCCGAGAAACTCGCCCCAGCTCCTGGCCATCGCGGGAGGCTAGCCTCAGCGCTTATGGAGTGGGAGGAGGTTCGCGATCTGGCGCTCGCGCTCGAGGACGTGGAGGAGTCGACCTCTTGGGGCGCGCCGTGCGTGAAGGTGCGGGGCAAATGGTTCGCGGGCCTGAGCCCGCACGAGCAGGCCGCCGGCGCTCTCGTCGTTCGGTGCGACCCGGACGAGCGTCCGCTGATGCTCGCGGGCGAGCCGGAGCTCTTCTACGTCACGCCGCACTACGAGCCGGCGAACGGCTACGTGCTCATCCGGCTGGAGGCCGCGACGCCGAACGCCGTGCGCGACCGGCTCGAGGACGCGTGGGCGCTGGCCCGCGAGAAGCGCCGCTAGCACCCGAGTGGCTCGCCGGCCCATGTCCCGGGGTCAGACCCCAAGACGTGTCCACGTCGGCCAGTCAGCGTGATGGACAGTGGCGTCCCGATCGAACGGGTTCGCGACCACGTGGCCTGAAGGGACGTGCGGTGGGGTCAGACCCCAAGCCGTGTCTCCAGGGGCTAGGCGGCGGCTTCGGAGGCCGCTTCGCGCGGGACCTTGCGCGAGATGACCTGTGAGACGCCGGATTCGCCCATCGTGACCCCGTAGAGGACGTCCGCAGCCTCCATCGTCCTCTTCTGGTGCGTGATGACGATGAACTGAGCTCGGTCGGCGAAACGGCGGAGGAGCTCGACGAAGCGACCGATGTTGGCGTCGTCGAGCGCCGCCTCCACTTCGTCGAGCAGGTAGAACGGGCATGGCCGGGCCAGGAAGAGCGCGAAGAGGAATGAGATCGCGCCGAGCGCCTTCTCGCCCCCAGACAGGAGCGATAGGCGGGTCACGCGCTTGCCCGCCGGTCGTAGCTCGACCTCGATGCCAGGCCCCACCTCCTCGTCGTCTCCTGCGGTCTCGCCGGTCAGGCGCAGGCGGCCGTGGCCCCCAGGGAAGAGCGTCGACGCGACCTCCTCGAAGTGGACGCTGACTGCGTCGAAGGTCTCGGCGAAGCGACGCTCGACCGTGCGGTCGAGGTCGTCTCTGAGCTTGGCGAGCTCGTCGAGGCTGCGCTCGAGATCCTCTCGCTGCATGCTCAATTCGGCGAGTGTCTCCTTCTCCCGTTCGTACTCCTCGGCGGCGAGCGGGTTGACCCGCCCGAGTTCTTCGCGCCGGCGCGCGAGCTTGTCGAGCCTGTCGACGAGCGCCTCTCGATTGTCTCCCTCGGACGCCTCAGCGCCGGCCGCGTCCAGGCGGCGCTGGGCTTCCTCGCGCTCGGCGTGCATGCGGGCGAGCTCGACGTCAATCGCTCCGGCCGCAGCCGCGGCCTCGCCCGCCTCGCGCCGAATCTCGGCCTCCGCTCCGCCGAGCCGGCGAAGCTCTGCCGCGAGCTCACCCGTTCGGGCCGTGCCGGCGTCGGCCCGGGCACGAAGCGTCGGCTCCCAGCGGTCGGTGGCGGATCCAGCGGCGGCCAGCGTGCGTTCGAGTCGCTCGGCGACCGCGATCAGCGGCCGGTAACGGCCGTCGTCCGCATCGCCCGTCGGAGCAGGCTCGTCCACGATCGCCTCGGCCTGCCGCTCGAGCGCCTGCACCTCTTCCGCGAGAGCTCGGCGCCGGGCCTCGAGCTCCAGCAAGACGGCCTCAGCCGCCTCTCCAGCGAACCAGACCTCACGGCGATCCGGGTCGTAGGCGACACCTTCCCGGGTCACTGCCAGCCCCGTCTGGGCGAGGAGGTCATCCCGCTCGACGATCGCGAACTCGTCCACCCGGTCTTCGACCACGACGTGGAGGCTGCCGAGGCCTCGAGCTCGGGCTTCGTCAACGAGGCGTAGGGCAGCTTCCTCGTCCGGCGCGAGGATCGCAGCGCCGCGGCCGCGGAGCGCGGCGGCGACAGCCTTCTCGTCTCCCGGAGCAACGTCTAGTCGGGACAGCAGAAGCTCATGGCCCGCCTCGGCGAGTGCTCGAGCTGCGGGAGGGACTCCCTCGCGTTCGGCGAGTGTCCGCTCCAGCGCGGCGAGCCGCTCGCGGGTGAGATCGGCCTCCTCGCGGAGCCCTTGCCGGCGCAGGTCGGCGGACGTTGGACCGGTGCGTAGCCTTGGACGGCTCGCGGCCTGGCGAAGCGACTCGACCAGCGAGCTCGCACTCTCCCGCCTCAGACCGAGCCGCTCGCCGGCGCTCTTGAGCCGGTAGAGCGAGGCCGTCGAGGCCTCCCGCTTGCCCGCGGCGTCGGCCAGCTCCTCTTCGGCCCGGTGCCGCTCGGCCAGGAGCTCCTCGAGCTTCGTCTCGGTTCGGCGCTTCGCGTACCCGGCTGCTTCCCGCCGTTCGGACGCAGTGCCGATGCGCTCGTCGATCCCCGCCAGATCGAGTGTTGCGACAGCAGCCTCGAGCGAGGCGATCTCACCGCCCAGCTTCTCGACCCGTGCCGCGGCGCTGGCCTGGAGTGCGAGCGGGCGAAGTCGCTTCTTGACCTCGGCCTCGATGTCCCGCGCCCGGGCCACGTCCTGCCCGACGCGCGTCAGCTTCAGCTCTGCACGGTGACGGCGCCGCTTGAACTTCCCGAGCCCAGCGGCCTCCTCCACGAGCGCGCGGCGCTCCTCGGGCTTCGAGGCGAGGATCTGCTCGACCTTGCCCTGCGAGATCACCGAGCCCGCCGCGCCGCCGAGACCGACGTCCGCAAGCAACTCGACGAGGTCGGTGCGGCGAACCGGAGTCCCGTTGATCAGGTACTGGCCCTCGCCGCCCCGATGGAGGCGGCGCATGACCGAGACTTCGGCCGGCAGGTCAGCGAGCGTGTCGTCCGCGTTATCGAGCACCAGCTCGACCTGGCAGAACGGCACCGCTTGGCGACTGCCCGAGCCCGAGAAGAGCACGTCGTCCGGCTTCTCGGCGCGCAGCTCGTTCGGCGACATGCTTCCGGAGGCCCAGAGGAGCGCGTCGGCCACATTCGACTTCCCGGAGCCGTTCGGCCCGACGACCACGGCAACGCCCGGCTCGAGGCGAACCTCGACCGCTTCGGGGAAGGACTTGAAGCCGCGGATGCGGATTGCGCTCAGATGCACGCGCGCCCAACGCTAGTGAGTCAGGCGGATGGCGCTAACAGATGAAGACGATAGGAGAGCCATGCTGGAGCGTGCCCGTCGAGCTCACGTTGAAGCCGCCGCCTCCCGGCCCGACAGAACCATTGCCACTGACCTGAACCGGATTCCCAACGCGCACGGCTTGCGCTCCGCCGCTGGCGCAGCCGATGTTCGTCAGCGATCCACGAATCGAGGCCGAAGCCGCTGCCTTCAGCTCGAGCACGGAGCCTGCGTCCACCACGAGCCGCGCCGCGCTCTTGACGGCCACCCCAGTGCCGTCCATCGTCAATTGCCCACCGGGGCCGCGCGCGTCGATCCCTGCGTTCGTCACCGACAGCGTCCACTTGCCGTCAGGGCTCTGGAGGGTGCCGCCGAAACTACCCGTCGGACCCTGCGCCCCTTGCAAGCCCGTCGCGGCCATCAACGCCCAGGGGCCTTCCTTGGCATTCGGGACCTGGCCGCCATTGGCCGCTTCGGCGACGTACGAGGCGCCCTCGTACGAGACCACCTGGCCGACGTCGTACCTCGTCTCGTCGGTCCAAGAGCCGCGCCACGACAGCGGAACCGGCTTCTCGAGAGGTCCGAGCGCGCCGATGTTGCGGTCGGCGTCGCTGAGCTTCCACACGCCGACGGAGCCGATCGCGACCAGTGTCAGGACACCAAGGCCGATCAGAAGCTTGTTCACCATTCGAGCACCTCGCGTACTAGACGGGGCTGACCGCCCCGATCTTCCTACACGGCGCGAACTTTTTCGAGCGCCTGCTTCGCCGCTTCCTGCTCGGCCGCCTTCTTCGACTCGCCGACGCCGACGCCGGCTTGGTCGCCGTCGATGACGGCGGCCGACGTGAACTTCCGATCGTGTGGCGGGCCCTCTACGTCGAGCACCGAGTAGCTCACCTGGCGGCCGAGGGCGGCCAGCTGCTCCTGCAACTCGGTCTTGAAGTCGACGTGTGTCGTTGCCGCGTACTCGATCCGGCCGCTGAAGGCTTCCACAATCGCAGCCTCGATCGGTGCGAAGCCGTGCTTGAGGAAGAGGGCGGCGAGCGCGGCTTCGAGCAGCGCCGCGAGGACGTTCCGGTTGCGCGAGAGACGTCCGAGCTCGTCGTCGGGGACGATCCCCGCGCCCATCGCAATCAGACGCTCGCCGAGCTGGAGCTCCCGCGAGACGACGGCGCAACTCGCCCGCGAGACGACGTGCGAGCGGATCTTCGCCAGCTTCCCCTCCGCGAGGTCCGGGTACTGGTCGTACAGCGCCCGGGCGACGGCCAGCTCGAGGACGCTGTCCCCGAGAAACTCCAGCCGCTCGTACGAGGACGCCCGGTCGGGCGCCCACGAAGGATGCGTGAAGGCGTTGTCCGCCAAGTCCGCGGGCAGCCCCTCGATCAGCTGCGTGAGCCGGCCAGGCGCACCGGGCGGCGCCTGGCTACTGGTGCGACGTGACGTACTCGACAGCCTGACCGACCGTCTGGATCCCCTGGGCGTCCTCGTCCGGGATCTTGATCCCGAACTGATCCTCGAGCTCCATGATCATCTCGACGAGGTCGAGCGAGTCGGCGCCGAGATCCTCCTGGAAATTGGCCTCTTCGTTGATGTCCGCCTCTTCGACGGACAAGCGCTCTGCCAGAACTTCCCTGATGCGCTCGAAGACTTCGTCGCGGGACGCTGCCATGTCACCTCACTTGCGGTAGTTGGACTGAGAGCGCGCCGATTCTACGGGACCGGCGTGCGCAGCGGTTCGACTTCGCGCCCGCGGTAGGTCTTGCAGGTCGGGCACATCTGATGGGGCCGCTTCGGACGGTGGCAGACCGGGCACTCGTTGACCCTCGGCGCTTCGAGCTTGTGGTTCGCGCGGCGCTTGTCGCGGCGGGCTTTCGACGTCTTTCGCTTGGGGACTGCCATCGCGGGTCGGGATGGTAGCTAAAGCTGCTCTTTGAGCGCTTCCAGGGCGGCCCAGCGAGGGTCTCGTCGCTCCTCGACGTGCTCGTGCGGGTTCTCGTTCAGGTCCTCGCCACAGACCGCGCACAGGCCGGCGCACTCCTCCCGGCAGAGGATCTGCTCGGGCAGCGCCAGTGCGACAGCGTCACGCGCCCAGGTCGACAGGTCGAGGCGGTTCTCGTCGAGGTACTGCGTGCGCAGCTCGTCCGACTCTCCCGGGCTCGTCGCCTGGTACTCGCGGGCGTGCACAGGGAGATCGACGACGGCGTCCTTCAGGCACCGGACGCACGGGCCGTGGAGCCGGGCGCGCAGGCGAAGCTCGAAGACGGTGCCGCTCGTCCCACGGCCGATCACGAGCTCGGCCGGCACGGTCTCGGGTACCGGAAGGTAGCGCTGGCCGCCGAGATCGTAGGGCGCGAACTCGATCTCCTGCTCGTCGCGGTACTCCTCGCCCGGGCGGAGCTTGGCCTGTCTGAGGTCGAAGGTCGTCACTGCGAGCCAGGGTAGCGCTCGGCCCACTGCTTCTCGGCGACCGGCTCGAAGAAATCAAGCGCATCTTGGATCGACGGAAAGTTGCGGATGTTGTCTTCGGCGAATCGGGCCGCGAGCGGCCAATCGAGCGCCGCTACTCGGTCGGCGAAGGCGTCGTTCCCGTACGGCGTCCGGCGACGCTCGATCCCTGGACCGAGGAGCAGCCAGTGCGCTCCGCGCGCGCCGTATGCGAGGCCGACGCTGCCGGCGTTCACGACGCGGATGCCGTCGACGACGCGATCGAACTGCATGTGCGTGTGCCCGCAGACGACGGCGTCGGCCTCCACGTCCTGAAGCATTTCCCGCAGCCACTCGTCAGGCGTCGTCCGCAGGATCATCTCCTCGTCACTTCGCGGCGAGCCGTGACAGAAGAGGACTCGTCCGACGCCGTCGACGTCCAGCTCGACAGTCTCCGGCAGTCCGGCGATGAATTCCCGGTGCCTGTCCTCGAGCTGCTTCACGACCCACTCGCCGATCAGCCCGCCTTCGGGAATCTCGTCGCTAAGGAGCTCGCGGTCGGCATTTCCGCGGATGACGATCGCGTCCAGCTCCATGATCCGGTCGAGGGCCTCGACCGGGAAGGGTCCCGCCGCGAGGTCGCCGCCGAAGACGAGCTGGGCATCTTCCGCCTCTCTCAGGACGGCATCGAGCGCGGCAGGGTTGCCGTGCACGTCGTAGAGCGCGGCAACGCGCTGTACGGATCTAGGCGTCGTAGGGCTGATCGTCGTTCGAGGAGCCCGGGGCCGCGATTCCGGCCACCACGGTCTCCTGCGAGCGCTCATGGAGCCGCTCGCGACCCCGCTTCACGGCACCGAGGAACTTGTCCAGGTTGACCTCGAGCGTCGAGAGGATGCTGTCGGCCCAGTCCTCCATCTCGAGCCGCGTCTCTCGGGCGGTGCGGCGCGCCTCGTCGATGATCTCCTGCGCCTGGCGCTCGGCAAGCTTGACGATCTCGGTCTGGGAGGCCTCGCGAACAGCCTGCTCCCGAGCCTCACCCAGGATGCGGTCGCCTTCGCGCTTGGCCTCGGCGAGCATCTCCTGCCGCTCCTTGACGATCCACCGGGCCTGCTTGATCTCTTCCGGGATCGTGGCTCGCATCTGGTCGAGGATCTCGTAGATCTCCTCGCGGTCGATGCGCACCTGGTCGGTGAGCGGGACCGCTTTGGCGTTGTGAACGAGGTCGTCGAGCTTGTCGATGAGTACGAGGACATCCATAGGGCCGGAAGTCTACTCAGAGGGGCTGACAGGGGCCCCTGGACGGCCGTTGCCGTATAGCTCGCGCAGGCGTAGGGCCACCGACTCCGGCACAAGCTTGCCGACGTCGCCTCCGTACGCGGCGATCTCCTTGACGCCGCTCGAGGAGACGAAGCTCACCTCCGGGCTCGCCATCACGTAGACGGTCTCGATGTCGGGCGCGAGCGTCCGGTTGAGCTGGTTCATCTGGAACTCCCACTCGAAGTCGGAGATGACCCGGAGCCCCTTGACGATCACCTTCGCGTCCCAGCGGCGCGCGAAGTCGACGACGAGCTCCTTGAAGATGTCCACCTCGACCTTCTCCACGCCGGCGAGCGCGGCTTTCAGGAACTCGACCCGCTCCTCGACCGGGAACATCGGCTGCTTGTGGGCGGGGCTCCCGACGACGCCAACGACGACCCGGTCGAAGATGTCGGCTGCGCGGGTGATCACGTCGACATGGCCGTTGGTCACCGGGTCGTACGTGCCCGGATAGATCGCGGTGATCAATGCTCGAAGAGGGTCAGGCGAGCGGAGCCGTACTTTCTGCTCGTCCGCACCGTGAGTGGAAGCTCCGGCTCCTCCTTCGCGTGCGTCTCGACGACGGCAAGGCCGTCCTCCGCGAGGACGGCTGGAAGGTACGTCGAGATGCGATTTTGCAGGGAGGAATACATGCGGTAGGGCGGATCGAGGAGGACGAGATCGTAACTCCTTCCCGCACCCGCCTCCTGGGCCAGCACCTGGATCGCGTCGCGCCGGAGGACGGTCGCGCCGGAAAACTTGAGCTTCTGGAGGTTCTGGCGGATGGCCTGGACAGCAGCTTTGTCCGCCTCGGCGAAGACGGCCACGGCAGCGCCGCGGGAGAGCGCCTCGAGCCCGTAGGCGCCCGAGCCGGCGAACAGATCCAGCACGGACGCGCCGTCCACAGGCCCGATCAGGTTGAACGCAGCTTCCCGGACACGGTCGCCGGTCGGCCGTGTGTCGTGGCCCTTCGGCGCCACGATCCTGGTGCCGCGCTTCTCTCCGGCGATGATCCTCATACCCGGCGGCCTTCGTTACGCAGCCAGGTCACGGTCAGCGAAGAGGCGATCGACCTCGTCGTTCAGCGGGCCTTCGTAGTCGACGAGGTGCTCCGCGATCTCCCGTGCACGCTCGAGGAGGTCGCGGTCGGCGCGCAGCTTGGTGAAGCGGAATTCGGAGAGGCCTGCTTGCCGGGTTCCCAGCAGCTGCCCCTCTCCGCGCAGCTCCAGGTCGACCTCGGCGAGCTCGAAGCCGTCTGTCGTCCGCACGAGGGCCTCGAGGCGAGCCTGCGCCGCGTCCGTCAGCTCCTCCTTCGCTCGCGAGACGAGCAGGCAGTACGACTGCTCCGCCCCGCGTCCCACCCGGCCGCGCAGCTGGTGGAGCTGGGCCAGGCCGAACCGATCGGCTTCCTGCACGATCATGATCGTCGCGTTCGGGACGTCCACGCCGACCTCGATCACGGTCGTCGCGACCAGGACGTCGAGCTCGCCGGCCTTGAACTGGGCCATCAGCGTCCGCCGTTCCTCCGTCTTCAGCCGTCCGTGGAGCAGTCCGACCCGGTAGCCGCGCAGCTCCCCTTTCCGAAGGCGCTCGGCCTCCCGCTCCGCGGCCCGCGCCAAACTGCTCTCGGACTCTTCGATCAGCGGGCAGACGACGTACGCCTGCCGTCCGTCGTCCAGGTGCTTCCTGAGGCGGTTGTACGCGGCGCTCGAGCGGTCCTCGGTCACCCAGGCCGTCTCGATCGGCTTCCGGTTCGCCGGTGGCTTCGCGATCTCGGTCACCGACAGGTCGCCGTAGACGGTCAGCGCCAGGGTTCGCGGGATCGGCGTCGCCGTCATGTGCAGGACGTGTGGGCGGCGTCCCGTCGTCAGCGCCGCCCGTTGCTCGACGCCGAACCGGTGTTGCTCGTCGACGACGGCGACGCCCAGGTCGCCGAGGTCAACGCCTTCCTGGATCAGCGCGTGCGTCCCGACGACGATCTGCGCGGCGCCGACATCCTGCTTAACCGACCGCGTCAGCAGCGCAATTGGCACGCCAAGCTGGGCGCAGATCGGATCAAGCGTGAGGAAGTGCTGCTCCGCCAGGGTTTCGGTCGGCGCCATCAGCGCGCCGCGCTTCTCCGCCTCCACCGCACGCAGGAGCGCGTAGAGCGCGACGACGGTCTTGCCGGAGCCGACGTCGCCCTGCAGCAACCGTTCCATCGGCCGCTCACCGGCCAAATCCCCGTCGATCTCCGCGATCGCGCTCTCCTGGTCCGGCGTGAGCTTGAACGGGAGCACCGAGCGGTATCGCTCCACAAGCTCGCCAGGCGCACCCAGCGCCGCCGCCCGCTCCACGTCCCGGCCTTCCCGCCGGCGCGCCAGACCGAGCTGTAGCGCGAGGAGCTCGTCGAACGCCAGCCGCCTCCGTGCGCGCTCGCCATCCTCCTCGCTCCCCGGGCGGTGGAGAGCGACAACCGCATCCGCACGGCCGGGCAGCCGTTCCTGCGCCTTGACCGCGGCCGGCAGCGGATCGACGACCTCCCGCGCATACTCCAGCGCCTTGCCGACGACCTCGCGCAGCTTCTTGACCGTGATCTCCTCACTCGCCGGATAGACGGGGGCGAAGTCCGCGGTCGCCGAGCCGCCGTTCAGGTCGTACGACTTGACCGTGAAGTCGCTGCCCTTCAGGTTTCCGCGCAAGCGGACCTGGGTTCCCGGCTTGAGGCGGTCCACGAGCCAGGCCTGGTTGAACCAGATCGCGGTGATCTCGCCGGTCTCGTCCGCGACCCGGGCTTTGACGAGCTGCATTCGGCGGCCCCGCTGAACCCTGACGCTCAACACCTGGCCCGCGATCGCCGCCTCGTCCTCGCCGAAGAGCTCGACGATCGTCCGCTCCGGCGCTGCCGGCTCATAGCGGCGCGGGCGATACTCGAGCGCGTCCTTGATCGTCCGCAGGCCGAGCGCGGCCAGACGTTTCTTGACGGTCGGACCGACGCCGTCGAGCGCGTCGAGAGGGAGCTCCAGCCGCTCGGGCCGGGGCGAACCGGGAAGACGCGGCGAATCAGGCGCCTCGGCGCCGGCGAAGCCGCGCAAAGGCGTCAGGCCGACTCCGTGGGGGCCGCCCCGACCTCCTCCGCCGGGATGAATTCCACCTGGAGGCGTCCGATGCGAGTGCCCTCGACCTCGATGACGTTGAACCGAAGCCCGTTCCACGTGACCTCATCGCCGGCTTCGGGCGCACGCCCGAGCTGGCCGAAAACGAATCCGGCGAGCGTGTGAAAGTCGTCGTCCGGCATCTCGATGTCGAACTGCTCGTTGAAATCGTCGATCGGAAAGGTGCCGTCGACGCGGATCGTCTGCTCGTCGATTCGCTCGAGCGACTCGTCCGGGAGGTCGTACTCGTCCTCGATCTCTCCGACGATCTCCTCGAGGACGTCCTCCAGCGTCACGATGCCCTGCATCGAGCCGTACTCGTCGACGACGAGCGCCATGTGCTGGTTTTGCGCACGGAACTCGGCGAGGAGCGCGGCGAGATCCTTCGTCTCCGGCACGAAGTAGGGCTTCCGGAGGAGCTCCTCGATCACGACGTTGTCGATGCCCCGTTCGTACAGCGCCGAGAACAGGTCGCGCACGTGAAGGATCCCGACGATCTGGTCGACGGACTCGCGGTAGGCGGGATAGCGCGTGAACGGAGACGTGATCACGGCCGCAAGGCATTCGCGGGGCGGCAGCGCGACGGAGATGGCGACCACCTCGGGGCGATGAACCATGACGTCGTGGACTTCCTTGTCCGCGAACCTGAAGGCGGTGTAGAGCACCTCCTGCTCCACCCCCTCGACGGCACCGCTCTCGCCGGCCTCGGCCACGAACGCCCGGATGTCTTCCCGTGTGTGGACGACGACCCCCGCCGGCGCCGGGTCGATCCCGAAGAGCCGGACGACTGCGTTCGCCGAGGTCTGCAAGAGCCAGACGAGCGGATGGGTGACGCGTCCGAGGAGGTCGATCGGCCAGGCGAGCGCGATCGCCAGAGGCTCGGCGCGCTGGAGCGCGATCGCCTTCGGCACGAGCTCGCCGAGTGAGACGCTGAGGAAGGTCAAGAACAGAAAGGCGATCAGGAACGCAACGGTCTCCGACTGGACGAAGTCGAACCAGTCCGAGACGAGCGGCTGCCCGATTGCGCCCATCGCGATGCCGGCGATCGTGATTCCGACCTGCACGGTGCTGATGAAGCGCACGGGGTTGTCCATCAGCTCCAGCGCATGGCCGGCGCCAGTGCGGCCCTTCCGCTTCAGCTCCTGCAGGCGAGAACGGCGCGCTGTCACGAGCGCGTACTCGGCGGCTACGAAGATCGCATTCCCCAGCACGAGGAGGAGAATCACGACGATTCGGAGGAGATCGCTCAAGCCCGGCCTACCCGGGCTCGCGTACTAGGTGGCAGGTCGTCGCCCAAGGGCTGACCGGATTATAGGGACGGTGCAGACGACGCCCGGGCTGGCGCGCGAACGAACATACGTTCTACACTGAAGACGTGGCCGTCGAGTATCGGGAGGAGCCTTGCCGCAGCGCCCTGAACCGCGTCAAGGGCATGGCGTTCGGGTGGTCCCTGAACCCGTACATGGGGTGCGTCCATCGCTGCACGTTCTGTTACGTCCGGGCGTTCGAGCAGCGCGCCGAGCGTCCGTCCGACGAGCGTTACGGCGCGTCGATCCGAGTCAAGACGAACATCGCCGAAGTGCTGCGCAGAGAGCTCGCGCGTCGATCGTGGGAGGGCGACACCGTGGCGATCGGGGCCGCGACCGATCCGTACCAGCCCGCCGAAGGGCGGTACCGGCTGACGCGCGCCTGTCTCCAGGCCCTCGCCGAGTTCTCCAACCCGCTGCGCCTCATCACCCGTGGGCCGATGATCGTCCGCGACGTCGACGTCCTCGTGGAGGCGGCGAAGCGGGCAAGCGTCGGCATCACCTTCTCGATCCCGACGCTCGACGAAGAGGTCTGGCGAAAGACCGAGCCGAGCACCGCCCACCCCCGGCAGCGGCTGCGAGCGGTGAAGGAGCTTGTCGACGCCGGGATCAGGGTCGGAGTCGGGATGGCGCCGATCCTGCCGGGGATCTCCGACCGGCCCGAGCAGTTGCGCGAGGTCGTCAAGGCTGCGCGCGAGGCCGGGGCGACCGGCGTGTGGACGAACCTGCTGTTTCTCAAGCCCGGCACGCGCGAGCACTTCCTCGAGCACGTCGCGGAGGATTTCCCGGACCAGCTACCGCAGTACCTCGAGCTCTACAGCGGCCGCGCCTATCTCTCGAGCAAGGAAACGAACCCTGTCCGGCAGCGAGTCGTCGCCCTTTCAAGAGAGCTCGGGGTCAGGGATCGAAGGCGCCAGAAGCTCGATGGAACGCAACACGACGAGCAACTCACGCTTGCCGTCTGAGCGAGCGTCGAACAGGACTTTCGGTCCGCGCCCTAGAATTCGTCGCCCGTGGCTCAAGACCCACCTGCCGACGGCCCCGCCGAGATCACCTGCCTGATCGTCGACGACCACGAGGTCGTGCGCGAAGGGCTTCGCCTGTCCCTGTCCCGGGCCTCGCATATCCGCGTCATCGGCGAGGCCTCAGACGGCGCCTCGGCGGTCTCGCTCGCCCAGAGGCGCAAGCCACAGGTCGTGATCATGGACGTCCGCATGCCGGGCATGGACGGGCTCGAAGCAACCAAGCTGCTGACCGAGAAGGTGCCCGAGACTGCCGTCTTGATCTTCACGGCCTACAGCGAGCGCAGCCTGCTCAGCCGCGGGCTCGAGTCGGGCGCCAAGGGCTACATCCTCAAAGAGGCCCCGCACGCAAGCCTCGTCAAGGCGATCGAGAAGGTCTCTGCCGGGGACGGCTACGTCGATCCGGCGCTCATGCCGGCGTTCCTCCCGGGCAAGGGCGACGACATGCTCACAGGCAGGGAACGGGAGATCCTCCAGCTCCTCGCAGACGGCATGTCGAACGCAGACGTGGCCGCTCGCCTCTTCATCAGCCAGGAGACCGTCAAGAGCCACGTGCGCCACATCCTCACGAAGCTCGAGGCGGACACGCGGACGCACGCGGTCGCGATTGCGCTTCGCGAAGCGATCATCGATTAGGAGGGCGCCAGGCCCTCCTCGAAGGGCCGCCCTGCTCGTCGCGGTCGTGGCGGCGGCTGCGCTGGTGGCCCTCGCCGGGCTCGCCTCCGGCTCCGCCTTCGTCACGTTCGGTGGCCTCGCCGCTGCGATCGTGTTCGCGACGGTGCTGGCGGTGTACCTCCTCCAGCAGCAGGAAGTGGAGGCCGAGCGCTCAAGGCTCTCGGGTCAGCTGATCACTGCCGAGCAGGATGAGCGCCGGCGACTTGCCCTCTTCCTCCACGACGTTCCTGTCCAGGCCATGTCTGGAATCGCGCTGATGCTGGACGGAGTCGTGGCCGCGATCGAGAACGGACGGTACGAAGACGCGAAGGACGTACTCGGCAGGGCCGTCACCACGCAGCGCGAGACGATCAGGGAGCTGCGCAATCTGTCCTTCGCGCTCGAGCCTGTGGTTCTCCGCGACCAGGGTTTTGGGCCTGCAGTTCAGGCGCTGGCCGACCAGGTTGGGCTCTCGCACAAGGTGCGCATCGATCTCGACATCGACGCGGCCGAGGCGCTCGCCGAGCGGGCGCAGATCGTTCTCTATCAGATGATCCGAGAGTCGCTCGACGCCGCGATTCGGCGGGGATCGCCGACGAGGATCTCGGTTGCGATCGGCGAGGTGAACGGCGGCGCCGTGGAAACGTTGATCACGGACGACGGCTCCGGCGAGCGGCGCCGGCGGGTGTTCGAGGCGCTCGAGGAGCGCGCGAGAACACTGCAGGGACACGTGGACGTCGAGCGGAGCTCGGACGAAGGCGGCACCGCGGTGCGCATCACGCTTCCGCCCTACACCGCCCGCGGTTAGGGTTCGCCGCGCGTGCCCGACAAGCACCTCCTGTTCGTCTCGAAGCCGACCGGCTACGAGCTGCGCGAGCGAGACGGCGAGCCGCCCGCGGTCGGGGCCGTGCTCGACGAAGAAGAAGGCCGCATGGAGGTGACGCGGCTCTCCCCGTCGCCGCTGCCGGGCGACGACCGCCGCTGCGCATACCTCCAGGCAGTCGCTAACTGAGCGCGGACTCGGCCGCCACGACGCCGAAGACCAGGGCCGTGGCGAGGCCGCTCGACCAGCCCCCCGTCGAGATTCCGCCGATGTCAACGCCTGCGGCGTAGAGCCGTTCGACCGGGTCGCCCCCCTCCCGGAGCACTCGCGCCCGCTCGTCGACCCGGAGGCCGCCCAGGGTCTGGGTAACCGCGGCGCGCACGAGCACGGAGGTGCGGCCGTCCTCTTCACGCACCTCGGCGCCCGCGGCTCGAGCCTCCTCGACCATCTCTCGAACGGTGCGCTCACGAACCCGGGCGTCCAGCGCCTCGCGTTCGATCGTGTACCAGGCGCGGCCGCCCGGCCAGCGCGCGATCTGCTGCGCGAGGTCGATCTCCGACCACGTTGCCTCCCCCTCGAACCGTTCTGACCCGTCGAACGAGGTCACCGTCGCATGCCGTCCGTACAGCTGGCTGAGCCGGACGAAATCCTCCTCGGCAAGCTCCTCGACGGCCGGCATGGCCCGCCCGTAGAACTCCTCGAGGTCGCCGGCGGTCGCGGCGCCCCGCCCGACCGCGAGGTCGAGGCCGTCGCCCTCGCTCCACGGATTCGCGCGCAGGAGAAGCTGCTTCTCGCGGGCAAGCCGGGCCGGGAACCCCCCGGTCGCGAGGATCGTCGGCAATTCGGTGGTCTCCCCGAGGCGGACATCCAGGCCAAGCATCCCTACGAGTTGCCGTGGATCGAACCTGGCGCCGATCGTGAGCGGATTGCCCGTGTCACGGGTGAGAAGCTCGACTCCGAGTGACTCGAGCCAGTCGAGGGCATCGTCGAAATGCTCGAGGATCAGGTGCTGAAGCACCGGGTCGCCGCCCGGGCACTGCTCCTGAAAGATCTCGGCCGTGCGGTATCGCCACGCAAAGCCGCTGGAGAGGAGCATCGAGCCACCTGCCCTCGACCCCTTCTCGTAGACGACCGGCTCCGCGCCCAGCTCGCGCGCCCGGGCTGCCGCCACGAGGCCGGCCATCCCGGCCCCTGCGATTGCCAGGGTCGCTATGTCAGCGAGAACGTCGGCTTGTGCTCGACGTACTCGAGCCGGACGCGCTCGGGCAGCCAGACGAAGACGGCGAGCGTATTCGGAGCGTCGACGAAATCCTGAACCTCGATGTCGAGCGCGGCCGCGCCGTTCTGGTGATCCTCGGCCGAATCGACCAGCACCGCGAGGTGGTTGAGGATCGGCTGCTCCGGGTCGCCGGGATCGCCTTCGTGAAACTCCACGTAGGCGCCGGAGACCTCAACGCGCGGCACGCCACCCGCGCCCGCCTCGGCCGGATGGAACCCGTAGTCCAGGTACCGCTGGGCGGTCGCCGCGGGATCAGCAGAGAGAAGCGCGACGTGGTCGAGGTCGTACTCGCTGTCGGTGGGAGCCTCGACCAGGCCGAGCCGAACTCCCTCGGCGGCGTCGAAGAACGCGCGGCCGTCGTCGCGCTCGACGTCGCCGGGCACCTGCTCGAGCGCCGAGTCGAGATCACTGACCCGCAGTGCGACGTGCTTCAGCGCCCCAGGCTCTCGCGGCCCCTCGGCGTCGAAGAGCGTCAGTTTCCCGCGGCGCGCATCGGCTCCGACGAGCGTGAACCGGTCGGTGCGGTCGATGACGTGCATACCGAGATGCTTCGTGGCGAAGTCCGCGACGGCGTCACGGTCGTCGAGCCAGTAGGCGATGTGGTCGAGGGTCTTGGGTCGCACCGAGCCGGGAACAATAGTGACCCGGCCCCGTGTGACCGTTAAGAAGTCTTTACCGCGGACTAACGCTGGTCGAGCGGAGGATTCTGGACGTTGTGCTCGGTCGCATACGCGTCCACGAGCGGGTTCACGGCCTCTGCGCCCTCACCGTAGGCGTAGTTGATCTTGATGAAGGGCTCCCACTTGTCCGGCAGCGCGTCCTCGGGAAAAATCGCCTCGACCGGGCACTCCGGTTCGCACGCCCCGCAATCGATGCACTCCTCTGGATCGATGATCAGCACCCGCTCGAACTCGTGGATGCAGTCGACGGGGCAGACGTCGACGCAGGAGCGGTCTTTGATGTCGATGCAGGGCTCGGCGATGATGTATGTCACGTGCGGGAGCCTAGCTAGGCGATCAGTTCTTCGACCAGCTGAGGGGCGCGCTCCACGAGGGCCGATTTGACGACGACCTGATCGAATCCGGCCGCGTGCGCCCGCCGGAGCCCGGCCGTGTCGGTGTGCTTGGAGAAGCCCAGGATCGGAACGTCCGGATAGCTGTCCGCGACCTCTTCGGGATCGACCCGCGCGATATCTGCGATCACGAGATCGGGCGGGGCGATGCTCTCTCGCGTCACGAACGCGTGGCCC
>Ga0180121_10000405_pt1 | contig 18036 bp, 13 predicted proteins | sample AntDrymUQ5402106_2_FD_129676 | JGI IMG/M metagenome (GOLD analysis project Ga0180121, IMG submission 129676) | Polar desert sand microbial communities from Dry Valleys, Antarctica - metaG UQ540 (21.06) (version 2) (version 2) | ecosystem: Environmental > Terrestrial > Soil > Desert | place...
CACGAAATGCTCGCCGAGCGAGAGGCTCAGTCCCAGGTTTCCGCTGACAGCCGACATGGTTCTGGCGCCGCTGTCATCGCCATCGGAAAGTGCTCGGTCGCTCAGCGCGAATCGGGCCCAGTCCAGCCGGGCGCCGGCGCTGACCAGCCACTGCTCAGCCGGATTCCAGTTGACCTGCGCAAACGGTCCGAACTCGGTTACCTGCTCCCGCTGGTCGAGGATGACCGTGGTGGTCGGCTGGCCCGCGCTGGAGACAAAGTTCTGCCGGTTATCCCTCATTCGCTGCAGGTCGACTCCAGCCGTAAGCCGGGGCGCCTGCTCGGCTGAGCCAAGACGGCGATTGGCGCTGACCCTGGCGCCTCCCACCGCACGATCGATTGCCACGTAGGTGCCCGAGGTGGGCGTGACGCCGGTCGGTGGCGGGGCCGCCAACGGGTTCGCCAGGTCCCGAAGCAGCCCGAAAACCGTGGCCTCGTACTCGTTTCCTCGGGCATCAAAGTGGCGGACCCTGAGCGCCAGCTGGTGCTGCTGAGCGTCCTTGTCCGCCCCGCGTCGGATATTGTTGCCTGCGGCTGAGTCGGGGTTTGCCAGGTATTCGGCGCGGGTGAGAGCGCCGGGGTTCTGTCCTCGCGGATTGTCAGCCAGGCTCAGCCGGACGGTAGCCAGTGTCGATCCGCTGACGGCATAGTCCATTGCCGCATTGAGCTGGCGGAACTCTGCGGCGCTGTGCTGCCGGAATCCGTCGGTCTTGAACCGGGAAACCGACAGCGTGCCGCTCACGTCGCCGGAACGTCCCGAGGTCCAGCTTTGCCACTTGTAGAAGTCATCACCGTCTCGTTCTCCGGTCCCACCCTGTACCCGCAGTCGCTGGGCGAACGGACCGGCAGCGGCGGGCTCGCTGGACAAGGCGACGACCCCGCCCGACGCGTTCCCATAGAGGGACGAGCTTGCACCCCGCAGGACCTCGGCTCGTTCGATGTTGGCGAAGTCGATGTTGGTGAGCTGGCTCTGGCCGTCCGGAAGCGTCTGAGGAACCCCGTCGAGCAGGATCTTGATGCCGCGCACCCCGAAGTTCGAACGGCTACCGGCGCCCCGGATGGAAATGCGCTGATCGAGGGAGAAGTTGTAGCGGTTGGCCACCACGACGCCTGGCAGGTTGTTCAATGCCTCGTCCAGGCCGATCGTCTGCTGCCCGCGTTGGATCTCGGTCCGATCGACGACGCCAACGGCGTAGGGCACCCTCTGCAAGGGCTCGGCCGTGCGGGTCACGTTGATCTCCGGCAGCTGCCGAACGCGGGTGGTGTCCAGCGCGATTGTATCCCGGACCGGCTCCTGGGCCAGCACAGCCGAAGCCGAAACCAGGCTCAGCAGCCCAACGCCTACCAAGCCCAACGATGGGGTCCAGCCGTGCATGGCTATCTCCTGGTTGCGACAAACTTAATCTTCCTGTGACTCAGGGCTATGGCGCTTGAATCCCCCCTGGCCCGCCCCTAGCTTCCTCCCCTGATGCAGAATCCCAAAGATACCCTACCCGATTTCAGCCGGACCCCGTTTGCTGGAGCGCCGGAGGCCCGTTTCGCAGCGCTGCCGGCCGACGGCGTCCTCCCCGAGGGCTTCTTTTCGACTTCCAATCTGCCCACCTACATCAAGGTGGGGAGCCAGTGGCTGGCCCCGATCCGCCCGCGTATGGACTGCGTCGTAGTCAAACGGCCCGGACTGCTGGAGACCATCGAGCCCCGGCGGTTGAAACGGGGCGACATGATCGCCATGGGTGAAGCCGAGGATGGAACCGACGGCATCGTGGTGCATACCCAGGGGTTTCTGGGTAACGTCCACGGGGCCAATGAATTCCAGTTCATGTCCACCGAGGTCAGCCGGGAGCGCCCGGTCAATTACGAGGAGCTCGCTGCGCGTCTGGGTGAGGAGAAGCGGAGGGGAGGCTATCTCATCTGGGTGGCGGGGCCGGCCCTGGTCCACTCCCGGGCCCGAGCCGATTTCGAGTGGTTTATCCGGAACGGCTACGTGCAGGCGGTTCTCGCCGGGAATGCCGTGGCCGTCCACGACATCGAGGCGGCCATCTTCGGCACCACGCTGGGCATGAGCAACACGGGCCAGCCCACGCAGGGCGGACACGGTCTGCACATGCGGGCCATCAACCGGGTGCGGGCCGCCGGCTCGATCGAGCGGGCAGTGGAGACCGGGCTTATTACGAGCGGGATCGTGCACGCGCTGGTGACCTGTCGCATACCCTACGTGCTGGCCGGCTCGATTCGGGACGACGGACCGCTGCCTGGTGTTCACAGCGATGCGCTGGAGGCGCAGGACGCCATGCGCGAGCACACCGTCAAGGCCACGGGGGCCATCTTCGTCGCCACCGCGCTCCACGCCATTGCCGTGGGGAATATGTTGCCCGCCTTTTATCTGTGCGACGGCGCCCCGGCACCCTTGATGACTATCTGCGTGGATCAAACCGAATTCGTGGTGAACAAGCTCAAGGACCGTGGTACCCACCAGGCGTACGGAGTGGTCACCAACGCTCAGGATTTCATGCATGTCCTCCGGTTCTACACCGCACAGTGGGAGCAGGGCGCGGCATGAGCGATCCGGCGCACGGCGCGCGGTGGCCGGGCCTGGGCTGGGAGCGGCTGGCTCAGGCCGTGGCCGCGGTGTTGCCTCCCACGGAGGTAGATGGGGTCTGGGCTTTCAGTCCGCTGCGGCGCGAGACCAATGAATGGGGTACCGCCGTCCTGTCCCGGGTGGATGGCCACCGCCGCCGGATCTACACCGCGCGGTACGTGCTGGCCATCAAGGGGAAGGAGCGGGGGAAGTTCGAAGCCTCGGTGGAGGAGGTCGGAAGCGGGCCGCTCGACGCTCTGGAGCGGCTGGTGCAGGAAGCGCAGCGCCGCATCGACGACGAGCATCCCCCGATCTCGATCCCTCCGGAGTCATGGTTCCCCTCGATTCTTCCCGCGGATCTCGGAGTCGATGGCCAGCCTCGGTAAGGCGGAAGCCGCAGTCCACTCCGAGCGCTTTCGCCGTCACCTCAGGGAACATCATCAACCGGTCACTCGGCAGCGCGATCTGGTCGCCCAGGTCGTCTTCATGGCGGAAGAGCATCTGTCGGTCGATGCCATCCGGCGAGAGCTGAAGCAGCGGGGAGAGCGCGTGGGTACTGCCACTGTCTACCGCACTCTGGATCTCCTGGTCGAGAGCGGCCTGGTTCGAGCGCACGACTTCGGCGAGGGGTTCAAGCGTTACGAGCCGATGGCGGCCCAGGCGGACCACGAGCATCTGATCTGTCAGCGATGCGGCCGGGTGGTGGAGTTCGCCAACGAGCGGCTGGAGCGGATGCTACCCATTCTGGCGGACGAGCACGGCTTTCAGCACCAGCGGCACCGGCTCGAGATCTACGGCGTGTGTCGCGAGTGTCGCCAGCGCGAGCTGGGGCCGCTATGAACGAGCCGGTCGCACTGGGATTTCTGGTGGCCTTTGTCGCCGGGCTGCTGAGCTTCCTTTCGCCCTGCGTGCTCCCTCTGGTGCCGTCCTATGTGGGATTCATCACCGGGATGACCCTGCCTGAGGTGACCGGGCGGCGCCGCGCTGCGCTCACTCATGCCCTGCTCTTCGTCGCCGGCTTCTCCCTGATCTTCGTGCTGCTCGGCGCCAGCGCCACTGCATTGGGGCGCGCGCTCAATTATTACCAGGTCTGGCTTCAGCGCGTAGGCGGCGTGCTGATCATCCTGTTCGGGTTACTCTGCCTTGGGGTGTTCAAGGGTGGGCTGCTGAACCAGGAGCGCCGGGTTCACCTGGAGCGCAAACCGGTCGGCTATCTGGGCTCTCTGCTGGTGGGCATGGCCTTCGCCGCGGGGTGGACACCATGCATCGGGCCGGTGCTGGGCGGGATTCTCGGACTGGCAGCCACCTCGGGCGACGTCACCCGCGGCATGCAGCTGCTGGCCGTGTACTCCGCGGGGCTCGCGCTGCCGTTCCTGATCGCGGCGGTGGCAGTGGAATCTTTTCTGGACTGGTTTCAGCGGTTCCGGCGCTTCCTGCCGTGGGTGATGCGGATCAGCGGCGTGCTGCTGATTGTGGTGGGCGTGCTGCTGGTGAGCGGCGAGTTCACCCGTCTGGCGGGATGGCTGCAGGGATTGACGCCGGATTTCTTGCGAGAAAAGCTCTGAGGCGGTAGGTGAAGCGGCGGTAGGTGAAGAGGCGGTAAGGGCGGTATCTCTACCGCCTCGGTTCTACCGCCTCGGTTCCTTCCGCCTCTTCATCTACCGCCTCCTCCAGCTCCTCCTCCATCTGCTGCCGCCGGAGCAGCTCCCAATATCGCCCTCCAGCTGCCAGCAGCTCGGGGTGGGTGCCTTGCTCCACAATCCGGCCGCCGTCCAGCACCAGGATCCAGTCCGCCTCCCGCACCGCGGCGAGGCGGTGCGAGACGATGATGCTGGTCCGGCCCGCGAGCGCGCCGCGAAGCGCCCGCAGGATCTTCGCCTCCGTCTGCGCGTCCACCGCACTCAACGCGTCGTCCAGCACGAATACCGGAGGATCCTGCGCCAAGGCCCGGGCGATCGCGGCTCGCTGCTTCTGGCCCCCCGAGAGGTTGATTCCCCGCTCGCCCAGCATCGTGTCGTAGCCATCCGGCAGGGCGGGCAGCGCCTCGGTAAGCTGCGAGATATCGGCGACCCGCTCGAGCCGGCCATCGTCCGGCGCGCCCAACAGGATATTACGCCGCAGCGTTTCGCCGAATAAAAAAGTCTCCTGGGGCACGAACCCGACCGCGCGCCTGAGGTCCGGAAGCGAGAGCTGGCGCAGATCGACGCCGTCGATGAGCACGGCACCGCGGTCGGGGTCGTAGGTCCTGACGATCAGGTCCACCAGGGTGGATTTGCCGGAGCCCGTGGGACCCACAATGGCGAGGGAGGATCCCCGCTCAACCCGGAACGAGATGGCCTGCAACACCCAGCCCCGCTCACGGGCGCCGGGATAGCTGAACCATACATCTCGAAATTCAACCGCCCTGGCGCCGGTAGCCGGCGGCAGCGCGGTGGGCGAGGGAGGGCTGGTGATCGCCGGGTCTTCGCGGAACAGCTGGTTGATTCGTCCCATCGATGCCGCTCCGCGCTGCACCAGGTTGAACGCCCATCCCAGCGCGATCATGGGCCAGACCAGCATGGCCAGGTATACCCCAAACGCCACGAACTGGCCGATGGAAACCGAGCCTGCCATCACCAGTTTGCCACCCGCATACAGGATGACCACACCACTGAGCCCACCGAGCAACGTGAGCAGCGGAAAGAAAGCGCCCTGCACTCGCGCCAGACCCAGGTTGCGGTAGAGATAGGTGTCGTTCAGGGCGCGGAAGTGCGCGATCTCTGCGCGCTCCTGCCGGTAGGAGCGGACGACGCGGACCCCGGATAGGTTCTCGTGCGCGTGGCTGGTGAGTTCGCTGAACTGGGCCTGGATCTCCTGTGAGCGCCGGTGCATGACACGACCGAGGGAAACCATGGCGATCGGCAGGCCGATAAGGGGCACCAGGGCGAGCAGGGTCAGCTGAGCGCTGATCGCTACCATTGCCGGCGCAATCAGGAGGGCCCTTATGGTCGTGTCCACTACATACATGAGTGCCGGACCCGCTACCATTCGAACTGCGAGGAGATCGTTGGTTGTGCGGGCCATCACATCGCCGGTCGAGTACCGGTCGTAGAATTCGGCGGACATCCGCTGAAGGTGGTCGTACAGCTGGTCCCGTAAGTCCGTCTCAACCCGCCGACTGCCGCTGTTGAGAAGCTCGCGCATGCCGTAACGGGCAACCCCGCCGGCAATCGCAACGAGCAGCAGCAGCGCCACCGCTACCCGGACCTCGTGGAACCCGCCGCCGTCGCGCAGGGCGTCGATTCCATGCTGGAGAAACCGGGGACCCAGGGTAGCGAAGAAGTTCGAGATGACAACAAGCGCCAGGCCGACCAGAAAGACGCGCCGGTAGGGCTTGAGGTATGGCAGGAGAGAACGAAGCTCGTGCATAAGCGGGCTGAAATGTCGCCGGGTGTGAAAACCCGAGCAAGTCACTCCAAGGAGGCTTAGATGTCGAGAACGATGATTGCAGCGCTTGCGTTGGTGGCCGTCGCAGCCTGTGGCGGCGGCGACAGGGGGGATGCGGCCACGGCCGACAGCCTGAGTCGTGATCTGCAGCTGGCCCCCGTGGATACCAGCGCCGAGCTGAACGACCGACCCACGGCCAGCAAGCCGGCCCCTGCGCCCCGCGCCAACCGGCCGGCGGCTCCAGCGGCGGCGCCGCGGCCGAGCGCTCCCGCTGCACCCAGGGCGCTCGCCGCGGGCACTACCATCACGGCCTCCACCAACGCGGAGCTCCGTTCGCACAAGAACAAGGTGGGTGACACCGTCACCGCCACCGTGGCATCCGACGTCAAGGACAACTCTGGCCGGGTGGTCATTCCGGCCGGCTCCGAGGTGGTTCTGAAAGTCACGGCGATCAAGGAAGCGGAGAACAAGAGCGACAAGACGGGAACACTCACCCTGCAGCCCACTTCGGTGAGCATGAGTGGCCGGTCGTACCCCATCTCGGCTACCATCGAGGGCGTCACCACGGAGCTCCAGGGTCGAGGCACCAACGCGGGTGACGTTGCCAAGCCCGCTGCCGGCGCCGCGGTTGGCGCAGTGGTAGGCCGAGTGCTTGGAGGCAGCACCAAGGGGGCCATCATCGGTGGTGTGCTTGGCGGAGCGGTTGGTGCCCAGCGCGCAGTCGAGACCAAGGACCGGGACGTCGTTCTGCCGCAGGGCACGACGGTCACGCTGTCGCTTGATGAGCGGTTTTCGCCCGCCAGCTAAGCCGAGTGGTTGTTAGCTCAGGTTGTCATCCTGAGCGAAGCGAAGGATCTCTTCGGGTGATTCGGAGAGATCCTTCGCTGCGTTCAGGATGACAGTCTTTCAGTACCCCGCCCCTCCTCCACCCCCGCGTGGATCGCTCACGCCCTGCCACCCGGTCGGCGTGCGGATGATCGCCTCGACGTCCCCCCACGTGCCTTGGACTGAAATTCCATGGCCGCGGGCTCTGAGACTGTCCAGCACCTCAGGTAGAAATCCAGAGCCCTCTACCCGAAGGCTGTCGGGCAGAGCCTGGTGGTGATTTCGAGGCGCCTCGACCGCCTGGGCCAGCCGCATTCTGTGATCGACCACGTTAGAAATTACGTGATAAATCATGGTGATGATCCTGGGTCCGCCGGGTGTGCCGGTGACCAGATACAGCTGCTTCGCCCGGTCCAGCACGATGCTCGGCGTCATGGCCGACAGCATCCGCTTGCCCGGGGCTATGGCGTTTGCCTCCCCCTGAACCAGACCGTACATGTTTGGCTGGCCCGGTGAGGTGGCGAAATCATCCATCTCGTCGTTGAGCAGGAAGCCCGCTCCGGTCACCGTGACCGCGCTCCCATAGCTGTTGTTCAGCGTCGTCGTACAGCTGACCGCATTGCCTTCAGCGTCTACCACCGAGTAGTGGGTCGTGGATGCCCCCGCCCCGGCGCCGGCCTCAAACTTCGGTGTGACCGAGGCCTGCTCACCGATCTGCTTGCGCAGCTCCGCGGCGTACTCCTTCGAGAGCAGCCGTTCCACCGGGTTCCGCACGAACCCTGGATCGCCGAGGTAGCGGTTTCGGTCGGTGAAGGCGCGTCGCATCGCTTCGGCCTCGCGGTGCATCAGGGCCACGGATCCGAACGCCGGCATGGGGCTGTAGCCTTCCATAATGTTCAGGATTTCGCCCATGGTCACCCCACCCGAAGACGCCGGTGGCATGGAATAAATCGTGTGTCCGCGATAGGAGATCTCAATCGGATCGCGCCAGATGGCCCGGTAGGCGGCGAGATCCGCGGCGTTGATCAGCCCGCCGCCGCGCTTCATCTCGGCAACGATCAGGTCCGCTACCCAGCCACGATAAAAACCGGCTGCCCCACTGTCACGCACCGCTTCCAGGGTTGCGCCGAGCTCGGGCTGCCTGAAGGTTGACCCTACTGCGGGCGGCTGATCGTTTGGCAGGAAGGTGGCGCGGGACGCCGGAAAGAGCACCAGGCGCGAGCTGTCTTCGCCGATCGAGCGGCTGCGATGGTCATCGATGACGAATCCGTCGGTCGCAAGCCGAATCGCGGGCTCGATCACGGCCGAAAATGGTAGCCGGCCATATCTCCGGTGCGCTTCGGTCAAGCCGGCTACAGCACCAGGCACCCCCGCGGCAAGGTGACCGGTGACGCTCGCTTCAGAGCCGCCCGAGAGGTACATATCGCGGGAGGCGCCAGACGGAGCCGTCTCGCGGTAATCGAGGGTCTGCACTTCGCCGTTTCGCAGCCGAATGACCATGAATCCACCCCCACCGATATTTCCGGCCTCGGGGTGGACCACCGCCAGAGCAAAGCCGACCGCAACGGCGGCGTCCACCGCGTTGCCGCCCCGACGCAGAATGTCCCGGCCGACGTTGCTGGCCACCGGACTCCCCGCCACCACCATGGCCTTGGGTGCCTCGGCTATCCGCGCTTTGCGGGTAAGGGGCCAGGAGGGGTCAATACCAGCGGCCGGGGTCACGCCCGGGGCCTGAGAGCGCCGGGCACAGCCAGGCAGAAGGAGGATCAGGGCCAGCGTTACACTGGCGGCAGATAGGCGCACAAGAGCTCCGTTAAAAAATTGGAAGGTGGGACGGAGTTGCCTCGAACCTCGGACTTCTCCTAATTTAGCCTGAGGCTGACGCTTGGATACTCCTATCCTCCGCTTGCGTGGCTGACGACTTCCACGACACGCGCCTGACCGAACGGCGCAACCCCCGAAGCTCTACCATCGATACTGCCACTGCCCTCGAGATCGTCGATCTCATCGGCACGGAAGACGCTGGTGTGCCCGCCGCCGTTGCCAAGGCACGGGTGGAAATCGCGCGCGCCATCGACCTGGTGGAAGCCGCGTTCCGGGCTGGAGGGCGGCTCATCTACGTTGGGGCCGGCACCAGTGGCCGCCTCGGCGTACTCGACGCGGCCGAGTGTCCTCCCACGTTCGGAACACCGCCGGAGATGGTCGTCGGCGTGATCGCGGGCGGTTCACCGGCGCTGGTGCGCTCCATCGAGGGCGCAGAGGATGACCTCGGGGCCGTTGTGCGGGAGTTGGACGCTCTTGGCGTTGGGAGCAAAGATGTGGTCATCGGCATTGCGGCCAGCGGAACCACGCCCTATGTCGGCTCGGCGCTCGCCCACGCCGGGAAGCTGGGTGCCCGCACCGGGTTTCTGTCCTGCTCTGAGCCACCCGATCGGCTGCGAGCCACCTGCGATGTCTGTATCACCGTTCTCGTTGGTCCGGAGATCGTTACCGGATCGACGCGCATGAAGGCGGGAACCGCCACAAAGCTGGTGCTCAATACGATCACCACCGGCGCCATGATCCGATTGGGCAAGACCTATGGCAACCTGATGGTGGACCTCAGAGCCTGGAACGACAAGCTGGTCGATCGGAGCCAGCGGATCGTTATGGAGGCTGCAGGAGTGGACCGTCAAGTCGCGCAGCGGGTCATCCAGGCCGCGGATGGCAGCGTGAAAACGGCCATCGTGATGGCCCGCCGCGGCGTGCAGAAGGGCGAGGCCGAGCGGCTGTTGGTCGAGCACGCTGGCCGGTTGCGGCCAATCGTAGGAGATCCTCCGCCAGTGAGATCCAGATGACCGAGCGGCCAACACTCGCCGTTGGGCTGATGTCGGGGACCTCCCTCGACGGAGTGGACGCAGCGCTGGTTCGGCTCGATGGTCCCACCCACGCCACCCTGCTCGATTTCGTGACTCGTCCCTACGCCGACGAGGAACGAGCCCAGATCCGTGAGGCGTTCAACGGCTCCACTGCTCCTGCTCTCGCCCGGTTGCACGTCAGAGTTGCGGAGTGGGCTGCGGAAGCGGTGCAAGCGGTGCTGGTGCAGGGCAAGGTGTCGGCGTCGGATCTCTCCCTGATTGCCTTTCCCGGACAGACGATCTGGCATGAGCCGCCGCTGGTCTCCTGGCAGCTGGGTGAGCCCGCGGTCCTGGCCGAGCGTTTCGGCGTCAGTGTGGTGAGTGGTTTTCGGGCGCGCGACGTAGCAGCGGGAGGGCAGGGCGCGCCGCTGGTGCCCATGGCTGACGTTCTCCTGTTTGGGTCCGCCGATTCCCCCCGAGTGCTGCTTAACCTGGGGGGGATGGCCAACCTCACCTATGTGGAGCGGCGGGCGCAGGAGGAAGGCGCGTTTGCATTCGACACCGGCCCGGGCGTGGCGGTGGTCGATGCGGTGGCGCGCATCGTCGATCAGCGTCGCTCTTACGACCGGGATGGCAAGATCGCCGCCCAGGGAACCGTGCACGAAGATGTTCTGGCGACCCTCCTCGCCGACCCCTTCTTCGCCGTGCCACCACCCAAGAGCACCGGCCGTGAGCGGTTCGGTGACCAGTACGCCCGCGAACTGAACCGTCGGGCGCCAGGCCCGGACGGCGTCACCACTGCGGTTGAGCTCACAGCTCGCACGGTGGCCGATGCCGTCGGGCGGTGGACACCGCCCGGGGTGGAGGTGGTGGCGTCGGGCGGCGGCTGTCACCACCCGGGTCTCATGGCCTCGCTGGGCCGACAGCTCGCCGCCCGGGGCAATCATCCACTCCGGCTCTTCGACGATCTGTTCTTCCCCGGCGATGCCAAGGAGGCGGTCGCGTTTGCCCTGTTGGGGTACCTCACGCTGCATGGCCAGCCGGGCAACATTCCCGCGGCCACCGGCGCAGGCGGATCGCGGGTGCTCGGAAGCGTCACACCACCATGACGCACGGAATGGCGAAGTCGGTCAACCCCGCCAGGCTGATCATGCCGGCGCTCCGGTCCGACGCGCTGAGCGGGTTTGCTCACGAGTCCGGGCGGATCGCCGATACCCTCGAGATCGGGGTGGGGGGCTACATCATCTTCGGCGGCACGGCGGAAAGCGTGCGCCGCCTCACCGCCGACCTCCTTCGGCGAGCGGGCCGTGCGCTGCTCATCGCGTCGGACCTGGAGCGAGGGGCCGGGCAGCAGTTTGCCGGGCTCACCGAATTCCCGCCTCCAATGGCGCTGGCCTCGCTCCGCAATCCCGCGGTGGTACGCTGGGCTGCTGCGGTCACCGCCCAGGAGGCGAGAGCCGTGGGGGTCAACTGGGTTTTCGCCCCGGTAGCGGATCTCGACCTGCTGCCGGAAAACCCTATAGTACAGACTCGTGCCTTCGGCGCCGATCCGAACGAAGTCGCCACCTACGTGCGTCAGTGGATCGAAGGCTGCCAGGCGGCCGGTGCGCTGGCGTGTGCCAAGCACTATCCGGGGCACGGCCGCACCGCGGTGGACTCGCACGTGGCACTGCCGGTGGTAGAAGCATCGGCTACGGCTTTGCGCGCCACCGACCTGGTTCCTTTCGTCGTCGCCATCGCCAGTGGGGTGGCGTCGATCATGACCGCGCATGTGGCCTACCCGACGCTCGACAGCTCGGGCCTGCCGGCCACGCTCTCCCCCATTCTCCTTGGCGAGCTTCGCAGCAGCTTCGACGGGCTCGTGGTGACCGATGCGCTCATCATGGACGGCGCCCTGGTCGGCCGGCGTGAGTCCGACGCCGCGGTGGAGGCGATTCAGGCCGGCGCGGACCTGTTGCTCTATCCCAACGATGCCCGCAGGGTCCGCGACGCGCTCGACCGGGCGCTCTCGAGCGGCGCGCTGTCACAGGACCGCCTCAACGATTCCCTCCGCCGGTACGACCATGCGCTCGAGGCTGCCAGCGCGCCGACGCCTCCGGTCATGCGCGGGCCCTATGAGTCCGCGGAGGCGCTCGCCGATGTGCTGCTCACCGAGGGAATGATGGTTCGGCGCTCGGTGCCCGAACTGACCGAGCCGATCGACCTGGTGGTAGTGGATGATGACATCGGTGGTCCCTACCCTCCGGGGCCGAGCGACTATGTCCATCGCGTACTGGGCCCCGATCGAATCGGTCGATATGCCGGAGGCTCGAGAGTCCTTCTGGTCTTCGCCGAGCCTCGGGCGTGGAAGGGACGGTCAGGATTCGGCTCCGCCGCCAAGGAGGCGCTGGCACATCATGCCGCAGGCGCCGACCTCATCGTGCTCTTCGGGCATCCTCGGCTGATAGCCGAACTGCCGAGCAAGGCGCCGGTGCTACTGGCCTGGCATCGGCAGAGACTCATGCAGGAGGCCGTGGCGCGCTGGTTGATCCAACGACTGGACTAGTCAGCTGGTCCGGCTTGCCCCTCTAATCCAGGGAAGCAGCGCAAAGGCGGGAATTGCAAGAAGGAAGGTCAGAAAGAAATACCGTCCGTATCCCATATTTTCTGCCAGCAGTCCCGAAGCACCTCCCGCCAGCGTCCGGCTCAGTGCCAGCAAGGCCGATAGAACCGCGAACTGCGTCGCCGCGTAGCGGCGTTCGCAAACCGACATCAGGAAAGCCAGGAACGCCGCAGTGCCCAGCCCATGGGCAAAGTTCTCGAACAAGGCCGCACCTATGATCAGCGGCTTCGACGTGGGCACGCTGGCTACGGCGGCATATCCCAGGCTCGACAGCGCCTGGAGTATGCCCAGGGTCCAGAGTCCCCGAAAAATTCCCATCCGCGTCGTGAGCACTCCGCCGAGCACCGCGCCGGCCACCGTTGCGGCGATGCGGCCCGGCGTGAGGATGGCTCCGATCTCCTCCAGGGTGAAACCGCGGTCGACCCAGAACGGCCGGGTCATGGGCTCCATGGCGTAGATGTCGACCTTGAACAGCAGTGCAAAGAGCGCCACGGCCCAGATGTTGGGCCGGGAAAGCAGCTCGCGGAGCGGCTCCCAGACAGACATGGCTGCCGTCACCGCGCGTTTAGGCTCGGGGATGAAGAGCGCCGCGGCGGTAAGCGCGCCCAGGAGCGTCGCGCCAACGAGAAACGAGCCCGGCCATCCCTGCCGGCCTGCCAGCCAGATCAGCAGCCCGCCCGCAGTGAACATCGCTACCCGGTACGCGGCGATCCGGACGGAATTCGCCACTCCCAGTTCGCGGGTGGAGGTTGCCTCGATTGTGTAAGCATCGATGGCGATGTCCTGGGTAGCCGAGAGGGTCACCATCAGCACCAGGATGAGCCAGAACCATCGTGCCAGCTGGCTCAGCTCGGCCACTCCCAGGATCAGTGTCAGCAGCGTCAATCCCCCGAGACAGGCGACGATCCACTGCCTCCGGCTGCCAAGGCGATCTACCAGCGGAGCCCACAGGAACTTGAATGTCCAGGGAAAGCTCACGGCGCTGATCAGGCCGATCTCGACCAGCCCGGCGCCGTGGGTGCGGAGATAGACCGGCAGCGTTTCATTCACCAGGCCGAAGGGAAAACCCGAGGCAAAGGAAAGCGCGGCCAGCCATGCCAACCGCGCCCGCAGGGGAGCAGCCACCCCGGCCGGCTCCGCCTGATCTGTGCCTGCTGGTGAGGAGCCTACTGCCACACGGTGAGCAGAAGCAGGAGGATGCCGAGGATGATCAGGATGAGCGCCAGAGAGCGGATGCGGTCCATCGGCGCCACGTAACGGGACGTCCAATCCCCTCCCACGCCGGTGACATCGCTACCCGGATCGGGGTCGTCGGCTGGGGTGGCTGCCTGAGCCGGCACGGTGGTGATTTGGGCCGGGCGATAGGTCTGATGCCCGATGCCTTCCGTCCCGTTGGCTTCGGGCAGCCCTTCTCCCTCGAACCGTGCGACGACGACGGTAATGTTGTCGGGTCCTCCACGTTCGTTCGCCAGGTCAATGAGCGCGGAGCAGAGTGTGGGAAGATCGCCGTGCTCGTTCGCCATCCGGGCGAACTCCTCCTTGCGCACCACGCCGGAGAGACCATCGGAGCAGAGGATCAGGGTATCGCCCCGCCGGATCGGCTGGTGGGTGAGATCCACCTTGATCCGAGGGTCAGGCCCCAGTGCCTGAAGGATGATGTTTCGCCGCTCGCTCTGCTCGGCCTCATCAACGGTGAGCTCTCCGGCGTCGACCAGGCGCTGCATGAGGCTCTGGTCCTTTGTGAGCTGAACCGCGTCCGTTCCCCGCACGAGGTAAGCGCGGCTGTCCCCGATTTGAGTGAGGTACAGGTCGCTGCCAAACATGCCGGCGGCGGTAACGGTGGTGCCCATTCCCCTGACATCGGGGTGCTCGCGGGCATAAGTGTAGATCTGCTGGTTGGCGAGCTCGACCGCCTCGCGCAGGCGGTGGGCAAACTGGTCGGGGGAGCTATCGGTGTCGGTGGCCCACGCCGTGGCCAGGTGGCGGTAGATCAGGTCGGCAGCCATGGCGCTGGCCAGCTCGCCGGCGGCGGCGCCACCCATCCCGTCCGCCACCATGAAGAGTGACCCCCGCGCGCCGATCTCGTGGTGGCGCACTTCCGCTTGGAGGCTGGCGTTCCCGGTGCTCAGGTCCGCGACGAGGAAAGTATCCTCGTTGTGATCTCGGGTGCGTCCGAGATCGGTCTTGCCGAAGACGCTGACTCGCACCGCGCCGCCGTTCACGCGCTCCTCGGAAAGATGTAACACCTCCGGAAATAGGCTGAGCGGGCACACGGTTGGCGTCATGAAAGCGTCACATGGCGCGTACCAGGTCTGACGAATCTAGGAAGCGGCGAGGGGAGCGTCAACGCCGTCTTGGCGTAAGTTACGGCTACTGGGTAGTTTGCAGCTATGCTTGCCTCTCGCGCCCGCGGGTGGGCGCTCTGGCTCGTTCTGGCGGCGCCCGCCTGCTCTTCGAAATCCGATCCCTCGCCTGCCCCTCGCGCCGCCGAACCCCCCGACTCAGGGGCGGCGGAGATGCACCTCAGCCGCTCGGAGTTGCACGCGGCCCCCCAAGTACACGATCCGATCGGCCTTCGGGTAGTCTACCCGGCGCTGACCGACATGGTTCGGGCCCGGGATTCCAGTTTTCTGTTCGGATCCGTCGCCAACGGGAAGATCAAGGTCGCGATCAATGGCCATCCGGTGCGCGTCTGGCCCAATGGTGCCTGGCTCGCCTGGATCCCGTTTCCGCCCGACTCTCTGATGCGATTTACCATCGAGGCTCATGCGGATCAGGATTCTTCGGTGTTGGTATACCCCGTGCGCCGCGACCGCGGCACGCTCCCGCGCGAAGTTAGCGCGGGGCGCGCCTGGATCGACTCTGTGTCCCTGTCGCCGCAGGGTCAGTTGTGGGTCCCCCGCAGTGAGTATCTGACGCTGTCGACCAGGGCCGTAGAAGGCGCGGACGTTCGGGTGCGCCTTCCTGGTGGCAAGATTGTGCGGCTGCTCCCGCAGAGACAATCGGAGGAAGTGCTCCCGGCGTTACGGGCCTTTGATCGCGACACCACGAAGCTCCGCACGCCGGAAGAGGTGAGATACGTAGGCGTGATCCGGGGCCGCGCCATCGGTCCGGATGCGGGCCCAGTCCTGCGGGGCCCCACGGCCGCGTTGGTTCGCGTGCTCGCGCGGGCTGCGGTGCGCTGCGTGACCGGGGCGCGCTGCCCAGCTCCTTACGCCGAGTTGGTGTCGCCCGACAGCTCGTGGGCAGTGGTCGAAGCGGCGCTGGGGCCCGACACGGTGCGGCTTCGCTGGCCGCTGCAGATAGCGCTGCTCGATACCCTGCCGGTGGTCACTCAACTGGACGACGACACCGCTGGGCGTGGCAACACCGACAGCGTGACACCCGGCAGGGCCACGCCCGGCGGCACCTACGCCTGGTTCCTTCCCACCGGAACCCGGGCATCGGTCACCGGCCGGGCCAATGACGACCTTCGGATCCGGCTCTCGCCCGGGTCCGAGGCGTGGGTACCGGTGGCCGACGCGCAATCGCTCCCCGCCGGACTCCCGGAGCCGCGTGCGGTGGTCGGCCCGGTCACCCTCACGCCCTCCGATGATCGGGCTACCTTGCGGATCCCGCTGACTCAGCGGGTTCCCTTTCAGGTGGTGGAAACCGAGCGAAGCCTGGCGATCACGTTCTATAGCGCCGTGGGAGACGTGGACTGGATGCGCTACGGTACCGACTCGCTGGTGCGCCAGATGAGCTGGGCTCAGACCCAGCGTCAGGAAGTGACGCTGACGGTCGAGCTTTGGTCGCCGGTCTGGGGCTATCGAGCACGCTGGAGCCGCAATGACTTGCTGCTCGAGGTTCGGCGCCCCCCGCGGATCAGCGCCAACGATCCGCTCCGCGGTCGGGTGATCGCCATTGATCCAGGCCACCCGCCTCTCGGGTCTACCGGGCCGACGGGTCTGCGCGAGGCGGAGGCGAACCTGGCGGTGGCACTCCGGCTGCGAGACATGCTGAAGGCGGCTGGGGCGCGGGTGGCCATGACCCGGACGACCGATTCCGCCGTGGATCTCTGGCCCCGCGTGGAGCTGGCCGAACACAGCGGTGCGGAGCTGCTGATTTCAATTCACAACAATGCCTTGCCCGATGGGATCAACCCCTTCACCAACCACGGGACCTCAGTATTCTATAATCAGCCGCGCAGCGTACCCCTGGCGACAGCCATTCAGCGGGCGCTGGTCCGCCGGCTCGGCCTGCCCGATCTCGGAATCAGCCGGGCCGACTTCGCCATCGTGCGGGCGACATGGATGCCGTCAGTGCTGACCGAGGGAATGTTCATTATCATGCCGGCGCAGGAGGAAGCGTTGCGTTCTCCGGCCGGGGCGCAACGTTACGCTCGTGGCGTGTACGATGGAATCCGCGCCTTCCTTCAGGACCGGGCGGGGAACCAGTCTCCAGCCCGTGTGGGCCGGTCGAGTCCAAGCGCGTCTCCTAGGGCGAATCCCTCTACAGCGCCCCGCGCGCCTGACGGCGCCACGGATGGCGGTGTTGATCCCTAGAGTGCAGTGACGAGGTCTGGCTGATGTTTTCCCTGATGAATCCCCGCACCATCGCTGCCGCCGCGGTTCTGGCATTCCTCGCCCTGAAGCCGGAGCACCTCCCAGCCCAGAGTCCCGAAGAGCGGGTGGAATTGGAGCGCTTCCGTGATTCCATTGGCGCGACCGTAGATACCTCGGGGCTTCTCGCCCTGGAGAAGCGGTTGATCGATTCCGCCAAGGTCGATCGGGGCAGCGGCATGGTCCACCTGAAGTTGGGGTTCCTGTCACTCCGGCTCGGCGACCTCGGGGGCAAGGACCATTATGATGATGCCGCATCGGAGTTCCAGTGGGGGATCGACTTGCAACCATCCTGGCCCTATGCCTGGTACGGCATGGGCCTGGCCGAATACGGAGTGGGCGACTCCCAGATCTCCTTCGTGACCGGCCTCAAGACCATGCTGGGGAAGGACGCCCTCACCCGTTCAGCGGTGGCGTTCGCCAAATCGGCGGAGATCGACCCATCGTTCGTCCGCGGGCTGGTGGATCTGGCCAACACCGCGCTCAGGCAGCGGGTCAACATCAAGCTCGGTGTGGCGCTGGAGGCCCTTCGACGATCCGCCGCAACTCCGGCCGGCAATGATCCCCAGGTGCTGCTCGCACGCGGCCGGGTCGAGCGCGAGGTAGGAGATGGCGACTCGGCGCTCGTGGCGTTCACCGGTTACCTGCAGAGCGGGTCCAACCGGGGACTCGGCCTCCTCGAGGTGGCACGGACCCAGCTCCTGCTCGGTCGCTTCGAAGGGGTTACGCCGTACTTCGAGGGGGCCATGGTGGACGACTCCCTCACCGTGGCCAACTATCGTACCGACCTCGCAACCATCGCCTCCGACAGCGTGCTGGGCGAGTTCGACAGCCAACAGGGTCCCCGGCGGGCCGCCTATCTTGGGCGCTTCTGGGGCGAGCGCGATCTGGCAGACCTGCGCACCGGAGGTGAACGGCTGCGGGAGCATTACCGCCGTCTGTTCTACGCCCGAAAAAACTTCCAGCTTACATCCAACAACCGGCACTACGATATCGTCGAGCGCTATCGCTCGGGCAGCCGCGATTTCGACGATCGGGGCGTCATCTATATCCGCCACGGCGAGCCGGCCAGCCGTGCGACCTATGCCGCCCCGGGCCTGGAGCCGAACGAGTCGTGGCGCTACACCCG
>Ga0180121_10000406_pt1 | contig 18001 bp, 14 predicted proteins | sample AntDrymUQ5402106_2_FD_129676 | JGI IMG/M metagenome (GOLD analysis project Ga0180121, IMG submission 129676) | Polar desert sand microbial communities from Dry Valleys, Antarctica - metaG UQ540 (21.06) (version 2) (version 2) | ecosystem: Environmental > Terrestrial > Soil > Desert | place...
GGCCACGGACCCGCGGGTCAGCGGCCGCGGAGCGGACTTCATTCCAGGTGCCATCCCGGCTGCCGTCGTCCACCAGGATGATCTCGAATGAGTCGGGATACGTCTCGAGCGCCTGCAGAATCCACTCTACTAGAGGGCGGACATTCTGCGACTCGTTGTAGAGCGGTGCGACCACTGAAAGCATCGGCAAAGACACGGTTGTGATTCTCGTCACCAGGTCAAGGTAACCACAAGAATAGGAGCGAAGTCCTGCCTACACCAGCAATGGTCATTCCGTCGGGAAGCCGCTCGCGGCGCTTTACTAAGTCTTTGCGAGGCATGGCGGAGGGGAGGGGCGCTGCACCAGCGAGACCTGGGGCGAAGCCGACTGCGGCAAGCAGTGTGGCTCGTGCGCCACGGGCGATGGAAGAGGACGAGTCTTTGTTCGGTGAGGCCTACCAACCCCCCCGCCGGAGCAGGATGACGGGGACCGTCTTGAGCATGATGCGCAGGTCCTCCGTGACCGACTGGCGCCGGATGTACTCCAGATCGTAGTGCACCTTGGTCCGGACGTCCTCCAGCGAGCGATCGTAGTGATGGTTGATCTGGGCCAGCCCGGTGATGCCCGGCTTGGCCTTCTGGCGCAGCGGGTACTCGGCTATGTGCTCCCTCAGCTCGGCAAAGATGGTCGGCCGCTCGGGGCGGGGGCCCACGATGTTCATCTCGCCCTTGAGCACATTGAGCAGCTGAGGCAGCTCATCCAGCCGGTACTGGCGCAGCAGGCCGCCAACCGCCGTGACCCGAGGGTCCCGCTGCTGGGCCCAGACCGGTCCACTTCCCTGCTCGGCATCGACCCGCATGGTGCGAAACTTATAAATAGTGAACGGCTGGCCACCGAGGTCCTGCTCGCGACGATGGTTCTGCGTCCCGGTCGCTGGTGCACGGCGATCGAGGCCGATGCGCAGCTGGGTGTAAAGGATCGGCCCGCGAGACGTCAGCCACACCAGCACAGCCACGCACAGCATGATGGGTAGCGTGACGATGACGGCGACGAGGGCGAGGAGAAGATTGATTCCTCGCCGGGCCCATTCCGAAGCTTGGAAGCCATTGGTATCGGCATAACCCCAGTCGCGGTACTGCTGCCGAACAAGAGATGGATCCAGTTCGATCGCAGGAAGCGAGGGATGGCTCCTTCGTACCCCGGACATGGCAATTCCCATTAGCAGACTCAACAAAAATTTGGAGAAAGGAAGCGGGTACCACTCAGGCCGGAACCTCGCTGCCGGCACCACCGGCAAGACCGACCATTATAATGGGTTCCCCCCAATACCTTAATACCCACCAGCAAACTTCCCTGTGACGCCACTCACTCGGTCGTCGGGGACTACGAATTTCTCAGCGGTGGGGCCGGCGCTTGCTCGGGGGTCGCGTTTCGGTCAACAGCGGGTCCGGCGCTTCTCCTAAGCCGAAGCTCGCCAGTCGCTGACTGAATTCGGAGAGCTCGACGGGGAGCTCGGCCGCACCCGCGCCGTTCGAAACTTCGGCGCACTCGGCCGGGTCAGCTGAGTCGACGAGGGGAACGGGGACTGGGGTGTCGTGCAGCGATTCGCTGGGCATCCGTCGTCAACTTCCGAAATGAGTACGTAGGACTGCTGGATGCCGGATTCCTCTTCAAGGATAGCGCCGCAAATTCCGGCGGCAGGTCGGGCAGCAGACCGTTCCAATCGTGACCATCAAACTTGTTATATGACAATCCGTTACCACTAACCACCGCGGTCAGAGCCAGGATGACGGCTTGGGACGGTCGTTGCTGGGAAACCACAGCGACCACGGTTACCTTACCACAATCTGCACGGTGTCAAGTGACGTGGCATCCCAACATCCAAACTGTGGCGCCCCTCCCGCGATCCGGGCGTGGACCCACCGGCGCTACAATCGGTAAGTGGGTGTACTCAAGTCGCTTACGTCTTTCGGTCGAAAGCGCACGAGTCCTGCTATCAGGGCTCGCACAACCCGGGTCTCCTGCTTCTCATCATTTTGGCAAACGCGCATGGCTAATCGAGAAAAGGCTCCCTCAGCGCCTCTGGTCCTGATTGCCAACGATCAGGAGTGGTCAGCACGGTCCCTCGAAAGCATTCTGGGACCCAGCGGCTACTCCGTCGTCCGGGCCTACACCGGCCAGCAGGCTCTCGAAAGGGTCCGCACGGCGCAGCCTGATCTCATTATCCTCGACGCTCAGATGCCCGACGTGCACGGATTCGAGGTCTGCCGGCAGCTTCGCAGCGATCCTCGGTTCAGTGCGACGACTCCCATCATCATCACCACCTCAGGTCCTTCCGGCCGCACCCAACGTCTCGAGGCCTACCGGGCTGGCGCATGGGAATTCCTGGGGCAGCCGGTGGATGGCGAAGCCCTCCTGCTCAAGCTGGCCACTTTTCTCCAGTGCAAGCGGGAAGTCGATAGTCTCCGCGAGGAGAGTCTCCTGGACCCAACCACCGGACTCTACAACATGCGGGGCCTGGCGCGGCGCGCGCACGAGATAGGCGCGGACGCATTCCGGAGGCGGGATCCCCTCGCGTGCGTCGTTTTCGCACCGCACGCTGAGGGAGTCGGCGAGTCTGCGGACGAAGAAGTACAGCGCATCGCCGAGCAGGTCGGTCAGCTGCTGAAGCGGGTGGGGCGCTCCTCGGATGCCATCGGCCGCCTGGGGCAGTCGGAGTTCGCCGTCATTGCGCCGGCCACCAGCACCGAGGGCGCGTTGCGTCTGGTCCGAAGGCTCGGCGGCAGCATCGAATCCTCCCCGATGCCGGTCCGCGGCGGCGAGCGATCGATCAGAGTTCAGGCGGGCTATTGCGCGGTAGCCGATTTTGCGGAGTCGACGGTGGACGCCGTGGAGCTGCTGCTCCGGGCCACGACCGCCCTCCGGGATCTCAAGCGTGACGGCGAGGCGGTGCAGGTGCGCGGATTCGACCAAACTGCGATCCATTTGAGCTAAAACCGCTACAGCTGTAGGGATAAGACAACGAAGGATGGTTTCATCGGTTATACCTGCTGTGGCTCCGTCCCCGCACCTGCTTGACTTTTGCCTCACTCTGTGGTAAAAATGTTACTAGTAGATGCTCCCGGGGGCTTCTCAAACCAGCCCCCGCCGGTTAGTGAGTCCACAGTCTGTCGGCTCTTCGCGTGAGCCGCGTCTGAGTCAAACCGACCGCCCAGCGGTCACCCCCCGGGAGTTTGCAGGATGGCGAATCCTCTCATCCAGCAGGATCGGCAGAGCCCTTCCGCTCCTGAAAGCTCCGCCCGCGATCTCCTTTCCATCCCCAGTGAGGTCAAAGCCAGCATCCGGGTCCTCGTCGTGGACGATGAGCGCACTCTCCGGGAAAGCTGCGCCAGTGTGCTCCAGATGGACGGTTACAATGTGACGCTGATCGGTCGGGGCGAAGAGGCGCTGGAGACCGTTCGCCGCCGGAAGTTCGACATCATCCTGGTCGATCTGTACATGTCCCAGGTCTCCGGTCTCGAGATCCTTCAATCCACGCTCGAGGCCTACAAGGACACCATTGTGGTGGTCATGACGGGCAATCCGAGCGTGACCAGCAGCATCGAGGCGCTCCGCGCCGGCGCCTGGGATTACCTCCCCAAGCCGTTCTCCGCGACGCATCTCCAGGTCCTGATCGGCCGGGCCTCCCACGCGGTCATGATGTCCCGGGAAACCCAGGACCTGAGGGTTCAGCTCCAGAGGCAGAACGGGCACAGCGACAAGATCGCCCTGATCGGCATCTCGCCGCTCTTCCGCAAGGCCGTGGATCTGGCCCGCAAGGTGGCGGCAACCGACGCGTCGGTCTTCATCAGCGGTGAAAGCGGAACCGGCAAAGAGGTCATCGCCCAGTTCATTCACCAGAACAGCCGGCGAGCGAGCCGGGCCCTGGTGCCCATCAACTGCGCCGCGCTCCCCGAGCCGCTGCTGGAGTCGGAGATGTTCGGCCACAAGAAGGGGGCCTTCACCGGAGCCGATCGGGACAAGCCCGGGCTGCTGGAAACGGCCAACGGAGGGACCCTGTTCCTCGACGAGCTGACCGAGATGACCATGCCGCTGCAGGCCAAGCTGCTGCGCGTGGTCCAGGATGGCGTTGTTCGCCGGGTTGGCAGCGAGACCCAGGACGCGGTGGTAGACGTTCGGTTCATTTCCGCCACCAACCGGGAGCCTCAGGAGGCAGTGGACCAGGGACTGCTCCGGGGCGACCTGTTCTATCGTCTGCGGGTGGTTCCCATCAAGCTCCCGCCGCTCCGCAAGCGGCTGGAAGACATTCCGCTGTTGGCCAACCACTTTCTCACGTACTACTGGCAACGGCACCGGCAGATGGGAGACCGGCTCCCACGGCTGAGCGAGGCGAGCATCGGCTTCTTGCGTTCCCGTCCCTGGCGGGGCAACGTTCGGGAATTGCAGAATGTCATCGAGCATGTCGCGGTATTGGCCGAGCCGGATCAGACCATCCAGCCCAACGACATCCCGGTGTATGACGACAGCGCCGAATGGCCGGCCGAAAGTGTCACGCCGCCTGGAGTCATGGACGAAGCGTATCACCCCGCCAAGGACCGCGTGGTGGTCCAGTTCGAAAAGGAGTATCTGGCTCGTCTCATCAGCCGAGCAGGGGGCAATATGTCGAAGGCAGCGCGACTGGCCAGCATCGACCGCACTACCCTGTACCGGCTGATGGACAAGCATGAATTCCAGAGAGATGAGACCTCGGGACCCGCGTGACACCTGAGACCGTCCTGACCGGCTCGACCGGGGAGCGTCGCCGGGCCACTCAGGAGCCCGCCGGAGCCGTCCGGGTCTGGGATCCAGCCGGGCCCGCCGCGGGGTCGGTTGCGCCGGCGCTGTGGGATGCACTCCGCGAGTCCGTGCTCTGGGCCGAAGCGGAGTGGGAGCGGGTCATCGAGCATGCCTCCGGGGCCGAGGAGGCCACGGCTCACCTGGCCCAGCTGTGCACGGCTATCAGGCAGGAAGTCGCGGGACTGCCGGCCGAAACCAGCGCCGTGCCCCGAAATGCTCTCTCACGTCGCTGGCTTGGGCTCATCCGCACTGCATTCGTAGAACGGGCGCGCGCCCTGCCGGCCCCCGATCCAACTCAACTGCTCAACATCCTGCATGCCATCGAGCGGATCGGCCTGCATCTCGAAGCAGACTGGGCCCAGCACTTCACCGATCGCCTCTCCTCGCCCGACGGGCTGGAGCTGGTGGTGGAAGTAGCTCACGATCTTCGCTCGCCGCTGACCTCGATTCTATTCCTGGCGGAAACGCTCCAGCGCGGCCGTAGCGGCGCCGTCAACGCGGTGCAGGAGCGTCAGCTCGGCCTCATCTACAGCGCAGCGTTCGGTCTCAGCTCCGTCGCGAGCGATGTCATCGAGCTGGCGCGTGGTGGCGACCGGCTGGTGGATCTGGATCCGATTCCGTTCTCGGTGACCGACATTCTGGAGTCAGTGCGGGACATCGTACAGCCCATAGCGGAGGAGAAGAATCTCACCGTGCGGCTGACCCTGCCGGAAGCCGACTTCCGGATCGGCCATCCGGTTGCGCTGAGCCGGGTATTGCTCAACCTGACCACCAACGCGCTCAAATTCACGGGAGAGGGCTTTGTCGAGCTTACGGCCATCCAGCGCGGGCCCCGCAGCCTCGAGTTCTCGGTCCGCGACACTGGCCGGGGCATCCCGCCGCAATCCATGGCGACGCTTTTCGAGCCGTTCCGGCGACGGCAGAAGCCGGGCGAATACGCCTTCTCCGGTTCGGGCCTGGGACTCTCCATCTGCCGGAAGCTGGTCGAGGCCATGGGGTCGGTCATGCAGGTGGACACCTCGCCGGGGTACGGCACCCGTTTCTACTTTGTTCTCGATCTCCCCGTAGCCGGCGAGCCGCGGTTCGGCTGATGCCGGGTTTTGAGCTCGCCCTTCCAACGCCCGGCCACTCCAGATAGATTTTGCCGCGCCAGCCACCACCTGTAGATGCCGTCCGTCGGGCCCGCAGTAGGCCGACCGGTCTCACGGTGAGCACGGCGCGCGTCGGCGACCCGGCCGGCGAGGCGCACTCCCGGAAAACGCTTTCCCTCGGCACACGTGGTGGCGGCTGGCACGATCCTGGTTCGCTCCTGTGAAGCCTCCGCGGCGGATAGCCGCCGGCATGGAGCGGGCCCCCCCACAAACGGTCTGTCGACCTCGTGGGCTTCCTCGATGCCCTGCCGCTCACCGGGTCCGGCCAGGCGCAACGAGGGGGCGCGCTGAGGCGGTGGACCCCGAACCGAGCGCCACGTGAATCGACCGCTGATTCGACCGGGCCGGCATCTCAGCCAGCCCCCAGTACATGCCCCGCACGCTGCCCTTCTGATCGACTTCGACAATGTCACCCTTGGCATCCAGAAGGACCTGACCAAGGAGCTTCGCACTCTCCTCAACAGCGACATCATCAAGGGCAAGGTGGCGGTGCAGAGAGCCTACGCCGACTGGCGCCGCTACCCGCAGTACATCGTACCGCTGTCGGAGTCGTCGATCGACCTCATCTTCGCGCCGGCCTTCGGTTCGAGCAAGAAGAACGCGACCGACATCCGCCTGGCCATCGATGCCATCGAGCTGGTCTTCACCCGGCCCGAGATCGGAATGTTCATTCTGCTCTCCGGCGACAGCGACTTCTCGACGATGGTGATCAAGCTGAAGGAGTACGGCAAGTACGTAATCGGCGTCGGTATCCGGGAATCGGCCAGCGACCTGCTGATTCAGAACTGCGATGAGTACTACTCCTACAATGACCTGGCTGGCCTGACGAAAGAGGTCGATACTCCATCGACTCAACGCGACCCCTGGGAACTTGCCGCCGAAGCGGTAGCGCAGATGGCTCGCAACGGCGATGTCATGCGGTCGGACCGGCTCAAGCAGGTCATGCAGCAGATCGACTCCAACTTCGACGAGCGCAACGCCGGCTTTAACCGGTTCAGCAAGTTCGTGATCGAAGCCGGTCAGAGGGGGATCGTCCAGCTGACCAAGCTGGACAACGGACAATACGAGGTCGGTCCCGGCACGGTGGCGCCGCCGCCCGCGGCTGCCGCGCCTGCCTCGGCGCCCAGGGGGCGGGCGCCGGCCGAAGCGGGTCGGGAAGAACTGGCCTCCAGTGGTGCGCGGAGCCGTGAGGAAGGCGCCCGGCGGGGACGTGGACGGCGGGGACGCGGTGGGCGAGAGCGGACCGGCGCCCGAGAGGGCAGCAGCAGCCGCGGGCGGTCACCGGACGGGCCGCGCGATGAGGCGGCGCAGCGCCCCGCCCGGGAGGAGCGCAGTGACGGCGCCCTTACTCTGGCCCGCGCCTTCCAGCTGATGGCCCAGGCACTGTCGGAGTTCCGCTCTCCAGTGGGGCAGGAGGCGCTTCGGCTCCGCATGGTCGCCATGAATGGCCGGGAGGATCCACTGCTGGACGCCGCGCGATTCCAGCGGCTGCTGCGTCAGGCCAACGACGCCGAGGTGGCGGATGTGCGGAAGGTGGGCGACGACGATTATGAGATTGCGCTCCAGCGCTCGTCGTCACGTCAGGCGCCGCCACCGGCTCCGCGCGAGGAGATTCAGGAGGTGGGGCCTGGTGGAGAACCCGCCACTCCGGAACCGCCGGCCTCGGCGACTCGGGAGAATGGGCAACGGCTTGGGCTGCGCTTCCGCCGGGGCTCTCGCGGGCCGATGCGGGCAGCCGACATTCCTCGCGTGGGAATGGTGAGCATCGAGCCGTTTCCCGAGCCGGAAGCGATGACGTCGCCCGCCGAGTCGGCTCCGCTCGAAACCGAAGCCGAAAACGAAGCCGCGCCCAAGGCCAAGCGGCGCGCTCCACCACGTCGGAAGCGGGCCACGGCGGCACCAGCCCAATCCAAGCCGGCCGAAGCCGACGAGAGCGCCGCGCCGGCGCCTCCCAAACGACCGCGAGCCCGTCCCAGGAAGAAACCGGAATGACGCACCTCCGACGGGCAGCCACGCTGCCCGTCGCTTTTTTCCGGCGCCCCGCCGAGGTGGTAGCCGCGGAGCTGCTGGGTATGGTGGTGGTGTCTTCCGTCGGAGGAGAGTTCACCGAAGGCAGGGTCGTGGAGACCGAGGCCTACCTGGGCTACGACGACCCAGCCTCGCACGGCTACCTCCACCGGCGGCACGCCCGCAATGAGGCGCTGTTCGGACCGCCCGGCTCCTGGTACGTCTACCTGTCGTACGGCATGCACTGGTGTGCCAACCTGGTGTGCCAGCGCCCCGGACTGGCCAGCGCCGTCCTGCTTCGCGCGCTGGAGCCTCTTGCCGGGCTCGACCTCATGCGCCGGCGCCGGGGAGGCGTCGTGGATAGAGAGCTTTGCTCCGGCCCGGGGAAGCTGACCCAGGCCCTGGGCATCACCCGTAATCTGGATGGCAGCAGGATGCTCGGCAGCGATGTCCTGGTGCGGCGGCCGGGTGCCATGGAGGCCTTCGGGGTGACGGCCACACCCAGGATCGGGATAACGAAGGCGGCAGACTGGCCCCTTCGTTTTTGTCTGGCCGGTTCGTCCTGGACATCCCGCAAAGAAACGGGCGGGGGATCTCGAAGACCCCCCGCCCGTTGATTGATACCGCCTGAATCAGTAACCGCCGCCGACCGGTCTCTCTTTGGCGTTGCCGAGATTGAATCTGAGGCCCGCCGAGAAGGTATGTGTCGGTCCCCTGAGCAGGCTTCCGAAGGCCGCGATGCTCGTGTCATCACTGAACGTCTGGTCGATCCGGCGCATACCAGGTCCGGTGGTGATTTGATACTGGCCGAAGGCGCTGAACCGGCTCACCCGGAAATTCAATCCTCCAATGAGAGAACCGAACGCTGAGCTGCCCATCTCCTTGGAGAATTCGTCATCCGGGGTGTGGCCGCCGGTGTGGATCACGCCCACCCCGATACCGAAGTAGGGAGTCGCTGGTCCCCTGATCGGGAACGCCATCAACATCGCGGAGTATTTCCGGATGTAGTCAAAACTCGTTGCGACCTCAGCCTGACTGACGAGGGTGCCCGCGCTGTCGAAGGCTTGCATAGTGTAGGCGCCTAACTCGTTCGATCCAAAGCCTTGTTCGACCGAGAGGAGCAGCCCGGTGCGCCTGGCGGTGATCAGGAGGTGGGCACCACCCAGGGGAAGTGTGGATCGGCCCTGAGCGGACGACTCGAAGTTCAGGATGCCGCCATGGCCGCCGACATACCACTGGAAAGTGCCGTTGCCCGGCTGCTGCGCCGAGAGGTTGGCCGCCCCAAGGCAAAGGGCCAGCACGACCGGAATGCTTAGGGTGACCATGCGCATCAGACTGCCTCCGAAAGGTGTCCGCACCAGGACCATCCCGATGCTTACCGGGCTACTTCGCACGGTACGTTAAAATGCGGGAACTCATGCTGGAAAACGTGGGAGGGAAGTGGAGCCCGAGCCAAGAGGCCTCGTGTATGTTGCTCGCGGACAACGACTTGATGTGTGTCCGACACCGCTTCCCCGACCGTTGCGAGAGGGGGAAGTGCAAGGACCGGGCCCGTCTTGAGGGGAGTCGGGAGTCAGGAGTCTGGAGTTCCGGTGCGAAGCGCAGGCGACTGCGAGTCAAACGGCGCTCGTTCTAGGTCGAACCGCGGAACCGTCCCGCCCGCGTAAGGATTCGAGACTCCTGACTCCCGACTCCCATCAGATAAGCTGAAGCTGTCGGCCCACCTTCCTGAACGCCGCGAGGGCTTGATCGAGGTCTTCTCTGGTGTGCGTGGCGGATATCTGGCAGCGAACTCGCGCCTGGCCCTGCGGCACGACCGGATACCCGAAGCCGGTCACGAACACGCCTTCGGTGAGGAGAAGGTCGCTCACGCGGATGGCGGCCGCGGTCTCACCCAGGATCACGGGAATGATCGGGGTTTCGCCCGCCAGCGGCTTGAATCCGAGGCTGACCAGCTGTTCGCGAAAATAACGGGCGTTGTTCCGTAGCTGGCCCACGCGCTCCGGATGAGCCTCCAGGTACTCGATGCTTGCCAATGAGCTGGCGGCCACGGTCGGCGGCAGGGCATTGCTGAAGAGCTGAGGCCGAGCCCGCTGGGTCAGATAGTCTGACACCGCGGCGGACGCGGCCACGAAGCCACCGGCGGCCCCGCCGAGCGCCTTGCCCAGGGTCGAGGTGATGATGTCGATCTCGCCGATCATTCCGAAATGCTCCGCCGTTCCCCGGCCATTCGTTCCCAGCACGCCCGTGGCGTGCGAGTCGTCCACCACCAACACCGCCTCGTGTCTGCGGCAAATCTCGGCCAGGTCCGGAAGCTTGGCGATCGCTCCCTCCATGGAGAATACGCCGTCGGTGACGACCATCCTGACCCGGCGATCCCGGGCGGCGGTGAGCCTGGCCTCCAGGTCGGCGAGATCGCCATGCGGGTAAACCGCGGTCTGGCACTTGGTGGTGGCCTTGGCCAGCCGGATCCCGTCGATGATCGAAGCGTGGTTCAGCTGGTCACTGATAATGAGATCGTTCTCGGTGAGCAGCGTGCCTGGCACGGCTTCGTTTGCGTTCCAGCAGCTTCCGAAGCTGAGCGCTGTCGGGGTGCCAACCAGGCGGGCGCAGGCTGCCTCGAGAGCGCGATGAATCGTGAAGGTCCCGCAGATGAACCGCACCGATGCAGTACCGGCGCCGAACCGGTCGAGTGCTGCCTTTCCCGCCGCAACTACGCTGGGCTCATTGGCCAACCCAAGGTAGTTGTTGGAAGAGAGAATGATGACCTCGCCCCGGCCTTCCATCTGCACCCGGGCGGCTTGAGGGCTCTCGAGGAAGTTGAGCCGCTTGTAGGTGCCGTCGCGAATGAACTGCTCCAGCTCGGGGGCGATCCGTTGCTCCAGCGGATTGGTCACGGGCACACCTCCAGAATCACCTTCCCGGCCTGGCCATCCTTGATGACCTGGATCGCCTCGGCAATCTGCTCCAGCGGGAAGCGATGGGTGATAACCGGCCGGGGATCGAGCTGCCCCGCGCGGAGGAAGCGCTGCATCTGATGCCAGGTGGCATACATCTTCCGGCCCGTGACTCCATAGAGGGTCAGGCCCTTGAAGATCACGTCCCGCGCAAAGTCGACTTCGGTGGTTCGGTTCGGGGTGCCGAGGAGGTTGATCCTGCCGCCCATCCGGGCTGCCGCCAGCGCCTGGGCGTGGCCGCTGGGGTGGCCGCTCATCTCGCACACCAGGTCGACGCCGTCTCCCGCAGTGAGCTCGCGGACGCGAGCTACCACGTCGTCGGTGCCGGGATTGAGCGTCACCTGGGCGCCCATAGCGCGCGCGAGATCGAGCCGCTTGCTGTTGTAGTCGCTCGCGATCACCAGCGACGCCCCGGCCGCACGGGCGACTCCGACCGCAAAGCAGCCGATCGGTCCACAGCCGAGCACGAGCACGGTACTTCCCGGTACCTCGGCTTCGAGCACGGTATGCACCGCATTGCCCATCGGATCCATGATGGCGCCGATCTCGGTGGGAATGCCATCGAGCTTCATGACGTTGGAGACCGGCATGGCGATGTAATCGGCGAAGGCGCCGTCGCGGTCGACCCCGATGATCTGCGTCCGGCGGCAGAGATGGGCCGCGCCCAGGCGGCACTGGAGGCAGTGCCCGCAGACTACGTGCCCTTCGGCCGTGACCAGGTCTCCGACAGCAAGCAGGCCGGCCGCCGCAGCGTCCCGGCCAAGCTGAGTAATCTCTCCTGCAAACTCGTGACCCACGATAACCGGAGGCTTGAGCCGGCCGCTGGCCCAGCTGTCCCATTCCCAGATGTGGAGGTCGGTCCCGCAAACGCCGGCGTAGTGAACCTGAATCAACGCCTCGCTGGGCCCTGCAGTGGGGACCGGCACCTCGCGGAGGACGATGCCGGGTGCTCGGGATTCCTTGACCAGCGCACGCATGGGGTCTCGGGGTTGGGACGGGGAGAATATACGTAGGGGCGCACCGTGGTGCGCCCGGGCCCAACACAAGGCCGCCGATGATCCGGATGACCTGATCCAGATATCGGCGTTCGATTCCCGAAGGGCGCACCGCGGTGCGCCCCTACGTCAATCGGCGAAAACCGGTGCCACGGCCTCCACCCGTACCGCGCTGATCTTGAACTCCGCGATCTTGGCGTACGGATCCAGCCGAGGATTGGTGAGCAGGTTGGCTGCGGCCTCCCGAAAGTGGAATGGGATGAAGATCTGGCCCCGGGCCTGGCGCTCGGAGAGCCGGGCACCGATGAGCATGGAGCCCCGCCGGGAGCTTACCCGCACAGTGTCACCCTCGCTCACCCCGAGCTCCAGGGCGTCTCTGGGGTTGATGTCGACTACCGGGACCGGCTCGCGTGAATCCAGTCCGGCAGACCGCCGAGTCATGGTTCCGGTGTGCCAGTGGTACATCTGCCGGCCCGTATTCATGATGAAGGGGTACTCGGAGTCGGGGAGCTCCTCGGGGGCCACGTACTCCACCGGAACGAAGAGAGCCCGGCCATCGGCGGTGGGGAATGATTCATTGAACAGGAATGCGGTGCCCTTCGACTCCGGCGTCAGCACCGGGTACTGGAGGCCCGTGCCCTTGAGACCGGCGTAAGTCAGGCCGCGCCAGGATGGCGTCACCGAGGCGATCTCCCGCATCACGTCCTCGGGCCCGGACCATGTCGTCTTCAGACCCAGCCGGTTGCTGAGCTCGATCAGGATGTCCAGGTCGCGGCGCGCATTGCCCGGTGGATCCAACGCGGCCTCCGCCAGCTGGATCCGCCGCTCGGTGTTGGCGTAGGTGCCGGACTTCTCGGCGAAGGACGAACCGGGAAAGACCACATCCGCCCATCGGGCTGTCTCGGTAAGGAAGAGATCCTGCACCGCAAGGAATTCGAGCCCGCGCACCCACTCCTCGGCATGCGCAATGTTGGGGTCGGAGATTACCGGGTTTTCGCCCATAACGTAGAGGCCGCGGATCGGACTGTCGTCCCGCGTCATCTCGGTTACCATCATCCCGTGCTCCAGGGAGAGCGACTCGGCCGGCACGCCCCACGCCTTGGCGTATTCGTCGCGGTTGGCCGGGTCGGTAACCGGCCGATAGTCGGTGTAGGCAAAGGGAATCGCACCCACGTCGCTCGCGCCCTGCACATTGTTCTGTCCCCGGATCGGCATCATCTGCGCGCCCCACTTGCCGATCATCCCGCACGCGAGCAGCAGGTTGAGCAGGCTGGCGACGATATCGGTGCCGGTGGCGTGCTGGGTCAGTCCCATCGCCCAGAGGGTGGAAGTGCGGGGTCCCCGGGCATACATCTCCGCGGCCCGCCGAATGGTGGCCGCGGGTATGCCGGTGATCTTCTGACCCATCTCCAGAGTGTACGGAGCAACGGCCGCTTTCACCTTCTCAAACTCGCGAGTGCGCTCGCTGATAAACTTCGGATCGGTGAGCCCGGCGTCGATGATGTGGCGCAGCATGCTGTTGAACAGCGCTACGTCGGAGCCCGGCGTCATCTGGAGGTGAATATCCGCCAGCTCGGCCAGCTCCACTTTCCTGACGTCGGCCACGATGAGCTTTGCGCCCCGAGCCACGGCCCGCTTGATCAGCGCGCCGAACACCGGGTGGGATTCGGTGGTGTTGGCCCCGGCGATGAAGATGACATCGCACGCCTCCTCGATCTCCCGCATCGACCCCGACGCGGCCGCAGTGTTGAGCGCTCGATTCATGGCCGCCACCGAGGTCGAGTGACAAAGGCGGGTGCAGTGGTCGACGCTGTTGGTTCCGAACGCGGCGCGGATCATCCGCATGAATGCGTAGTTGTCCTCGTTGGTACACTTGGCGGAAGAGAGTGCGCCCAGCGCCGTGGGTCCATGCTCGTGCTTGATGCGACGGATCTGCTGGGCGGCCAGACTCAGCGCCTCGTCCCAGGTGGCTTCACGAAACGCGCTATACCATCCCGCGGGGGTCGCCACCCGATCGCGGACATCGTCGTCGCTTGGCGGCAGTCCGGTCAGCGGTGGCTTGCCGATCTGACGCAGGGGTGGTCGCGGCTTCTTCTTGTCGCCCATCTCCTCGATGGTGAGCCAGGGCCCTTCACGGCGCCGGGGCCATTCACCGCTCCAGGTCCACTCCCCGTCCTGACACATCCAACCTTTGCGGATGAGCGGCGTGGTCAGGCGGTCCCGGTGCTGGGTGAAGTCGTACCCGAACCGGCCTTTGACGCAGGTGGAGCCCTGGTTGGGCGTGTCCTCTTCGATCCAGGGTGACGTCACCCGCATGAGGGTGTTGTCTTTGACATGGAGGTCGAGCTGGCACCCCACGGCGCAGTAGGGACACACCGACCGCACCACCTTGTCCGGGGCGCGAAGCGCCTCGGCACCGAACCGCTGATGGGGGATGAACTCGAAGATGGCGCCGGTGGGACAGACGCGAACACATTCGCCGCACCAGGTGCAGCCGGCATGGTCGGGATCGCCGTCGCCCCCGACGATGATTTGCGCGTGCTCGCCCCGCTGCCCTACGTCGAGCACCCCGACCTCCTGGATGTCCTCACAGGCCCGCACACATCGGGTGCAGAGGATGCAGGTGCTCATGTCGTGCTGAATCATGACGTCACCGGGACGCTCATCCCCGGTGCGAAGCGGCAGATCGTGATGGGTGCGGACCGGCACGTCGTACTGGACGACGTAGCGCTCGAACTCATTGCGGGGATGCTCTCGTCCCCCGTTTGCCAGGTGCTCGCCCGGGTAGCGTTCCAACAGGAAGTCGAGCACACTCCGCCGATTCTCCACCGCCGGCGGCGACTCCAGGTCCACCTCCATGCCGTCGGTGGCCGGGGTCGCGCAGGCCGGCATCAGCTTGTTCTGTCCCTTAACCGAAACCAGGCAGATCCGGCAGTTGCCCACGATGGGCAGCTTGGGGTACCAGCAGAGGGTGGGGATGTCGACCCCGACCTTCCGGGCGGCCTCAAGGATCGTCTCCCCGGGCTGGAAGGAGACGGATGCGCCGTTCAGGGTAAGGGTCGGCATGAGCAACCGGTTGGGGGAAGTAGCAAGGTAATTCGAGTTTAGACGGGAAATTGGTGTGGTGCAAGGGGTTTAGTGGGGAAATACAAACACCCCCGGACCGAAGTCCGGGGGCGTTTCGGCGCGCCGCGCCCGCAGGCTATTCGGGTCTGACTAGGCGGCGTGCTCGGCGGGGACCCGCTGGTGCCAGTGCTGATCCATGGCGTCTTCATCATCTGTGGCCCACAGGTAAGCCCAGAACCGTACCGGCTTGGGCTTGGGAGCCCCGCTCCTGATCACGATGCCGAGAGGCTCTGACGCGGCGGACAGCGGAAGACTGGTCACGGGCTGCTCCTCGCACTCGGGGAAGTAACCTTTACACCCGGGGAGAGGTGCACCGTTCATGCCGCCGGCGGCGGCAGTATAACTAATGTAATGTCAGGGGTTTACGGGGACGATATCAGAGCGCGTGTCGCTTGGACTCGGGATACCGAGCGTCAGGCCGTGTCGGGGGGACACGCGGGCTTGCAGAGGACCAATCCATCCTGACGGCGGCTTTCCGCCGGTCGCCGGCGGCGTTTGGGATCTTCTTCCTGGGTCCACCCCTGATACATCGAACGAAGCGCGTCCCGTGAGATGGCCTTGCAGGTCGGCAGCAACACGTGAATTCCTCCCGGCCGGCTCCGCATCTGAAGGTCGTCTATTAGTGACAGGCGATCGGCTGCGGAGAGATCCAGCAGTACGCTGGGGTCGAGCACCACGATGTCCACTGCCGAGACAAAGCTCAAAAACTCCGGCAGCGCCTGATCCAGTTGGGTGACATAGCTCTCGAAGAGACTGGCCAGCGCCTCCGCCGCCATGCGTGACTCGACCCGCTCGACACAGCCAAGATCTCCCGCAATGAAGGTCACGGCGGCGTCGTGGGCGGCAAGCAGGTACGTAGTGGAGGCAGCCTCGGTACCGACAACGAGGGCGTTGTCTTCGGGCTCGATTCGAGGAAGCAGGGCGGCAAGCGGGCAGTGAGGCTCGAGCCCCCAGTGGGTCGGCGTTCGCTGGGCCGCGCGCAGTTTGATAAACTGCTGCCGCCACCGCTGGTACGGCCGCAATGAAAGCCGCTTCCGGATGAGGCGGTCCACCGATTCGAGCATCAGGACCTCGGTCAGCACAAACTGACCCTCGGAGTTCGCTTGCAGCTCCGACGCGGCCTCGTCTCCCAGCCGCAGCAGCTCGTCCCGACCGATCGAGTTCTTGTACCCTTCGATACGCTGGAGGATGTACTCGTGGTAGTGCTGCTTGTCCGAGTAGGGCGAGCGGCGGCGCCGGTGAGCGGGCCGGACTTCGGTGGCGCTCAGCATGGCTCGACGTGGACTGTGACTTCGTCGAGCTGGAGGCTGTCACGCAGGCGATCCTCGACCTGGTCGGCAATGCGGTGGGCGTTGGCCACATTGGACTGACCGTCTACCGCGATGGTCAGCTCGGCGAAGCGGTGGTCGCCGGCCCGGCGCGACCGGATGGCGTACGCCGACCTGACTCCATTTACTCCCTCGGCCTCCTGACGGATCGTGGCCTGATCGAAAGCCCGCTCGTCTACCAGGCTGGGGATCGAGCGACGCAGGATCAGATAGCCTGCCCGTCCCACCAGCACCGCCACAACCAGCGCCAGAGCTGGATCGGCCCAGGCCAGCCCCGCCCGGGCGAGCGCCAGGCCGGTGAGCACGCCGAGGGTGATGAAGACATCGGTGCGGGTATGGAGCGCGTCGGCGAGGAGAATGTCGCTGTTGAGTCTTCGGCCCGCGCGGGTCTCGAACCACACCACCCCGATGTTTATCGCCAGGGTGAACACCAGGAGGGCAAGCGCGGTGTTCGACACATTCACCAGCGGGACCCCTGTGACCAGCCGGGCGATCGCACCTCGCACCAGCTCGAAAATCGAGAGCGCAAGCAGAAGAGCGATGAGCAGGGCCCCGAGCGTCTCGAACTTGGCATGCCCATAGGGATGATCCTCGTCGGGCGCCTTCGAAGCCACCCGAACGACGAATAAGGCGAACAGGTTATAGACCGCATCCACGGACGACTGGAGGGCGTCACCGAATACGGCCAGCGAATTGGTGTCGAACCCGACTGCGAACTTTACGATGACAACGACGATGTTGGCGAGGAGGATTCCGCCAAGGACCCGGCGCACCCGCGACGACTTGTCCCGAGAGTCTCCTAGGCTGAGCATTGATAGAAGTTGGTCGTCGCGGTCTGGAGAGTCAACGATTCTGGGAGGCGAGATTCCCTCAGAACCGCTCCCTTCAAGTATCCCGTCTCGGGAATGGTGAGCACGGCGGGATGGTCCTCTCCCTGACCGAGCACCTGCTGCAGCACCATGCCGCGGCCGCTGTCGCCCGCGGCCTCCGCGAGCATGCCCAGGAACTGCGGCAACTGCACATGAAAGGAGCAGGAAGCGGTGAGCAGAGTGCCGCCGGGCGCGAGAATCCGCATTGCCCGAAGATTGATCTCGCGATACCCCCTGAGGGCGTCAGGAACTGTGGCCCTGGACTTGGCAAAGGCCGGCGGGTCGAGGACGATGAAGTCGAATCGCTCCCGTGCCCGCTCCATGTGCCGCAGGGTCTCGAACACATCGGCCTTGCGCCAGTCGATGTTGCCCAGACCGTTGAGCGCCGCGTTCGCGGCGCCGCGATCCAGCGCTTCCTGGCTGACGTCCAGCGCCAGCACACTTCCGGCCCGGCGGGCCAGGTGGATGGCGAACGAGCCGTGATACGTAAAGCAGTCGAGCGCCCGCCCCGCTTCCGGCATGAGCCGGCCGGCGAGCAGGCGATTCGGGCGCTGATCGAGGAAGGCACCGGTCTTTTGACCGTCCCACGGTGCCGCCAGGTACAGCGCCTCACCCTCCCGCACCTGGATCTCCCGCGGCACGGTTCCATATACCTCGACCGGCTCCGGGGGGAGCCCTTCCCGGCGCCGAGCGGGGGCGTCGTTGCGGAGCAGTATGCCTTCGGGTTGGAACACCTCAATCAGACCCGCCAC
>Ga0180121_10000407_pt1 | contig 17995 bp, 12 predicted proteins | sample AntDrymUQ5402106_2_FD_129676 | JGI IMG/M metagenome (GOLD analysis project Ga0180121, IMG submission 129676) | Polar desert sand microbial communities from Dry Valleys, Antarctica - metaG UQ540 (21.06) (version 2) (version 2) | ecosystem: Environmental > Terrestrial > Soil > Desert | place...
AAATTATTATAGTCATCCTGCACTGATTCCTCCCATGAAATACCTTACCATCGCCAAACCCTCCAAACCAATCATTAAAAGTACCACCCGGACTTTAGACTCTATGTCTTTGACTATCGAACCCGGATCGACTTCGGACGAAGTGAAACAATATGCGGTGTATGCTTTTCGCAACCTGGCAGTGGAAAATAATTCAATAGAGGACGGTAATAATTTATTGTATGTCATTCCGATGGGAGAGATCAATAACAAATCGTTCAAAATCCCTTTTATCGAAAAAGATTCCTATCTGTTAATTACAGCGATCAATATATTAAATGAAGAAAGTGACCCGGTGGAAGTGCAGCTTGGAAATAATTTTGCTGTCAAAGACAGTTTTTTTTGCAGGGCATCGGGTTATTCAAAAAAAGGTAGTGCAGCAGGCTCATTCCCTGCTTTAGCTCAAATAAAATGGTATTAAAAGAAACAAAAATCAAAAAATAAAATTTTTAACCCGTCTGTGTTGACTCTCTGAAAAATGAACTGTTCAGGAGCTTTGAGTGTTTATTCAATAATAGCAAAGAGATCGAAATGTTTCCACTTAGACATATCTTCTTTTTTTTCTATCGGAATTATTCTAGCATTTGAATCAAAATCAGAAAAATAATTCAGGGAATATCCTTTTGATTTCAATAATTCAAACTGCTCATACCTGTCTTCGCGATTTGTTTTTCCAAAACATTCTGTGATAACCACAGGCTTATATTTATTTAATAAATCAGAGATTGATTTTATTATTTCTTTGTCATATCCTTCCGTATCTATTTTTATTAATTTGATTCTTGAAATAGAATCAGGGTAAGACTTTAGTAAAAATTTTTCCAGATTAATGCCTTTGATTTTGGTGCTTAATGAATATTTTCCGTGTTGGTTTTGTTTTTCTTTGGAGATTCCACCATTATTGAAAGAAGCTTCTGAGGAGTTGAAGTAAAATTCGTCGTCTGTTTCTGAGATGGCATAATTAAAAGCGTGAATGTTGGTCAGATCAGGATTGAGCTTAACATTTTCTAATAGGATATCAAACACAAATGGATTAGGGTCAAATGCTAATGTTATTCCCTGCTTTCCTACCGCCAAAGCTATCGGCATTGTCATATCACCGATATTAGCTCCGATATCAATAGCCAGATCTCCGGGTTTCAAAAATTTTCTGAAAAAATCAATATTGTTTGAAGTGATTAGTTTTGGTTCAACCAGAGGATTTTCCCAGTTGGCAAATTTTATATTTCCAAGAGGAGGTATTGTAAAATGGTAAATTTTAGTTGGATACTTTTTTGTTACTCTTCTTGCAATTTTCCGTTTAAAAGTGTTGATTAAATAGTTAATCATAATTCAGGAAAATTATGGGTAATGATATTTGCATTTCCCTGCAAAATAGGTTATACCATTGTCTTGGATAAAAAACTTTCATCATTTCTGATGAAGGCTTTTTTTGAAATATGTAAAAATGGAATATTAGTTTTACTTGAAAACTCAAACTACGAAATTCCGTTCATTTACATACTGCAACAGTACTCTGAAGAGATCATCGGGATCAAAAGGTTTAACGATTATACTGGTGAGTCCGGCTGCATATACTTCTTTTTCGATCTCATTCGGCAAACTTGCCGTCAAAGCGATCACAGGTACCGTTTCTCCCTGCTTACGTAACCTGCGGGTAGCTTCATACCCATCCATTTCCGGCATATCAAGGTCCATCAGGATCAATTGATGCTTTTTGGGGTTGAACATTTTCAATGCTTCTATTCCATTCCGGGCAACGTCGATATGAGCGCCGCATCTTTCCAAAAAAGTTTGTGCCACCAGTACATTCATGGGGTTATCTTCCACAATCAGCATCGACATGCCTTTGAAGGGTTTCGAATGCTCCGGCAAAATTTTATGTGTGAAAACTTGTACCTGTTCATTACTCAATTCGAAGGTTTGTGTGAAATAAAAAGAAGATCCTTTCTTTAAAGTACTATTCATCTTCAATTCAACTCCCTGCAGTTCCAGTATTTTTTTACTGATCGCTAATCCCAGATCTGTTCCACCATATTTTCTTGAAGTGGATGAATCCGCCTGGGTAAATCTGTCAAAGATCAATCGCTTTTTGTCTTCCGGGATTCCGATACCTGTATCAGATACCACAATTGAAACCGTAATATTCCGGTTGTTAATATGGTCTACGGTTAATTCAAGCAGAACGCCTCCTTCCCTGGTAAATTTGATGGCATTATGTAAAAGATTGGAGATCACCTGACTGGTGCGTGTGGGATCACCTTTTACTTTCATCCTCAGTTTTTCATCGATATGAGCATGCAAGGTGATTCTTTTTTCATCTGCCAGGTTCTGAAGTCCTGAAACAATATTATTTGCAATGGCAGGCAGGTCCATCAGAATATGTTCAAACTGGATCCTTCCTTCTTCAATTTTATTGTAGTCAAGAATGTTGTTGACAATAGACAAAAGGTTATTTCCCGCGAACATTAGAACTTCCAGGTTTTTTTGCTGGTCGGCTCTTGGCTTATTACGCTGAAGAAGATACGCCATACCGATAACAGAATTCAATGGTGTCCGGATCTCATGAGACATATTGGAAAGGAAGGCTGACTTTGCTTCTAATGCCAGTTGTGCATCTTCTGCCGCTTTTTTTAATTTCTCAGAAAAGCGATGTGATAAAACCATCGATTGCAAAAAGAAGAAACCAATATACCCGCCGAATATTAAACCTTTTACCGGCTGGAAGAATCCTAAGTACTGAAGATTGATAATTACAAAGACCAATAACATCACCCCACTGCTTAACAGCGCGTAAAGGGAACCACTTCTGCGGTGCCGGAAAGCCTGCACATAGATATAAATACCATAAGCAACGAAAGCGAAAGCAGTTATAAGAAAAGGGGAAATTAATGCAGTAAACAACAGGGGTTCAAAAAATAGTATAGTGGTGGCATACAAACCGCAAATACCGAGCATTATTTTTCTTGCAACCGGGTGCGCTTCCTGCGGGTAAAGTAGAAATGTGTATTGCGCAAACAACACGATCGACAAGATAAGTGTAAAGTATTCAATACGAATTGTGACAAACCAGTCAAGTGCCGGGAATAATGCATTTAATACATACAGATCCGTACCAATCATCCGGTAACTGTAAACCATACAGAATAATGAAAAGAAGAGGATCGTCTGGTCATGCCTGCCAAAAACAAACAAACCAAAAAAGAAAAGTCCTCCCATGAATAAGCATCCTGCGAGTACAAGGTCAAAAGCAACATCGATATAATATTTAATTACTACTTTTTCGCGTATGCCTAAAAGAATAGGTTTATACGTCCCCCCTTTATGATGCCAGTAGTTAGCAACCTGCAATACCATCTGGAGGGTATCCGTGGCAGGAAGGGTCATTGTTCTGGTGGTCCAAAACGGAATTGCTTTATCGGGGTTTGCAGAAGGTTCGCCATTTTGTGAAAACAGGGACCCATTTACATATAATTTGTACGAGCTGTAAACATCCGGAATGCCTAAACCTAGTCGGGGCCTGTCTTTCGGAAGAAATATGGTAAGGGCATAAGTTGCATAACCCTGAGAGGAAAGCTGCTTTCCATTAACCTGCTGATTTTTCCAGAGAGATGGATAATTTACAAATTGACTTGCCGCTGGTAAGTTAAAAGGTTCAATTAATTGGTTCCAGAAAAAACGCCATTCGCCATTTAGAGAGATAGGTGCCTTGGATAGATTAATGTTCCGAAGATCGAGAATTCCTTTTTTAGCAGTTATAATCGTGTTTGCATCCTGACCAAGGCTGTGCAGGATCGATCCGTAAAAGATCAGCATACATGCCAGGGCCCGCACAAGATGATTCATGGTTTCAATTCGGTAGGTAGTAAACGGAGGGGGAGTCAAAAAATTGCGGGGAGATCAGGTATTAGCTAGCAGGTATCGGGTATCCCTCCTTATTTTTTCTGTAAGAGTTAGATATGAATATTATTTGTCTTAGTATCATCGAATAGTTCAAGACAGGGATACCTGACAGCTGATACCTGACTGCCATCGGATTTCATTCCACCTTTATCACCGCTGTCTTCTTTCCTACTCCATTCTCATTGATTGCTTCTATTTGGAAATAATAAGGAAGTGTTCTGTCCATTGCTTTGAAGTAATATTCATTTGCGCCCATTACCATAATACAATTATACAATTGGTCAGGCGCTATGCCGGTATAAATGTTATAAGCATACGCATTGTTTACAGGTTTCCATTTCAACCATGCACTACGTTTGTCTTTTTCTGTTCGAAGAACAAATAATTGTTCTACCATTCCCGGTGCGAGCCCCTTTCCTTTGCCAAAAACACGGAACCCACTGATTGCAAATTTTCCACCTGGCACATGAATATTTTCCAAACGGAGGTAACGAGCCTGAACGGGGGATCTTAATTCGATAAAATCATGGGGGACATCTTTTTTGTTGGCACTTTTATCGGAAAGCATTTCCCATGTTTTATTATCACTGGAATAAAGAAGTTTATATTGATGATAAATGTTGTTGATTTTTCCGAGGAAAGCGGAATCCGTATCCTGGTCAGCATAATTCAATTGCACGGCATGTACGGTATGTATCGAACCCAGGTCCGATTGTATCCATTCCCCTTTGCGGCCGCTTGCCGCACTCCAATGTGTTTTGATGTCTTCATCGACTGCATTGTTAGCATAATAACCTCCATGTGTACTCGAAACTTGAACTGGTTTTCTATAATTCAGTAACATCCACCCGGTAAAACGGCTTTGACGGTGGTCAGCGGGTCCATCCGCCAAATAGTGGGGATAGTCTCCAAATGCAGTGTTGGCATACATGGTACCATTTTGATCAAAACCGGCCGGCCAGATGCCAAGTCTTCTTTCAAAGTTGTTTTTTACAGACAGCACAATCGTAGAGACGTGCCAGTAATTACCAGAATGATCCATAAATGTTGCACCGTGCCCTGATCCTCTTGCAAACCCCCCAGGCTTGAAAGAAAATGGATTGTGTGATTGATTTTTAAATGGTCCCATCGGGTGATCACTTACTGAAACGCCGTCTGCATATCCACTGAATTCCGTACCAGGGGCGCCGTATTGCAAATAGTATTTTCCTTTATGTTTTGTCATCCAGGCTCCCTCAACAAATGGATTCAGAAAAGTATTATCCGAAAATTCTCCGAAGCGTTGCCATCCATACAAGCTGTCATTCAGAAAAAATAATTCCTTTCTTTCTCCCATTGGCTGAAAGGTTTTCCGGTTGATCTCGATTCCATACAGAGGATAAACATTACTGCTGCCCCAATACAGATATAGCCTGTTATCATCATCTAAAAAAAACGCAGGATCCCAGGCACCGAGTTGAAAAGGGTCTACAAGTTCTTTCCAGGAATCAATTTTCGGATTTGTGCTCATCCAGATAGGAAAATTCTTTTCCTGCGTGGAGCCATAAACGAGAAGTGTATCGCCCAGGATAAAAACAGCGGGTGCACACAGGTCATCATATACTTTGTGATGCGGTTTCAAAAAAGAGCGGTTTACAAAATTCCAATTCAGCATATCAGCGCTCCACCAATAACCCCATTGGTTGGTAGAAAATAAATAATAGTCACCTTTAAAGTTTACGATCACGGGATCTGCGGTAGCTCGATGTCTGCCCCATTCGGAAAAGTTCGGTATGGGCGTATACCCGTAATCAATATTGATCGGATTGCAATAGGTTTTCTGTTTCTGTGCGTTCGCAAATATTGCCACCAGAAAGAATACAACTAAATTTAGTATACGCATAGTGGATTAGGTATACAACCAATTTAAACAAAAACAAATGAAATCACTTCCTTTAGGTTCTCAGGCCCTTCAATCTTCCCGCCTGGGACTGGGATGCATGGGCATGAGTGAATTTTATGGACCCATTAATGATCAGGAATCTCTTCATACCATCCAACGTGCTTATGATCTGGGGATCACTTTTTTTGACACTGCTGATGCATACGGCCCTTATATCAATGAAGAACTGGTAGGAAAAGCGATCAGGCCTTTTAGAAATAAGATCGTTCTCGCAACTAAATTCGGGATCGTACGTGATCCTGCAAATGCAGCAGCACGAAGTTTGAACGGCAAGCCTGAATATGTTATCAAAAGTTGTGAAAATAGTTTGAAAAGATTAAATACAACCATAATTGATCTCTATTATCTGCATCGAAAAGATCCCGCAACTCCAATCGAAGAAACGGTACAAGCAATGGCAAAACTTGTTCAGCAGGGAAAAATTAAAACCATTGGTTTGAGTGAAGTGAACGCTTCCACTTTGCGAAAAGCACATGCTATTCACCCGATAACTGCATTACAAACAGAATATTCTTTATGGAGTCGTGATCCGGAAGACGAATTGCTTACAACATGCAAAGAACTCGGAGTAGCATTTGTTGCCTATAGTCCTCTGGGTAGAGGATTTCTTACCGGCCATATTAAACATCCAGACGATTTTGCTCCGGACGATTTTCGCAGGAATTCGCCCCGATTCCAGGGTGAGAACTTCTATAAAAACCTGGAACTCGTTGAAAAATTGAGTAGTCTGGCAATCAAGAAGGGATGTACTACGCCACAACTTGCGCTTGCATGGGTGCTGGCGCAAGGCGATCATGTTTTCCCGATTCCGGGCACCAAGCGCGTCAAATACCTGGAAGAAAATGTGGGCGCATTGGAAATTTCCTTATCCCCCGGAGAACTTGATCTATTGGTCATTACAGCACCCAAAGGGGCTGTCTCAGGGCTCAGATATCCCGAAGCTGTTATGAAAAGTATAGGGCTCTGAGCCATGAACAGCACGGTCTGAGCAGTGTTTTTAAAGATTAAATTATCTTATCCATAGCATAGTTTTACACGCTCATGGGTCAGGGTTGGGAGGTCATTTACCGGTTCCTGGCGACTTCCCACCAAAAAACCCTATTTTTGATGGTTCAGCACTGCTAAAAACATCATCTCATGTACGTTCAAGTATGGAATAAATACCTCCCTATTATTAAGATATTATTAAAAAGGGCGGTAAATGGCGTTCAAACACTTGATATGAACCGGATTGATTTCGAAAGAGCCGGTAGTGGACGCAAAGCCGGCTATAAATTTAATATTGAATTTTTCAGAGGACGTGTAGCGAATGTGATCAGTGGTTCACCATTGGCCAGTGATCTGGCTTTGGTAATGCTGCAGGATCCCGTTGTAAAAAACCTTTTCAAAATTCACGACTTCAAGATAGCTTTAAATACCAAGTTTCAGCTCCGCATTGAGCATGTACCCTCCCTGTTAGCCGCACAACCGATTGAAGAGAATTCGGAATTATCTAAGAATGAGAGCGCAGGATAAAGGGGTATTTATAGTGTAAGAGATTCTTTAATCTGCTATCAGCAGTCAGCGGTCAGCCCTCCCATCAAAAGTAATTGCAACTCGCATAAGAGAACAACCATTTCTTCATTGGCGATCACATTTCATAAGTTAATCATAAGCTCATAAATAAAAAAAGCTGCCAGGTGGCAGCTCTTTTAAATCCGTTGTGGGTTGATCAATTAGTTTTCACAGCAACCGGATTAGGGGTTAAGGTTTTCAAGGATTAATGGACTTTTGGTTTTTCATGGATCGGATCAATGGTTTCATAAGATTTTGGACTCTACCTTGGTTTTCTTTCGGACATTGAATTTCGGACTTGACTTGGTTTATCTGGACTTAGATTTCCTGGTTTTTCATCGATCTGGAATAGAACCGGGAGCTGATTTACTTCCCGTGCTTCCTGATGTAAACTTCTAAAAAATGTAGCGCGTAATACATTTTTTTCGATGACAGGTGTAATTTTGCCGACAAAATGGGTGACTTTGATGATAGAGCAATTTGCCTGTATTGCACTCCCCTGTTGGTTTATAAGTGTTAAACCTTAGCTATAACATTGGTAGATGCTGCACGATTATCTTTTCTCATATTTCTTATCAGTGCAATGAGAATATGAAATGCGATCAGCATAATTGCACCGTATGCAGTGTAAAGGACAGGTTCCAATTCAGGTGCCTCGATTGTCTTTAGTACAATGCCATAAATAGCCCAGATTACGACCAGCCCATAGAATACATTCAACCTCCTGTTCATTACCCATATCGTAATGATCATTGAAATAGCAATTAGGGTGATCGTCCAGTTAACAGGGCTAATTTCCCACCTGTTCCAGTTGATTGCAGTGAGATAGGTGCTAAGGTTTGCAATAGTAGCAATCGTAATCCATGCGAAATAAATACTAATAGGAAATTGTGTGCAGATTTTAGACATCATAGGTCTCGTAGCATCGTGGATACAAAGTCTGTTATGTAAAAGAATGAGCGTGATCAATTGAATGAAAATTAGCACCACAGACAATAGCAAGTATTCATGAATCCATGCAATCAGCCAGGCACCGGCAGCAAGATTATTGTGAACAAAAAAATACCCGGCCTTTTGGACATCTCTATTTGCTCCATGTGAGGAAGGTCGCTTGTAGGCCATGGACAGGTGGTAAATACTGAAAGCACACAGTGAAAGATAGATTATCCACCAGATCCTGAATGTGAGTGCAGCAGGGGTAAATAAAGAAGGATATTTATCAGAGATTTCCCCGACAGTGACCTGACTAAAGACTTTGAATTGAATTAAAAAAGAAACCACCAGGTGGAACAAAAACGCAGCTGCATTAAAGATTGCTATGCGCTGTTGCGGCAACATGAAAAAAATTTTCCGATTAGTGATGTATAAAATAAAACACTACACTCAATGTAAGCTTATTCTCCACTAATAACTTTTTGCTCACTGTAACTGCGCATCACTAAATGTATCCCCTTGTCTGATATCACCTGTTTCAAATCCCTTTTTGAACCAAAACATTCTTTGTGCTGAAGTTCCATGTGTAAATGCATCGGGTACTACACGACCCTGCGATTGCTTCTGTAACCTGTCATCTCCTATCGCATTGGCTGCATTCAGCGCTTCTTCAATATCACCTGGTTCCAGGATCTGTTTCATTTTTTGAGCATGGTGCGCCCACACGCCAGCATAAAAATCCGCTTGTAATTCCAACATGACAGAATATTTATTTGATTCACGTTCATTTTGTTGTTGCCGGAGTTTTTGTACTTTTTGTGAAGTTCCCATCAGTGTTTGTAAATGATGACCCACTTCATGTGCCACTACATAAGCCATTGCGAAGTCACCAGGCGCACTGAATCTTTGTTGAAGTTCTTCATAGAAGGAAAGATCGATATATAGATCCTGATCTCCCGGGCAATAAAAAGGTCCTGATGCGGAACTAGCCGAGCCACAAGCCGATTGCACGCCACCGCGAAATAATACCAGTGTTGGTTCTGTATAGTTGGCGCCCTGATCAGAAAATATCTTATTCCACACATCTTCCGTATCTGCCAGCACTACTTTAACAAAATTCGCCCGCTCATCATCTGCCGCTTGCTCCTGCTGGCCTAAAGGCTGACTTTGACCCGCGCCCGGGGATAATTGGGGTAACTGAGAAGGATCTCCTCCTCCAAGAAAAAAGTTTAATAATAGTGCGATTACACCGATCACCCCTCCTCCAACAGCCATACCGCCTGCTGACATCCCTCTGCGATCATCAACGTTGCTACTTTGTCTTCTGCCTTGCCATAACATGATATACGATTTTAGATTGTTGAATTGAGATTTCGAATTTCACTCCCCAATTTCCTCATATTTTCTTGCTTAAAATAATGTGCCCGGAACACTGGACTCTTACAGGAAAAAGGAAACCGCATCAAATCCAATCAATTCCATACACATCAGACCTAACCGTAAAAGTAAATTCCGGCTAAGAATTATAATCAATTTAGGAGCCTGTTTTGAAGGCACCGAAAGCAGCCAAATTGTTCGGCGCTATATTTTTGTTTTATACAATTGCCGGAGTAATTATTTTTATGTCCAAACTGTTTTATGATTGAATACAATCCCGGCATTTTATTTCTGGTCTTAGCTATTGTTTGCATTGTTTTTATTCAGTATGGATTACGCAAAGTATTGCTGGCATCAGGTTATCAAATCGAAAAACAACGAAAAATTATTTTAATCTCCATTTTTGGAATTGATGTCTGGATGATTGGAGTTGGTGTTATTGCTTATCTGGGATTTTTTCGTGATTTCTCCACATTGCCTCCAAAACCTGTTATGGCAATATTGATACCGGTAATTCTTTTATTTCTTATTTCATTTACAAAAACTGGAAAATGGTTGCTAACTCTTACCCCGGTATATTGGCTCATCTTGTTCCAATCTTTCAGGATTGTGGTCGAAATAATACTATGGCTTACCTACAAGAAAGGATTGATTCCTGTACAAATGACCTTTGAAGGGAGAAATTATGATGTTTTAATCGGACTTCTTGCACCTGTTGCAACATGGTTGATGATCAAAAATCCTTTACGGTGGAAAAAGATCAGTATCACTTACAACCTGATAGGCTTAGTGTTGCTGTTCAACATTCTCTTCATAGCAGTTTTATCCATGCCAACAAAATTTCGATATTTTATGAATGAACCCGCCAACACAATAGTTGCGGAGTTCCCTTATATTTATTTGCCTGCTGTTTTAGTGGTACTTGCAGCGATCATGCATATTTGGTCAATCCGGCAAGTCTTTTTAATAAAGGAAGATCAAACCTTCAATGGACACCGGATTATCAATCAGGGATGATTTATTTATGTGTCACATGAATTGCAGTACGAAACAATCAGGCGATACACTTAATATCAATGATGACAAATTACTTTGAAAAAATTCATGCATGAGATATATTGGATTGTGTTTTTTATTGATCGGTTCACTTTATTCTTTTTCGCAGAATAGCTGGTCTTCAGGCGGAAAACTGAAACCCGAACAGGCAATCGTTGACATCAGGCATTATACGCTGGAACTTAGCGTACATCCTTCTTCCCAATCAATAGACGGGTACGCCACCATTGATTTTATACTACTCGAATCTGCTCCGGTTTTATTGTTTGATCTCATCAATCATTTTAAAGTAGAAAAAGTTTGGTTAAATGGCAAACAACATTCTTTCACACATGAAAATGATATGATCAACATCCGGTCCAACGGTATGATTCCTCCGGGTAAGGCATCGGTAAAAATTCAATATGCGGGTAAACCTCCCGTTGCAAAACGCGCACCGTGGGACGGAGGATTTCAATGGTCAAAAGATTCCACCGGGAACGACTGGATTGCAATCACCTGCCAGAATGAAGGAGCCAAAATATACTTTCCCTGCAAAGACCACCCTTCCGATGAACCAAATGAAGGAGTGGATCTTTTCATAACAGTACCGAAAGGGTTGGTAGTGGCAGGCCCGGGGCTATTAAAAAAAGTTACCACCAAAAAAAATCTTTCCACCTTTCATTGGAAAACAAATTATACTATCAATACGTACAGCATCCTTTTTAATGTGGGGAAATATAAAGTAGTGAGCAATCAATACACAACTATTGATGGCAACACCGTACCCATGGTTTTTTATGTACTGGAATCCCACCAGGATAAGGCAGCTAAGCATCTTGAACTACTTGATCGCTCTGCAAAAGTGCTGGAGAAATACTTTGGTGAATATCCATTTGTAAAAGAAAAAATCGGTATTGTAGAAACACCTCATCTTGGAATGGAACACCAGACTATGAATGCATATGGTAACAGATTTATCTACACGAAAGTCGGAGGGGTAGACTTCGACTGGCTCCTGCATCATGAATTCGGACATGAATGGTGGGCAAATAAGGTAACAGATAAAAATTATGCGGACATGTGGATACAGGAGGGCATATGCAGTTTTGGGGATGCATTGTTTACGCGCGAATATGAAGGTGAAGAAGCTTATCTCAAAAGGATGGCAAGAACGGCACGCGGAACACAGAATATAAAACCGGTGATCCCCGATGATAGTGCTGATTCCGACGAAGTATATCAGAGTGATATTTACGGCAAAGGCGCTTTCTTCATGCATAGCCTTAGATTTGTCATTGGCGACAGTATCTTTTTTCCAACACTCAGGAAATTCGCCACGGATCCTAAGTACACTTATGATAACCTGGTAACTACAAACGACCTGGAACAGTTATTCAGCAGTGCCTCCGGCAAAAATCTGAAAACATTTTTCGATCTCTTTCTGCGCACTGTCAATAAACTGGAAATCAGCCTTACACAAACCGGTGACGACACATACATTTTAAGAGTATTGAACCTGGATATGACATTGCCGATTGAAGTGCAAACAGATAGTGGCATCCAAATCAAAACAACAGATAAAAAAGGAGTAAGGATCACAAGTAAATCAATGCCGATCGTTGATCCGAGAATGTTTTATCTTAAAAAAGTGATCATTGAGTGAGAAAATTGAAAATGCAAAATTAAAAATGCAAACCTCTGCCAGGCTGGTTACCCGTAACTTTCAATAAAGGGAAGTTTCTATTTGCCCGATGAAGAATAAATCCGGATTTTGGTGTATTTATATTAAAATGCATTTGGCAACTCTCATATCAAATAAATGCATTTTGCACAGAAGAATTTTGCATTTTACATTTTTAATTTTGCATTAATCTTTGCATTCTCACTGAATCCCAACCACTTATTTTCGACGAATGGATTGGTATTTCCACAATAAAAGAATTCATCTTTCAGCGCTTGCATTCGACGGAAAATGGTAATATTTTACTAATACGATCGTTTACCCTAGTACCGAAAACTCCGGAAAAATGCGCCGCAAAATCATATCTGTACCAGCGGCAGGCATATTCAGCCTGTTGTTATTATCGCCTGTGTTGATATCCAGCACAGATCGTCCCCATAAGATACCTGCAAAGGCAGTAAACGTAGTAGAACATGTAACACATAAGGCAAGTACTCCTGCAAAATCTTCCGCCCAGTTATTGGTAGAAAAAGCACACTTTGTGTACGACACAATGCATTTGCGTCGCTCAGGGTTAAGCAAAAAAGCATTTGCATATGCATGGAGGGGGTATTATACATTGCTTAGAAAAGGAAGAATCCGCAATTCACACGTACTTTCCATCTGTGATTTTAGCCAGTCATCTCGAAGAAGAAGATTATATGTGATCAATTTAAAAACTATGAAATTGATGCTGCAGACTTATGTGGCGCACGGAAAAAATTCCGGCGGCGAATATGCAAAGTCATTTTCGAATAGTCCTGAATCGCATAAAAGCAGTCTTGGGTTTTATACCACTGGTGGCACTTACTATGGTGAGCATGGGCTATCCTTAAGAATGAAAGGATTGGAAAGAGGCATCAATTGCCGGGCGATTACGCGCGGTATCGTGATCCATGGATCTGAATACATAGGAGAAGATTTCCTGAAAGGAAACCGTGTCAATGGAAGAAGTTTTGGTTGCCCTGCTGTACCAGCTGAACAAACAGAAGAAGTAATTAATACAATTAAAAACGGGTCTTGTATTTTCATATACCACCCGACAAAATACTATCTGGCGAAGTCCACAATATTAAACGGCTAGTGGATAATAAACTTCAGATGGTTTGAAGGTAAGAAAGCTCAATTTAGGTTCGTACCCTATGATTGGGCTTTTCTTTTTGCGCCAGTAAGCGCTGATTGCCGGTACTACTCAACTCTCCCCCTTACCACGTTCTACATTCTCAATTCCCACTGCGTCATCCACCGTTTTATTGATCCCGCGTTTATGCAGGCTGAATTCATTTACGTACACTTTAATCAGTAACAGGAAGAGTGAGATCAGTATCGGCCCGAAGATCAAACCGATGAAACCAAACAGATTGATACCAATGATTACCCCAAATGCCGTGATCAGCGGATGCACATCACCGAGTTTTTTCTGCAGCCAAAAGCGGAAAAGATTATCTGTTGTTCCAATTATAAGAAATCCAAAGAAAATCATGATGATCCCACGGGTGGTATCTCCTGTCGCAAATAACAGGATCGCAATGGGAATATAAGCAACGGCAGCACCGATCACCGGAAGCATAGCACCAATGATTGTGATCACGAACCAGAACCACGGTTGCGGCACCCCAATAATAATATACCCTATCACTCCGACGATTCCCTGAGCGATCGCAATCAACGGAATACCGATCGCATTTGATAGCACCATACCGTTCAAATCCTTTTTCAACATGAGGGTATTTTCATCTTTCAAAGGCATCCACTGCTGGGAAGAAGCTTCCATTTTTCTGCCTTCAGTAAGCATAAAATATAAAATGAAATACATCATCACGACTGAGAGCAGGGTATTCAGTGTGGCTCCCAGTAATTTGGGCAAAGTTGCCGCGATCCATCCGGTTATTTTCTGAGTATTCTCTTCAGTAGCAATGTTCATCCCATATTGCTGTTCATACTTCTGTACGTATGTCTGGATGCTCGTCACTACTTCTTCAGAATGAGAAATAGCAAAGCCTATCTTTCCTGCAAGCATATTCACCATTACGAAAATAGGTAGCAGGATCACCAAAAACGAGATTAACATCAGCATGGTAGCCGCCCATCCTTTCTTCCATTTTTTCTTCCCGTGCAAAATGAACATGTACTTGCGCATGATCATATATAATGTATAGGCGCCCAGAATAGCAGGCAGAAAAAATTTCAACTCATCAAACAGTATCCACCCCAGTAGGATAATAAAAAGCAACATCAGGATCTGCCGGACAATATTATTTGGAATTGCATTCATTGTTTAAAAATAAGTGAGTTTAGTGAGCATTGAGCGGTAGAGTCGTGAGCCTTATACTAATGGCTATCAGCAGTCAGCTATCCCATCAAAATTATTATTAAAAATACTTTTTGTGAATATTTTCGTTACAATCTCATTTTTCATGTATCATTTTTCAAATCTTCACTTTCTTCCATTTACCTCTTTTGAACAACCAGATCCCCGCAATAGCTATGGCTGTTTCTGCAATAGGTATTGAAACAAACACTCCTACCGGGCCCCACTCCAGTGTAATAGCCAACAGGTAAGCAAGTGGTATCTGGAAACACCAGAAACCAAAAAAATTCAGGAGTGTTGGCGTCATTGTATCACCCGCTCCATTGAATGCCTGCGGTATCACCATGCCATAAGCATAAAAAATATATCCAATGGCAATGTATCGTAAACTTTGTACTCCATACTGCACAATGGCGGGATCTTCTGAAAACAATCTGATTATCCAGGGAGCAAATGTGATAAATAATACGGAGATAAATCCAAGAAAAATAAAATTGAGAAATCCTGCTCTCCAAACAGACTTCTCCGCACGTTCCGGGTATCCTGCTCCAAGGTTTTGTCCTACCAGTGTAGCAGCAGCATTTGCCATTCCCCATGCAGGCAAAATAGCAAATACGATAATTCTAATAGCAATCGTATGTCCGCTAACTGCTTCACTATGAAATTCTGCGATGATCCTTCCCAGAAATATCCAACTGCAGGATGCAATGAAAAACTGTAACGTCCCACCTATGGAAGTTTTTAGAATAACACTGATAATATTCCAACTCACTGCAAGGTGTTTTTTCATAACCGGCAACAATTGATTTCCTTTCATCAGGTGGTACACCTGATACAAAACACCGGTACCACGTCCAATTGTGGTGGCAATAGCTGCACCCGTTACCCCGAGTTCAGGAAAAGGTCCCAGGCCCAGAATGAGAGATGGACAAAGAATGATATTGATTCCATTGGCGATCCAGAGGCTTCGCATGGCAATAGCTGCATTACCGACTCCCCGGAAAATACCATTGATCAGGAAGAGCATCATGATTACAATATTTCCTGCCAGCATAATGCGGGTGTACTTATATCCGACTTCAATCACAGCTGCTTCTGCACCCATTGCATGCAGGATCTCTTTGGAATAAAATATCCCGATGATGCTGATAAGTATTGAAATCCCTATCCCGATATAGATCGTTTGTATTCCTGCATGGGCAGCAGCTTCATGATTTTTTTCTCCGGTTCTTCTTGCCACCAAAGCGGTTGCAGACATACTAACGCCGATGGCTATAGTATAAACCAGTGTCAGGACCAATTCAGTAAGGCCGACGGTGGCGATAGCATATTTACCCAGTTTACTTACAAAAAAGGCATCCACCACGGCAAATAAAGATTCCATGGCCATTTCCAGGATCATTGGTACAGCGAGTAGGAAGATTGCCCGGTCAATGCTGCCTTTGGTGAAATCCTGTTCTTTTCCGCGGACTGCATCGAGAAATAAGTGAAAGTATTTTGATAACCGTGATGTCGGTTTGAGGACTGTTGAAGACATTGAAAGCTGATTAGAGGAATTAAAAATTAAAAATGTAAAATGCAAAATGGCGATTGCCAATTATGAGAAGATGCTTAGCAGATAACTGTAAGCAATACTATAAACAGCTTCATATTCGGTAATTGAGGGGCCTAAATTAATTATTAATTATTAATTATTAATTAATAATTCCCTTGTCATTCGCTCCTCAGAATCTCCAGTGGGGGCTTATTCAAAACTTCTCTGCTATTGATCAAACCAATTAAAACAGTAAGCAGGCAAATAGAGCAGAATACAATTACAATAGGCAGCAAAGCCGGGGTGAAACTCGTTTCGAAACTATATTTGGCCAATGCCCAGCTGCCTCCGATCGCTAAAATGATCCCGGTCGCGGCAGCCAGTGCACCCAGAAAGAAATATTCCAGCGCAGTGATAGAAAAAATCTGCCTTCGTACGGCGCCCATGGTTCGCAGCAATACACTTTCCTGAATACGTTGATATTTGCTGATCAAAACCGATGCTATTAATACCACCAGTCCTGTTATAATACTGAATGCTGCAATGAAACGGATCACAAATGCAATCTTATTCAAGACGTCATCGATGACACTGAGCACCAAAGCAAGATCAATGATTGAAATATTCGGAAATTGTTGTACTACTGCCTGCTGAAAATTCGCAGACGCTTCACTTGAAGGAACCCGCGTCAGCAAAACATGAAATTGGGGGGCCTGCTCTAATACATTTTTCGGAAATACCACCAGGAAATTGGTTTGTACGCGGTTCCAGTTAACCTCCCGCATACTACCGATGATTGTTGAAACCATTGCTCCCTGTACGTTGAACACTAACGTATCGCCAAGACCAATCTTTTGACGCTTTGCCCATCTTTCTTCTACAGAAATAGGTATGAATGCATTCTCAGCAACACCTTTCCAGGTTCCTGCAGTTATTTTTTCATAAGGAGTAAGTGTATCCCGGTAAGTGACGCGGTACTCCCTGCTGAATAACCGGGCCCATCGTTCACTGGTAGTGTCTTCACCCATTTGCTCAGCGGTCAGTCCGTTTACTTTTTCAAGTCGCATATTCACGATCGGCACTGTAGGATTCAATGGTAAACCATTTTGTTTTGCAATTTCCAGCACTTCATTGCGCTGCTTCGATTGAATATCAAATAACACCATATTGGGTTGATTACCTCCAGCTGTAAGTGTTACCCGGTTCACAAGTATCGATTGAATGAAGAGCAATGTGCAGATAAAAGCAGTACCTAACCCGATAGATACAACGAGTATGACGGTCTGGTTATTCGGACGAAATAAATTCGATAATCCCTGCCTCCACAAATAACTCCAGCCTGTCGGGAAAAATTTTCTAACCAGCCAGATAAGCAGGGCAGCCATTGCAGTTAATACAAGAAACGCTATTAGAATTCCGCCAGTAAAGACAAACGATTCTTGCCATTTACCGATCTGCAGGTAAATAAAACTTAAAACAAAACCAATGATCAGCAGGTAAACTAACCACTTCAGCGGGTCCCTGATAGCCGGTGTATCGTTGAAGGATAACCGAAGCGTGTTCAGTGGTGAAATTTTTCGGATGGATACCAATGGCAGCAAAGCAAATAACAATGATATGATAATACCTACAGCAATGCCCTGC
>Ga0180121_10000408_pt1 | contig 17987 bp, 18 predicted proteins | sample AntDrymUQ5402106_2_FD_129676 | JGI IMG/M metagenome (GOLD analysis project Ga0180121, IMG submission 129676) | Polar desert sand microbial communities from Dry Valleys, Antarctica - metaG UQ540 (21.06) (version 2) (version 2) | ecosystem: Environmental > Terrestrial > Soil > Desert | place...
CCGCGTTGAGCCGCTCGATCTCATCGATCACCTCGCGAGGGTCGCGGCCGGGAGCGCTATCAGCCGCGATCGACCAGAGGGTGTCGCCGGGGCGCACGACGACGGTGCGCGATGACACCAGGTCAAGCTGGTCGTTCGCAGCAAACGCGCGCGAGAGGGGTCCGCTCGTCACGGCCACGACCACGAGCGCAACCGTGAGGGCGGCGACACGTCGATGAACGTATGTTCGATGCGGCACGGGCCGATGTTGCCCGAACGCACGTTCGAAGTCAACGTTACTTCCGAACGTATGTTTGCATCGCGCCTCGTCGGCTGCTAGCGTCGCGCTCATCGAGAGGAAGGCTAACGACCGTGTCTGACACGACCCAGATCACCCAACGACAGCAGCGGATCCTCGAGTACATCGCCGAGATGGTGCGCGAGCGCGGATACCCTCCTACCGTCCGTGAGATCGGCGAAGCGGTGGGGCTGACGTCATCATCGAGCGTGCACGCGCAGCTTGCGAACCTCGAACGCAAAGGCATGCTGCATCGCGATCCGACGAAGCCGCGGGCGGTGGCCTTGTCGGAGCCGAGAGCTGGGGCCGTGACCGTTCCCATCGTGGGCCGCATCGCCGCGGGCACCCCGCTGCTCGCAGACGAGCACGTCGAGGATCACATCGCGGTGCCCGAAGGCTTCGCCGATGACACCGACCACTTCGCGCTCACCGTGACCGGCGACTCTATGATCGGCGCCGGCATCCTCGACGGAGACGTCGTGGTCGTTCGCTCACAAGATCACGCTCGCGACGGCGATATCGTCGCGGCCCTGCTGCCCGGTCCCGCCGAGGACGAGGCGACAGTGAAGCGCCTCGGCCACGACGGCGACCGGGTGATGCTGATCCCCGAGAATCCCGCACTCGAGCCGTACGAGATGCCCGACGGACGCATCCTCGGCAAGGTCGTTGCGGTGCTCAGGAAGCTCTGATCCTGCCGATCGATCAGGGCTCGCAGCCGTCGACCGTGTCGCCGGGGTCCGTGGTACAGGTGTCGGTGCCTCCCTGACCACGAACGAGGTCGTTGCCGAGGCCATCGACGGAGTTGATCGTGTCGTCTCCGACGCGGCCCCTGAGCTGGTCGGCGTCCCTGCCTCCGACGACCAAGTCGTTGCCCTGGCCGGCCGAGACCCGATCCTTGCCGTCATCGCCGAAGATCGAGTCGTCGCCCTTCGAGCCACGGATGGTGTCGCCCTGAGGCCCGCCGCGAAGGATGTCGTTGTCGAGGCCGCCGGCCATGATGTCCTTGTGGGTGCCGCCGCGCATGATGTCGTCGCCGTGGCCACCGAGCATGGAGTCGCGCCGGGCGCCACCCTTGAAGCGGTCGCGGCCGTCATTGCCGAACATGTCGTCCCGGCCTCCGCCGCCCTTCAGCAGGTCGTCGCCGTTGCCTCCTTCGACGCGGTCGTTGCCAACGCCGCCCTTCAGGATGTCGTCACCGTCGAGGCCCCGGATGACGTCGTCGCCACCACGGCCACAGATCACGTCACGGCCGGCGGTGCCGTTCAGCACGTCCGGGCCACTGGTTCCGACGATCGTGCATCGTGTCGGACCGCCTGCGAGCGCCGCTGGCACCCCGACGGGCCCTACGAGCGTGGCCACCCCGGCCACGAAGCCAACACCCAAACGAAGCGCTCGATGCATCCATTCCTCCTTCATCGATCTGCGGACCGGACAGGTGATGCTCGGTCCAACCCTACAGGCGGCCTGTGGCCTCCGCCAGGACCCTTTCGATCCGCATCGATCATCGCCCCCTCCTCGTTAGGAACCGAGCCCGGACCCGTCTAGGCTGTGCCAGACCTTCCACCCGACGACAAGGAGATCTCTTCGATGGCGCACGGCGACACCTCGTCGCTTGAGGATCAGATCCGCTCACAGCCTGCCGAGATCGAACGCATGCTGTCGTCGTCCACCGTTCGCGAGCAGGTGCACCTGGCGGCGGAGGGGCTGCATCGGGCCCGGCGCCTGTGGGTCGTCGGCACGGGCACGAGCCTGCACGCCGCCGAGCTTGGCGCCGCGATGCTGATGGAGGCCGGACGAGCAGCGACCGTGGTGCCCGCGATGTCGTTCGTCACACAGGCGCCGGTGATCGGTCCCAAGGACGGCGTGATCGTGTTCACGCACACGGGCGAGACCTCGTACGCGCTCGCGGCCCGCGCTCTGGCCTTCACGGGAGGGCTCGACACCGTGACGATCACCAAGCGCGGCACGAGCTTCCCTCGTTCGATCGAGACGGTGCCCGCCGAGACCAGCGAGACCTACACGGTGAGCTACACGACCGCGCTCATCGCCATCGCGATGGTCGCTCAGCAACTCGGAGCAGCATCGCTCGAGCACGAGGCGCTTGCCGCCGTGCCGGGCGCGGTCCAGGCGGCGATCGATGAGCCTGGCGTCGACGCGATCTCCCGGCCCGAACGAGTGCTCGTGCTCACGGGAGCGGGACCCGCGGCCGTCACTGCCCGCGAGGGCGCGCTCAAGATCCGGGAGGCGGCCCGGGTGCTCGCCGAGGGATACGACGTCGACCACCTGCTGCACGGGTCCGCCGTGCCCCTCGATCGACGCGATCACCTGGTGGGGCTGGCGCCGCCTGACGAACGGCTGGTCGCTGGCGTCGGCGGCGCCGCAGCGGCCGAAGGTGTCGGCCACACCCTGCTGCGGGAGCCGTCATCTCTCTCACCCCTGCTGGCGCAGATCCCCCTCACCGTGCGCCTGCAGATGCTCGCGCTGCGCATGGCCCGCGAAGGCTCGCACGACCCCGACCGAGTGATCCTGGGCGCGTGGGCCGACGAGGGGCTGTGGCGCATCGGTGCGCCCGAGTAGGTGGCGCATCGGTGCGCCCGAGTAGCGGGGCGCGAGTCCGTCAGGGCGTCGGGCGCTCCGTGACCACGAACTCCCGAACAGCGGCCAGCTCACGCAGGCCCACTCGCGCGTGCACGGTGGTTCCCTCCTCATGGTGGGTGGTCGAGACCACCTCGGCTCCGCGGTACAGCATCGCCGTCACATCCTCGCGGCCATAGGGCACCAACAGCTCCACCTCGACCGGCGGATGCGGGAGTGTGGCTTCGAGCACCTCAAGCAGTCCCTCGACCCCTTCACCCGACCGAGCCGAGACCGGCACCGCCCCCGGGTAACGCCTCGCGAGGCGCGCCCGCTGCGAACCACTCAGCAGGTCGATCTTGTTCAGCACGAGCACCTCGGGGATCGCTCCTGCGCCGATCTCCCCCAGCACTCGGCGCACGGCCTCGACCTGCTCCATGAGCTCGGCCGACGATGCGTCGGCCACGTGCACGACGAGCTCGGCGAGCGTGACTTCCTCGAGGGTCGAGCGGAACGCTTCGATGAGATCGTGCGGCAGCTTGCTCACGAAGCCCACGGTGTCGCTGATCGTGCATCGACGACGACCGGGCAGCGTGAGCCGGCGAACCGTGGGGTCGAGCGTGGCGAAAAGCTGGTCGGCCACGATCACGTCGGCGCCCGTCAGACGGTTCATCAGGGTGGATTTGCCAGAGTTGGTGTAGCCGGATATCGCGGCCTGTGGGATGCCGCTCGTCTGACGTCGCGACCGTTTCGTCTCACGTGTGCGCGCGAGCGCCTTCAGCTCGCGCCGTAGCTTCGCGATGCGACGGCCGATGTGCTGACGGTCGAGCTCCATCTTCGTCTCGCCGCCGCCGAACCGAGTCCCGACGCCGCCGCCGGCGCGGCTCATCGCCTCTCCCCAGCCACGCAGGCGGGGAAGCAGGTAGTTGAGCTGGGCGAGCTCGACCTGGGCCTTGCCCTCACGGCTGCGCGCGTGCAACGCGAAGATGTCGAGGATCAACGCCGTGCGGTCAACCACCTTCACCCCCAGACGCTCCTCGAGCGAGCGGAGCTGCCCCGGCGTGAGCTCTTGGTCGAGGATCACCGAGTCCGCACCGCTGCGATGCACCTCATCGTGCACGTGCTCGAGCTTGCCGCGTCCGATGTATGTGGCCGGGTCGGGCTCGTGCCGGCTCTGCACCACTCGCGCCACCGCCTCGGCGCCCGCCGAGTCGGCGAGCGCTGCGAGCTCGTCGAGGTCGTCATCCGCGATGCCGGGACCCACGCCGACGAGCACCGCCTTCTCGCGCACGGCAGGCCGCCAGGTTGCCGACAGCGGAGACTCGAGCACCTGTCGTTCCACGGAGCGGTGGCCCTGGCCGCGAGCGCGGTCCGACGAACCCCTCGACCCCGGAGCTGCGGTCATCGGATCACCTGGATGCCGGTCACCCGATCGAGGAACCGTGATCGCGAAGCATCTCGTTCAGCCGCACCTTGTCATCGGTCGCGTCGGTCCGGTGCCCGATGATCAGTCCACACGGCAGCCCGAACCTACCGGCCGGGAAGTCTCGCTCCCGGGTGCCTGGCACCACAACGGCGTTGGAGGGCACGCTTCCTCGATGCTCGATCGGTTCGGGGCCTGTCACGTCGATGATCGGCGTGTTGCCCGTGAGACGTACGCCGGCGCCGAGCACCGCGTTGGCTCCCACGCGCACCCCTTCGACCACCACGCACCGAGACCCGACGAACGCGCCGTCCTCGATGACGACAGGCGCCGCCTGCAGCGGCTCGAGCACTCCGCCGATGCCGACGCCCCCCGCGAGGTGCACGTCGGCGCCGACCTGGGCGCACGACCCGACCGTCGCCCACGTGTCGACCATCGTGTTGGGCCCGACCCACGCGCCGATGTTCACGTAGCTCGGCATCAGCACCACGCCCGGCGAGAGGTACGCGCCGTAACGCGCGGTAGCGGGAGGCACCACACGCACGCGCAGCTCGTCGTAACCACGCTTGAGCGGCAGCTTGTCGTGATACTCGAAGGGGCCCGCTTCTATCACCTCGAGCTGGCGGACCCTGAAGTAGAGGAGCACCGCCTGCTTGACCCAGTGGTGCACGTGCCAGCCCTCGCCATCAGGCTCTGCCACGCGGATCTCCCCACGATCGAGCATGGCGACCGCCGCTTCGACGGCCTCTGCGTCGATCGATGTCGAAGGGTCGGCGCTGCCCGCAGCCCAGCTCGCCTCGATGCGCCCTGCGAGGGCCTCGGTTTCGATCATGTTCGGACCTCGCTGATCGTCACGCCGGAACCTCGTTGAGCACCGCGTCGAGCCGCTCGGCCGCTCGTTCGCACTCGGCGAGCGTGGGCACCATCGCCATGCGCACGTAGCCCTCGCCCTCGGCACCGAAGAACGAGCCCGGCGCGACGATCACCGCAGCCCGATCGAGCAGGTCAAGCGCCCACTCGAACGAGCTGCGTCCGTCGGGCACGGCGACCCAAAGGTAGAAGGTGGCGACGCTGCCCGCCAGTCGAACGCCGTGGCGCTCGAACGCGTCGAGCACCACCTGGCGCTTCCGTGCGTATCGCTCACGGTTCTCCTCGACATGGGCCTCGTCGTTCCAGGCGACGATCGAGGCTCGCTGCACGAACTCCTGAGGCGTCACACCGACGCTCGGCCGCAACGACTTCAGGGCGGCGATCAATGAGGCATCGCCTGCGCCGAACGCGCTGCGGTAACCCGTCATCGACGACCGCTTGCTGAGCGTGTTGATCGCGAGCACGCTCGTGAGGTCGCCGAGCTGCAACACCGATGCCGGGGGCTCACCCTCGAACCACAGCTCGCTGTAGGCCTCGTCGGACGCGAGCAACACGTCGTGGCTCCGGCAGAGGTCGGCAGCATGTTGCAGGAGCTCGAGCGACGTGACCGCCCCGGTCGGGTTGTTCGGATAGTTCAGCCACAGGATCGCAGTGCGGTTCCACGTCTCCTCGTCGATAGCGTCGAGCTGGGGCAGGAAGCTGTGCTCCTCGAGCAGCGGGAGGCGGCGGACCTCTCCCCCGGCGAACCGCGCGCCCCGCTCGGGGATGGTGTAGCCGGGCGAGGTCACGAGCACCAGATCCCGCCCTGCCGAGGGGTCAAGCGTCGCTTGGGCGAGCGAGAACAAGAGCTCCTTCGACCCCAGAAGTGGCAGCACTTGGGTCTCGGGGTCCACGGTCGCATGGAACCGACGGCCCACCCATCCCGACACAGCTTCGCGCAGGTCTCGGAGCCCCGCGGCCCTCGGGTAGGAGGAGACCGGCTCGATCGCGTCGCGGAGCGCGTCACGGATGAAGGAAGGTGTGACCTCACGCGGATCTCCCACGCCGAAGTCGATCACGTCTCTGCCTGAGGCGAGGGCTTCCGCCTTCCGCCGGTCGAGCTCCTCGAACGGGTACGGCTCGACCTGTCGCATGCCCGGCGACAGATGGGTCACGCCTTCGGTCCTTCCCGCCCGCCGGCGCCATCGGCCGGGCCGAGCCCCAGGAACGCCCGGAGAACCGCGTGGCAGCGCACCAGCGCAGCCACCTCGATGCGTTCGTCGTCACGATGAGCGTACTTCGGGTCGCCGGGACCGAAGTTCACCGCGTCGACTCCGGCGAGGGCGAGCTCTGCCACGGAGGTCCATGCCTGCTTCGGCCCGAGCGAGAGGTCCCCGGCGTCACGGAGCCTGGTCACCAACGGGTTCGCGACGTTCACCGGACCAGGAGGGGCATTGCCGTCGATCCGGACCTCTGCTCCCGAAGCCGTCAGCAGCTCGCGAAGGCGCGATTCGGCGTCAGCCGGCGTATGCCCAGGTGCGTACCGGAAGTTCACACGCGCCTGCACCGTGTCGGGGACCACGTTCGCGGCAACACCGCCCTCGATCGTCGTCACGCTCACCACCTCGCGGAAGGTGAACCCGTCGACCGAGACGTCGCGCACGGGGAGATCGGCCAGGGGCGCCAGCGCCGCGATGGCTCTGTGGATGGCGTTGTCGCCGAGCCATGGCCTTGCGCTGTGTGCGGCCTGCCCCCTGACGGTCACCGTCGCGTTGAGGTTGCCCAGGCAGCCCATCTCGATCGCGTTGTCCGTCGGCTCCATCACGATCGCCAGATCGACGGTCGCCGCCGCAGGGCATCGTTCGAAGAAAGGAAGCAGGGCGCTCTCGCTGTACGGGAGCTCCTCGCGGCCGAAGCACAGCAACGCGACGTCGAGGTGGAGATCGGGGCCGGCGGGGGCATCATGCAGCTCGTCTGCGAGCTCCAGCATCACGGCGAGCCCGCCCTTCATGTCGGACGCGCCGCGCCCCACGACCGCGCCTTCCTCGATCGTGCCGGGTACGTTGCCGGCGATCGGCACGGTGTCGACATGCCCGGCGAGCACGACGCAGCGCGCCTCGGCCCGGCGTTGCCGGGGCATCGCGAACAGCACGGCATCGGTATCGTCCACGATCTCGTAGCTCGGCGGCAGCGACTCGCGGACCACGGCGAGTACCTTCGATTCGTCACGGCTGACCGACGCGACGTCGATCAGACCAAGCGTGCGGGCCGCGAGTCGCGCCCCCGGCGAACCGGCCCGATGCGGGCTCACGGGTCCGTCGATGACTCGATGCCGGCGTTGCCCTCGAAGACACAGACAGCATCGCCGGTGAGCAACACCTCGCCGTCGTCTCGACGGGCCACCTCGAGATCGCCTCCAGGGAATCGCACGACGCTTCGAGCGGGCAGCAAGCCCGCCTCGTTCGCGGCGACCGCCACCGCGCACGCTCCGCTGCCGCACGCCATCGTCTCGCCGCTGCCTCGCTCCCACACCCTCGCGTCCGCTCCGCCGTCGTGCACGAAGGCGAACTCCACGTTCGTGTGCTCGGGGAACAGCTCGTGACGCTCGAGCGCAGGGCCGATGTGCGCCACGTGCACCGTCGCCGGGTCGGCGTCGACGAAGACCACGAGATGGGGGTTGCCCATCGACAGTGCCGACACGGTGAGCATCAGACCACCGCCGATGTCGAACGGCTGGCCGAGGAACGTCTCCCACGCCGGCCCCCGCATCGGGATCGCGGCTCGCGTGAAGTTGGGCACGCCCATCGCCACGGTCACCCGGCGAACCCCGTCGCCTGGCCCTGGATGCAGGGTCAGGTGCTTCACACCGGATCTCGTGAGCACGTCGACCTCGGTGCCGTCGATGAGACCGCGATCCTGGAGCAACACACCCACGCAGCGAACGCCGTTGCCGCACATCTCGGCGACCGAGCCGTCGGCGTTCGAGTAGTCCATGAAGAAGGGCGCGTCGCCTCGATCGCTCCGCACCACTCGGATCACGCCGTCGGCGCCGACGCCCGTCCGACGATCGCACAACGCGGCCACCTGCCCCGGCGTCAGGGGCCGGGCGTCGTCGAGGTCGACCGCCATGATGAAGTCGTTGCCTACGCCCTGGTACTTGGCGAACTCGAACGGGTCTGTCATGGATCGCCCAGGTAGGTCTCGATATCGCCGAGCACCTCGAGCGCGCCGCCTTCCCCTGCGTCGAACCATCGCACCCGCGGGTCGCGCCGGAACCAGGCCGTTTGGCGCCGTGCCAGGTTCCTCGTGCGACGCACCGTTGCCTCCCAGGCTTCCTCGAGGGAGAGCCTACCTTCGAGATGACGGGCGAGCTCCGAGTAGCCGATCGCTTGGGTCGAGGTGAGCCATGCGCCGAAGCCCCGCTCGACGAGCCCCCGAACCTCCGTGAGCCACCCGGCCGCGAACATCGCCGAGACCCGGACGGCGATGCGCCGGCCGAGCACCTCGGACGGCATGCGCACGCCGGCGGCTCGCACGCGCCCGGGGTCGTGATGCTGCCACGCCGCGGCGAACTCGCTGAACAGCGAGCCCGTGAGCGCCGGCACCTCCAAGGCCCGAACGACGCGGCGCATGTTGGCTGGCTCGATCTTCGCCGCGGCGGTGGGATCGAGCAGCTCGAGCCGGTGGTAGAGGGTGCGCACCCCGGCGGTGGCTGCTTCCTGCTGGAGCTCGGCTCTCAGCTCCGAGTCCTCAGGCGGGAAGACGAGCTCGTCGACCACCGCCCGGAAGTACAGACCGGATCCCCCGACCAGCAGCGGCGCCGCCCCACGCAGGCGCACATCATCGATCGCCTCGCGAGCGAGCCGCTGGAACCGGGCCACGGTGAACCGTTCGCTCGGCTCGGCCAGGTCGATCAGATGGTGCGTTGCGAGCGATCGTTGGGCTGCGGTCGGCTTGGCGGTGCCGATGTCCATGCCGCGGTACACGAGCATCGAATCGACGGAGCAGACCTCGGCGTCGAGCGAGCGAACGAGTGCGATTCCGGCCTCGGTCTTGCCCGAGGCCGTCGGCCCCACCAGCGCCAGCAGAGGCGGCCCGGACGCCATGGTGCCCGCCGTCAGCGCGCCGCAGTGACCGGCTCGCGAACGAGCTCACCCGTCAGGTGGTGAGGGGCCGCCCCGACGATGCGAGCGTCGGCGAACGTTCCCGGCTCGAGCGCGCCGACGACATGCACGATGCGGTTCGTGCGGGTGCGCGACTGGGTCGAACGTCCCTTGCGATCCCCACCCTCGATGAGCACCTCGAACGTCCGGCCGACGAACGCCGTCGCCTTCTCGGTGGAGATGCGCTCCTGCATCGCGACCAGCCTTTCGAAGCGCTCCTGCACGACCGGCTTCGGCACCTGCTCGTCGAAGCTCGCCGCCTTGGTGCCCGGCCTAGGTGAATACTGGAACGTGTACGCGCTGTCGAACCGAGCAGCCTGCACCACCTCGAGGGTCTGGGCGAAGTCGCGCTCGGACTCGCCCGGGAACCCCACGATGATGTCAGTCGATACGGCGATCTCGGGGATGGCGTCGCGGATGCGGGCGAGCCACCCGAGATAGCGCTGACGCCGGTAGGACCGTCGCATGCTTTTCAGCACGTCGTCGGACCCCGATTGCAGCGGGAAGTGGATGTGCTCGCAGACAGCCGGAGTCTCGGCCATCGCCTCGATCACGTCGGGCGTGAAGTCATGCGGATGCGGACTCGTGAATCGCACTCGCGTGATGCCGTCAACGGCTCCGACCTGGCGCAACAGCTGGGCGAACAATGGCTTTCGACTCGATCCGGGAACGGTCACATCGCGACCGTAGGTGTTCACGTTCTGACCGAGCAGGGTGACCTCGACGACGCCATGCGCGGCGAGCCCTTGCACCTCGGCCAAGATGTCTCCGACCGAGCGCGAGCGTTGCGGTCCACGCACGAGCGGCACGATGCAGAAGGTGCACGCGTTGTCGCACCCCGGAGCGATCGAGACCCATGCCCGGAACGCGTCGTGGCGCGCGGCCGGGAGGGCGCTCGGGAAGGTCTCGGTGTATTCCTGCACGTCCATCTGCGGGCCCTCGGTCTCCGAACGTCTGAGCAGGTCGAGCAGGTGCGGAAGCGCGTGGGTGCCGACGACCACGTCGACCCAGGGTGCACGGCGCTGGATCTCTGCCTGATCCTTCTGCGCGAGGCATCCGGCCACGACGACCTTCAGGCTGGGGTTCGCCATCTTCGCCGGCTTCAGGTGCCCGAGGTTGCCGTACAGCTTGTTGTCGGCGTTCTCACGGATCGCGCACGTGTTGAGCACGACCACTCGAGCCTCACTGACCTCGTCGGCAGGTGTCATGCCGTCGGCCATGAGCATGCCGGCGATGCGCTCTGAGTCGTGCTCGTTCATCTGGCACCCGAAGGTGCGAATCAGGTACGTGCGTTCCACGACGCACAGGCTACCCGAGCTTGCGCCCGTTACTTCGCGTATTCGACCGCCCGCGTCTCGCGCACGACCGTGATGCGGATCTGTCCCGGGTATTGGAGCTCTTCCTCGACCTGCTTGGCGATGTCGCGCGCGATCACCTGCGCCTGCATGTCGTCGACATCGACCGGCTCGACCATGACGCGCACCTCACGGCCAGCCTGCATGGCGAACGTCTTCACGACCCCGGGGTGCGCGGTGCAGATCTCCTCGAGTCGCTCGAGGCGCTTCACGTAGGTTTCGAGCGACTCGCGGCGGGCGCCGGGACGTCCACCGCTGATGCCGTCGGCGATCTGGGCGAGCACGGCGTCGATCGTGTGCTGCTCCACCTCGCCGTGGTGCGACTCGATGCAGTGCACGACCTCGGGCGCCTCTCCCATGCGACGGGCGATCTCGGCCCCGATGATCGCGTGCGAACCCTCGACCTCGTGAGTGACGGCCTTGCCGACATCGTGAAGGAACGCCCCACGCTTCACGATGGTCGGATCGAGCCCGATCTCGGACGCGAGAGCGCTGGCGATGTGCGCCGACTCGACCAGGTGACGCAGCACGTTCTGGCCGTACGAGGTTCGGTATTGCAGGCGTCCGAGCAGCTTCACCATCTCGGGATGGATGTCGGTGATGCCGACCTCCGCGACCGCGTCCTCACCGGCCCGCCGCACGCGCTCTTCGAGCTCGCGTTGGGACCGTTCGTGGATCTCCTCGATGCGGGCGGGATGGATCCGGCCGTCCTCGACGAGCTTCGCGAGCGTCATGCGGGCCGCCTCGCGCCGCACCGGGTCGAAGCACGACAGCACGACCGCCTCGGGGGTGTCGTCGATGATCAGGTTCACCCCCGTTACCGACTCGAAGGCGCGGATGTTGCGGCCTTCACGACCGATGATGCGGCCCTTCATGTCTTCGGTCGGAAGCGCGAACACGCTCACGGTCGATTCCGCGGTCTGCTCCGATGCCACCCGCTGGATCGCGATGGTCACGATCTTGCGAGCACGTTCCTCGCCTTCCTCGCGCGCCTGCTGCTCGAGCTCGCGGACCTGGCTCATGGCAGCGCGCTTGGCGTCATCGAGGATCTGGGCCATCAGGTGGGCTCGCGCCTCGCTCGAGGTCATGCTCGCGATCTTCTCGAGCTGCGCTCGGTGCAGGTCGGTGGCCTTCTCGAGCTGAGTCCGGACGTAGGTGAGCTTCTCCTCGCGCTCCTGAAGCTCAGCCGAGCGACCGTCGACGCGCTCGATCTTCGCCTTGAGATCTGCTTCGGCGCCCTTCATGCGGCTCTCCTGGCGGCCGATCTCGTCGCGTCGGCTCCGGAGGTCGCCGTCGGCCTCGCGGCGCAGCAGGGCGATCTCCTCCTTGGCCTCGCCCACCGCGCGCGTCGAGGCGGCCGCGGCCTCGAGTTCTGCATCGAGCAGCAGCTTCTGGGCGCGCGCCTCGATGCTCTGCGCGTTGCCGGCAGCGATCGACTTGCGGTACAGGACTCCGGCGCCGAATCCGAGCAACAGCCCGGCGATACCCGCCAACATAGGGACCATGTCTCTCCTCCACAAACCTCGTCAGACGACGTTTGCGAGAAGGACCCTCCGGGCCTGCGTTCGTTCGGTGAGCCGCCGTGTGGGTGTGTATCAGCTCGGACCGAGGCGTTCTCGGTCGGATCGACTCATGGATCGGTGCTCGGGGTCAGGGACACGGATCGGCTCACAAGATGGATGCGTTGAACGTGGATTCGGAAAAGTTCCTCTCGTGGTGACGATGCTACGGCCGGTTCGAGCGCCAGACAAGGTGCGAACGGCCTAGTTCTGCTCGTCGACCTCGAGGGCACTGCGAGCTGCCGAGCGCGCGATCTCGGGCGAATAGCCTCGGCGCACGAGCAAAGATGTGAGGCGCCCGAACGCCTTCGTGGGTTCGACCCCTGATAGACGTGCAACTCGGGACCGCGCCAGCGCGACGGCGCGATCCTGCTCGTCGTCGGGAGCGTCGCCGGCCACCTCGGCCGCGAGACCGGGAGCGATGCCCTTGGCGAGCAGGGCGCTCGTCACTGCTCGGCGACCCGCGCGCCGCGATCCGTACTGATGCTCAGCCACCTGGCGCGCGAAGGCCTCGTCGTCGATGAGGCCGACCCTCTCGAGGCGGACGAGGACGTCGGCGACCTCGTCGGCCTCGAACCCGGCGGCCGACAGACGCCGCTCGAGCTCCCGGCGGGCGCGCGGACGCACCGCCAGTAGCCCGAGCGCCCGCTCGTGGCAGCTCTTCGGATTCTTCGGTCGACGGGGCACTTGCTCGATGCCCGTGGTGATCGACAAGCCCATGCCTACCTGTCGGCGCCGGCTTTGACCTTGGTCTTGCCGCCCCCTGCCTCGGTGGCCGGCTCGTTCGCCGGCGGCTCGTCGAGCACCACGTCGGGCACGATCTCGATCGGGGTCTCATCGCCCTCTTTGCCGAACGTCGTGATGCCTACGGCCTCGCGGATCTTCCGCTCGATCTCGTCGCGGATGTCGATGTGCTCAGCGAGGAACGCCCGAGCGTTCTCACGGCCCTGCCCGAGCTGCTCACCCTCGTACGTGAACCAGGCGCCCGCCTTCTTGATGATCTCGAGATCGACACCCACGTCGATGAGCGAGCCTTCCTTCGAGATGCCCTTGCCGTACATGATGTCGAACTCGCACTGGCGGAAGGGCGGGGCGACCTTGTTCTTCACGACCTTCACCCGCGTGCGAGAGCCTACGACCTCGGTGCCGTCCTTGAGGTTCTCGATCTTGCGGACGTCGAGGCGGACCGAGGAGTAGAACTTGAGCGCACGGCCCCCGGGCGTCGTCTCGGGCGAGCCGAACATCACGCCGATCTTCTCGCGGAGCTGGTTGATGAAGATCGCCGTGGTGTCGAACTTCGAGAGCGTGCCCGAAAGCTTGCGCATAGCCTGGCTCATGAGCCGGGCCTGCAGCCCCACGTGGGTGTCGCCCATCTCCCCCTCGATCTCGGCGCGAGGGACCAGGGCCGCGACCGAGTCGATGACCACGAGGTCGAGCGCCCCCGAGCGCACGAGCATGTCGGCGATCTCGAGCGCCTGCTCGCCGGAGTCGGGCTGGGAGACGAGCAGCTCGTCGATGTTCACTCCGAGCTCGCGCGCGTAGGTGGGGTCGAGCGCGTGTTCGGCGTCGATGAACGCGGCGATGCCGCCGTTGGCCTGCGCCTCGGCGATGATGTGCAGGCACACGGTGGTCTTGCCCGAGCCCTCGGGGCCGAAGACTTCCATGACGCGGCCTCGGGGCACGCCGCCGATGCCGAGCGCCAGGTCGAGCGCGAGCGACCCCGTCGGGATCACCGACACGCCCATGCCCGCCGGGTGCTCGCCGAGCTTCATCACCGCGCCCTTGCCGAACTGCTTCTCGATCTGCTGGAGCGTGACGTCGAGCATCTTGTCGCGGTCCACCGTGTCCTCCTTCTTCTCTCGAGCCTCGAGGCCCTTGGGCCCGCCGGCGAGGAGGCGCCGTGAGGGCTCATCTGTTGGAACACGCACACTAGCGAGACGGTCTGACATAACTACACCCCTGTCATTCTAACGATCCACCATGTCGTGGGAGCGCCTTGCTTCTCTCGGGCCTCGAGGCCCTTGTGCCCGCCGGCGAGGAGGCGCCGTGGAGGCTCATCTGTTGGAACACGCACACTAGCGAGACGGTCTGACATAACTACACCCCTGTCATTCTAACGATCCACCATGTCGTGGGAGCGCCTTGGTCGCAGCATGGACGCTAGTCGAACAGATGTTCGGGTGCAAGCAGCAGAACCCGCCACTTCCGCTACGGCGACGAGGTCCCTGCACCGCCTTGCAGCAGAAAGACCTCGAGGGGCTCGTAGAAAGGAGACGGGCGTTCGATGTGAGTCCGCATCAGGACGAACGAACCCACGGTGAACCGCTCACTCTCGAGCTGGCTCCGCGCGTACCCTTCGGGCGCCTCGATCGGCTGATCGCTGCGTGCGATGGTGAGGTGTCCCGCGAACGGCCGGGTCTCGAGCGGGAGCTCGGGCGCCAGCACACGCTGAACGGCGGTGGCGAGCTCCTCGAGGCGTCCCTCGGCGCCGTCGAGACCCGCCCAGAGCACGCGAGCGCGGCGCGCCGATGGGAAGGCACCGAGCCCGTGAACGCGCGTGTCGAACGGGGCGGTGGTGACCGCGACCTCCCCGAGCCGTTCACGCACCCACGGCACGAGCCGCGGATACACCGGGCCGAGGAACTGCAGCGTCACGTGCCAGTTCGCCTGTGGGATCCATCGTGCATTGGGGAACGCCGCCCGCCACGGTTCGACCGCGGCCTCGACGGGCTTGGCCACCTGGCGGGGGATCGCCACCGCGACGAACAGGCGCTGCGGGCGTTCCTCTGACCTCGACGTCCGGTGCCTCGCCATGGCTCAACGGTCCCGGGACATCGACCTCAGATGATGCGGTCGTTGTCGGGAAGCCGCCCACCCTCCAGATAGCGGCGCACCATGTCGAGCGCGGACTGTTCCGCCCATCGGCGAACCCGCGCCCGGTCTCCCGATGCGACGTAGCCTCGTGCGTGCGACACGTCGTCGGCCTCGAGGCCGATCCAGACGGTGCCGGGCTCGGCGCCGTCGTGGGGATCGGGACCTGCCGCGCCCGTGAGCGAGACCGCCACGTCGGCCTGGTAGAGCCGCCTCGCTCCTGCCGCCATCTCGATCGCGCACTCACGGCTCACGACGCCCGGGCCCTCGATGGTCTCGCGGGACACCCCGAGCACCCGTTCCTTGGACTCGGTCGTGTACACGACTGCGGAACCGATGAACACCCTCGACGATCCAACCGGGGCGGACATGCGGGATCCCACGCTTCCACCGGTGAGCGACTCGGCGCAGGCCAGCCGGCGGCCCGACGCCAGGAGCAGTCGTGCGACCGCCTGCTCGAGTGATTCGTCGTCGAGTGAGAAGACCACATCGCCCAGAAGGAGCTGCACCTCGGTGACGATCGGCGCGATCATCGACTCTGCCTCGTCGACGGTGCCGGCCTTCGCGGTCACACGCACCTTGACCTCGCCGGCCGAGGCCAGGTAGGCGAGGCTGGGGTTCGACGACGCCTCGAAGAGATCCGCGAGGATCTCCGCGACCCGCGATTCCCCGACGCCGACGCACCGGATGGTGCGCGAACGAACGACCGCGGCGCCGATGCGCGCGGCCAGCTCCGGCAACACCGTGCTCCGCATCATGGCGACCATCTCGCTCGGCACCCCCGGCATCGCGTAGAGGCGCACGCCGCCCGGCAGATCGGCCGCGAGGCCGGGCGCCGACCCACGGTCGTTGTCGATAGTGCGCGCCCCTTGGGGCACGTCGGCCTGCCGAAGGTTGTTCTCGGGCATCGCGCCGTCGGCGAACCCGGCGAACCGCGCCCGGAGCCAGCGCTCCAGGGCAGGATCGCGCTCGAGCGGCACGCGCAGAGCGAGCGCGATCGAGTCGCGGGTGATGTCGTCCTCAGTCGGACCGAGGCCACCGGTGATCAACACCACATCGGCTCGCGAGGCAGCGATCTCGATGACCGCGACGATGCGATCGAGGTTGTCCCCCACCACCTGATGGAAGAGCACGTCGGCCCCGATCTCTGCGAGGCGTTCTCCGATCCACTGCGCGTTGGTGTTCGCGATCTGACCGAGCAGCAGCTCGGTGCCGACCCCGACGACCTCGACCCGCACCGATCGGCTCATGGAGCCGGCAACCTGGGCGAAGCGGTCGGGATCACGCCGGAGGGGAACGTCTCGGTCCACGTTTCGCCTCGCCTGCCGGGCGCTCCGAGGTCGACCCCAGCGACCGAGATCTGCACGGCGCCGCCGTCGTCGACCGAGAGCACCAGCTCTTCCTCGGCTTCGAACGAAAGCGTCTCTCCTTCTTCCATGGCGTGGGCCTGGGGGGCGCCGTCGATCGTGACCGTCACGCCGGCCGGGCGCCGGGCCACGAGCACGGCATCGACGACCGAGCCGGCGTTCGCCGTCGGCGCGATGGTCGGGATCACCGCCGGGGCCGGCGCGCCGCTTTCGCGTGATACCGGTCCGAACAGCAGCAGAAGGAGCACGAGCGTCGCGGCGCCGACCCACAGGAAACGCTGGTTGTCGCGGATGCGGGTGGCGGCGATGGCTCGCTCGATCCGGCCGAGCCCCTGCGGAGGGGGGGGCGCCGTCGGAGTCTCGGCATGGCGCGAGTACGCGGTGAGCACCTTGTCGGGACTCACCCCCAGATACTGGGCGTACGTGCGGAGCGCGCCACGCACGAAGGCATCGCTCGGAAGCGCCTCGAAAGCCTCGCTCTCGAGCGCGGCGAGCTGGCCGACCCGGAGCCTCGTGTCACGCGAAGCCTCATCGAGCGAGAGGCCGCGGATGCGCCGCGCTTTCTCGAGCGCCGGGCCGACCCCGATGGGTGGTTGCAGCGATGTGCCGGCCATGGGACCCAGCGATGATAGCGCCGGTACACTCGCAGCCCATGGCCGACAGCGCGCTCCTGGTGATCGTGGAGATCCCGAAGGGGTCCCGGAACAAGTACGAGATGGATCACGAGACGGGCGTGATCATGCTCGACCGGATGTTGTTCACCTCGATGCAGTATCCGGCCGACTATGGGTTCATCGACGGCACGCTCGGCGGTGACGGGGACCCGCTCGATGCCCTGGTGTTCGTGGGTGAGCCGACCTTCCCCGGCTGCCGCATCATCGTGCGCCCCATCGGGCTGTTCCGTATGACCGACGAGAAGGGTGCGGACGAGAAGATCCTCTGTGTGCCGCTCCGTGACCCGATCTGGTCGCATGTGGGCGACCTGGCGGGGTTGCCGATGACGTTGCTGAACGAGATCGAGCACTTCTTCCAGGTGTACAAGGACCTCGAAGGGCACAAGGTCTCGACCGAGGGCTTCGAGGACCGGGCGTCGGCCGAACGCGTCATCGCTGCTTCGAAGGCGCGAGCGCTCGAGGCATGACGCGGCGGGTCCTGCTGCGGCCCCCGATCGAGAGCGATCGCGCGGAGCTCATCGAGCGGCTGGTGGCATCGGCCGGCCTGCACGACCCCTGGCTCGAGCCGGCGGAGCCGGATCCGTGGTTCGAGCGCTTGCTGGCCCGATCGCGAGCGGGAGCCGACCGCTCCTTCCTCGTCTGCGACGCCGATGATGGATCGGTCGCCGGTGTGATGAACCTCTCGCAGATCGTGATGGGACCGTTCAGGAGCGCCTTCCTCGGCTACTACGCGTTCAAGCCCTTCGCTGGTTGCGGCTACATGCGAGCGGCGATGCCGCGCCTGTTGCGATGCGCGTTCGACGACCTCGGCCTGCACCGAGTGCAGGCCAACGTGCAACCTGCCAACGAAGCCTCGATCGCGCTCGTGCGCGGAG
>Ga0180121_10000409_pt1 | contig 17972 bp, 14 predicted proteins | sample AntDrymUQ5402106_2_FD_129676 | JGI IMG/M metagenome (GOLD analysis project Ga0180121, IMG submission 129676) | Polar desert sand microbial communities from Dry Valleys, Antarctica - metaG UQ540 (21.06) (version 2) (version 2) | ecosystem: Environmental > Terrestrial > Soil > Desert | place...
CGACTGGAGCGGGACGTGAAGGTGCCGCGCAGCGGCGGGAGTCTCGCGCAGCGCCAAAAGCAGCTCGTCGCTCACGTGGTTGATCTCGATCGACGAAAGGCGCAGCCGTTCGAGACCGGGCACGGCGCCCGCCTCGCGGATCAGTCGGGCCAGAGTGAATCCGGAATCTCGATCGCGGAAGCAGCCGAGGTTGATCCCGGTTAGGACGACCTCGTGATGCCCCTGGCGCACCCGTTTGGCGATCTCGCCGAGCACCGCCTCAGCTCGTCTGCTTCGAGACGCGCCACGGACGAGGGGGATCACGCAGAAGTTGCAGCCGAAGCTGCACCCGTCCTGCACCTTGACGAAGGCCCGAACCCGGTCGAGCCTCGCGCCGGCCTGGACGCAGCCGATCGCCCCTACGTCGCCGGCAACTGCTTCGGCGAGCTCCTCGCTCGGCTTCGAGACGATGATGACGTTCGACGGAAGGTCGGCCGTGGCCGGCCCGCCGAGGCTCGCGGCGCAACCGGTCAGGTAGACCCGGCCGTGGCTGCGGGCCGCGCGAGAGGCGGCCTGCCGGGACTTCGAGACCGCCTCGTGGGTAACGCAGCACGTGTTGAGGACGGCGATGTCGGCGTCGCCCGGCTGCTCCTGGTGCCCGTCCGCGACCAGGCGCTCGCGGACGGCCTGCGCGTCGGCGTGCGAGACCTTGCAGCCGAGGAAACGGACGGAGAACGTCGCCATTTCGCCGGGAATCTACTGGCGTTGAAACAGATCGGCGGCCCAGCCGCCGTCGATTCTTCGTTCACAGTGGACGTAGCCCGGGAGTTCCGGCATCCGCGAATGGAAATAGCCGGCGGTCACGAGCTGCGTCACCTCGAGGCCTGGCCCGAGCGCTTCCACGGAGTGGAGGTTGATATTGGCCACGCCGAGATCCGCCGGCGGGATCGCCTCTGCGACCACGTCCACGAGCCGGACGTCGATGGTGACTCCGTTTGCCTGCGCGTTCCGCTCGGCAGCCTCGATCGAAGCCTGCTCGCGGTCGAGCGCGACGACCGGAGCGAAGCCGAGCTTGGCCGCGGCCACCGAGAGCACGCCGGAACCGCAGCCGATGTCGACGAGGCTCCCGCGCTCGAGCTCGACGAGAAAACCGAGCACGAGGCGTGTGGTCGGATGAGATCCGGTCCCGAAGGCGCGCCCCGGGTCGATGACGACGGTGAGCACATCGGCAGGCGGCTCCTCCCAGGAGGGCCCGACCCAGAGGGGGCCGATCCAGATCGGCCGGTGGAACTCGCGCCAGCGCTCCTCCCACCCCGGCTCGACCGGCGCTGCCGAGACGTCGTCGAAGAGCTCGCGAAGGCGCTTCTCTCCTGCGGCGTCGGTATAGGCCGCGAGCTCGCCATCGCCCTCCTCGAAGCCCTCCGGATGGAGGTCGAGGAACGTCGCAAGCGTCTCGTCCAGGCGGCCGTCCTGCACGGCGACCGCAACCCGGCGGAGCTCGCCTCCGTTCAGCGGAACGCGCTCTTCAGCTTCTCGAAGAACCCCTCGTCCGGCCGGTAGGTGTCCTCGTCGGCCGAGTCGTCGAAGCGCTGGAGCAGGTCCCGCTGCTCCTCGGTGAGCTGGTGCGGGATCGAGACGTTCACGAGTACCCGGTGGTCACCACGTCCGAATCCCTGGAGGACCGGCATCCCTCTCCCGCGCAGGACTCGCAGGTAGCCGGGCTGCGTGCCGGCCTCGAAGTCCAGCTCCTCGTCTCCGTCGAGCGTGGGAATGGAGACACGCGCCCCGAGCGCCGCCTGGGTCATCGTCAGGTCGACCGTCGAGAAGATGTCGTCGCCTTCACGGACGAACCGCTCGTCTTGCTTGACGCGAACGCGAACGTAGACGTCGCCGGCGCGTCCTCCACTGAGGCCCGCGTGGCCCTGGCCCGAGACCCTGATCCGCTGGCCATCGTGGATTCCCGGCGGAATCTCGACCTCGAGCCTCCGCTCCTCGAGCACCTGGCCGGCCCCGTCGCACTGTTCACAGAGATGGTCGATCAGCTGCCCGCGTCCGGCGCACTCAGGGCAGGCCCGGGTTCGGATGAACTCCCCGAAGGCGCTGCGCGAGACGTGCTGGATGCGGCCCATTCCGCCGCAGGTGGGACACGTCGCGACCTCCGTGCCGGGCTCGACACCCTGACCCGCGCACCGGGAGCAGCCGACGGCAACCTGGAACGGCACCTCGCGCTTGACTCCGAGCGCGGCGTCTGCGAGCTCGATGTCGATCTCGGCTGCGAGATCGCCTCCGCGACTGCCGCGGGCCCGCGCAGCGGTGGCGAACAGGTCGTCGCCGAAGAACGCAGAGAAGATGTCGGCGAGGTTGCCGAAGTCGTACTGGGAAGGCCGGTAGCCGCCCCCGCGAAGGCCGCTGTGCCCGTACCGGTCGTACACCTCGCGCGTCTCGGAGTTCGAGAGCACCTCGTAGGCCTCGACGATTTCCTTGAAACGCTCGCCGGCGTCCGGCGCGTCCGAGACGTCGGGATGGACCTGGCGCGCCAGGTTGCGGAAAGCCTTCTTGATCGCGGGGTCGTCGGCATCTCGGCCGATCCCGAGGACTTCGTAGTAGTCGCGCTCCGCCGTCGCCATCTCCTACTGAGGGTAGCCCCGAGGCCCGACGCTAGTTGTCCTCGTAGATCTCCTCGACGAAGCGTGAGAGCTCCCGCGCGGCGCCGCGCACCGAGCGAAGCGCGGTCTCGTAGTCCATCCGGAGCGGGCCGAGCAGGCTGACTGCGCCGAGCCGCCGGTGCGCCAGGCCGTAGGTGGCGCCCACGAGAGAAGCCTGCTGGAAGGCCGGGTGCGCCAACTCGACTCCGAGACGCACGAACGGGTCGCGGTTTCCCAGCGCCTCACCGAGGATCTGGAGGACGACCGCGCGCTGCTCCAGCGCCTCGAGCAGGCCTCGGTACGCATCCAGGTCCTCCGAGCGGACATTTCCGAGCAGCATGGCGGCACCACCGACGTAGAGGCGCTGCTCCTCGGAGCCGGCGGCATCCGTGAAGGCGGGACGGAGCAGCTCGAGGAACGCTCGCTCGCGCGGAGAGAGCGCCTCCTCGGCGAAGACCTGCCGAAGCGCGCGAGACCCGAGCGCGCGGCCGACGGTTCGCTCGTTCAGGTACTCGGCCGCCCAGCCGACGAGACCCTGGTCGACGGGCTCGCCGAGCGCGAAGACCCGCTTCGTCACCCCGCCGGTCGACGTGATCACCACCGTCGCGATCACCTGCGCCTGGAGGTCGAGCACCTCGACGTGCCGCACGGTCGCCGCCTCGAGCGGTGGCGCGGAGACGAGCGCGAGCAGCCGCGTCATCTGCGCCAGGGCCTCGGTCGTCGCCTGGAGCGCGACCTCCACTTCGGCGGCGGGACCGCTCAGATCGAGCGCGAGCGTCGCCGGCCGAGGCTCGAGGCGGTCGAGAAGGCCTTCGACGAACAGCCGGTACCCGGTTTCCGTCGGCACGCGCCCCGCGGAGGTGTGGGGATGCGTCAGCAGTCCCAGCCGCTCGAGCTCGGCGAGCTCGCTTCGAACCGTGGACGGCGACACGCGCAAGCCCGCTCGCTCAACGAGGTACTTGGAGCCGACCGGCTGGCCCGTCGCGATGTACTCCTCGACGAGGCGCCTCAGGATGTCGCGCTGACGATCTGTGAGCTCTGGCTCGGTCATGGCGTTTGCAGGAATTTTACTGCGCCACCACGGTCGCCCAGAAACCGGGTCAGGCGAGCAGCTCGACCGTGACGCCGCCGCCGAGCAGCCGCCCGCGTGGAGTCAGGGTCAGTGTCTCGCCGCCGCCCTCGTCGGCGTTGCGGGCGACGAGTTCCAGCCGCTCCATCCGGGAGAGCGCCTCGGCATCCATGACCGGGGCGAGACCGTCGAGGAGCAGCGGCTCGTCGAGCCGAAGCCCCAGCATGACCCGTTCGCGCCGGCGCACGTCCCCCGTGAGCTCCTCGAGTTCGCGCGGGGGCGCCTCGCCCTGTGCGAGCACGGCGGTGTAGACCGGGAGCCGGGGCGTGTTGCGCCAGCGGAGTCCCGACACCGTGGAGACAGCACCGATTCCGATCCCGACGTAGTCGCGGCCGAGCCAGTAGGCGAGGTTGTGCTGCGAGCGCAGGTCAAGGCCTCCGTCGGCCTGTGGCGGACGGCAGAAGTTCGCCGTCTCGTACCAGCGGTACCCGGCTTCCGTCAGCCGCTCGACCACCCGCTCGAAATAGCCCTCGAGCGCCTCAGCCTGTCGTCCGAGCTCCTCCCCGTGCCGGTGCGTGAACCGCGTGCCCGGCTTCGCCTCCAGCTCGTAGCACGACAGATGCTCGGGTCCGAGCGCGAGCGCCTCCTCGATGTCGGCGTCGAGCGCGGCGGAGCTCTGGCCGGGAATCCCATAGATGAGGTCGAGCGAGATGTTGTCAAATCTGGCATCACGAAGATGATAGAAGGCGCGTCGGACGTCGTCCGGTCGGGCAACACGATCGAGCACCGAGAGGAGCGCCGAATCGAATGTCTGAACGCCCAGGGAGACGCGGTTGACACCGCACTCGAGCAGGAGCGTGGCCATCTCGGGGGTGACGGTCTCCGGGTTCGCCTCGACGGTGACCTCCGCCGCCGGAGGGAGTGCCGAGAGCAGACGCCGCAACTCGTGCTCGTCCGTGAACGTCGGCGTTCCACCGCCGACGAAGACGGTTTCCAGGCGAGGCGCGAGGAGTGGGCGCTCGAGCTCCAGTTCCGCCAGCAACGCCTGAACGTAAGGCCCGTGCTCCCCGCGCCGGCCGACGACCGTGACGAAATCGCAGTAGCCACACCGGTGCGCGCAGAAGGGCAGGTGGACGTAGAGGTGGCCGACCCCGCTCATCGCCCGTTGTCGTTCAGGTTGAGGACGGCGAGGAACGCCTCCTGTGGCACCTCGACGGCGCCGACCTGCTTCATCCGCTTCTTGCCCTTCTTCTGTTGCTCGAGGAGCTTCCGCTTCCGCGTAATGTCGCCGCCGTAGCACTTGGCGAGCACGTCCTTTCGCTTCGCCTTGATCGTCTCCCGGGCGATCACGCGCGAGCCGATCGCCGCCTGGACGGGCACGTCGAACATCTGTCGGGGAATCTCCTCGCGAAGCCGGTCGACGAGGGCACGGCCTTTCCCGTACGCGGAGTCGCGATGGATGATGAGCGACAGGGCGTCGACCGGCTCGCCCGCGATCAGCACGTCGAGCTTGACCAGATTCCCCTCGCGGAAACCGACGATGTCGTAGTCGAAGCTCGCGTAGCCGCGCGTGCGCGACTTGAGCTGGTCGTAGAAGTCGACGACCACCTCGGCGAGCGGCAGCTCGTAGATCAGCACAGCGCGCTCCTCCGAGAGGTATTCCATGTGGTCGAAGCGGCCACGGCGATCGTTCGCAAGCTCCATCACCGGCCCGACGTATTCCTTGGGGACGATGATCGACGCGCGAATGTAGGGCTCCTCGACCCGCTCGATGTCCGGCGGCATGTCGGCCGGGTTGTGCACTTCGACCTCGGAGCCGACGAGCGTGACGACCTGGTACGCCACGTTGGGTGCGGTCACGAGGAGGTCGAGGTCGAACTCGCGCTCCAGTCGCTCCCGCACGATCTCCATGTGCAGAAGGCCGAGGAACCCGCACCGGAATCCGAAGCCGAGCGCCTGCGACGTCTCGGGCTCGTAGATCAGCGCGCCGTCGTTCAGCTTCAGCTTCTCGAGGGCGTCGCGGAGGTTCGGATACTCGTCCGAGTCGGTCGGGAAGAGGCCCGAGAACACCATCGGCTTCACGTCCTTGTATCCCGGGAGCGGCTCGGCTGCAGGGTTCTCGCGGGTCGTCAGCGTGTCGCCGACGCGGAGGCGACTGACGTCCTTGAGCCCCGTGATGACGTAGCCGACCTCACCGGCCTCGAGCGCCTCGGCGGCGCGCATCGTCGGGGAGAAGAACCCCAGCTCCTCGGCCTCGAAGCGGGTGCCTTGCGCCATCGCCTGCACGCCCTCCCCGGTTCGGAAGGTTCCGTCGACGGCCCGAACAAAAGCCACCACGCCGCGGTACTGGTCGTACGACGAGTCGAAGATCAGCGCGCGCGGCGGCGCTTCGGCCGTTCCGGCAGGCGACGGGATCCGTTCGATGACGGCGTCGAGGACGGCCTCGATCCCCTGTCCTGTCTTGGCCGAGATACGGAGGACGTCCTCGGCGGCGCCGCCGATCAGCTCGGCGATCTCCGCGGCCGCTCCGTCAGGATCCGCCGCAGGGAGGTCGATCTTGTTCACCACGGCGAGGAGCTCGAGGTTGTTCTCGATCGCGAGGTAGGCGTTCGCGACCGTCTGTGCCTCGACGCCCTGAGCCGCGTCGACGACGAGCACAGCGCCCTCGCACGCCTGCAACGAGCGGGAGACCTCGTAGGTGAAATCGACATGACCGGGCGTGTCGATGAGGTTGAGCTGGTGACCCTTCCAGAGCACGCGGACTGCCTGCGCCTTGATCGTGATCCCACGCTCGCGCTCGAGGTCCATGGAGTCGAGCAGCTGCTCGCGCATCTCCCGACCCGAGACGGTGTCGGTGACCTCCAGAATGCGATCGGCCAGGGTGGATTTCCCATGGTCGATGTGCGCGATGATCGAGAAGTTCCGGATCCGGTCTTGGGACATCAGCTCTAAGAGGAGGGCGGCCGCGGGCGGGATCGCAACGATAGCAGCGCCTCCAACTCACGAATTCCCAGCAAACGGGCGGAAAATATGTAGGCGACACCACCTGCGGCGACCGCTGCGAGGACGGAGAGAAGCTGGCCTCCGAACGAGCGCCCGACGGCCTCGTCGAGGGCCCACCAGACTCCGAAGGAAACCGCTCCGAGGACGATCGAGGCTGCAGTGATCCGCAGTGCGGAGCTCAGGGTCTCCCCGACCTCGAAGCGCCCGAACCGGCGCCGCAGGAGCAGCAGAAGCGCGCCGGAGCCGGCGATGTTCGCCAGGGAGATCGCCAACGGGATCCCCCACGTCCCGACCCGGTAGAGCGCGGCGAAGAGTGCCGTGTTGAGCGCCAGGTTCCCGAGGGCGACCCAGGTCGGGAGCCAGGGGGACTGGAGGCTGAAGAACGCGCGGTTCAGCATCAGCATCGCGCCGTTAAAGACGAGCCCGAGCGAGAACGCCGCCAACGCCCCGGCAACGACCCGCGTCTCGCCGGGCCCGAACTCGCCACGCTCGTACAGGAGCCGGACGATCGGCTCGGCGAGCACGGCCGAGACCACGCTGGCCGGGATCAGCAGAAACGCGATCTGCCTGAGGCCGAGGCCTACCGTGTGCCGGAAGCCCTCCTGGTCGCCTCGCGTGGCGAGGCGTGCGAGTGCCGGGAAGAGCACGGTCGCGACGGCGACCGAGAACATCCCTTGGGGGAGCATGTAGATCCGGAACGCGGCGTCGATCGCGCTCGGCGAGATCGTCGGATCGATGTACCGGGCGGCGAAGAACGTCCCGATCAGCGCGTTGACGTTGATCAGGCCGAGGCCGAGGGTGACCGGCAGCATCAGCACGAAGACCCGCTTGATCGCCGGGTCTCGCCAGTCGATCGCGACCCGAAGCCGTCCGTCGCGACCGGCGAGCCAGGGCAGCGGGAGCAGGAGTTGGATCACGGTGCCGACAACGATCGCGGCGGCGTAGACGTAGAGCTCGGACTCCTCCGAGCCCGCCTGGGGAACGCCGATCAAGAGCCCCGCGATGATCGCGAGGTTCCAGAAGACCGGCGTCAGGGCGGGAATCGTGAAGTGCTCGTAGCTATTCAGGATTCCGACGATCACACCCGAGATTCCGAGGAGGACGACGATCGGGAAGAGGATCCTCGCGAGGGTGACCGCAAGCTCTCCGTCCTCCCCGCCGTAGCCGAAGATCGACATCACCCAGGGCGCGGCCAGGACGAAGATCGCCGTGACCGCGGTCAGTCCGAGGAGCAGGATCCAGATCAGGCTCGAGGCGACGCGCCACGCACGCGCGCGTTCGCCTTTCTCGAGCAGCTCCGTGAAGACGGGGACGAAGGCCGACGAAAGCGCTGCGTCCGCGACGAGCGCACGCACGAGATTCGGAACCTGGAACGCAACGGTGAACGCGTTGATCCCGGCTCCCTCGACGCCGAAGAGGCCCCGGACGACGATCTCGCGAGCAAGGCCGAGCACGCGCGAGAGCCCTGTGGCCGCCGAGAAGAGGGCTGTCGACCGGGCGAGGCGCCGGGACGAGGAGTCTGGCGCCTCCGGGCGCACGTCGCTCACCGTCTCGTCCCCACGAGAGGAGGATACGAGCGCTCTCCGCGGGCTCCTGCGGCGATCGGACGGGTGCTAGGATTCCGCCGCCCGCTCAGCGGGCCATTTTTTCGCCTATGCCGAATATCAATCAACAGAAGAAGCGCGTGCGGAGCGCCGCGAGAGAGCGGCTGCAGAACCTCCGCTACCGCTCGACCGTCAAGACGCTCACGCGGCGGCTCGAGTCCGCCGTGGCCGAGGGGGACGCCGACGGCGCCTCGGCCACGCATCTGGAGCTTCAGCGCTGGATCGACCGCGCTGTGTCGCGAGGCGCGCTCCACCGAAACACCGCGGCGCGCAAGAAGGCGCAGGCCTCGCGCCTCGTCTCGAACCGCTCCTCCTAGGCGGTCTTTTTCTCCGACTCGCGGGCCGGCTCCGCCAGGTCGACGAGAGCCCGGGTGAGCTCGTGGCTCCCCGAGAGCCGGCTTGCGCCCTTGAGCGCAGCGTCGAGCGTCGCCAGACGGACGGACGCGGCATCGAGCTCGTCCTGCGCGTAGCGGTCTGCGTGACCGACAGCCTTCTTGACGCGGAACTCGTGCAACCTCACGCGCTTCGCGATCTCCCGGGCGCCCAGGCCTTCGGCGGCGAGCACCTTGACCCCTCGGACCAGCGTGACGTGCGCGGCGAGCCGCATCGCGATCGCGAACGGCTCCCTTCGCTCGAGCTCGGCCTCCCCGGCGGCGAGGAGGGCGGCGGCGTCGCGGTCGCCCCAGGCGTCTGTGATCGCCCAGGCGGCTGCTTCACGCGCCGGGGTGGCGAGCGCCTCCACGTCCGTCCGGGAGATCGGGTTTCCGCCGGCCCAGGTCGTGATCTTGTCTGCCTCGGTCGAGAGTGCGACCAGATCGTCCCCCACGATCTCGACGAGCGCCCGCGCGGCCTCGGGCTCGATCGCGCCGCCGAGGGCCTCGAACTGCGCGCGCACCCAGGCAGGCAGGTCGCGCGGCTTCGGCGCCTCGTACGTGAGCACCCCTGCCTTGCCGACGGCCTTCGCGAGCGTGTCGCTCCTCAGCGGCTCGCCTGCAACCAGCGCGAGAACCGCGCCCGGAACCGGGTCGGGCAGGTACTCGACGACCGCATCGACGTCGGCCTTCTTCCAGCGCTCGACGCCTTCGACGATGACAAGGCGCCCGCCGTCATTGCCCGCGAAGAGCCCGAGGGCATTGCAGGCGGCTACCGCATCAGCGCCGCTCGCTCCGTCGGCCGCAAGATGCTCAATCGATTCGTCTCCGAAGCGCGCGCTGAGCCGGCGGAGGGCGCGCGAGACCTTCGGACGGTCGCTTCCGGTCAGCAGGTAGACCGGGAGAAGCGGCTCGCTGGACACCGCCGGCAAGCATAGTCAGGCCCCGGTCCGAGTCGTGATGTGCCGGCCGTCCGTCTCGATGACGACTCTTCCGTCCCGGTCTGTGCGGAAGACCTCGAGTCCACCGAATGCCGCCAGAGCTGCGAGCGTCGATGGAGTCGGATGTCCGTAGTCGTTCTTCCTCCCGCAGGAGATGACCGCGATCTCGGGCGAGGTGACCTCGAGTAGACGCGGAAGACCTTCGTCGGCGGAGCCGTGATGGGCAACCTTCAGCACCTCGACGGCGGGAGGATTCAGCGGCAAGGTGACGGGCGACTCGGCGTCAGCGGTGAGCAGGACGTCGACGCTTCCATACGACGCGAGCAACACCGTTGCGTAGAGATTGGGATCCTGTTCGGCCGGCGGTTCGCGGGCGGGCCAGAGGACCTGGATCCGAAGGCCGCCGAGACGGTAGACGAGACCCGCACGGGCGGTCACGACGGGGATCCGCCGTTCCTCGGCCTCTTCGAGTGCCGCATCCTCTTCGGGGCTCTCGACCGGGATGCGTGGATCCAGGATTCGGTCGACCCGAAGGTGGCGCACGAGCTCCTCCGCCCCGCCGACGTGGTCTCGCTGGGGATGCGTGAAGACCGCGAGCGCGACGCGCTTGACGCCGAGATCGCGCAGCTGATCATCGACCTCGCCTTCGGGCGGGCCCTGGTCGACCAGGACGGCTCCCTCCCGGACCTCCAGCAGGATCGCATCACCCTGTCCGACGTCGAGGACGGTCAAGCGGAACCCGGAGGCTGGCGGCCTCGTCGGCTCGAACCGCAGCTGCCAGGCGCCGACGACGAGCACGCCGACCGCGACGACTAGGGCGAACCCAGGCCGTCGCCAGCGAGGCAGCCTGAACCAGGCCACGAGCGTCGCGGCCACCGCGGCGGCGATCGCGAGAGCTGCGACGGATCCGACCTCGGCACCGGGCAGGCCGCCTACGACACGGGCGCAGGCCGCGATGTAGGCCGCGAGCCAACCGTTGAGCGACGCCGCCGCCAGGGCGGCAGATGGAAGAACGCTGTCGAGGATCGCGGTCAGCAACGCAAGACAAAACGCAATTCCGACCACCGGCGCCGCGAGCGCGTTGCTGAGGATCGAGTAGAGCGGGATGGAGCCGAACTGGACGAGGAGGATCGGTGCCGTGACGACGCCGCAGGCACCTGAGACTGCAATCAGGGCAGCGAGTTTCTCCGGCACCGGGTACCCGGCGAGAAACGACTCGAGCCAGGGCACGAGGACGAAGATCGCCGCGACAGCCGCGAACGACAGCTGGAATCCGGGCTCGAAGACGTTGTAGGGATTCCAGGCAAGGAGCAGGGCGGCCCCGAGCAGGAGGAAGTACCAGCGGTCGCGGGGCCTCGCCGCGAGCCAGGCGAGGGAGGCAAGACCTCCGGCCACGCCCGCGCGGACGACGGACGGCTGCCAACCGACCGCCATGACGTAGGCGCCGATTGCTCCGAGTGCCCCGATCTCGGCCGCGAATCGCGAGATCCCGAGCAGCCACGCGGCCACCAGAACACCTCCGACCACAAAGGCGACGTTCTGCCCGGACACCGCGAGGAGGTGGTAGAGGCCGGAGGCGCGGAAGTCGCCACGCAGCTCCTCGCTCAGGCCTTCCTCCTCTCCCAGGACGAGCCCGGCGAGAACCGCGCGGCGCTCTCCCGTCAGACCGGGCGCGATCGAGCCGGCCAGTCGCCGCCGGATTCGGTCGGCGACTCCCGCCACACCGCCGCGCCGTCCTACGAGACGCCATTCGCGCCCTCGGGCGACGACGTGCACCCCTCGTCGCCTCAGAAAGGCGCGCTCGTCGAAGCCGTCGCTCGGCCCACGAGGCTCGCCAAGCTGCACCAGCGTCTCGATGAGAGCCCCCTGCGGCGGCGAGCGGCCGAGCGGAAGCTCCAGGAGAACCGGCTCTCGGATCGGCATAGACCGAAATACACGGACACGAGCGGGGACTCGGAGCCGATACGGCGTGCGGCGGGCCGGTCCCGTGATCTCGACTGTGGCGAGCCCGGACCGCCCGAGATGCGGCGCGAGCACGCTGTGGTCGAGGGCGTCCAGGCGAACACTTCCCCACCAAAGCCCTCCTGCGACCAGCGCGCAGGCGAGCACACCGAACCGAGCGCGACGGTCGAGCACTCCGACGGAAGCTACGGCGAACCCGAGGGCCAACGCCAGCATCACGAAGGTCGAGATCCGGACGACGGCCGAGGTTGCGAGCGCGAGACAGAGCGCGCCGGCGAGGGCGTGCTGCGCGTAGCGATCCAGAAAGAGCGGCGTCACGGAGCCACCAACTCCCGAAGCTGCTCGAGGCGAGCCGGGCCGATCCCCGGGATCGCGTCGAGGTCGTCGACGGAGCTGAAGGCTCCATGCTGGTCGCGGTAGTCGACGATCTTCTGCGCGGTGACCGGGCCAACACCCGGCAGCTCGTCCAGCTGTTCGATCGTCGCCGTGTTCAGGTGCACTTGGCCACCCGCGGCTGCCGAAGGGGCAGGCTCGCCGCCGCCGGACGATGCCTCGACGACGACGCGGCGCGGCACGACCACCTGTGAGCCGTCGGAGACCTGCGCGGCCAGATTGACGAGGCTCAGGTCAGCTCGACGCGTCGCGCCGCCGGCCCGGCGGACGGCGTCGGCGATCCGCGCTCCGTGGACGAGCCGGTAGAGGCCGGGACGCTGCACGGCGCCGACCACGTGAACGACGAGTCGCGCCGGCGCCGCGGCCTCGATCTCCCCGGCCGCGGGTGGCGAGCGTTCCACCTTCGCCGTCCCGCTGCCCACGAAGAAACGACCCCCGATGAACAGGGCCGCGATGAGCAGGCCAGCCGCCAGAAGCGCGCGTGAGCGAGTGACCTCGAGGCCGTCCATGTCGTCCATGGCAGCAGCGAAGCCGTGCCGTGTCTGTAGCCGATCTGCGTCGAATGTGTGACGAAAACTGGAGCGGTGTCGTATATGAGGTGTGATGGAGCCATGACACCCTCGCTCGCCGACGCAGCCGAGAAGCATCTGGACGACGTGTACCGCTACGTCCTCTACCTCACCCGCGACCCACAGGCCGCGGAAGATCTGGCTGCGGAGACTTTCGAGCGAGCCGTCCGTCTCTGGCACCGCTTCGATCCGGCCCGAGGGTCGGAGCGCACATGGCTGTGCCAGATCGCTCGGACTGCGGCGCTTGACCACCTCCGCTCGGAGGAGCGCCGCCGCCGCCGCGAGCAGCGATACGCGGGAATGGCCGAGCGAGAGGCCGAGCGCCTGGTGGAACCAGTCTCCCCCTGGCTTCGCGAGGCGCTCGGCGCCCTCTCGGCGGCTGATCGCGAAGTCATCGCGCTCCGCGTGATCCTCGACCTGGATGCGTCGTCCGCCGGGCGCGTCCTCGGAATCACGCCGACGGCCTGCACGACCCGGCTCTCCCGGGCCCTGGAAAAGCTCGAACGGAATGCGAGGACCGCCCGTGTCGCCTGAGACCACCATCGACGATCGCTTCGACGACATCGTCGCCGCCCTCCGTGCCGAGACGCCCGCCACTCCTGCAGCGCTCCATGCGCGGGTGAGTGCGGTTACGGCTGCCCCTCAGGCAGTACCCCGCTTCACCGCCCGGCGGATCCTGAGTTTCGCGATCCCCGCGGTCGCGGGTCTCTCCGTCGCCCTCGCCCTCGTCGTCGGACTGAACACCGCCATCCGGCCGGCTCCCTCTGATGAGACCGCCGCAGTCGCGCGAGAGTCGTCACCTCCTGCCGCGACCGTGTCCCCGACCTACGAGGCCGGCACCGTCCAGGATCAAGCGCGAACACTTGCGCCGTCCCAGTCCAAGGGCCAGCCCTCATCCCCCGGACCGGCAACCAACCGCGCGCAGGACTACAACGCGACCCTCCTGCTGCTCGTCGACGGAACCGACGAGCTCTCCGGCACGACCCAGCGCGCACTCCGCACGACGCGGCGCCTCGGCGGCTACCTCGTCTCCGTCAACTATGCGACCCCGGAGGCGGGCGAAGGAACCGCCGCTCTGCGCCTCCGGATCCCGGTGTCCCGTGTCCAGGCGGCGATCGTTTCGTTCAGCGGCCTCGGCCGGATCCTCTCGCAGGAAACTCGCATCTCCGATCTCCAGCAGCCGCTCGACGAGGTCACCCGACGCATTCGTCGGCTCGAGCGCGACGCGGCCCAGGCGCGGGGCGCCGAGCGCACGCGCCTACTCGCTCAGATCGCCTCGCTCCGGCGCCAGCGGACCGAGATCAACCGTCGGGCGGCATTCGCCACGGTGAACCTCGACCTGACAACGCATGCGCCCGAAGAGCCTGCACCCGCTCCGGGACGGCTAGGCCGCGCGTTGGACGACGCGGTCGGGATCCTCCTCGCGGAGCTGGTCATCGCCGCGTACGCGCTCATCGTCGCCAGCCCGTTCCTGATGCTCCTGATCGCCGGCTTTTTCGGCAACCGCGCCTACCGGCGTCATGCCGACCAGCGCCTGCTTGAGCGCGCCTGACTCCTAGAGGCGGACGGCGGTCGTGTCGAGCGCTTCGCGGACGGAGCGCAATCGCGCTTCGTTCGCGACGAAACCCCGAACGACGTCCGGGTCGAACTGCTTGCCCGACTGCTGCACCAACTCGCGGCCGGCGTCGACCCACCGACGAGCTTTCCGGTAGGGCCGGTCGCTGGTGATGGCGTCGAGTGCGTCGGCGACGGCAAAGACACGGGCAGCAAGCGGAATCTCCGTGCCGGAGAGGCCGTCGGGGTAGCCGCCTCCGTCCCAACGCTCGTGGTGCGAACGGACGATCCGCAGGCCCTCCCCGTGAAAGAACGCGACGCCCGTCAGCACCTGCTCGCCGAGTACGGTGTGCGTCCGCATCAGCCTTTCCTCAGCGGGAGAGAGTGGCTTGGGCTTCTGAAGGATGCGGTCCGGGATCCCGATCTTTCCGACGTCGTGGAGGAGAAAGCCGTATTCGGTGCTCGGGTCTTCCAGGAGCTCAGAATCGACTGAGCGGGCAAGCTCCATCGCATAGAGCTGAACCCGCTGGGAGTGCTGCCGGGTGCCGGTGTCCTTGGACTCGAGCGCACTTGCCAGAGCGGCGACGGTCTCCTTGTAGGCGCTCTGGACGAGTGCGCGCTGGCCACGCTCGATCTCGAGGATGTGCCTCAGGTCGCGGGCGTAGAGCAACAGCTGCTCCTGCGGATCGTCCGAGCGCGCGGAACGGAACGGGACGCCGAAGCGCGTCCCCGCAAGGCGTTCGACGACGGAGATCAGCTCGAGCGGGCTGAAAGGCTTTCGCAGCGCTGCGTCGGCTCCGGCCTGCTCGGCCGCCTCGGCGGTGCCACCCTCGGAACCGCTCAGCATCACGACCGAGATGCCGTCGGTGACCGGGTCGCTCTTCAGCCGGCGGCAGAAGTCCAGGCCGCTCATGCCCGGCATCCGGACGTCGAGCACGACGACGTCGGGTGGTGAGATCGCAACGGCGCGCTGCGCGGCTCGGGCGTCCTCCGCCTCGTCGACGTCGATGTCGAAAACCTCGAAGGTCGTCCGCAGCAGGGCGCGGAGCGGAGCGTCGTCGTCTACCAGTAGGAGCTTCACCCGTTACCTCCTGTGCCGAGATGCTCTTCGACTATCGGCCGGAGGCTCCTACCCCTTTAGGGTGAATTCTCCTTCGCGAGGACGATGTTCACGAGCTTTCGGGGGACGACGATCGTCTGCCCGATCTCTTGGCCGTCGAGCATGGCCCGGACTCTCGGCGCGGCCTTGGCCTTCTCGATCAGCTCGTCTTCGGACAGCTCCGAAGGCACCTCAACGCGGTCGCGAACCTTGCCGTTCACCTGGACGACCAGCTGGAACGTGTCCCGCTCCAACATCTCCGGGACGACGACCGGCCACGGCGCCGCCCACAGGCGCTCGTTGCCCAGCCGCTCCCACAGCTCCTCCGCGACGTGGGGCGCGTATGGCTGGATCAACGAGACCGCGGACTCTGCAGCGAACCGCGCCGCCGGATCGCCCGGCCTCGGCGAAAGCTCGTTGACCAGCTCCATCACCGCTGAGATCGCCGTGTTGAACGAGTAGCGGCGCCCGAGGTCGTCGGTGACGCGGGCGATCGTCTCGTGCGTCTTTCGAGCCAGCGGCCCGTCACCCGGCTCGCCCTCGGGTGCGCGCTCGACAACCTCGTGAACCACCCGCCACAGGCGCCGGACGAACTTCCGCATGCCCTCGAGCCCGCCCTCGGTCCACTCCATGTCCTCGTCGGCTGGACCGATGAAGAGGATGTACAGCCGGACCGGGTCGGCGCCGAACTCCTCGACCAGCTGCTCGGGCCCGACGATGTTGCCGGCGCGCTTGGACATCTTGACCTGGCCCATCTGCACCCACCCGTTTCCGAAGAACTTCAGGAACGGCTCGCGGTAGCCGAGCAGGCCCATGTCGGTTAGGGCCTTGCAGAAATACCGCGCGTAGATCATGTGCATCGTGGCGTGGTCGACGCCGCCGGTGTACTGGTCGACCGGGCCCCAGAAGTCGGCGAGCTCACGATCCCAGGGCGCCTCGGTGTTGTCCGGGTCGCAGTAGCGGATGAAGTACCAGGACGAATCGACGAAGGTGTCCATCGTGTCGACCTCGCGGCGGCTCGGCCGGCCGCAGCGCGGGCAATCCACGTTCACCCACTCCTCCGCGGTCGCGAGTGGGGACACCCCCTTCGGCATGTAGTCCTCGATCTCCGGAAGCACCACGGGCAGCTGGTCGTCCGGGACGGCGACCGGGCCGCACTCGTCGCAGTGCACGATCGGGATCGGGCAGCCCCAGTAGCGCTGGCGAGAGAGGAGCCAGTCGCGCAGCCGAAAGTTGACCGCGGCTCGGCCCCGGCCCTGATCGGCCAGCGAGCCGATGATCCTCTGTTTGCCCTCCTCCGCCGGCAGCCTGTCGAACTCGCCCGAGTTGACGAGCGCGCCGTCCTCGTCGATCACCTCGCGGATCGGCAGGTCGAACGTCTCCGCGAACTGGCGGTCCCGCTCGTCGTTCGCCGGCACGGCCATGATCGCGCCGGTTCCGTAGTCGGGCAGTACGTAGTCGGCGACCCAGATCGGGATCCGTTCGCCGTTGACCGGGTTCGTGGCGTGCCAACCGGTGAAGACACCCGTCTTCTGCTCGGCGGCAGCCCGTTCTTCGCCCTTCTTCGCGACTCCGCGGCGGACGTATTCGCGCATCTCATCGGAGTCCAGCCGCTCGACCAGCTCGTGCTCGGGTGCCAGCACGAAGAAGGTTGCGCCGAAGAGCGTGTCAGGGCGGGTCGTGAAGACGGGGACGTCGACGTCGAGCTCGTCGATCCGGAACAGCACCTCCGCGCCCTCCGACCGGCCGATCCAGTGCCGCTGCATCGCCAGGATACGCTCGGGCCAGTCGAGGCCGTCCATGTCGTCCAGCAGCTGATCGGCGTACGGCGTGATCCTGAAGAACCACTGCTCCAGGTTCTTGGAGACGACCTCGGAGCCGCAGCGCTCGCAGCGGCCGTCCTTCACCTGTTCGTTCGCGAGGACGGTCTGATCCTTCGGGCACCACTTGACCGGAGCGTTCGCGCGGTAAACGTGGCCCTGCTCGAAGAAGCGGAGGAAGACCCACTGCGTCCACTTGTAGTACTCGGGCAGGTGCGTGGAGATCTCGCGATCCCAGTCGATCGCCCAGCCGATTCGCTTCATCGACGCGCGGATCGCCTCGATGTTCCGCTCGGTGATCTCGCGCGGGTGTCCGCCCTCCCTGATCGCCGCATTCTCGGACGGCAGCCCGAACGAGTCGAAGCCCATCGGCCGCAAGACGTTCATGCCGTTTCGGCGCCGGAAGTGGGCCAGAATGTCGCCCAACGTGTAGACGAGGACGTGGCCCATGTGGAGCGTCCCGGACGGGTAGGGCAGCATCTCGAGGACGTAGGACTTGGGCGCCTCGTCCGACAGCTTGCCGGGCTGCGGGCTCTGGGCGTAGAAGGCCTTCTCGGCCTCCCAGACCGCCTGCCACTTCTTCTCGATTCTCTGTGGTTCGTATCGCTCCATATCCGTCTCCAGAAAAGAAAAAGCCTCTCGGTTGAGAGGCCATGGGAAGCTGCCGCGGCGCCGCCGCGTTGCTTCCTGCGCTACTCGAGGAGCTGGCTCACTACAGTTGAGAATACCAGCGAGGACGGCGGATCGAAACCCCTAGAAAGGAGCAAGCATGGCGGAGTACACGGTGGTCAAAGTCTCGGATGTCGCAGACCAGGCCGAGAACCTAGGCCACAGTCCGGAGCAGTTCGAGATTCGGTTCATGCGCAACGACCTCGGCTGCGAGCACTGCGGCGTGAGCTTCGCCCGCTACAGCAAGGGCTTTGCCTCCAGCGGCCACAGCCACGATCAACAAGAGGAGGTCTA
>Ga0180121_10000410_pt1 | contig 17962 bp, 14 predicted proteins | sample AntDrymUQ5402106_2_FD_129676 | JGI IMG/M metagenome (GOLD analysis project Ga0180121, IMG submission 129676) | Polar desert sand microbial communities from Dry Valleys, Antarctica - metaG UQ540 (21.06) (version 2) (version 2) | ecosystem: Environmental > Terrestrial > Soil > Desert | place...
CGTGAAGGATTGCAACCCGGTTCCGGCATTAACATGATCAACCGTTACCGAGTTTGGTCCACTCGACACTCCAAAGGAAGGGATACCACCCGGAAATAGGTCTCCCTCAGTAACCGTAGTGGTTGGCGTGCAACCCTGTGGCGTCGGCGTTAGGCACTGGTTGATGATCGTCGTGTTGGCGTTGGTGATGACCACGTTGTTAATGGTCACGGGGAAGAAGTTCGGACCGGAGATCGTGACTGTGTAAGTGCCCGGCGGCAGTTGCATCACGCTCTGGCCGGCGGCACCTGTCGTATCGTAAAGGTTGCCATTGATGGTGATGGCCGCGCCCTGAGCGGGCAGTTCGGTTTCGCAGTTGGTGACGTTGACTTGCAGCGTCCCCTGTTGGGGCGCGGTGCATTCCGTAAATCTGAAGCTGCCCACGCGCGTCTGCCAGTTGACGCCGAAAGGCGCGTCGGCGGGCGTCGGGTCGGTCGTTTGGTAGTACTCTTGAGTGTAGAAGAACGTGCAGTCGTCGTTCGGGTCAACGTTCAGCGCGCTGTAATCGCCCCAACGAGAATTGTTGTTAGTCTGCACGCCGGAACCGGCTTGCAGCGTTTGTTCAAGCTGATCGAGCGTGTTGAGCGGAGCGCCAACTGTACGACCAGTGTAGCGAATGCCGGGGAAGAGCGGAGTCGCGACTGAACCGTCGACAATACTATAACCCAATGCCAGGTTACCTTGGTTGTCCGTCGCCGCGCTTGCCATCCAGCGTTCATGTGTGTCAGTGCCAGGAGCAAACGTTTGCTGGTTACGAATGGCAAAGAGGCCGGTGTTGCCGGTCGTCCGGCGAAGCTCGTAGTACCGGACGCCAGCACGATATTGGGCTTGGGTCGGAGGCATCCCGGGTGTTCCGGCGTTGACCGTATGGTTGGAGGTCAGCACCTCCTCATTGCCGATTCTGCGGTACTGCAAGCGGTGCATCAGGCGGTCGCCGATAGCATCCAATGCCGCAGTAGCAATGGCCGGAGCCGGCTGCTCGAGGTCGTCGCGACCGGTAGGAGTGATGGGATTGAAAGCGGCCACGGGGACGAAACCTTGTGGGGTGAAGGTGGAAGCCATTGGATTGGCAAAGTTGGCATCAAAGGCGAAAAATACCAGTGCATCCCCTTCAGGGTCGCCGAACTCATTGGCCGCGAAATACGACATGATGTTGGGCGCGCCAGCCGGTGGCGGCACTAAGCCGTCAGCATCTGAGGGCAGGACACCGGCGGCAAAGGGAAACGTCGTCTCTAAGTCGAAGAAAATCTGGCCTGCGGTCGGGTCCCCTCTCAAGACCTTTTCGCGATCAAAAGCGCCGACGCCGACGCCCAAGAACGCCGTGCCGGCGAAATTGAATTGGTTGTCGGTGAAGTAGTAGCCGTCCGGCCACACGCCGAACTTCGGATAGTCGTTGAATTTGTTGACCGGATAGACGAAGTCGTACGTGAAATAGGCGCCGGTCGGGTCGCCCGTTTGGGAAATGGCGAAGCACTGGCCGAAGGGGGTCGCGCCTTCTACCACAAACTGGGTGACGATCCAGCGATCCGCGAACGAGTCGTAAAGTACAATCGGGTCGCCGTCGTCAATGTTCGCGCATCTACCCCCCATCGCTGTGAACAAGACGCTGATGGGTCGTTTCGGCGTCAGCAGCGTGCCCGTTTTGTTGTAAACCGCAAAAAGCAGGTTGGTCGCTTGGACGTAATGGTTCGGGCCGACATCGCCGACCGTGTCAGGCGGGTTAACACGAAAACCAATAACAGTCTGATTGTCTTCGTTGCTCAACCCCTCAAAGTTCGCCTGCGGGGTGGTGAGCAGGTCCGGCTGAGTCTCCGGTGCTGATCGAGCGCTCTCGCCAAAGGTCGCATCGTAATCCCCCTCTACCATTGCAGACCTTCTCGTAATCTTTTCGGGAGTCTCAGTGTTAGTTTCAACTTGGCCGAACTTCCGGCTGGTTGTAAAAGTCGGCACTTCCATGTCGCGCAGCGGAATGGTGGCAGCGAAACGAACGGCGCTTGAAACGATGGGGGTTGATCCCCCTTTGTCATCCTGCGCTGTAATTAGGGAGCGCGGAAGGTGGGTGGCATTCTTCGTGTCATTCGGTTGTGTTAAGGCGGGCTTCGAAGGACTCTTCTTAGCGCGCTTGGCTTGCGTTATCGGCAGAATCAAAAGCACAGGCAGTAGTAAGGCTACTGCGACGATCGTAATCGTTCTCACATGTTTCTTCATTCTTGTCCTCCAGGTGTAATAAGAGCCGCTTGAGCAGTGGAGAAGGTCAGCCTCGCTGCCGCACTGGCGCGAAGGCAGAAGCTGCAGCAAAAACGCGTTTGCGCCTGCTTATCGAGTCGATGTATTCCGCTTTGATCTTTCTACTTGTAGAACAGCCACTCGCCGGGCCCGCCTCGCGCCTCTGGGTAAATATTTAAGTGTTCGAGGAATGTCGCGATGAATAAGACTGCGATCAAAAGCCAGAAAAGAAGATATTCATTTTCCCTCTAACTGTCTTGCGAGCGACTCTCTATCAGCGGCCAAATAATACCTGCCATGCTCCTTCGCATAAAAATCCTGCAGAAACTCAATGGCTTTCTCAGAACTCAATGAATGCAAAATCTCCATATCGAGATTCGAGGCAAATCTCTCTTTCCGATCCGGCCGGTCGCGGTAACCTTGGGCATAAGCTGATTCTGCCTCCATAAAACGCGCATTCGTCAGTTTCCTTGGCGCGATAAACGCGTTGTTGTACTCCAGTTCCAGTATGCCGTAATCATTTTGCCCGCAAAGATCTTCAAGCACCCCTATTGAGTAGCCGAAAAAGTGATGCCGCAACTGAGAGTTAGGGGCGTATTTGAATAGAAATCGCAGCGGCGGGGGAATCTTTTCGTTGATCTCAGTAATGATCAATGCGGGTCGAAATTCCAGCAGGATCGCTTTCAGAACCCAGTAGTCATTGCCGTCAATGTCCAGGCTCAGTACGCTAAGATCCCTTTCGATGCCTAGAGATTTTAGCAGCGGTACAATGTTGTCAGGATCTGCCGTGGAATGACATGCCTGAGCCTGCGGAAGATTCTTGTAGGCGCGCACCAGTCGAGAGAACTTCTCACCGTCAGCCTCGATTCCTACGCCTTCCCAACCCTTTTGGAAGAGTGAATAGGTATTGGACCACCGAACGCCGTTACTGGCCCCTATGTCGACAACAGTCCGGGAATGATCCCGCGTCAGCAATTCCGCAATATACTTGCTAAGGATTTGCTCTTCGCTGGAGTAGGAAAATCCCTGCCGCCTAAGAGAATACTTAACTCGCTGCAGTTCATGCTCAAGATTTTCAACGCACCGCTGGGCAGCTTTCGCGAGACTCATGGTCGGTTAAGATACAATTTGTCGAAACCCTCGGCAAGCTTATCGCAGCCCATCGCAGCCAGCTTATCGTAGCCAGGAAGAATGAGCCGCGGATTTGCGCGGATGAACGCGAATCAGTCCGGGACCAAATACGTTACACGAGTTCCTGCTTTAGCTTGCTTCGCAATCACGCTTTTCAGATTCGCATCATCCGCGTTAATCCGTGGCTAATATCTGCTCAGTGGGTCGATAGCTGACCGTAGTAAATTCTCGTGTCGTATTCAAACGCTATAGTCCCGTACTCCTGATGTTCTTCGAAAACCTCACGCAATGAAGCGATCATTGGTTCGTAACTTGGATGGACGGGGTCAGGCGTGTATGAAGCGGAGAGTACGCGGCCCATCAGGCTCTCGAAGTCAAAGGTCTGAATATTTTCGAATGATTCGCGCAAAAACCCTTGCGGAGCAAAAAAATCAGCAATCTGCCCCGTCACGTTCTCATGTCTGACTTTCTGATAGTCGGTCCCGTATTGCAGCAGTAGTTCCTCGTAGGAGCGCAAGAAGGGAGTCGAATCCAGGCGCCGTTCGTTCCAAACGAGAGCCACCCACGCTTTCGGCTTGAGAATTCGAGCGAATTCCACTCGAGCGCGTGTTCGGTCAAACCAGTGGAAGGCCTGAGCAGCGGTAACGAAATCAATACTGGCTGATTCCAGGTTCGTTGATTCGGCGGTTCCATCAATGCTGTTGAATCGTCGATAGTAACTTAGAAGGCTTTCAGCCGCGGTCCGCATCTGAGCATTGGGTTCAACACCATAGACCGTATGGCCATTCTTGAGAAAAAGCTCGGAGAGTATACCCGTCCCCGAGCCCACATCGGCGATCACCGAAGCCTCAGTCAATCCACAGTCAGCTCTAAGCAAGTCTATGATGATGCGCGGATAAGTGGGCCGAAACTTGACATAGTTCTCAACTCGGGTGGTGAAGCGACTGATCGAATCTACCATTGCTTTAGAATTTCGGATTGCGAATTTCGGATTTCGGATTTGAAGGCCGAAATTCTATTCGCGCGGGATAAACGAAGTTTGCGGCGTTTGAGTTTCCGGTGGATAGAGTTTGAGAAACAAACGATGCCCAAGCAAAAGCAGAAGGATGAAAGCGAAGGTTAAGGGCAAACGCGTATCTGATTTCACCAGCATCCAGTAGTGAATCACGCCACCCACGCCGGCTAGATAAACCAGCTTGTGTAACTTGCCCCAGCGCTTGCCACCCAGGCGCCTGACCATTTTGTTGGTCGAGGTTATAGCCAGCGGCACCATCAGAAAGAAGGCCGCCATGCCAATGGCAATAAAGGGCCGCTGAACGATGTCGCCAACCATACTGCGCAGGTTGAAGAAACGATCAAACCAGAGATAGGTAACCAGGTGGAGAAAGCCATAGAAAAAAGCGTAGAGACCGACCATTCGGCGAAACTTTACGATCCAGTTTAGTCCCGTAATCTTTCGCACCGGCGTTATCGCCAGGGTGATCATCAGAAAAACTAACGTCAGCATGCCCGTTGTGCGGGTAACAAACTCGAGCGGGTTGGCGCCTACTTGTTTACGGTACACGTCCCAAAGCAGCAAAACGAGCGGGACTAGCCCATTAATAAGGAGAAGTAGTTTCGAGAATCGAGTGTCTTTCATGTCGTTTACCCTGGAGCGCGGGCATCTTGCCCGCAGTCTTAAAGTACTGGCACGGCCGTCGAGTCCTCTGGGGCTCGAATGCGGGCAAGATGCCGTGCTCCAAGGTTAGAAATACCGCCGTAAGTCCATTCCTGTATATAAACCTGCCACCTGCTCAGCGTAGCCATTGAACATCAGCGTTTCACGCATTCTGAATTCTCCAATGCGACGCTCTTTCGCCTGGCTCCAGCGCGGATGAGGCACATTCGGATTGACGTTCGAATAGAACCCATACTCGTTTGGAGCCTGAATGTTCCAGGTCGTGGGAGGCTCATCTGCGATCAGTTGGATTTTGACGATTGATTTGATGCTCTTGAATCCGTATTTCCATGGGACAACCAGACGGATGGGCGCACCGTCCTGTGGCGGCAGAGTTTCACCATAGAGGCCGGTGGCGAGGATGGTCAGCGGGTGTTTTGCTTCGTCAAGCCGCAATCCTTCCACGTAAGGCCAATCAAGTACACCCGTTCGCTGATTAGGCATGCGTTTCGGATCATAGAGTGTTTGAAACGCCACGTATCTTACTTGTTCGGTTGGTTCGGCCTTTTCCAGAAGCTTGGCCAGTGGAAAGCCAATCCAGGGGATAACCATCGACCAGCCTTCCACACACCGAAGTCGATAGACGCGTTCTTCGAGCGGGAAACTCAGCAACTCGTCCAGGTCAAAGGTTCGTGGCTTGTTAACCAAGCCCTCGACGGAAACGGTCCAGGGTTTGGTTACAAACCCCTTCGATTCCGAGGCAACAGAGCCCTTGTCGGTGGAAAACTCGTAAAAGTTGTTGTAGTTGGTTATGTCTTCGAGTGGTGTGAGCTGTTCGTTAACCGTAAACCCCTCACCAAGAGCTGCGTCTGAAGTCGGTTTCGCAAAGTCCGCCAGCTTTTCACCTTTAGGCGTTTCGGCTGGCGGCGGATTTAGCTTGCGATAGAGCAGTCCCGTCGCAACCGTGGTTGCGGCCAGCGCCGCCCCTCGCATGAACAAGCGCCGGTCCAAATAGACCTGCTTATCTGTTATTTCGCTGGCTTTAATATCGTCCGGCTTCTTAATTAGCATTTTCAGTTCGAACCTTCGTGCGCGTTTCAGGTTGCCCCAGTTACTTAGTACTTACGAAGCGAAGGTGTCTGCGGGTTTTGTGCGTGCGTCCACTTAACGATTGATCAACCTTGGTCGTGTCCTAATGTGAAATTGACACAAATCAACCAAGCGCCAAAGGGCGCGAAATGCAAAAGCCTGGGGCACCGCCCCAGGAACGCAGTAATACCGTTAATCAGCGCTGAAGGTCGAAATGGTTCCGCGCAAAACTGTTACGTATCTCATCTTAATGCCGCGCCTTCAGCGGTATGTAGTTAACCAGACCTGTCCTGGGGCGGTGCCCCAGGCTTATGCATTTCGCGCCTTTGGCGCTTGGTCGATCGACTCCAATTCAAATTACCACTCCTTAACCTCATATATCTGGAACGCCCGGCCAAAAAATCAAAAGCTTGAGTAAGTAATTGCAACATAATAGTATCCCGAAAGCTTTCCCACTGGATTCTGAAGGCCGGAAGGACCGCTTGATGGACGAAGATGTGCCCCCAGCACCGGACGACGGTACCCCAGAAACTGCCGAGCCTGCGGAAACTCACTCGAAAATCGGAAGCCAGTTGGTCAGATGGGGAATCGTCCTGCTGGCCGGACTCTCGGTACTTCTCATTCCGACCCCGGAAGGAATCACACCTAACTCCTGGCGTCTACTCGCAATTTTCGTGGCCACGATTACCGGTTCAATCGTCCGCCCTGTGCCGGGCGGCGCGGTTGTGCTCATGGGAGTATCTGCAATCGCGCTGACCGGTGTTCTGCCTGTCCGCGACGCTCTATCAGGATATGCCGATCCAATTGTTTGGCTGGTACTCGCGGCTTTTTTCATGTCGCGAGGGATGATTAAGACAGGGCTGGGAAGGCGCATTGCTTTTCTGTTCATTCGAGCTATCGGACGCCATTCGCTGGGACTTGGTTACGCTCTCGTTTCCACAGACATGCTTCTGGCGATGATCATCCCGTCGACTGGTGCGCGCTCAGGCGGGATAATCTTCCCGGTAGCGAAGAGCCTTGCCGAGGCCTATGAATCCAAGCCTGGAGCCACAGCGGGTCGGCTTGGGGCCTTCCTGATGCCGCTTGTCTACCAGTGTGATGTCATCATCTGTGCAATGTTTCTGACTGGTCAGGCTTCGAATGTCCTGATTGCGAAGTTTGCGCAAGAGGTCACCGGAATTGAATTGACTTATTCACAGTGGGCACTCGGAGCGATTGTGCCCGGCGTGTTGTCCTTGATCGCTGTCCCGCTGCTTCTGTACCGAATCTTTCCGCCCGAGGTTAAGCATACTCCGGCTGCCGCAGAACTCGCGGCTTTAGAACTGAAGCGGATGGGAAGGATGGCCTGGGGCGAGAAGATTATGCTCATCGTTTTTGCACTGGTAGCTGGCTTATGGATGACAACTGTCTTTCACGGAATAAATTATGCAGTTGTGGCTCTGGTCGGAATTTGCGTTCTGTTGCTGAGTGGGGTGTTGAGTTGGGAAGACGTAATTAGCGAGCGTGGCGCGTGGGACGTTTTCATTTGGTACGGTGGCTTGGTGCGCATGGCTGAGGCGCTGGGGGAAACCGGAATTACCAAGCGATTCGCAGAAACAGCAGCCGGGTTTACTTCAGGTTGGAAGTGGTGGGCGGCGCTTGCCCTGTTGTTGCTCGTCTATTTTTATGCCCATTATGGCTTTGCGAGCATTACCGCCCACGCGACAGCCATGTATATTCCGTTTCTGACTGTGATTCTGGCAGCTGGAGCGCCTCCTTATCTAGCAGTGCTGTCCCTCGCCTACTTTTCCAATCTTGACGCATCATTGACGCACTATGGCACAACCCCGGCGCCAATTTACTTTGGGGCGGGTTATGTTACGCAACGGAGATGGTGGTTGCTGGGATTGCTGGCTTCCCTAGTCAATATTCCTATTTGGGTAATCTTCGGTTTCTCATGGTGGAAGCTGTTAAAACTCTGGTAGCCGAAACACATGTTAGCCGCGGATTAACGCGGATGAAGCGAATCTGAAAAGCGTGATCGCGAAACAGCAAACCATCGCTGGAACTCATGTAATCGTATTTGGTCAGGTCTCATCCGCGCAAATCCGCGGCTCATTCTGGCTGGCTACGATGAGTTCTTGAATCTAGAAAATCAGATGACTCTTTTGTGCGGACTTGGAGGACGATATGGCTGGTTATTCAGGAACACCGCTCATCAAGAAGCTGGGAATCAAGGATGGCTTCCGTGTTGCGTTAGTAAACTCACCAAAAGGATTTCTGAAAGAGTTAGGCTCCCTACCAGATAGGGCGAAGTTTGCGCCGTGTGCGACGGCCTCGCTAGATATGATTTTGCTGTTTGTGAATTCTGAGGCGGAGTTGCTAAGAAAGTTTGTATTATTGGCGGCGAATCTCGTAGCAAACGGAATGCTGTGGGTAGTTTGGCCCAAGAAGAGTTCAGGAGTGGCCACAGATCTTTCCTTCACTAATGTTCAGCGCATCGGTTTGGATGCGGGTCTGGTTGACGTCAAAATTTGCGCGGTGAATGATGTTTGGTCGGGGCTCAAATTTGTTTATCGGTTGAAAGACCGAGCCCGGCGGTAATCACGAAAAGCAAGGAACCATTCAAGACATTTCCACAGGTTCTGTGGAAAAACGTGGTGCAAATCGAATTGTCACTTGTTGCAAGGTTGTTCCAGGTGAAGACTTATAGCACTTTGCACACGCGTGCGGCATGTCGCAAGTGCTTTGATCTCAAAAACATTTTGCTGCCCGTTGCTCACCAAATAATTGTAAGGAAAATATATTTATAATTTCTGAAATAGTTTCGCCGCAAAAACTTCTTCCTATCAAATGTTCTTGATCGATCTGATTCTGCTCACCGCTGAGGCAGTCTCCAGAATGAAATCCTACTAATAGTGGGACCACGCCGAGGTGAGCGGAACGTGTTGCGTCAAACGGACGGCGAACGGTTTGTGGCGAAATCAAGAAATCCAATTTTGTTCGGAATTCATAAGGTGGCAAAGTCAACTTTTTTCGAAAACGATCGATTGTAGTGTTGAGATCATCAGGTGCGTGATCATCTATCCTCTCGCAAGAGAGTTGTTTGCATTCGCGATCAGAGAGCTACGAGTTGTAAATCAGATTAGATTTACATTCGTGCATCGTGGACCACCGCAGCGCGAAAAACTGGTTGCAAAAATTTCGTCGATGACTATAATGCGACTCCCTCGCTGAAAGGGAGTGATCGCCAGAAAGAAAAGTTGAAGTCGGCACTTGGTTTTGGAGGTGTTGGTGGGTTACTAGCTCTTATAAATATCTCTCGCACAGTCCCCGAAATAAACCTGCTACGTAACAACTGACTCCAAGGTTAGTGATGCGCAACTTCGGTGAACTGAAGTTGCGCTGGCAATCTTAGGTGAATCGACCTGGCCCCCCGGGTTTCCTTCGCCAACCAATGACTTCACCGCGATCCGCAGAAACCGAACTGGACTTTCCCAGTCCACCGGCTAGTGGTTACGTGTCCTCTTTCAGCGAACCTCGCAAGCGAGGTGTCCAGTTTGTTGGTGGAGCGCTGAAATGAAAGCAGAATCAAACCTCAGTCTTGAGACAAAAGACTGCCCCCTTTGTAATCAAGCGTTACCGGTGTCTGAGTTTGGGATTTGCCGGGCACGCAAAGACGGGCGAAACCTTTACTGCAAGAGCTGCATACGCAAGAAAGTAACAGATAGCCGGCAAGCATTACGGGAATACAAGTGCGCGCGCAAGCGATATGTGACTCTGCAGGCTTTGGAATCCAACGACATGTCACTGGCAGACAGCGACTCTTATGCTGCCGCTCAACATGTCACCAGAGTAGTCAGCAAGTTATCCCCCATCGAGCGTGTGCGTGAGGCGATTAGGAAAAATGCTCGGACTCAAAAAGAAATTGCCCAGGAGACGAAGCTCGGGAAAGATGAGATAGGTGACGCGCTGGCGAATCTCCTTTTGTGGACTCGTGAAATCCGCACCGAAGTTATCGATAACACTCGGATGTATTTCATAAATGAGTCCCCGCAGTTGGCTTTTTCCCCAGCTGAGGGCGAACTGAAGATCCCGAGGCGGAAGCCAGACGTACCAAGTTCTTTCAGTGCCTTGCAGGGATTAATGCCTGGCAAGAAACCCGAAGGCGAGCCGGAGAAAATTGGCGGTTGGTTCGCAGCCTAACCCCCTAGAGAGATTCGAGCCGGTGTTTAATCCTTAAAAGCGTCGAGAACCTCGCGAGCGTGCTCCTCCGGGTTGACCTTCTCGAAAATCTTCTTGATCTTGCCCTTTTCGTCGATTAGAAAAGTGGTTCGTTTGACGCCCATGTAGATTCGGCCCATAAACTTCTTCTCGCCGTAAGTGCCGTAAGCGTCTGCAATAGCGTTATCCGTGTCAGCTAATAACGTGAAGGGCAACTTGTACTTGGCAGTAAACTTCTGGTGAGACGCTTCCTTATCGGGAGATACGCCCAGAATCTCGATGCCGCGCTTCTTAAACTGGGAAAATGCATCCCGGAAGGAACAAGCTTCTTTTGTGCAGCCGGGAGTGTCATCCTTCGGATAAAAATACAACACCACTTTTTGCCCGCGAAGATCCTTGAGACTCACCGTCTGTCCATCAGCGTCGGTCGTCGTAAATGGGGGAGCTACAGTTCCTTCTTTAGGCATGAATTCTCTCCTGTTTCGGTTGGATATAATGGACTGAGTCAAACATTTTAGGCTGAAGTTGCAGGGTAGGGCAATTGCCGCAGGTGCCAAAATGAAGAAGACCACAAAAAACAAGCACTGGATGGTTAAGCAGGAACCGGAGACTTACTCTTGGGACAACTTCGTCGACGACGGAAAAACTGACTGGACCGGCGTGAGAAACTACCAGGCTCGTAATAACCTGCGCGAAATGCATGCAGGAGATAGGGTGCTGTTCTACCACTCAGGTAAAGACAAAGCCGTGGTAGGCATCGCCGAGGTTGTAAAAGGGGCTTACCCGGATCCGACCGCAGCGGATCCTCAATGGGTTGCCATTGATCTGAAGCCGGTCAAGGCCTTTCCGAAGCCGGTGCTACTGCCCGCAATTCGATATGACAAGCGTCTTAGTGGGCTTCCTTTAATCAGACAGTCGCAACTTTCGGTGATGCCGCTAACCAAGGACGAGTTTGACGTTCTAGTTGCCATGGGCACAGGCAAAAACCGAAAGAAGCAAGGCCACCGATAAACTCAGATCACAATGAATCTGAAAAAGTGCTTCCAATGCCGATGGTAGAAAACTATCAGTGCTTATCCGTGGAAATCTGTGGCTCAGTTTCTCTAATTCCTAACGGATAGGAGCCCTAAGCAGCATGTTTAAGCAGATTGATTACACAATGGTGATTGTCTCCGACATGGCGCGGTCGGTTGAGTTCTACCGCGACAAACTCGAGAGAAGGTGGGAATAAGACTCGCCGTTTGCATTGATCCGGACGGCTTACCGGTTTCCTTTGCTCAGATAATTTCCTAGCAGGCTTTAGCCGCGGATTCACGCGGATGAACGCGAATTTAGACAGCAGCAAGCAAGCAATTGGAGTAAGGCTTTTCAGATCCGCGTTTAATCCGCGCAGCTTCGCGGCTAGATGATTACTTTACTGTTGTTGCTGCCACCTTTCAGCAACATGCAAGGCAAGTTCGATTGCTAACTGAACAAGGTTGGTTCGCTGGAATCGGACGGAGCCGGTTCGGGAGTGGCGGAATCGGCTAGCCGGGGATACTTTTCGAACAAAGGAAGCGGAGCCGGAACTCGCCGTTCCTCGAGTGTTGATTTGATTTCCAGTGCATTCACCACGGCTTTCCCCAGGAAATGGTTGTTGGTGATTACGTAAGTCTCTTTAGACTGCTTGGCGACCTCTTTAACTCTCACGATCCAGGGCTCGAGCTCGTCCGCCGAGTAGAGGTAATTGTAGCGTTCGTCTCTAACAGCCTTCTCCCTAAACCAATTTTGATAATTCCGGCCATGCAGACGAACATAGCCTAACGGCGAAGTAGTCAGAGCCGATGGTCTAATTGACTTCTTAAAAATGGGCTGGTCGATGTTACAAATGCCTACTTCCCGTTTTTCAAGCTCTTCGTAGATGGCCGGATTGTTCCAGGAGGCATGACGGACCTCCACTATCAGCGGATAATCCTTGAAACGACTGATTAGCCTTAACATATAGGCCCGCCCTTCATCCGTGTTCTTGAACGACCAGGGGAACTGAAGCAATAGAGCGCCTAGCTTCCCGGCTTCAGCCAGCGGATCAATCCCTTCGCGAAAGGCTTTTTCATCGTCTTCGGTCGCTTTGCCGCGATCGTGAGTAAAGACTCGGTGCAATTTGGCCGTGAACCTAAATTCAGGATTTTCAGCAACACGTTTTGCCCAGGCTTTCGCGCTTGAGGCGGCCGGGGGCCGGTAGAAGCTGCTGTTAATCTCGATAGTGTCGAAGAACTTGGCGAGGTAGGCGAGCGGATCGAATTTTGCGCCTGGCTTCTGCGGATAGACAACCCCCTCCCAGTCTTTGTATGACCAGCCGGCGGGTCCGATGCGAATCTTATTCATGTCTTAGCCGCGGATAAATCTTAGCCGCGGATAAACGCGGATTACGCGAATCTGAAAAGCCATTTTTGCTAAGCACTTAAGAAAGCTGGAGCTCCATTTATCCTATTTGGTCATGGTCTGATCCGCGTTCATCCGCGCAAATCCGCGGCTCTTTCTGCTTTAACTCCCCCCGCGATGCGAACTCCAGCCCATTGGTGGTATAAACACTAGCACTTAAGTTGCTGAATTAAATACGATGAAAGGAGGTGTTTTTCATGCGTCTGACCGAGATGGTTTCCTGCTCCGGTTGAGCGGCTAAGCTGAGCCCTAGCATACTCGCTCAGGTTTTGAGCGGGCTACCAAAACAGCCTTTTGACAAAAATCTGATTGTCGGTTTCGATACCGCCGACGACGCGGGTGTATACCGTCTTCGTGACGACCTGGCAATTGTCCAGACGCTCGATTTTTTCACGCCTATCGTTGACGACCCTCTGGTCTTCGGACAAATCGCCGCCCTCAATTCGATTAACGATGTCTGGGCAATGGCCGGTACCCCGGTAACGGCGATGGCCATTACCTGTTTTCCTAAGAAGGGTGTAGATCCCGTGATTCTCGGCGAGATCATGCGCGGCGGCCTGGAGACTTTGAACAAATACGAAGTTACCTTGATCGGCGGGCACAGCGTCGACAATGAACAGATCATGTTTGGTTATTCAGTAACGGGCGTAATCGATCCGAACAAGATAGCTACCAATTCCGGCGCGCGCGCCGGCGATGTAATCATTTTGACCAAACCGATTGGCACTGGAGTTATTTCCACGGGAATCAAATGGGGGAAGACAAATGAGGGAGTGGCATCGAAATCAGTCGAGACTATGTTGACCCCAGGCAGATATGCCGCGGAGGCGATGCGCGAGTTTGGTGTCAAGGGCGCTACTGACGTCACCGGCTTCGCCCTGCTTGGCCATGCCTGGGAGATGGCAAAGGCTAGCCAGGTAACGATTGAGTTAGATTCGAAAGCGGTCCCTTTGCTGGAAGGCGCGCTTGAGTTAGCAGCCCAGGGAATGCTAACCAGTGGTGACAAGACGAACCGAGAATATGTCGGAAAGGACATTGAAGTTGCCGATTCGATTGGCAAAGAAACTCGCAGTTTACTCTTTGATCCGCAGACGGCAGGAGGCATGTTGATTTCAATTCCTCCTGAGCGCGCGACAGATATGCTTGCGCGTTTGCGTGAGAACTACTCGCAAGCCGAGGTGATAGGACGTGTATTGGAGCGAGGCGCGTGCTCAATCACGGTGAGGTAAGAACAATGGTTTCAACAACCCAGAACCTGGCAAAGACCCACACGGGAACATTATCCGAGCTTTACCGCAGGGTGCGCGCGCGGACTATGCGAATTGTCGCGCCGCTGGAGATTGAGGACTACGTAATACAGACCGCCGAATTCATGAGTCCGCCGCGGTGGCATGTAGGTCATACATCCTGGTTCTTTGAGACTTTGCTGCAGAGTTATCTCCCAGGCTACCAGACTTACTCCGAAGACTTTTTTTTCTATTTCAACTCCTATTACGAAGGCTTCGGCGCGCGCATCGAGCGAGCGAAACGCGGTACCAAATCCCGCCCGACCGTTCAGGCAACGCTCGAATATCGCCGGCGCATTGATGACCTGATGATCGAGTTCCTGGAGAAGTGGGCCGATCACCCGCAGGCTGACAAAGTGCGCTCGCTGGTAAGACTGGGGCTGGAGCACGAGATGCAACACCAGGAGCTTTTGGTTTATGACATCAAGCACCTGCTCTGCGACCTGTACACGCCTGATGTGAAACCGGCGCCGGCGGCATCTCAGACTGTTGAGGGAATGGCGGAAGTCGAGGGTGGGTTGTTCTGTCTTGGTTATGGAGCCGAGGTGGCTGGGGAGTTGATGTATGGCTCAGGGGCGGCAGGCGAGACGCCTGCGGTAGCAGCGTTCGCGTTTGACAATGAAAAGCCTGCGCACCAGGTGTTCCTTCAAGATTTTGCTATTGACCGTGCGCCGGTAAGCAACGGTGATTTCCTTCAGTTCATTAGAGACGGAGGATATCGGGATTTCCGCTGGTGGTTCTCGGAAGGTTGGCAAGTGGTGTCGAAGGAGCAGTGGCAAGCTCCGCTCTACTGGGAAGTTCGCGATGGCCAATGGATGATTCGAGACTTCAACGGCTTTCACCCGGTTGAGAGCAAGGCGGACGAGCCCGTTTCTCACGTCAGCTACTACGAGGCTTCCGCTTACGCCAAGTGGGCCGAGAAGCGTTTGCCATCCGAAGCCGAATGGGAGAAAGCCGCCTGCTTTGATCCTACCACTGGAGATAGAAGGGCTTTCCCCTGGGGTGACGATATCGCGACTAACTCCAAAGCGAATCTACTGGAGAGTGAGCACTGGGGCGTGACGCCAATCGGCGCTTTTCCGGACGGCAAGGGCAGGTACGGTTGTCACCAGATGATCGGAGACGTCTGGGAGTGGACCAGTTCGGACTACGTTCCATATCCGGGCTTCAAATCGGAATTCGATGAGTATAACGATAAATGGTTCGTTAATCAGAAAATCCTGCGTGGCGGCTCATACGCGACGCCCCAGCTGCATATCCGAACCACCTATCGCAACTTCTTTCATGCTCATGAGCGTTGGATGATTTCAGGATTTCGTTGTGCGAGAGATCTCTGAGCGATGCGACTCGGCCCGTAACGTCTTTCCCAAAAGCTCGAGAGCTAGTTGAAGCTTTAGGCCCACGATGCTAAACGACGTAGAGATCCGAGTGCTCGGCTCGCTGGTTGAGAAGCAGCTCACCACGCCGGAGTACTATCCCTTGACCCTCCACGCGCTGACTGTTGCATGTAATCAGAAGAACAACCGCAATCCGGTAACTGCATACGACGAAAACACTGTCGCCCAGGTTTTGGAGAGTCTGCGTGAGAAGAGTCTTACTTACGTTTTTCATGGCAGCAGCAGCCGGGTGCCCAAGTACAAGCACGTTATGACTGAAGTTATGCACCTGAGCCCGCCAGAGCTGGCGGTGATGGGGGCACTCATGCTGCGCGGTCCACAGACAGTGGGCGAACTGCGCGGGAACGCCTCGAGGTTTCATGAGTTTTCCGGGTTAGAGGAAGTGGAAACGACACTCAATGCGCTAATCTCAAAAGAGCCTGAGGCTCTGGTTGTTCGGCAGCCGCGTCAGCCTGGGCAGAAGGATGCACGGTTCGTTCATCTGCTTTCCGGGGCGCCCAGCCCGGAATTTCTCACGGAAGTGGAGGCCCATTCAAAGACCAGGCAGCCCAAGCACGGCGAATCGGACAAAGTTGGGAAGCTTGAACAAGAGATCGAGGGTTTGAAAGAAGAGTTTCGAACCCTGCAACAGCAGTTCGAGGAATTCAAGAAGCAGTTTGAATAACGACCGCCTCCATGATTCACAAACTACACTGCCCCCTAATCCGCAGACCTAGCACATGGAGTTTCACACAGTGGCTACCGCTCGCGGTTCCGGACTGGGGTGGCACTACAAAACTTCATCGGCAGCGATTTTGAAACTGCACCAGTTGTAGTTAAGACTCGATCAATGGGTCGTCGCACTGGATAAGATGGATGGATTGAAGCAGGGGCGCCGCGCCATCAATAACCATCTCTACGAACTGAAAGTTGATCCGTGGTGGTGCGCTACGATTGCGGTCGAATATGAAAAGCACCACGATGTGCGCAAGAAGGACGGATTGTTCGAGGGGTAGTTAGGCAACCTAAAGCTGACTATTCAAGGTGAGGAAAATTGCAGGTTGGGAAGGTGCCCACCTTCCTAACCTGCAAATTCGCAAAAGTTGGATAATCTTCTCAGAGTTGAACACTTCCGGCCTTGATCGCAGTCACACGAAACATTCCACCCCTAGGCCAGCGTTTCATGTGTGCAATTTCGGATTGCTCAATGTATAATCCCGCTTCCATGAATTTCGAAATTTTTCTCCCGGCAGTCGCACGCTGGTTTCAAAAGACTTTTCCCTCAGCCACGGCCGCGCAGGAGCTTGCCTGGCCGGCAATCAAAGCGCGCCGCAACACTCTTATTGCGGCGCCCACCGGTTCGGGTAAGACACTCGCTGCATTTCTCGCCGCAATCGATGATTTGGTTCGGCTAGGCATCGAGGGAAAGCTCGACGATACCACTCACGTCGTTTACGTCTCGCCCTTAAAAGCTCTGAGTAACGACGTTCAGCGAAACCTGCAGATTCCGCTCGAGGGAATTCAGCAGGAGCTGCAAGCTATGGGCTTGCCGGAAATCAGCATCCGTACCCTAGTGCGCACTGGCGATACGCCGGCCGCCGAACGCACCGCAATGACCAAGCGCCCGCCGCATATCGTCGTAACAACACCCGAGTCGCTCTACATTCTGCTGACCAGCGATGGTGGTCGCAGAATGTTGCAAACCACTCGCACACTGATTCTTGACGAAATTCACGCCGTTGTCGGAGACAAGCGCGGATCGCATCTGGCTCTCTCAGTTGAGCGCCTTGAACAACTCATCCAGCAGCACGGTCAAAGTAACGACAGCGAAATCCGAAATCCGAAATCCGAACTTCGAAATTCCAGCCCGGGGTCCCCAGCGGGGCAGCCCCGCTGGGGTGGAAGACTCATTCGCGTGGGTTTGTCGGCAACGCAGCGACCCATTGAAGAGGTGGCGCGCTTTCTCGTGGGCTCGGCTGAAATCGATTCTGACGGTCGGCCAAACTGCACCATTATTGATACTGGACACACGCGCAAGCTTGACCTGGCAATTGAGGTCCCGGAGTCGCCCTTGCAGGCCGTGATGTCTGGCGACGTCTGGGATGAGGTCTATGACCGGCTGGCGCAGCTCATCAGAGAACATAAAACCACGCTGGTATTCGTGAACACGCGCAGACTTGCCGAGCGCGTGGCCCGTCATCTGGGAGAGCGCATTGGCGATGAGAACATTGCTGCCCATCATGGCAGCCTCGCGCGCGAACATCGGCTCGCGGCCGAGCAGAAACTAAAAGCTGGGGAGTTGAGCGCGCTGGTCGCCACCGCGTCTTTAGAGCTCGGCATCGATATTGGCGACGTTAACCTCGTTTGCCAGATCGGATCTACTCGCTCAATAGCGAGTTTCCTGCAACGCGTCGGACGGTCAAATCATACTGTTGCCGGATTCCCAAAAGGCAGAATATTTCCGCTCTCTCGCGATGAGCTGGTCGAATGTGCCAGTTTGATTGATGCAGTGCGACGGGGCGAGTTGGATCAAC
>Ga0180121_10000411_pt1 | contig 17962 bp, 17 predicted proteins | sample AntDrymUQ5402106_2_FD_129676 | JGI IMG/M metagenome (GOLD analysis project Ga0180121, IMG submission 129676) | Polar desert sand microbial communities from Dry Valleys, Antarctica - metaG UQ540 (21.06) (version 2) (version 2) | ecosystem: Environmental > Terrestrial > Soil > Desert | place...
GGAAGATATTTGTTGCCTTCATTATTTGATGATTTTCCACTGAAAAGCATACAGATCGCTGATACCAGAAAACCTTACCTGGAGGATGAGCAATTCCATTTTTCCATTTCACATTCCGGCAACTACGCGGCAGCAGTGGTAAGCAAATCAAGAAGAGTAGGAATAGATATTGAACTGGTAACATCACGAATTTTACGAATAGCCCCTAAATTTTTGAACCGTCACGAAGAAGAATATCTGGAAGACTGGCAACATTTGTCATCGATATATATTGAGTTGGTCACAATCCTATGGAGTTCAAAGGAAGCAATTTACAAATGGTATGGGAAAGGCGGAGTTGATTTCAAAAATCATATCCACCTGACTGAAGCAATTATTTTTCGACCTAATGAATGGATAAACCTTTCTTTCATTTTTAGTAAAGAAGATAATATCAAATTAAAGGTTTCAGCAAGAATTTTCGATGGTCTGGTATTGGCGGAAGTTCACAACGGTTGAAACTTTGACTTCCAATTTGCTACTCCCTGAACCACATCTTCCCAATGGCTCGTGTGATATCCACCAATTCTTTATAGGTAGAAGGTTTTGTGATGAAACAATTGGCGCCTAATTCGAATGAAGCTGTCCGGTCGGAATTCAATGCAGAAGTGGTAAGAATTACGGTTGGGATATGCTGGCACTTTTCATTTCCTTTGATTTCCTTTAAAGCTTGAAGGCCCAGCATTCCAGGCATATTAAGATCAAGCAGGATTAACGCCGGGTAATTGCTTTCGTTGCATTCTGTCAACGCGTCCATTAATTCCTTTCCATTTTCCAGGAAAACGTAATCCATATCCGTATCATTTTCCAGGAAAGCATCCAGGATGATCTGCCTGTCATCCGGATCATCATCGACTATAAAAACAAGATTTTTCGATTTAGACATATTACAAGGATAAGGTCTGATAAAGGTTGATTGCAAATATAATTGAAAATGAAGTAGGAGGGCGGTATGAGGTATTAGGTAGAATTAATAATTAATAATTAATAATTAATTACCTCACTCCCTTATCCTCTCTCTGGGTCACTGCAATAGAGATACGTAACCGCATCGAGCATTTTTTTGAATGAATAATAATTCTGAGGTTTAGTAATAAAGCAATTGGCGCCTAACTGATAAGTTTCATTACGCTCTTTTGTCGAAGTGGTAGTAGTTAGTACAATGATTGGAATAGCTGTAAACCTAATATCAGTCTTTAACTCCTGAATTACTTCTTTCCCATTTTTACCAGGCATGTTCAGATCCAACAAAATAAATGAAGGCAAACCGGAGCTGATGTGGGGCAACAAAGAAGACTTAAGATAGCAAAGGCGCAAAGAGAAAATTGTTCCTTGCGCCTTTGGGTATAAATGTGCGGCAGAGGAGATTCGAACTCCCACACCAGTTACGGCGCTACCACCTCAAAGTAGTGCGTCTACCAATTTCGCCACCGCCGCGAATGTAAAACGGCTGTAAAAATAGCAACTATTTTTTTAAAACGATTCTGAATGTGGTACCCTTTCCAGGTTCAGTATTCCTGACAAATAATTCGCCCTGGTGGTATTGTTCAATAATCCTTTTTGACAGACTCAGACCTAAACCCCACCCACGTTTCTTTGTCGTAAATCCGGGCTTGAAAACGTTTCCAATGTGTTGTTTCGCAATCCCCTTTCCTGTATCACTGACATCAATATGAATGACAGGGGATCGGTATTCGACTTTGATATTAACACTACCTTTTCCTTCCAATGCATCCAGTGCATTTTTTAGAAGGTTTTCGATGACCCAGTCAAACAATGGCGGAGAGATTCGCGCCGGAAATGGTTCACCAGCTGACTTCAGAGAAAAAGTAACTTTCCCGGGAGCTCGCTTACGGATATAATCCACCATGTAATCGAGTTGTACCATTACGTTCTTTTCTTCAAGCTGGGGGATGCTGCCGATTTTTCCAAACCGGTCTGAAACAAGTTTCAGTCTTTCAAGATCTTTCTCCAGCTCCGGTACAATCTTTTCATTCGACCTGTTCTCTTTCAACATTTCTATCCATCCTTCCAGTGAAGTGAGAGGAGTACCCAATTGGTGGGCTGTTTCTTTTGCCATCCCGGCCCACACCTGGTTTTGTGTTGCACGAAAACTGGTATTCAATGCAGCTATCGTAATGATGATAAAAAGACTGACAATAAGTAATTGAACAAGTGGATAAAAACGTACCTGGTAAAGGAGGCTTGAATGGCCGTAATAATATAAATTTTTTTTCGCTGAATTTGTAGGATTTACCCACTCGATCGGAGGGTTTTGCGACTGGTATTCTTTGAGTTTCTTTCTGATAAAAGAACTGTCATTGGCAATCTTTATTGAATCAAGATTTACATAATCAATGATGTTGCCGTGCTCATCTGTCTGGATGATCGGGACAGATTTATTTTCAGAAATGATCAAACCCACCAACCGGTCACTTATGCCGGTGGTATCGTTTACAAGTAGCTTACCAGCCTCCACCCATTCTGCAGCTTTTTGTCTTTCTTCTTTTGCGATTTTATTTGCCAGGAACTGAGAATAAAAGATGGTACCTGTTATGATGGCAATCGCAATGATGGCAAGACCTGTTCTCCAGTTAAAAAGCGGTTGAATCATTCAACTAATATATAAAAACCGTTCCTTTGCAGCGGTTAAAATCGATTTTATTTAGCACTACACCATTGAATCCACGCTTGTCAATAGTTATACTGAACTGGAACGGAAAAAGCTATCTTGAACAATTTCTTCCATCTGTACTGTCAACCACTTATTCGAACAAGGAGATAGTAGTCATCGATAATGCGTCAACTGATGGCTCGGTTTCTTTCATAAAAGAAAAATACCCGGGTATAGTCCTGGTTCATAACAAAGAAAATTATGGATTTGCCAAAGGATATAACGAGGGATTAAAGCATGTTGATGCAGATTATTATTTATTGCTCAATTCAGATGTTGAAGTTCAAAAAGGCTGGGTGGAACCTATAATTACATTAATGGAATCGGATAGTCAAATTGCCGCCTGTCAGCCGAAATTGTTACAATATAATAACCGGAACATGTTTGAATATTCGGGAGGAGCCGGAGGTTGGCTCGATCGTTTCGGCTATCCCTTTGCGAGAGGACGGATTTTTGATGTTTGTGAAAAGGATACAGGACAGTATGATGCTGCAGCGCCAATCTTCTGGGCAAGTGGAGCGGCCCTTTGTGTAAGAGCATCTGTTTATAAAAAACTACATGGGTTCGACGAATTTTTTTTTGCACACCAGGAGGAAATCGACTTTTGCTGGCGTGCACAGCGTGCAGGATATAAAATATACTGCTGCCCGTTATCTGTAGTGTATCATGTTGGAGGCGGTACGCTGCCGAAAGGAAACCGGCAAAAGGTATTCCTGAATTTCAGGAACAACCTGGTAATGATGGCAAAAAATTTACCTGCACACGAAGCTACCTGGAAGATCAGCTGGCGGTTTGTACTGGATGCAATATCAGCGGTAAAATCACTGTTGACAGGGGAAGTCACTTATTTTACTGCCGTATTCCACGCACACCTGGCATTTTTGGGATGGTTGATCTCAGGTAAAAAACAGCAGCAGTTACCTCTTAACGACAATATGACAGATGGTTATTTGAAAAGAAGCATTGTTTGGCAACATTTTATTTTAGGTAAGAAAAAGTTTAGTGAGATGATTAAAACAAAACGATGAATTTCAGACATGATCCATTATTTTTGCATTGCAACTAACACTCCATGGACCATACCATTATAGAAGATAAAGATCCCCGCGAAAAAGACTTTTCACATAACTGGGTCAATTCATCTGTTTTTTTGTTTTATCTCCAGGTGTTCTGCCTCGTGGCATTTCTTATCGGAGGGTGCTACAGCTTATACGTACATCGGTATAAAGGCACACCACAAGTGAACGTGCCGGAGAATACACAATACACCCCGAAGTATAAATAGTTCAAAGTTCATAGTTCTTAGTTCCCGGTTTTTAGTTAGGGGGCGAAATGGCTTACCTGCATTTCATAAAGCTTTCTGAATACTTATACAGTCTAATATTTTGCAGAAACTAAACGATTGTTATCTTTGCCATCCTGAAAAAATTGGCACTTAAAAAATGCGGAAGTAGCTCAGCTGGTAGAGCATCACCTTGCCAAGGTGAGGGTCGCGGGTTCGAATCTCGTCTTCCGCTCTTAGAGGTTCAAAGTTCTTAGTTCAAAGTTCTTAGTTTTTACATTTTAAGAAGATTTTCAGTGATATCGGAAACTGAATGCTGACAGCCTGAATGCTGACAGCTTTTATACCCGGGTGGCGGAACTGGTAGACGCGCTGGACTTAAAATCCAGTAGCCCGAAAAAGGCTGTACGGGTTCAATTCCCGTCTCGGGTACATTTAGTTCAAAGTTTTGCGCAAAGCACTTTAAGATAGCCAACATGGGCGTCTGGAGAAAAGTTCGATGATAAACCAGAAGTATTGTAATAAGTAAATCTGCCACATTCCTACCGATTATTTTGTAATTACAATAGTCCCTAAAACTACACTTGTTTTCAAAGTCCCGTTAAGCTGGTAACTACTAATTACTTTAAAAGTTCCTCGAGAACAGGAACAATCAACATTTTTAGTGATAATGTTCGTGATCGTATAGGTCGAATTGTTTTTCAGTAATATCCGGTAATCATTATTAAGCGATTGGGAAACCGGCACATATAAAGTAGTACTGTTGCTTCCCGGCATAACCAGTTCAACAGAATCGATTGGAGCATTCAGATTTCCTACAGGGTACCGGACAACCCGGGCTCCGGGTAATTCACTGCTTGCGAAATTTTGAAATTCAAAGTTGAGGATTTCATTATCTGAACAAACTTCTTTACAACATCCGGACAGGATAGCGCTCATAAAAAAAAAATAATAAAATCCATTTGCTTGCTTTCATACGGGAGGTTTTTAGGAGGACAAGAAAATCATATATCCCATTGCTTCCATCATGATTAAGTCACTCTTAGAATACTTAAATTTTATTAGTTACATTAATACTTTTGTACCCAAATCAAAAACAATTGAAACTATATCACAAACAATCAAAATAAACAAACTATGTGTTCCGTATGAACCTACTGTGACTATGTGTTTAAAATTACCTTCTCAACCTATACACTTTACCATCTGCTTTCGTAAATAAATACATTTCTCCCTTCTTATCCCGACCGAAACGCATATGATTTTTGTCATACGGAATTCTTTTTGAACCTATTTTGAAATTGATCACCAGTGTAAAAGCTGTTGCATCAGTTTTGGAAATGGTTAGTCTTCAACTTAAAAGAAGGCGGCTGTTAGTATGGCCTGCTTATTTGTAGTATAAGTATATGTATCAGATGTGCAGTTGCTCAATTCTCAAGTAGCACGAAGATTTAGAAAATTAAGAGTGAAAAAGGCCTCAGTGAAAACTCAAGCAAAGATAAACTTTCGTTTAAAGGCTAATGGAAGCTGGCAAGAGATCTAAATATGAAATTGATGCTTCTCATTCAGTATTAAACAAGTAGACAAAACACAACTTTTCTTTATGATATGAGAGGTTGAATCTTTAATAAATAACAAAGGAACCTATCAGTATGGTAAAAACTATCAGGGCAAAGTTTACCCCTAAGCGCAATAAAATACTCAAATGCCCCACCGGCATCAAAGGTTTTGACGAAATTACCGAAGGAGGGCTTCCGAAAAATAGAACCACTCTGGTTTCTGGGAATGCAGGTTCTGGAAAAACCCTTTTTGGCATTGATTTTCTAATCAAGGGCGCAACCGACTATAACGAGCCTGGCATTCTCATGTCATTTGAAGAGACAGAAGATGAACTTTACGATGACGTGGCTTCTCTCAATATGGATTTAAAAAGACTTGTTTCGCGGAAAAAGATTTTGTGCGAACATGTTATTTTAGAGGGCAAAGAAATTCAGGAGGCCGACTTTAATCTTGAGGGAATATTGGTTCGTCTGGAGCATGCCATTGGCTCTATTGGCGCCAAGCGTGTTGTTTTAGATTCTCTTGAATCTCTCTTTGCAGGCATTACAGATATTGGCATTCTTCGCTTAGAGATAAAAAGACTTTTCCGATGGTTTAAGGAAAAAAAGGTCACGGCAATCGTTACAGGCGAGCCGGGACAAAGCAGTACATTTACACGTCATGGTCTTGAGGAGTACATCTCCGATTGCATCATTCTTCTGGATAACAGAGTCAGAGACGAAATGGCCACCCGCAGAATTCGCATCGTTAAATACCGGGGGTCAAGTCATGGAACGAGCGAATATCCATTCGTCATCGATAATGAAGGCCTTTCAGTAATTCCCATCACTTCAGCAGGGCTTGAACAACCGGGCACAGACAAGAAGGTTTCGACAGGCATTCCATCGTTAGACAAATTGTTCAAGAGCCGTAAAGGTTACACCAGAGGCAGCACAATACTGGCTTCGGGCACAGCAGGCAGCGGAAAAACAAGTTTTGCGGGGGCATTTGCATTGGAGAGTTGTAAACGTGGGGAACGATGTCTTTTCTTCTCTTATGAAGAATCATCAGGGCAACTCATTCAAAACCTTCTTTCAATCGGTATTGATTTAACGCCATGGGTGAAAAAGGGACTATTAAAGATTGTGGCTCTTAGACCTTCCTTTCTTGGTTTGGAGCTGCATTTACTGAATGTTTATAAGCTGGTTAATAGTTTTAAACCAAAGGCTGTGGTTGTCGATCCTCTCACAAGTCTTGTTGGAGAGGGGGAGCATCGTGAAGTTTCATCGATGATTACCCGCATGATTGATCTATTTAAATCCAGGAGCATCACTACGTTTTTTACAAGTCTTGTGTCTGCAACATTTCAAAGTAACACGAGTGGTGAAATAGGTGTTTCATCTCTGATTGATACCTGGATTATTGTAAGAATGGTAGAAGATGATGAGGGCAGAAAACGCACCCGTGAAGTATTCATTGTTAAGTCTCGTGGCAGTAACCATGATAGCGATGTTCACAAATTTATTTTGAGTGATGATGGAATTATTTTGATGCCTCATGCTGAATCTACGTTTAGCGGCAATCAGAAAAAGAATTTTGATAAAAATGCTCCTGAGGATAAAAAAAATAAATAACAATCAATGAAAACAGTTCAGCCTATATTCATTGTAGGTATTGGTGGCTCAGCTGGTGCGCTTAACGCATATAGGTATCTGCTAGATGCAATGCCGTTTGATACGGGTATGGCATTTGTTATTATTTCTCACTTGATGCCCACCGCCCATAGTCAGTTAGCTAAAATACTACAGAGGCACACGAAAATGTCTGTAATCGTGGCTTCTGAGGCTATGTCGATCCTTGCGAATCATGTCTACGTAATTCCTCCAGATGCAGATCTTACCATTGAAAACTATCGCTTCAAAGTAATCTCACCTCGCACTGGCAGGAACAAACAAGTAGATTTATTTTTTATTTCTCTGGCAGAGGTCATGGGTGCTCGTGCTGTTGGCATTGTCCTTTCCGGATATGACGGTGACGGTACTGAGGGCTGCAAGCACATCAAGGCCAACGGAGGAAAAACCTTTGCCCAGGACATGTCTGCCGAAGTTGGCTTCATGCCGCTCAGCGCTCAGGCAGCAGGCTATGTTGATTTCATTTTACCACTTAACAAAATTCCAAATAGGCTAAAAAGATTGGCAGCCGCGCTAAAAACTTAGACACGAAGTTACAACTATCCGAAAAGTCCCAATTAAAATTCAAATTTTCTGAATGACTTTCAGAAGAACCAGGGCTGTTTTGACAACGTTAAGAATGACAAGGAAAGTCAAAATAAATTTTCATTCTCTGAAAGCAGTAAAACGTCTGACACTCACCTTGCTAATTCTGCCATTGTGAATAATCATAATTTTTAAATTTCATCTAAGTGCGGAACGAGGATCATCTAAGGATTTTTGTAAGAAACCTTCCATTCATAAACCTTATGGTATCAGGAGCAAGTGGATCCTGTCGGCTTTTAATTATAAAAGAAACATCAAATGTTCCTATTACGATTTTCGTTTCGGGATTATAGTAAGTTATATTTATTTTGTTGCTTTCCGATTCTAAGACGGTGTAATAATCCTTTGATATATCACCATGTCCGGCAATGGTCCCGTAATTTGCCCCTACTGAAGTGTCGGAACACAAAGTGGCATAATTTACCGTATCAATTCTTGATTCTTTTACAATTATGGGCATCTTATAAATAACCATAGTTTCTCGTAAAAAACCTTCGCTGCTAAATGTATGAAAAGCTATAGATAATCTTCCGGGATAACACGGAACATCAATTCGACATTCGACCCGGTGCGCCTTCCAGTTTTGTCCATTAACTACAGCAGATCCCGTACCCCGGAAAGGACCAGGAGCTGATAACTTTTGCTCCTTTTTACAATACAAACAAATAAAGATCAAGAATAAATACGAATAATGCTTCATTGGAAGTGATTACTTACTTACCATAAATTTTTTTATTTGTGTTTTGTTTCCCAAATTACTTTAAGGTAATAAATTCCATTAGCGTATTTGTTAATAGCTATTTGTTCGGTATGAATACCTGGAAGCAGTAGTTTTTGAGCCGTTACCATTTTTATCATTTTTCCCGACTGGTTTAATAGCATCAGGAGGAAAAGCTATCTCAGGTCAGCCAAACATGATCAAAACTCCTAAGAATCAATTTGATTAGCTTTGTAAACTTTTAATAATTTAATTCTCGCTAAAGATTTTTGTAATTCTAATTAATTATGAGGAATATAATAAAGGAATTTATTCCCCCAATTATTTTTAAAAGGTTTAGAAAACATGGTAGCGGTGTTGTGGATAAAAAATACTCATCCTATCAGGAGGCACTAAAATACAGTGACAGGAATGCCTATGAAGAAGAAGAGTTAATAGAAGTAATTTTTAAGAAAACAAAGGCTTTTTTGCAGACTCTGAAAATAAAACCTATTGCTGTATCAGAAACTGCTGCATTTTCATTACTTGCTGCTCTTAATCCAGTTATTGAAAGAAAAGCAGAAAGGATTAATGTATTAGATTTCGGAGGAGCATGCGGTGCCCACTACTTTCACTTGAGAGCACTTATCGATGAATCGTTGAAAATGAATTGGGCTGTAGTTGAAACACCTACTATGGTTAAATATGCAAAAGAATTAGAAAGCGATGAATTAACTTTTTTTGATGATTTCAAGGAAGCATGTAATAAACTCAAGAACATCGACCTACTGCATACTTCAGGAACATTGCAATGCGTGGATAATCCAGGCAAATACCTAGATCTGATATTAAGCTCAGATGCAAAATGGATATTATTCAATAGAGTAGGGGTTAATAAAATAGACCGAGATGTAATAACTATTCATACTTCAAAGCTTAGCTGGAATGGAATTGGGGAATTGCCCGAAGGTCACACTGACCGCTGGTTAAAATATCCTTTTATTTTTTCTTCAGAAAAAAGATTTTTAAATAGTTTGCAGAATAAGTATGAGATTGTTGCTAAATTCAGCGATCGTAGTGGTATGTACGATGTAAAAGGGGAAGATATAACGGGGTATGCTTTATTATCCAGATTAAAAAATAATGAATTCGTTGGACTATCTGAAGAACACTTGAAATTTCAGAGTTAAAATAAGGATTGGTTTAGTATATCTAGGAGAACAGTTCTAGTAATTCCTGGGGAATTGGTTCAATTTCATTCCCGTCTCGGTTACATGTATATTTAAAGTTTTGCAAAGCATCAAAGTAGCAGGCTCTATGATAAACCAAAAGTATAGTCCGAATACTTGTCGCTCATTTTGTAATCACAATAGTCCCTGAAACGACACTTGTTTTCAAAGCCCCGTTTAGCTAGAAACTACTAATTACTTTAAAAGTTCCGCTTCTACAGGAACAATCTTCATTTTTAATGATAATATTTGTAATCGTATAGGTTGAATTGTTTTTCAATAATATCCGGTAATCATTATTGAGCGATTGGGAAACCGGCACATATAAAGTAGTACTGTTGTTTCCCGGCATAATCAGTTCAACAGAATCGATTGGAGCGTTCAGATTTCCCAAAGGGTACCGGACAACCCGTGCTCCCGGTAATTCACTGCTTGCGAAATTCTGAAATTCAAAGTTTTGGATTTCATTATCTGAACAAACTTCTTTACAACATCCGGCGATGACCGATCCAAACAAAGAAAATAAAATTATCCATTTACTTACTTTCATGCTACCCCTTTTTATCAGGACTACAAAATCACAGATAGCGTTGCTTCAAGTATGATTAAGTCACTTATATCATTTCCATTTTAACAGTGGCATAAAATTCTTTGTATTGCTTTAATTTAGATTTTAATTAATTATTAATTATTAATTATTAATTACGAATTATTAATTATGAATAGCACAACCAATCCAAATAACCACCAATCTATGTGTTCCCTATGAACCTACTGTGCCTATGTGTTTAAAATTACCTTCTCAACCTATACACTTTTCCATCTGCTTTTGTGAATACATACATTTCTCCCTTTTTATCCCGACCGAATCGCAAGTCCACCCGTTTGTTGCCGCATATATCACGAAGTGATGCTCTCTTTCCATTCATTGTAATTTGCCACTCTTTGACCGGCGATTGTCGCCCTTGTTTCATGTGAGCCGTTTCTGAATAAAATAATCTACCGTTCACAATATCACCAAAAAGATATTTGCCTCTTAGTGTTGAAACTGCTGTTCCTGTATATTCATATCCACCCGCAATAGCCTTGCCCTCGTCGTGGTCATATTGTATTACCGGATAAGTGATATTAAAAACGGAATCATCAGATGGTAACAAATAGATGTTATTCAGGTCTTTTCCCGGATGTAAAGCAAAAGTTCCTTCTCTGATGGGCCATCCATAATTATGTCCTTTCCTAATGATGTTGACCGATTCGATGTGAGCATGCCCAATATTGGTGGCCAACATACCACCCGACTTTAGCCAGGTAAGTCTGTTCGGATTTCTGAACCCGTAAGCGTAGATCTCACCCAGTGCTGAAATTCCACGTTGACTGAATGGGTTTTGCGGTGGAATACCATATTGACGATTAACGCTATTTCTGCCGGCGGGATCAATTCGGAGGATAGTGCCCCAAATCCTGTCAACGCTATGAACTAAGTCTGCGTGACCATTTTCAACAGCGCCTCCATCACCGATACCAATGTATAGTAACCCGTAGTCTTCACTACCAGGTTTGGCAATCGGATTGAAAGAGATATCCTGAACGCCATGAAGTCCGGCCACCATATTTACCCGGAAAAGTTCGCGTCCTGTTCCTGAAAAGGGAAAGGCATCCGGTTGCTGCGTTTTCCATTCAGTAATCACCCATTGAAGAGTTACTTTTATTGAATCATCAAATGCAAAATCTGCTTGCTTTGAATTGGCACGCTCTGTATGAGTAGTATAGAGTAGACCGTTATTTGCGAAAGAAGGATGAAAAGCAAAACTGCCAAACCCACTACCCAATCCGGGTTGATGAATGAAATCGCTTTTATAAGTAGCCATGTCAAAATAAATCGATGGTAAATCCTTTTCCAGCTTAAACAACTTTCCGCGAAGGTCAAGGATGAACAAACTACCCGTATGAGGTTCTATATCCATTTTCACGATCCTTGCAAGGGGAGGTTCTTTATTGGATGACGGGATCTGGGTGACAAGATCCAGTGCAACCACCACATCAGATACTTCAATTTTTGCCGGAACCGGATTTTTCAATGCATTCGGATCTGAGACCTGTCTTTTCTTTACTGTCTTTTTTTTCGTATGCATAAAAGCAATGATGTTGTTCAATTCATTTTCCTTTATAGCAAGAAAGGAGGGCATCACCGTTTGATATTTTTTAAACAGTTTCTCTGCGCGTTTATCTCCTGAATCAATCAATTGTTTAGGGTTTTTGATAAATTTTTGAATCCATTTAAGATCGACCGAATCCGTAAGTCCGCTTAAATCCGGACCAATCCCATCTTGTTTAAAATTGTGACACCCGCTGCAATGTTGCATAAAGAGGGATTGACCGTGTGCAATAGAAAGAGAATCTTTTGCGATTGTTGTGTGATCTGTATCTGAATTACAGGAAATCAAGAAATAGGAGGCAGTAACAAAAAGCCATGTCGAAATGAGTATAATTTTATTTTTCATTGTTCATGCAGCAGTAGAACAAATGTAAACTTTTGCTGTTACTGGTTCAACCATGCTTTGTTATAGATGTTTGATACGATTTTTGAATTCAAACCATCTGGTAGTAAGTTGTAGAGTCTGAATCAGACCCGATGTGAAATAAAACAATAGAAGGGTTGCAAATCTCCATTTAATTGAAATACTCCCCGTTGATTCAGATGCCGGCAAGTGGTTGTGTTTCTTTTCAGCTATTTCAATATCTTCTTGTTAATGGTGAATTTTTGTTAGTAATTTGAAAATTCTTAAAATAAATAGTGCAAGCAGAAACAACACAAAAAAAATCTACCTATTCCTTTTTGCAGGGAGGTGGTGAGATGGGTGCTTTGACCCGGTCATATGACTGGTCCCGTACGAGTATTGGTTCACAAGAGCATTGGTCGCAAACTTTGAAGCTCATGGTCAGCCTGTTGCTTTCCTCCAAATTTCCGATGTTTCTCTGGTGGGGTAAAGATCTTATCCAGTTTTATAATGATGCCTATCGACCCAGCCTCGGAAATAAGGGTAAACATCCCCTGGCATTGGGTCAGCAGGCAAAAGATTGCTGGCAGGAAATATGGCCCGTTATCAAACCTTTAATAGACCAGGTTTTGGAAAGCGGTGAATCAACATGGAGTGAAGATCAATTAATTCCAATTTTCAGAAATGGCAGTTTAGAAGATGTGTGCTGGACTTTTAGCTACAGCCCTGTCAGATCAGAATCTGGCAAAATAGAAGGTGTATTGGTAATTTGTACTGAAACCACTAACAAAGTAAGAAACTTTCAAAAACTTCTGGAAAAAGATCAGCGCTTTCAAAACCTGGTTCGGGATGCAACTGTAGGGATCATTGTTTTAAGTGGATCAGACATGAATGTCGATGTGGTGAATGAAGCGTATGGAAAACTGATTGACCGTACTCCCAATGAACTTCTTAACCAGCCGTTGTTTAGCATCATTCCGGAAGTTGAAGAATCATATCGTCCTATTCTTGACAAAGTGCGGTTGACAGGTGAATCCCTTTTCTTTTATGACCAGCCTTTTCTTGTAACTGTGAACGAAGAAAAAAAGGAGGGTTATCTGAATCTGATTTATCAACCTTATAAGGAAAATAATGGATCCATTACAGGAGTGATGGTACTCTGCCACGATGTTACCGAACAAGTGCTGGCAAGAAAAAAAATTGAAGAAAGCGAACACCGCATCCGAAGCCTGATTATGGAAGCTCCCGTTCCGATGTGTATGTACACAGGCCGGGAAATGAAAATTGAAATAATTAATGAAGCATTGCTCGCAAACTGGGGTAGGGACCAATCTGTAATTGGCATGTGTCTTAAGGAAGCGATTCCCGAATTAGAAGGACAACCATTTTTGAAATTACTAGATGATGTGTATACGACCGGCGTTCCATATGAAATAAAGGATACAGAAGCAATGGTGATGAGAAAGGGTGTATTAAGCACCGGCTATTATGATTTGTGGTATAAGCCGCTGTTCGATGCGAAAGGTGAAATATATGGTGTTTTGGCTACAGGAATTGATATTACGGAGAAGGTGGTGGCACAAAAGAAATTAAAAGAAAGTGAACAAAATCTACGCAATGTTTTTGCACAAGCCCCGGTCGGTATGGCACTTTTGAGTGGTCCGGATTTTATTATTGAAATTATTAACAGTCGCTTTTTAGAACTATTAATTAAATCATCAGAAGAAGTTTTGGGTAAACCTGTTTTCGATGTTGTGCCGGAAGTCAAAGGACAGGGTTTTGAAGAAATGTTGAAAAAGGTTTATATAACCGGAGAAACCTTGTCAGGTTTTGGCGTCCCGGTATCTTTGATGCGCAACGGCATGTTAGAAACTGTTTATGTGAATTTCGTTTATGAAGCGTACCGGGAGGATGATGGTAGTATATCAGGTATAATGGCTGTTGCTACCGAAGTGACCGAAGAAGTGGAAGCTCGTAAGAAACTAGAAAACAGTGAAGCAAGATTCCGTTTGATGGCCGATTCAATGCCACAGTTTGTTTGGACTAGTGATCCCGCTGGCAGTCTTAATTATTATAACCAGGCAGTATATGATTATTCAGGTTTGAGTTTTGAACAAATAGAAAAGCATGGATGGTTGCAGATTGTGCATCCTGATGAAAGAGAGGAGAACGTGAGGCTATGGATGCATTCTATTGAGAACGGTAAAGATTTCTTTCTTCACCATCGGTTCAGAAACAAGAATGGCGAATATCGCTGGCAATTGAGCAGGGCCATTCCACAAAGAGATCAGGCAGGAAACATTCAATTGTGGATAGGCACCAGTACAGATATTCACGAGGATAAATTATTCGAAGATGAACTGAACCGTCAGGTTAAAGAAAGAACCCTTGAACTAGAAAAGAAAAACAAAGAGTTGGAACGTTCCAATGCCAACCTGGAGGAATTTGCTCATGCAGCCTCACATGATTTGAAAGAACCCATAAGAAAGATCGAGTTTTTTACAGACCGATTAAGAAATCAGCTATCAGATCGTTTGAGCGAAGAAGAAAGACTTACATTCAAAAGAGTGGAGAATTCCAGCCAGCGAATGGGTGCATTGATCGATGATCTGCTACTTTATTCTCATGTGAGCCATCGCCCACAGGAGAAAGAAGAAGTTGACCTGAATGAAAAATTGAGCAAGGTGCTCGAGGATCTTGAATTGGATATTCAAATTAAAAAAGCCACCATTACGATAGGTAAACTTCCTGTTATAAAAGGATATGGCAGACAATTGCAGCAGCTTTTTCAAAATGTGGTAGGTAATGCATTAAAATATAACAAGACTGGTATAGCGCCTAATATTGATATCACTTCGAGTGTAGTAATGTTCCCGGGAGACGGGAAGAAAGATAAGTATCATCTTATAGAAATAATTGATAATGGAATCGGGTTTGAGCAAAATCAAGCTGAAAAAATTTTCCAGATGTTCCATCGGTTGCATGGTAATAGTGAATACCGCGGAACGGGTGTTGGATTATCTATAGCCAGAAAGGTAGCAGAGAATCATAATGGAAAAATACTCGCTGAGAGTAAATTGAATGATGGAGCAACATTCAGGATTTATTTGCCTATTCTCGAAGGATAACTAACAGGGCTGTTTTAACCTCGTAAACCCAGGCTTTTCAAAACCAACATGCTATTGAAATAACCAGGTTCCAGATTTAAAATTTATAGACAAATAACTAGGACATGCAAATGAAAATAATGTGAAATATCTGAGTTATGCAACATAGCAGTGGAATTATAAATTATTTTTTGAAATTTTCACTGGTGACTACATCTTTCACTTTTATAATGCCAGGTTGCAAAAAAATTAAAGACTTCGCCACTTACGAAGCGAAAATAAGTTTTACTTATAATGGACAGCAACACAATCTCACATCACCCTCCAGAATACAGACTGATTTGATTATTGTTCAAAATCAATTGCTGTTCGTAAATTTTGCCGGGCTTGTGATTGACAACCAGAATTTAATTGGCGGAACGGTTTATATCAACACTAAAACACCAGGTCCTATACGTTGCGCTTTTCTTTTACCGCCCGGTAAAAATGTAAATGACGTATTGGGTGATTGCAGAAACCTTCAATCAAATGGCGGCCCGATTGATTCTGTGAACGTTTATTATTATGAATCCGGTTCAGTAAACTTTATTTATACAGATTGTCGTCCAGTAAGCGGTGCCATAGTGCCCGGACAGAAAGACTGCTCCGTTTCCGGAAATTTTGATCTTACCCTGACAAATAAGAACAATCTGAAAATAAAGTTAATAAACGGTTCTTTTTCCGGCAGAATCAGGACCTATCCGTAAGCGTGTTCTAATCGAATCATTCATATTAATTGGCAGGCAGTAAATATAAAAACCAGCAGCCTGGATCGTGGTAACTCTGGCTTCTACATAATGTGCGTTTGGAAAGAGGTACACACTTTCAGCCCGGTAAGCGATACGGGCTGCTTTGGTGATTCCTATTCCGCTTACATTATAGGTGGTACCCTTATCGTTCGTTCCTGCTTTTCCCTCTGTTAAAATATAGAACCAGTGATTCATAATGGAGCTGTTAATATGCACATCAGCACCATCAACCCAGTTAATTCCTTTATAGGTATCCGGATGCCCTTGCTTTTGGGGTTGCTCATTGAGCGGAAAGGGGTGCCGGTATTTGAAATTTCGTCTCCGTTTAACCAGGTATTTTTCTCCGGTGCAGCGAATCTTTTTACACAGGCTCCCCAGATATCACTAAACCCTTCATTCATTGCGCCTGACTCATTGGAATAAATCAGGTCAGCGGTATAATCGCAAACAGCATGAGCAATTTCATGGCTGCAAATATCCACGGAGGTCAAAGGAAAGTAGGTAGTTCCGTTTCCATCGCCATAAGTCATTGCTGTGCCATTCCAGAAAGCATTTACATAATTATAACGATAGTGTACGTAGCTTTTTATTTTGGCTCCATAGTTATCAAAACTATTTCTATTATGTACGGTTCTCCAGTAATCCAATGTCATCATGGTACCCCAATGCGCATCTAAAGCGGCGTTGTCAAAATTGCTATTATTATACTCCGTAGAAGTCCAGTTGTTGTCATTGTCTGAAAATTCCGTGGCAGTACTATAATTACTCCCTCTGTTCATGTTATAGGTAACAATAGATAATGGAAAAATACTCGCTGAGAGTAAATTAAATAATGGAGCAACATTCAGGATTTATTTGCCCGTGCTTGAAGGATAACAATCCCATTACCTTCCCGTCCCATCCTAAGTCAGAATGGCTGTTTTCATAAACAGTGACCCACCCAATATTGGTATTATCTGATAACAAACTGGTTCAAGGCACATCCCGTCTTAACGAAACAGTCTTTAGAATCTTGAATCTCAAGTTTTTGCACCGGATTTTTCATCATTCAGGTATTAAAAATGGCATATGTGATGCGGCATGTAACGGCTTACATTCCTTCATTACATAAAGCCATGAGAAGGAAGACTAGAAGAATACTATAATTTACCTCGTTACGTTACTTAATAGCCTCCTTTGGTAGTAGAAGGAGTCTCATTTTCTTTTTGGAAGTAGACTTCCGATCCATATCCATGAATTTAAACGAAAATACAAATGATCAGTTCAAATTAGTATTTGTACAATACTATAATAAGCTTTGTAATTATGCTTATTCCATAGTTAAAGATTTTGATAGCAGTGAGGATGTGGTACAGGAGGTATTTATAAAAATATGGGAAAATCGTCAGGACCTTATTACCTCTGAGGAGATCCGATTTTATCTTTTTGCTTCCGTTCGTAATAATTGTCTTACCTATCTAAAAAAAAATAAGAAAAATATCCTTGTTCCTATAAGCGATCAGGATGGCCGTGAAGATCCTGTTACCAGTTTGCAGGAACAAGAACCTGCAATCAATTATAAAGAATTATTAAACCAGGCTATCCAGCAATTGCCTCCTAAATGCAAGGAAGTTTTTTTACTCAGTCGAATCAGCAAACAATCATATAAGGAAATAGCCGACCAACTCGGTATTTCAATTAAAACAGTTGAAAATCAAATCGGTAAAGCCTTACAAATATTAAGGAGATTTGCTAAACGTCAATGATTACAGTTTATTTGTCCTTAAAGAAGAAATCAGGATAGGGGTTTTTCTTACAATTGAGTTTTTACTATAGAGCATGTTTTTAGAACAC
>Ga0180121_10000412_pt1 | contig 17914 bp, 18 predicted proteins | sample AntDrymUQ5402106_2_FD_129676 | JGI IMG/M metagenome (GOLD analysis project Ga0180121, IMG submission 129676) | Polar desert sand microbial communities from Dry Valleys, Antarctica - metaG UQ540 (21.06) (version 2) (version 2) | ecosystem: Environmental > Terrestrial > Soil > Desert | place...
CCGACCGACGCCATCGTGCTGCTCAAGAACGACCACAAGGAGATCCGTCGGCTCTTCCGCGAGTTCGACAAGGCCGGTGACGACGCCACGGCCACCAAGGGGCGGCTGGCGAAGAAGATCATCGAAGAGCTCACTGCCCACACCTACATCGAGAACGAGGTGATGTACCCGGAGGTCCGCAAGCTGCTGCCGGACCTGGAGGACGACATCCTCGAGTCCTACGAGGAGCATCACGTCGCCGACGTGCTGGTCATGGAGCTCGCCGCGCTGGACGCCGACGCCGAGCGCTTCGACGCCAAGATGACGGTGCTGATGGAGAACGTGAAGCACCACATGGAGGAGGAGGAGGGCGACTGGTTCCCCAAGGTGCGACAGGGCCTGGGCCGCAAGCAGCTGCAGGAGCTGGGCGGCGCGCTCGAGAAGGCCAAGAAGAAGGCACCCCGCAGCCCGATGGCTCCCAGCGCGCTGAAGAAGGCGGTGGACGCGGTCATCGCGTGAGCGGATGCGGTGAGATGGGGGCGTGAGCTCCCCTCCCCCGCCCCGCCCGCGGGCCTGCGACCTGGGCCTCCAGGTGGGCCGGCTGCCCACCGGGCGGACGAACTCGTTCACCGACGTGCCCGGGGTCCGGGTCGGCCACCGCACCGTGTGGTCCGGCCCGGGCGACAACGGTGAACCGGTCGTCCGCACCGGGGTGAGCGCGATCTGGCCGCACGACGGCAACCCGTTCCAGGACAGGGTCTACGCCGCGACGAGCACGTTCAACGGCTACGGCGTCCTCACGGGGGACCTCGTCATCGACGAGTGGGGGCTGCTGGGGTCGCCGATCGTCCTGTGCGACACCGCGAACCTCGGGACGGCGTACGACGCGGTGGTCCGCCACCTGCACGACCTCGACGCCTCTGCGGGCCGCGACGACGTGGTGATGCCCGTCGTGGGCGAGTGCGACGACGGGTTCCTGAACGACAACCGCCACCCCGGCCTGCGCGCGGAACATGTCGCGGACGCGCTCACCTCGGCCGGGGCGGGACCTGTCGCCGAGGGCTGCGTCGGCGCCGGCACGGGGATGCAGCTCTTCGACTTCAAGGGCGGCATCGGCACCGCCAGCCGCCAGGTGGCGCTGGAAGGGACGACGTACACCGTGGCGGTGCTGCTGAACGGGAACTTCGGCACCAGGCACCAGCTGCGCATCGGCGGGGTGCCGGTCGGGGTGCGGATAGCGGACCGGATGCCGGTGCGGCACCGGGAGGGCTCCTGCATCGCCGTCGTCGCCACCGACCTGCCGCTGCTCCCCCACCAGCTGCGCCGGCTGGCCCGGCGGGTCGACATCGGCCTCGGCCGGGTGGGCAGCGTCGGCAACGACGGGTCGGGCGAGATCTTCCTGGCGTTCTCGACCGCCGCCCGGATACCTCGGTCCGCACCGGGCGGGACACTCGCTGTCCGCGCGATGGTCGAGGGCCAGCTGTGGACCCAGGGCTCGCCGCTGGACGACGTCTTCGACGCGGTGGCCGAGGCCGCGGAGGAGGCGGTGCTGAACGCGCTGTTCGTCGCCGACACGGCTGCCGGCCGGGACGGTCACGTGCTGCACGGCATGCCGGTGGACGAGGTCCTGGCTCTGCTCGGTCGATGACAGTGCCAGAGTGACCCTGTGCTCACCCTGACGCTGGCCTCGCGGATGACCGATGCGGCCGTCCGGCGGGCAGCCGAGCTCGGAGCGCTCGTCTCCGCGGCCGTCGTGGACGGCGGCGGCCACCTGGTGCACTTCCAGCGGATGGACGCTGCAGAGATCGCCGGCCCCACGCTGGCCGTCGACAAGGCCTTCACGGCGGTGGCACACCGCATCGACACCGCAGCCCTGACAGCGCTCGCGGCTCCAGACGGCGCACTGGCCGGGCTGCAGGCCAACGGCGGCGGCCGGTACGTCGTGTTCGGCGGCGGGCTGCCCTGCTGGTCGGGCGACCGGGTCGCGGCGGGTGTCGGCGTCAGCGGGGGGACGGCCGACGAGGACGCGGAGTGCGCCCGGGCGGCCCAGTCGCTCTGGGCGACGGCCACGGGGGCGTCCCCGGCTGGCTAGGGTGCGCTCGTGAGTGATCATCGGGTCGGGCGCATCCGGATGATGGACCAGCAGCGGGTCAACCTCGACGGGTTCGCCCACGAGGACGTCGGCCTCGGGCTGGTCGCCCTGCACAGCCCGCACGACCCGGCGCCGTCCCTCGTCGTCGCGGACGGGCTCGTGGTCGAGATGGACGGCCGCGCGGCCGAGGACTTCGACGCTCTCGACTCCCTGATCGCGACCCACGGCATCGACGTGTCCGTCGCCGAGGAGGCGATGGCTCTCGAGGACGTGGCGCTCGCTCGCATGTTCGTCGACCCGGCCGTCCCGCGCGCCGAGGTCGTCCGGCTCGTCGCGGGCACCACCCCGGCCAAGCTGGCCCAGGTCGTCGCCCTGCTGCGGCCGGCGGAGCTGACGATGGCCATGACCAAGCTGCGGGCCCGGCGGACCCCGAGCAACCAGGCCCACGTGACGAACCTGCTCGACGACCCGCTGCTGCTGGCGGCCGACGCGGCAACCGCGGCGGCATACGGCTTCCGCGAGCTGGAGACGACGGTCCCGGTCCTGGCGGATGCGCCGTCCAACGCCGTCGCGGTCACCGTCGGTGCGGCCGTCGCCTCCGCCGGCATCCTCGTCCAGTGCTCGGTCGAGGAGGCGATGGAGCTGGAGATGGGGATGCGCGGACTCGTCTCCTACGCCGAGACCGTCAGCCTCTACGGCACCGAGTCGGTCTTCGTCGACGGCGACGACACGCCGTACAGCAAGGCGCTCCTCGCAGCCGGCTACGCGAGCCGGGGGGTCAAGATGCGCGTCACGTCCGGTGCCGGCGCGGAGGTGCTGATGGGCGGCGCCGAGGGCTGCTCGATGCTCTACCTGGAGTCCCGGTGCGTCTCGCTGGCCCGCGCGATCGGGGCGCAGGGGGTGCAGAACGGCGGCATCGACGGAGCCAGCGTCGCCGGCGCGGTGCCGCGGGGCGTACGCGCCATGATGGCCGAGAACGTCATGGTGATGGCGCGCAACCTCGAGGCGTGCACGGGCAACGACGCGCTGATGTCGGAGTCCGACGTCCGTCGCACGTCACGCACGCTGCCGATGCTGCTGGCCGGCACCGACTTCGTGTGCAGCGGGTTCGGCTCGATCCAGCGCTACGACAACATGTTCGGCCCGTCGCAGTGGAACGCCGAGGACATCGACGACTGGCTCGCCATGCAGCGGGACTGGGGAGTGGACGGCGGCCTGCGCACCGCCGACCCCGACGAGGTTGGCCGGCTGCGGCGCCGGGCGGCCGAGGCCTGCCGGGACGTCTACCGCTGGCTGGGCCTTGCCGACTTCACCGACGACCACGTGGAGCTGGCCGTCGACGCGGTCGGCTCCAAGGACCTCGGCGACCCCGACCCGATGGTGGTCCTCGGTGCGGCGCAGGCCATCCGCAGCTCCGGGCTGGGCTCGCTGCAGGTGGCACGGGCGCTGCAGGAGTGCGGGTACGACGAGGCGGCCGGCCGCGTCCTGGAGATGCTCGGCGCGCGGGTGCAGGGCGACCACCTGCAGACCGCTGCCATCTTCGACGAGCAGATGCAGGTCATGAGCCTGGTCACCGATCCCAACGACTACGCGGGACCTGGCACCGGCTACGAACCCGACGATCGCCGGCAGGCGGAGATCGACGCGATCCGGCAGGCGCGCGGTGTCGAGGACCTGCGTGTCGACCAGGCGCAGTGGCGGTCCGACGACCTCAAGGGCGGGGGACCGTCGGTGCAGGGCAGTGACCCCCGGGAGGTGGTCATCGGCCTGTCCCCCGGCGTCGGGCGCACCGTCTGGCGGACGCTGTCAGGGCTGGCCGTCGTCGACGTGCTCCGGGAGCTGCTGGCCGGCCTGGAGGAGGAAGGATGCACGGCGCGGGTCGTGCGGGTGAACAGCACGCTCGACCTCGGCATGGTCGGTCTGACCGCAGCACGGCTCGCCGGCTCCGGGATCGGGATCGGGCTGCAGGGCAAGGGCACCGCGCTGATCCACCGCCGCGACCTGCCGCCCCTGGCGAACCTCGAGCTCTACAGCATGGCCCCGATCATCACCTCGTCGCTCTATCGCCTGCTCGGCACCAACGCGGGCCGGCATGCGAAGGGCGCGACGCCGGTGCCCGCCCGCAACCCCTACACCGACGAGGCGGTCGAGGCGCGCTACCACACCAGCGTCATCGCGCTGGTCGCCCTCGAGCGGGCCTGCGTGGACAGGTCGCTGGACAACGAGGACATCGAGGTCGTCCGGTGACGCGCGCGTTCTCGGGGCGCGACTCCGACGAGCTGACCCTCGACAGGTTGTCCCGCGACGAGCTCGGCGCCGACGACGTCCGCATCCACCCCGAGACCCTGGAGCACCAGGCCCGGGTCGCCGAGCGGCACGCCAACCCGCAGCTGGCTGCGAACCTGCGCCGGGCCGCCGAGCTGGCGCTCGTCCCCGAGGACGAGGTGATGGCGATGTACGAGGCGCTGCGCCCGCACCGCTCGTCCGCCGAGGAGCTCGAGACCCTGGCGTCGACCTTGGACGGCTACCCCGCGCCGCTGTGTGCCGCCCTGGTGCGCGAGGCTGCCGAGGTCTACGCCCGCCGCAGCCTCCTGCGGTGAGGGTTGCAGCGGGGATCGACGTCGGCAACTCGACGACAGAGGTCGTGCTCGCCCGCATCGGCCCGGACGGCACCAGAGGTGGGCGGGGCCTCGACGTCATCGGCGCCGGGCGCGCGCCCACCCGGGGTGCCAAGGGGTCGATCGAGAGCCTCGACGCTGCCGTGGAGCTGGTGCGCCGCCTCGAGCGCCAGCACGGGGTGCGGGTGGCGCTTGCCGCGGCCGCTCCCCTGCGCCCGGTGTCGACGTCGACCGTGACGCTGCCCGAGCCGGCGGACGCGACCGGGAGGTTGCGGGTGCTCTCCTCGGGTGCCAGCACGGCCGGGGGACGTGGGGCGGGCGTCGGGCGGCCACAGCGGCTGGGCGACCCGGTCGACGGCGACGACCCGCTCGTGGTGGTCGTTCCTGCCGGCGTCGGCTACCTCGCGGCGGTCCGGCAGCTGCGCGGGCTCGTCGACGCCGGCCGGCTCGCGGCCGTGGTCCTTGCCGACGACGAGGCGGTGGTCGTCGGCAACCGGCTCGGCAGCGAGGTGCCCGTCGTCGACGAGGTCGACACCGACCAGGCGATGGCAGCCGACCTGTTGGCGGTGGAGGTCGTGGGTCCGGGTGCCCCGCTGCGGTTCCTGACCGACCCGCTGCGCCTGGTCGCCGCCCTCGCGCTGAGTGAGCAGGAGCGGTCCGACGCCGCCCGGGTGTGCTCGCGGCTCTACGACTGCTCCAACGCCGTGGTGTCGCTCGGCCGGCCGCCGGTGTCATCCCAGTCCGAGGTTGCCGGCTGGGTGGACGTGGGTGGCGGCGAGGACCGGGTGCCCTTCTCGCGGGGGCACGCGGCGGTGGTGGGGGGCCTGGTCGGCCTGGCCCGAGCGTATGCCGTGCCGCCCGGCCCCACGTCGTACGCCGTCGACGACCTCTGGACCGTCGACCTCTCGGCGGTGGCGGACTCGGTCCTCACCCGCACCGACGGCACCCGCTCCCGCACCATCGCGTTGGCGGCGCTGCGCACCGACGCCCCCTATGCCGACCCCTCCGCCGAGCTGGCCCGGCGGCTCGGGGTTCCGGTGCATGCCGTGGCGTCCGAGGCCATGGCCGGCCGGGCGGGTGCGATGTCCACACCCGGCGCAGGCGGCGACACGGTGGTCATCGACCTCGGCGCCGGGACGATGGACACGGTGTCGGGCGAGCGCGCAGTCGTTGCAGCGGGTGGCGGCGCTCTGCTCACCGTGTCGGTGGCCGCGCTGACGGGAGCGACGGGCGCCGCGGCCGAGTGGGTCAAGCGAGGACCGGCGCACCGGGTCGAGGCACCGCAGGTCCTGCTGGCAGAGGACGGGTCGCGGGAGTTCCTCGACCGGCCCGCGCCTGCGGAGACCGTCGGCTCGCTCGTGGTGCGCGGCCCCGCCGGTCTCCTGCCGTTCCACCGGGTGCTGGCGCCGGGCGAGTGGCGGGCGCTCCGGCTCCGCCTGAAGGTCGAGCTGGTCGGCGGCAATGTCGCGCGTGCCCTGCGGACGCTCGACGCGGCACCTCGGACGGTCGTGGTGGTGGGCGGACCGGCCGGCGACGACGAGGTGCTCTCCGCCGTGTCGCGTGCCCTGCCGGCCGGGACCGCCGTGGGTCGCGGCGATGTCGGCGGCACCCTCGGTCACCGCTACGCCGTGGCCTACGGGCTGCTCACCGACCTGCCCGGCTGACCCGCGACGTGCGCGACATGCGCGACACGGTCGAGGAACGCGTCCACGAGGGCGTACGCAGCGGACCGGGCGGCTGGTTCACGATCCCGGGCTTCGGTGACGAGGCTCTCGCGGTCGAGCCCGGCGGCGACGAGCAGCTCGGGAAAGCGTCGTGCCCAGTCGTCGAGGACGTCCGGACGCACTTCGGGGTGGAACTGCACGGCAAGGACGCCCGGCAGCAGGAACGCCTGTGTCCCGCAGGCGTTGCGGGCGACCACCCGAGCGTCGGGCGGCGGGTCGACGACATCGACGTGGAACGCCGGCCACGGTCCGGCCGGGACCAGCTCGTCGTCGTCCGTGTCCACCTCGACGAAACCGACCTCCGGTCGCGCGGCGAGCGAGACGCGACCGCCGAGGGCGTGGGCCACGACCTGCGCGCCGTAGCAGAGGCCGAGGACAGGAACCTCGGCAGAGCGGGCCGTCTTCACGAGCTCGCACTCCGCGACCAGCGCGTCCGGGTCGACGGGCGAGTGCACCGACCAGTCCGACCCGAGCAGCAGCACCGCATCCACGCTTGCCAGGTCGCGGGGGATCTCGCCCCTGTCACGTAACGCGGTACGCAGTGTGTAGCCGCGATCGACCAGCCTGTCGCCGACATAGCCCGCGTCGTTGTCGGTCGAGTTCGCGACGACCAGTGCGATCACTGCGACCGTGGCCGCATCTGGACGACCCGGCCGCCGGAGCTGCTGCCCCTGGACCTCGTCGAGGCGGGCGTCCGGACCGTGATCACTGTGCGGTCGGCACGGAAGAGGTCGTGGGAGAACTCGAAGAGACCGCCCTCGACGTCCCTGGTGGTGCGCGTGATCGAGAGCAGCGCCGCCCCGGGTTCGACGCCGAGGATCGTGGCCTCGTCTCCCCCCGCGGACACCACCTCGATGTGCTCGACGGCCTCCCCCGGCACCGTCCCGTAGCGCTCCTGGAGCAGCTCGTAGAGCGAGCCGCCGAGGGGAAGGTCGAGCAGGCCGGGGAACAGCTGGGCCGGAAGACGGACATGCTCGAGGGAGATCGGCGTCCCGTCGGCCAGCCGGATCCGCACCACGTCGATGACGTAGGACTCGGCGGAGAGGTCGAGGGCCTCGGCAGTCTCCTGGTCGGCGGGCCCCAGGCCGGTGCTCACGATCTGTGAGCCGGCGGTCATGCCCTGCTCCCTCAGCAGCGCCGGGACGCCGACGACCTGGGACAGGTCGCGTTCGATCATCTGCTGGCGCACGAAGGTGCCGCCGCCCCGGCCCGGGACGCGGCGGACGACGCCGGCCCCCTCCAGCGCCGCCAGGGCCTGGCGCACGGTGGACCGGCTGACCCCTAACGACTGCGCCAGCTCGCGCTCGGCACCGAGCCGCTCCCCCGGCCGCAGCTGGCCGCGGCTGATCTGGTCGAGCAGTCGGCGACGTGCGTCCTCGGCTGTCGGCCCGATCGCGGTGCTCGGCTCGGTCATGGTCGCGCTAGATCCCCTCGAGGGCCGCCGGCGACTCGGGCAGGATCTGCCCGCCGTCGACGACCATGCTCTGACCGGTGACGTAGCCGGCTTCGTCGGTCGCGAAGAACAGTGCGGCGTAGCCGATGTCCTCGACCGCACCGAGACGACGCTGCGGGATCGCCGCCTCCATGCCACGACGGTAGTCATCCCCCATGTCGGCGAGCCCTTCGGTCGCGATGTTGCCCGGCAGCACGGCGTTGACGGTGATCCCCCGGGGCGCGAGCTCGATGGCGGCCGTGCGGAGGAAGCCGAGCTGAGCGGCCTTGCTGGCTCCGTAGTGGGACCACCCGGGGTAGCCGGTGATGGGGCCGGTGATGGAGGACGTGATGACGACACGTCCGTGGCCGCTGGCCTCCAGCGCCGGGAGGCAGGCCTGCACCATGAACATGGTTCCCTTGACGTTGCAGTCGAAGACGGTGTCCACGTCCTGCTCGGTCATCTCGGTCAGGGGCTTCTCGGGGAAGACACCGGCGTTGGCGCAGAGCACGTCGATCCCGCCGAAGCGCTCGAGCGCCGTCTCGGCGATGCGTCGGCAGTCCGCGACCAGCGAGACGTCGGCCGCCACGGTCTCGATGCGTCCGCCGGTCTCCTCGCGCAGGTCAGCCGCTGCCGTCGCGAGCGACGCCTCGTCACGCGCCGCCAGCAGCACCTGGAACCCGGCTCGCGCGAACACCCTGGCGATGCCCTTGCCGATGCCCTTGCTGCCTCCGGTCACGACGACCGAGCGACCAGTCAGTGGTGTGAACAACTCTTTCTCCTTCGTGTCGTGGCGTCAGCTCACGCGAAGCGGGAGAGGTAGGACTCGGCGAGGTCACAGCTGCCCGCGGTGTACTCCGCGCCCATCGAGCGCGACAGGTCGGTCCCGGAATGCGACCCGATCCAGGCCACGAGGAGCAGCCGGCGCATCATGACGAAGGTGGGGATCTCCGCCTCGTCCTCAGGGCGCAACGACAGGACGGTGCGGTAACCGCGAACCCAGGCGTCGGTCAGCTCGGGCACCCGGGGGTCGTGCTCGAAGAAGCTGACGGCGGACCCGAAGTCGTAGAGGAACCAGCTCCATCCCGAGTCGTCGAAGTCGATGACTGCGACGTCACCTGGCCGGTCCCCGTCGACGAGGAGGTTCGCCAGTCGCAGGTCGGCATGGACCAGGCCGTAGTGGTGGGGGCCGCAGCCGAAGCGCGCCAGCCGCTTGCGCAGCGTCGAGTCCAGGCGCCCGAGGACCTCGCGCTCGGGGGCACCCACAGCGACGCCGTCCTGCCAGCGGCCCCACCGTGCCCCGCTGCCGAAAGAGCCGTCGTAGTCCCAGGCGAACCGTTTGAAGCCCGGTGGCCGGTGCCAGGTCTGCACGTGCCGGTGCATCCGTGCCGTGATGGCCCCGAGGAGCTCGAAGGACTCCGGGAGACGTTCGTCGGTGGGAGTCGGCTCGTTGCCCCGCAGCCACTCGAAGTGCACCACGTAGCGCGGGTCACGGGAACCGTCCTCGGGCATGGCGATCAGGCGACGCCCGTCCGGCGCCGGGAGCACTCTCGGGGTCCGGACGTCGGCCTGGTCGCGCAGGTCGTCGAGCCAGGCGAGCTCCGACTCGATCTCGGCGCCGTCGTGGTATCCGTGGCGGTGCACGCGCAGGACGGTGCGCATCCCGGTGGCCGGGTCGTCCACGGCGTACGTCGCGTTCTCGCTGACGTTGAGCAGGGTCAGGACAGCGTCCGGACCGACGCCGTACTCCGCGAGGGACCGCCGCGCGACCGGCTCGAGGCGGGCGGCGACGTCCTCGGCGGAGAGGTCGTGCGCGGTCATGCGTGGGTCACTGGTCCCGTCCCTCCACCTCGTGCAGCACCCGGGCGATCTCGTCCCGGGCGCGCAGCACGTCCTCGGTGGAGCCTGCCATGTAGACGCGCCCGGCCGCACCGATCATCGACACGTCCACGAGGGTGACCTCCGGGGCGACCTTCTCGGCGGCGTTCGCGGCAACGGTCGCGAAGAGGGCCGGCGTCATCTCGACGACGAGCAGAGTCTGACCTGGCATCAGCATCGACGCCTGACGGTTCCGGTTGATGATGACCGCGTGCTGGTCGGTGACGTCCTCGATGACGTCGCTGTAGAGCACCCGTGGCCGCAGCTGGTCGGTGGCCTTGGCCCCCAGACCGTCGAGGATCGCGGCGCCGGCCCGGCGTACGTCCTCGAGGTCGGCGCCGTGCACCTCGAGCACGCCGAACTGACGCTCGACGAAGAGGATGCCCGGCTCGACCGACGGCACCGCGCGCAGCGCCAGGTCGGTGACCCGCTCGATCGCGAGCCCTGGCGCCACCTCGACGATCAGCGAGTGCTGCCCCTCGAAGGGCGGGTAGCCACGAGCCCGGGTGGGGGTGCCCAGGTACGCCGCGAACTGCCGTTGCAGGTCCTCCAGCAGGAGGTAGACGCGCAGCTCGGGCCTCGGCGGGTCGGGCGGCGGTGCGGGTGAGGCAGCCCTCACGCCTCCGACCCGGTCATGTCGAAGTGCCGGGACAGCTCGGTGTGCGGCCGCGGGATGACGTGGACGGACACCAGCTCGCCGACCTGACCGGCCGTCTCGGCGCCCGCCTCGGTCGCGGCCTTCACCGCGCCGACGTCACCCACGATCGTCACCGCGACCAGGCCGTCACCGACCTCCTGCCGGCCGACGATGGTGACGTTCGCAGCCTTGACCATGGCGTCCGCGGCAGCGAGCGCGGCCACGTAGCCCTTCGTCTCGATCATCCCGATCGCCTGGTTCTGGTTGGCCATTGCCTTCTCCTTCTCGTTATGACTCGTCGATCGAACCGATGACCAACGCATCCACGGGCGGATGCGGGTCGGGGAAGTACGAAGCGGCGACGGAGCCCGTCGCGACGAGCACCCGCTCGCCCACACCGCTGCCGAGCACGTCGAAGGCCACGAGCACCTGTTTGCCGGACCCGGCACCCTCCACCTCGACCTCGAGGAACGCGCCGTTCGGCAGTCCCTCGACACGCTTGGTCGCCCAGACGTTGCCCACCACGGTCGCCTTCAGCATCAGTGTTCCTCTCGTTCGACGTGGACCCCGAGCGAGCGTGCCCGGTCGCGGGCCAGCGGGGTGAGCACGGCCTTGGGGCCGACGACGAGGCGGGCGCCGTCGGCGGCAGCCTTCTTGACCGTGCGCTCGGTGACGGCACCGCGCTCGACGCGCAGGACGGTGCCGGGGGGTGCGTCGGACGTGGACCGGCCGGTCCGGCCCTGCGCGTCGGCGGCCAGGTGGAAGCGTCGCCGGCCGTCCTGCAGGGCGCTGCGCTGTGCCGGGTCCTCGCACAGCGCTGCGACCCGGCGGACGAAGGCGTCGAGGTCGGCGGCGTTGCACAACGTGACCTCCTCGGTCCCAGTGTCATCGCCACGCGTGGCGATGACACTGGCCGGCAGCACCTCGCGCAGCACGGCACGCACCTCTGCGCGCAGCTCGTCGGTCGTCACGCCGTCCTCCGCAGCGCCTGCTCGGCGGCCTCGCCGGCAGCGCGTACGTCGGCCTCGCGCCCTGTCAGGTAGACCCGGCCGGTCGCCCCGATCATGCGGTAGTCGACGACCTTGATCGCGGCCGCCTTCTCGGCCTCGTTGGTCGCGAGGATGGCGTAGGAAGCAGGCGCCATCTCGAGCACGAACAGCGACTCCCCCGCCAGGGCCATGGAGCCGACCTTGTTGCGGTTGATGAGGAACGCATGCTGCGCGTCGATGCGGGAGACGACCTGCGAGGCCAGGATGGTCGGCTCCATGGCGTCTGACGCGTTCGCGTCGATCGAGTCGAGCACTGCGGCGGCGGCCGAGCGGACCGCCTCCGTCGACCTGGAGTGGATCTCGAGGTAGCCGAACTGCCGCTCCACGACGAGGATCCCTGCCTGCACGTCGGTGTTCTTCAGCGCGACATCGGTGATCGCCTCGATGTCCAGACCCGGCGCCACCTCGATGATCTGCGCCGCCATGTCGGACCTCGGCAGGCTGCCCTTGATCCAGGTGCCGAGGTAGCACATGGTCTGGGGCTGCAGCTGGTCGAGGAAGATGAACGACCTGAGCTCTGCCACGCGTCAGCCCCTGATGATGGTGTTGAGCTCCTCGATGATGAGACGTCGCAGCTCCTCGCGGAGCTCGCTCGCCTCACCACCCGCAGCGGTGGTCTGGGCAGGCAGCGACCTCGGCCCCGGGGACGACAGGTTGCTGGCCTGCGGGTATGGCGGCACTGCCTCCAGTGGGGCCTGCCACGGCGCCAGCCCGTCGTACGCCGGGAGGGCCTCGGACGGGTCGGTGCTGTAGGCGACGCGGGTGAGGTTGACGAGGTGCTTGGGCTCGAGGTTCTCACCGAGCGAGCTGCGCCCGACGAAGCCGGTCCCGATCGTCATCGACGGTGCGAGGTGCGTGCCGAACCCTGCGCTGCCCGTGCTTCCTCCCTCGTTCACGGTGACCCGCAGGACGCGCACGGCAGCGGCGTATTCCATCACCGTCCGGGGGTCGTTGCTGTGGATGACTGCCGAGTGGCCGGCGCCACCGATCCGCAGCACGGCGACCGCCGTGCGGATGCCCCGGCGGACGGTGGGCACGCGTACGACGCCGAGCACCGGGCAGAGCTTCTCGTGGGCCAGCGGCTCCTCGCCGACGGCGAGGTCGAAAGGCGCCACGAGGATGCGCGTGCGGCCGGGCACCCGCACCCCGGCCTTGGCGGCTATGTCGGTGGCGTCCTTGCCGACGAGCGTGGTGTCGAAGCGACCGTCGGGGAAGAGCATGTCGCGGACCAGGTCGCGCTCGGCAGGCTTGAGGACGTAGGCCCCCTGCCGCTCCATCTCGCGCAGGAGCCGGTCGGCAACGGCCTCCTCGACGATGAGGACGCTCTCGTTCGTGCAGAGCAGCGAGTTGTCGAACGCCTTGCTGGCCACGAGCTTCTCGGCTGCCCGCTTGAGGTCGGCCGTCGCGTCGACGAGCACCGGCACGTTGCCGGGCCCGACCCCGATGGCCGGGTTGCCCGACGAGTAGGCGGCGCGCACCACGGGAACTCCACCGGTCGCCAGGATGACGTCGGTGCGCTCGTCGGTCATCAGCGCGTCGATGAGTGGGATAGAGGGCTCCTCGACCACCTGCACGACACCGTCCGGTGCCCCTGCCGCTACAGCCGCGTCCCCCAGGGTCCGAGCTGCGTCCGAGCAGCTCTCCTTGGCGAGCGGGTGGGGGCTGATGACGATCGCGTTGCGGGTGAGAACGGCCAGCAGGATCTTGAAGTAGACCGTCGACACCGGGTTCGTCGACGGCGTCAGCGCCAGGACCGCGCCAGCAGGACGCGGCACCTCGACCAACTTGCGCTCGACGTCGATCCGTGGCGACACGTAGTCGTGGTCCCGGTAGGTGTCGAGGATCCCGCGCGAGCACAGCCGGTTCTTCAGGGTCTTGTGCTCCACGACCCCGAACCCGGTCTCCCGCACGGCCCACTCGGCATAGGGCGCCGCGTTGTCCTCCGCGACGCGCGCGACCGCCTCCGCGATGCGCAGGACGGACGCGCGGTCGTAGGTCGCAAAGGCCCTGGAGGCCCACCGTGCCCGCTCCAGCATCTGGCGGGCCCGGGGAACACCCGGCGTGTCTGCGGTGGTCACGGCCTCCGGTCCGCCTGTCACGCGGGGACCTTCTCGCCGCGGGGCGAGGTCTGGCGGACCTCGGCCCATGCCTTGCGGATCGCCACCTCCGTGCGGTCGAGCAGCTCCTCGCAGAGGTCGGGCCGGAGCAGGATCCCCGGCTTGTACTGCAGCACGCGGGGGTCCAGCGTCGAGAAGATCGCCCACACGCCGTTGTCGTAGAGGTGGCGCATGACGTACTTCGCGCCCTGGGGATGGGCGAACTCCAGGCCCAGCACGACACCGTGCTGGCGGATGCCGACGAACCAGTCGGGGTAGTCGGCCTGGATCTCCCGCAGGCCCCGCCCGATGAGGTCGCTGATGTAGTGCACCATCGAGCGGGTCTCCGGGCGGTTGCACACCTCGAGCGCCTTGAGGGCGGCGATGCAGCCGAGCTCGGCGCCGCCGAAGGTCGAGATGTGGCCGAAGCCGTCCTCGGTGAGCCAACCGGCGGCCCGCTCGCTCACCAGCACCGCGGAGATGGGGTACATGCCCCCCGAGATGCCCTTGCCGATGACCAGGATGTCCGGCGTGATGCCGTGCTTGGTGATGGCCCACAGCTCACCCGTGCGCATCAGTCCTGTCTGGACCTCGTCGGCGATGTAGAGGGCGTCGTAGCGCTCGCAGAGCACCTTGACCCCCTCGAGGTAACCCGGGTCGGGGAGGGGAAACCCGTACGTTGCCGGGATCGTCTCCATGATGACCGCGGCCACGTCGCGACCCCCGAGCGCGTCCTCCATCGCCGCGAGGTCGTTGAACGGGACGTGGGGGAACTCCTCCGGCCGGTCAGCCAGGAAAAGCTTGCTGAAGCGGTCGTCGCCCGTCGCCACGGCCAGCCCGGTGTGCCCGTGGTAGGCCTTCATGATCGAGACGACCTTGCGCTTCTGCGTGGTGTGGCGCGCGGTCTTGATGGCGATGTCGATGGCCTCGCCGCCGCCGCTGCCGTAGACGACCTTGGTGAGCCCCTCCGGCGCCGTACGGACCAGGGCCTCGGCCAGAGCGGTGCGCGCCAGGGACGGGAAGTGGTGGTTCCCGATGTCGAAGTGCGACATGGCTGCGGTGACCGCCTGCACGACCTCGGCGTTGCGGTGGCCGAGGTTGTAGGTCCCGCCGTTGAGGTGCACGTCGAGGAGTCGCTTGCCCGACATGTCGTAGATGAAGTAGTCCTCCCGCCGGTCGATGACCAGCGGGACGCCTGCCTCCACCCAGAAGTCGGTCTTCCCTGGGTTCCAGTACTCCCGCGACTTCTCCAGGACCTCTTCCTTCGACGAGAAGGAGAAGTCGCCGTAGTCGAAGCTCATCCGCTCACCTCGCATACCGGAAGGACGTACCAATAATTGAATCGGTCTGCTTTCTGGTTTGTAGCAGGTGAGACCCGGTCCGGTCAACGGTCCGACTCGCCCACCGGACGAGATTCACCGATTCGCTTGTCACCGCCCTGCTCCACTGCCACCATGCGACCTGTTGTGGCAGCGGCCGCCGGGGGATGCGACCTCACCACCGTGAGGCGTGGGCTAATAGGTTCGTTTCGGATGGAGAGCACCTGTGGCAACGAGTGACGAGCTGAAGCGAGAAGCCGGCCCGCGCGACCCGCACGACCACGTCCCCGAGAGCGGGCACGGCCTCAAACCGGGGGCCGTCGGCCTGATGGCCGTCCTGTTCATGGCGGTTGCCAACGCCGCCCCGATCACCGCCATGACCGGCAACGTGCCGATCGCAGTGGGCTACGGCAACGGCATCGGCGCCCCGGCGGGCTACCTGATCGCAACGATCGTGCTGACGCTGTTCACGGTCGGCTTCGTCTCGATGGCGCGATACATCACCACGGCCGGAACCTTCTACGGCTTCATCACCCATGGCCTGGGCCAGGTGTGGGGCATGGCCTCCGGCGCGCTGGCCACGATGGCGTACATCGTGTTCGAAGGATCGCTCATCGGCATCTTCGCCTACTTCAGCAACGACGCGCTGAACCGCTGGTTCGGGGTCGACGTGAACTGGCTGGTCCTCGCGCTGGTCGGCATCGCGCTGATCGGGGCGTTCGGCTACTTCGACATCCGCATCGCCGCGGCGTTCCTCGGCGTGACGCTGGTGGCCGAGGTGCTCCTCCTCGGTGCGCTGGGGCTGTCGGTGCTCTTCAGCGGCGGAGGCCCGGACGGGCTGGTCCCAGAGGCGGTCAACCCGCTCAATGCCTTCAAGAACCTCGAGGAGGGTGGTGGCGGACTCGGCGCGGCCATCGACGGCCAGGCCATCGCGGCCGGCAGCGCGGCGATCGGCCTGTTCTTCGCGTTCTGGTCCTGGGTCGGCTTCGAGACGACGGCGGTCTACGGCGAGGAGTCCCGCAACCCCAAGCGGATCGTGCCGCGGGCGACGCTCATCGCCGTGGTCGGTCTCGGCCTCTTCTACACGTTCGTGTCCTGGATGATGATTGCCGGCAACGGCCAGGCACAGGCGATCGAGAAGGCCAACACCGACTCCATCGGCCTGTGGGTGGACCTCGCCGAGGACAAGCTGGGCGGCGCCTTCATCGGTGACATCTACCTGTTCCTGATCATGATCGGCTCGTTCGCCTGTGGCCTGGCGTTCCACAACGCGGCCAGCCGCTACATCTACGCGATCGGCCGCGAGCTGCCGGCGACCAAGGACACCCTCGGTCGCACCCACGGGGTGCACCGCAGCCCGCACATCGCTTCGATCGTGCAGACGGTGATCACGCTGCTGTTCACCCTCGGTTTCTACTTCCTGACAACCGACGGCGACGACCCGCTGAAGGGCGCCTACTTCTACCAGTACGGCCTGCTCGCGATCCTCGGCACGATGGCCATCCTCATCGTGCAGGCCATCACCTCGTTTGCGGTGATCTCCTACTTCCACGTGAAGAAGTCGGCTCCAGGCAACGTGCTGACGACCGCCGTCATCCCGGCGGTGGGCGGCTTCGGCATGCTCTACGTGGTCTGGCTGCTGCTGGACAACCTCGACTTCGCCGGGGGCGTTGCGGCCAGCTCGCCCTTCTTCACGGCGATCCCCTACCTGGTGATCGCAACGTTCGTGCTCGGCCTGCTGGGCGTCCTTCTGCTCAGGTCACGCAACCGGCCGGTGTACGACGCGATCGGTCGGACGGTTTACGAGGAGGCGGCAGCGCGCGACGTGCCGGCCCAGGGGCACCGGCACTGACGGCCGAGACAGCCCTCCGCTTCGAGCCGGACGCGAAGGGCGACCCCACCGCCCTGGCCTACACATTCGGTGGCTTCGCGCCCCTGGTCAGCGTGCGGCCGGGCACGGTGGTCTCGACCTGGACGATGGACTGCTTCGCCGGCCGGGTGCGGTCGACGTCCGACCTGGTGTCGGAGGTCTGCGACCCTCGCTTCCTCAACCCCCAGACAGGCCCGTTCTACGTCGAGGGCGCCGATCCCGGCGACACTCTTGCGGTGCACTTCCGGAGCATCACCCCTCGCGAGGCGCAGGGGGTGAGCACCACCGTGCCTCTCTTCGGTTCACTGACCGCGACGCACTTCACCGCGATGCTGCACGAGCCGCTGCCGGAGCGGACCTGGGTCTACGCGATCGACACGGCGGCCGGCGTGGTGCGCTACGACGCGCTGGACTCTCCGTTCCAGGTCGACCTTCCCCTGGACCCGATGCACGGCACGGTCGGCGTGGCACCTGCGCTCGGGGAGGTGCGCTCGTCGCTGACTCCCGGTAATTGGGGCGGCAACATGGACACGCCGGAGATGCGCACCGGCACGACGTGTTATCTCGGAGTCAACGTCGAGGGCGCGCTGTTCAGCCTCGGCGACGGTCACGCCCGGCAGGGCGAGGGCGAGACGTGTGGCGTGGCCGTCGAGTGCGCCATGGACACGGTGCTGGTGCTCGACCTCATCAAGGGCGCTCCCCCGACGCCATGGCCGCGGCTGGAGGACGACGAGTTCATCATGACGACGGGGTCGACCCGGCCGCTGGAGGACGCGTTCCGCATCGCTCACAGCGAGCTGGTCAGCTGGGTGAAGGAGCTGACCGGGCTGTCCGCGATGGACGCCTACCAGCTGGTGTCCCAGACCGCACTGACACCGATCGCCAACGTGGTGGACACCAACTACACGGTGGTCGCCAAGATGGCCAAGCGCTATCTCCGCGGGGCAACGGTCATGTCCGGCATGCACGACCGGCTGAGCGGACGCTGAATCGGCACCGCTCAGCGCCCGACGTCCCACCGCAGCAGCCGATCCAGCGTCGAAGCGAGCTGGCTGGCGCCGATCCGAGCGAGCCGGATCTGTCTGAGGCTCCACGGCACCGGGTCGCGCCGGTAGAAGGACAGGGCCCCGAGCTCGTCGCCCCGGGTGATGACCGGCACCACCAGCAGGCCGCGGAAGGGCCGGGGGAGCTCGTCGCGCAAGCTGGCGTCCTGGTCGGTC
>Ga0180121_10000413_pt1 | contig 17910 bp, 20 predicted proteins | sample AntDrymUQ5402106_2_FD_129676 | JGI IMG/M metagenome (GOLD analysis project Ga0180121, IMG submission 129676) | Polar desert sand microbial communities from Dry Valleys, Antarctica - metaG UQ540 (21.06) (version 2) (version 2) | ecosystem: Environmental > Terrestrial > Soil > Desert | place...
GTTCAGTTCATTATTTTTTTTGCTTCATAACTCAACACTTCTGCAACGATCTCATGTAAGGATGCTTTTGGATTTTGAACAAGCATTTCTAAAAGGTTTTTATTAAGATCGGTGCCGGATGATTCAAGCGGCATATAAGAAGCTACCTGGTTGATAATATGTAAGTTTTGTTCTTTCAGATTTCGTACCGCCTCCCAGGCTTCCGTGGTTACATAAATCTGCTGCGTTACATTGTGTTCAAACTCCTGTTTAATTGTTTGCGTGAGTAGTAACTGCATATCACGAACAGTTACGCCCGGTTGATTGATCCTGTTGACGATATTAGGTATAGCTATTCTTTCCGCAAGCAGGATTAGTCTTTCATAAGCCTGTAATTGAAGGGGGCGCATCCCCGGATCTGATTCTTTCGTTTCTACAGTTTTTTTGCGGGCCTTTTTTCTTTCGTTCCAGAATAGGTATGCAAGTCCTCCTCCTAAAAGAGCTGCAATTGCTACTGCCCCAATCAATTCAGTTGTGTCCATGACATGATGAGAATTTTATAAGTCACAAATGTAAGTATTCAGACGCACCGGCAAACCTTGTTAAAGTATTGATCCTGACAACGATTACTATCGCTTACTTTGAATGGTCAGATCTTTTTATGTAAATTTGCAATGAAATATTTTGAATATGTCTGCAACTATTACTGTGGCTCCCATTACTTTTACTGATTACGCTATAAAGGAAATCAAACGCCTGATGGCTGAAGACAGTTTTGATTTAGCAAAATGGTTACGCATCGGTGTAAAAGGAGGTGGGTGTTCCGGCATGACTTATATTCTTGGATTTGACGACAGGAACGAGCAGGATGAACAATATGAATTCGAAGGACTTACTTTCCTCATTAACCGATCGCACGAAATGTATCTCGTAGGCATGCAGATCGATTGGCAGGGTGGCTTGAATTCACGAGGATTCACTTTTAATAACCCGAATGCGAGTAAAACCTGCGTATGCGGTACTTCTTTCGCTGTATAATAATAATTAGTACTTTCTTAATACGGCTTTCGCCATTTCAATCAAGTGAATAAAAGTTGCCTGCTTTGAGAGCAGATTGATCTTTTATTGATGACCGCCACGCTATTTCACCAGCGCAGGTTTCTTTTTTACCGGACCTGCCACGGTACCGGAGTCTATCCCACCTAAAGGGGTGTTTTTTGCAAAATCAACCAGAATCGGTGCTGCTACAAAGATTGATGAATAACTACCTGTAACAATTCCGATCAACATAGCGAAAGCAAAACCTTTGGTTACCTCACCACCTACCAGAAAAAGAATAAGAATAGTGAGAAAAACCGTAAGAGATGTCATGATGGTCCGACTAAGCGTATCATTGATGGCTTTATTAATCACAGTTCCTTTATCAGCTCCTTTCATAGATCTGCTGTATTCCCTGATCCGGTCGTATACGACTACCGTATCATTCATCGAAAATCCGATTACAGTAAGGATCGCAGCAATAAAATGCTGATCAATCTCCAAAGGAAACGGTACGATGTTCTTAAAGAAAGAAAAAACGATAAGGGTTACCAACACATCATGCAGTAAGGCGACTATTGTCCCAAGGGAATACCGCCAATCCCTGAACCGTATAAAAATGTACAGGGCAATTATCAGTAATGACCAGAAAGTCGCCCATTGTGCTCCTTTCTTAAGGTCATCTGAAATGGTTGGGTCTACCATCTTCGATGCTTGCACGTGCAGGGTAGCAAACTCTGTTACCGTAGTACCCGGCTTAAGAAATGGTTGTAATCCTGCATACAACTTATTTCGTACAGCTGAATCGGTTGCAGGATTTCGCTGATTAATAAGATAATCTGTTGTAATATCAAACTGTCGGTTCGACCCATATGTTTTTACAACAGGAGCTTTCTCCAAAGCATTTTTTAATTCATCCCTGATTTTATCGGCATCCTGCGGCTGATCGAACTTTACGATGAAACTTCTTCCTCCACTGAATTCAACACCTACTTTGAATCCGTTAAAAAGTGCGGCTATACCCAGGAGCAACACGACTACTGAAATTCCGTAAGCTACTTTTCGATATTTAATAAACTGATAATTAGCATGCCTGAATATTCGCTTTGAAATGCTGGTGAAATACTTGAAATGGCGATCTTTTGTTGTATACAGGTCGGTGATCAATCTCGAAACCAGGATTCCACAAAATAAAGAAAGCAGAATTCCTAAAATCTGGGTGGTGGCAAAACCGAGTACAGGTCCAAGTCCATAAATAGCCAGGATGATTGCCGTCAGCAACGTGGTAATATGAGCATCCAGCACAGGGGGTAGCGAACGCCTATACCCGAGTTTAACTGCCTGTTCATGACTACTGCCTCGTGAAAGTTCATCTTTTATTCTTTCGAAAATAATCACGTTGGTATCAACTGCCATTCCGATGGTTAACACCAGTCCCGCAATACCGGGTGCAGTAAGTGTTGCATTCATTGCACTGAGCACACCAACCGTAAAAAGCAGGTTTAAAATCAAGGCGATATTAGCAACAACTCCTGCAGTATTGTAATAAACGATCATCAGTAAAAAAATCACTGCAAAAGCAATCAGGAAAGCCATGGAGCCTCCACGAACTGCTTCCTGTCCCAGTGTAGGTCCAACAACTTCTTCGTGTACGATGCGGGCAGGCGCATCAAGTTTACCGGCTTCGAGTATGTTGGCGAGATCCTGTGCTTCTTCAACAACCAATTGTGTATTTGCACCCCCTCGGCCCATCGTAATACGGGATTGTCCGCCTTCAATTTTACCTTCTACATTCGGAGCTGAGTAAACAATTTCATCAAGCACAATAGCAATGGGTTTCTGAACATTTTCCCCCGTCATTTTTGCCCATTCCCTTCCTCCTGCAGAACTCATGCTCATGGAAACAAGTACCTCATTGGTAAGAGGATCAAAATCCTGCCGTGCACTTTCTATGGCGGTTCCTTCAATTTTAGCACCTTCTTTACCGGGAATGGTTTTGACGGCATAGAGGTACAGGTAAGGAATGAACTTCCCTGATTCATCCCGGTCCTGCTTTCCCCAAAGGAATCGGGCATTCGCGGGGAAATTGTTTTTTACGAGTGGCAAAGCCATATATTCATTCACTTTCGAAGTATCGGCGAGCTTTGCAACACCGATATAAGGGTAAAACCTGTATTTACCTGTTTGCTGATCTTGTTGGGGAACAGCAGGATTCAATAGTCTGAATAAAGGGTTTCTACCTGCAGAAGTGTCTGCCACAGCAGAGTCTTTCTGATTAGCCGATGAATCGGTGATAGTTCTTCCAAATAAATACTTGTCAAGTGCCTTATCAGCAAGCTGGAGGTTGTTTCCTATCCCTTCCCAGGTATAAACTTCCCAGAACTGCAAATTAGCAGTAGACTGAAGAAAACGGCGTACTCTTTCCGGATCTGTTGCCCCGGCAAGTTCAACAGTAATAATCCCTTTGTTTTCATCCAGGCTGATATTAGGTTGCGCTACTCCAAACTTATCAATACGATTTCTCAATACCTGGAAAGTCTGACTCATGGCAGCATTGGCGCGGTCACGTATATAGCTGATCACTTCATTATCAGAAGCATTGATCTTTAGTTTGTTTTTATCGGTATTTGCAAAAAGCGGAGCAAGTTTCCCATTTGGATTGACCTCCTGGAAGGATTCTCCAAACAGATCGATGAAATTTTCATCACTGTTTAATTTCTTTTTTTGTGCTTCCTGAATTGCTTTTAAAAGAAAAGGATCTTTTTGATTATTTGCAAGTCCTTTGATAAGTCCTTCCAGTGCGACATCCAACGTAACATTGATACCACCTTGAAGATCCAGACCCAGCAACAATTCGCTTTCTTTTGCTTTCTGATAAGTTTGTCCCCACCAGGTGATCTTTTTGTCTTTAGTGCTGTCTAATAATTTTTGAAGCCTGTTCCGAAAAGCCCGGTCAACAGTGTCCTGGTATATGGCTTGCGCTTCTTTATTGCCGGGATATTTTTGCGTGGCAGCAGGTAAACTTCTTTTCACCTGTTGCAACGCCCTGGAGTTCATGGCGGATTCATGTTTGTTTACAAACCAGGTAAATGACAGCTGATAAAGGGAGATACAGATTAATAGAATAGTAAAAAGCGAAACCAGGGCTCTCATTGGAAGTTATTTTTTTTTAGAGTTGGCAAAGATAGGGTTTTCACCCTGAAATGGAAAAGGAAACGGGGGCATTTAGTAAGTGTTCAGAGCCATCTTCCATGGTATAAACAGGGAGTTTTTTTTCTTTCTCAACTCAATTTTATATAGTTGTTTATGAATGTTTTTATGATTGCAATTGACTTTCCGGATTATTTATAGTGTTTACCTAATTTCATTCGATTAATAAATAGTTGACTGATGAACTGGTTGAAGAATTTTATAATATATACGGGGCATATTTTACTGTTTGGTTTGCTGCTTTCTTGTTCCTCTTCGAGACCTTCGCGTTCTGACAATATTGCTCAGCCTATGTTGAAAAGCGATCCTTTCCTGGAAAATTTACTGAAGCAATCACCCCAGTATTTTGATCATATTCTCAAATACAAAGATTCCTTCAGGGTTCAGATCATTTATACGCAGATCAACAGGACAAAGGGGAACAAACCCGTTTTTAAAACTTATTATTTTAATGTAAATACACGCCAATATTTTTACCCGGCTTCTACCGTTAAAATGCCGGTTGCTTTACTTTCATTACAATGGCTGAAGGAGTTACGCAACGATCAGGTGGATTTATCTACAACAATGATCACAGAAAAGGGAAACTCCATCCAGACGGAAGTATTCAATGACCCGACCAGTTCTGATGGAAGACCTACCATTGGTCATTATATAAAAAAAATATTTCTCGTCAGCGATAATGATGCTTTTAACAGGCTTTATGAATTACTTGGGCCGGAATATATAAATCAACGACTGAGGAAAATGGGGTTCAGACAAACCGAAATCATTCACCGGTTATCAATTCCGCTTTCCGAACAGCAAAACCGTGCATCAAACCCGGTAAGATTTTTAGACACATCAATGAAGCCATTGTACTCTAAAGCGTATCACTTAAGCACATTACCCTTATTAAAACGAAATGATTTTCTTGGTAAAGGTTATATATCTGAAGGAAAATTAGTATCTCAACAGTTCAATTTTTCTCAAAAGAACCGGGTGACTTTGGAAGATCTCAATGGAATGATCCGAAGTATTATATTTCCTTCTTCCGTGCGGACATCAAAAAGATTTGACATTGCTGAAGAGGATTACAGGTTTGTATGGAAATATATGTCGCAATACCCTTCTGAAACTTCCTGGCCTCCTTATGACACAACAGAATTCTGGGACGCGTATTGCAAATTTCTGTACTGGGGATCTGAAAAGGAAACCTTGCCGAAACATTTGCGTATATTCAATAAGGTCGGGGATGCATATGGATTCTTAACCGATGCGGCTTATATAGTCGACTTTGAAAAGAATATTGAATTCATGCTCGCCGCTACTATTTATTGTAACAGGGATGGGATTTTCAATGATGACAAATATGAATATGAGGAGATTGGATTTCCTTTTATGAAAAACCTGGGCAGGGTAATTTATCAATACGAATCGAAAAGGGAAAAAAAGAAAAAACCGGATCTGTCTGAATTTAAAATGAACTATGATAAGTAACAAAGCATGACAAAATTTTTTTATACTGTAAAAAGTTTAGGATTTTTTTCTATCATTTGTATCCTATTCTTTTTTTCGTGCTCAAAAAAAGACAAGACTGATCCGTTAGCGGAGGCTCCATCTTATCTTTCTGTTACACATGCGGCACCATATGTTAGCACACTTCAACTCTTCATGGACGATTTACGTGTGAGGCTTACTGATTCTTTGCGATTTGGGAGTACGACGGTGCATACGTCACTATTGAACCCTTATATCCCTGTAGATAAAGGTCAACACCGGGTAAACCTGGCATTCTCGGAATCAGATCTGCCTGCAATTACTTTTCAGGAAAATTTTCGCAGCGGTAAGTCATACTCCCTTTTTATTCTCGATACATTGAGGTATGGTAAATTGAAATATGTACTATTAATGGATGATTTCAAAAAAAACATGTTACCGGGTGAATGTGCGCTTCGCTTTTTGAATTTATCACCCAATGCACCTCCACTGGATCTTTTCATAGTACAATGGAGAAAACTTGATACCATGAAAATTGCGGTCTCCAGAGAATATCCTGCCTACAATTTCAATAATCTGTATTCCCACAATCAATTTACTTATCTCCCGCCGGGTGATTACTGGATGGAAGCCCGGATTGCCAATGGTGGCGCAACCATAATGAGAGGGGGCGTTACACTAGTAGACAAATCGATTGTCACCATGTATGCAAAAGGAATCTTCGCCATCAGTGGGCCATACAAGATGAATATTGGATTCATCGAGTACATCCCGGAATAGCGTTGAGCCATTTGCCCTATGCCGGGCTTACGATTAAGCTTATAGTCAATATGTACAATAGACTTTCTTAAATCGCCAATACTCCAATTCGTAAATCCATTACTTTTGCGGCGAAATAATAAAAATACTGATGCAATTATCGGGTCGTTTAAAACTATTCAATGAACCAGAGACGCTGAAAATGGCTAAGCTGGGACGCGAATTGCGCGCTAGAGGAATTGATATAATAGACCTTAGCTTAGGCGAACCGGATTTTGACACACCTGCTCATATAAAGGAAGCAGTAAAAAAAGCAGTAGATGAAAACTTCAGTCATTATCCTCCTGTATGTGGTTACCAGGATTTACGAGAAGCGATTTGTGCAAAATTAAAACGTGATAACAATCTTACTTATGCACCTGAAAACATAATTGTTTCCACGGGTGCGAAACAAAGCCTGGCGAATGCTGTGTTTGCAACAATAGAAAAAGGGGATGAGGTGATCATTCCCACCCCGTATTGGGTAACCTATTCCGAAATTGTGAAACTTGGTGAAGGAACCGTAAAGCTTATACGCACCTCCCTTGAAAGTAATTACAAACTGACTGCTAAGGAATTGGAAAATGCCATTACGGAAAAATCAAAATTATTTATCTTTTCATCTCCATCAAATCCCACCGGAGGAATTTATTCAAAAGAGGAACTGAAATCTCTTGCAGAAGTCTTCCGAAGGCATCCCCACGTTTATATTATCTCTGATGAAATTTACGAATACATCAATTTTATCGGAAAGCACGAAAGCATTGCTCAGTTTGAGGAGTTGAAAAACCGGGTGATCATAATCAATGGACTTAGTAAAGGTTTTGCAATGACGGGATACAGGTTGGGATATGTTGCTGCCGATGCAGAGGTAGTTCGGGCTTGTGAAAAACTGCAGGGACAATTTACAAGTGGAACCTGTGCCGTAACACAAAGAGCAGCAATCACTGCCCTGACAAGTGATCTAGCCCCTACACGGGAAATGGTAAAGGAATTTGAAAAAAGAAAGCAAAGGATCATTGAATGGATGAAAAAAATTCCAGGCCTTTCCTGGCCGGAGCCTGAAGGAGCTTTTTATGTATTTCCATTAGTAAAAAATTATTATGGAAAAAAAATTAATGGAAAAATAATCGAAAATGCAGATGATTTGTGTATGTATTTATTGAACGATTGTCATGTTTCTACAGTTACGGGAAGAGCATTTGGAGAACCTGATTGCATACGTATCTCTTTTGCTAACAGTATGACAAATATTGAAAAGGGAATGGAAAGGATTAAACAAGCCTTCGCTAACTTAAGTTAACAGTATAATTGAACGTTTTATTTAAACAATTCTCTCCGCAGGATTCATTGAAATGATCACTTTGCGGTAATAAGGAGTGGTTACAGGCACTTCCGTAAAAGTATCAATTTCTTTTAGTTGATCTGTAGAAAGGTAATATTTGATCGATACATAGAACGATTGCAGCCTGTACAAAAAAACCCTGTATTCATCCTGCATACTCTGTCCAAGAAGTCTGCCTTCTTCCAAAATGGCAGCAAGTTTTTCCATTTCATCTAGCCTTTGAAAATGTTGGATTGTCATACTAAAACTTTAAAGGATGAATATTTCAATTTCCGGTAAGCCAACAATCATTCCAATCTGCAAGCTCTACAATAAGTGAAAACGGGAATTGTTGATGAATATAGACGATCGAAATTCTTAATAAGTAGTCAGTTGCGTTTATTTAATTATCAATAAATAAGTGAGTTGAAGCCCGTAAGGTCGTCTACTAAAAATTTACTACGATTCTTATAACCGGCTCTCACCGCCAAAACTGAATTAGCTGGGCTATATCTACTGGCATGATTTTATATTTATTTTTTAATAATTTATCAATATCACCAGATCAATCTTCATTTTTTTTAATAAAAAAATTAGCATATGAAAGTGAAAGTCACCAAGGAAAAAGATGTGTACATAAACTGGTTTACGGTTGCTCCCGGTGTGTGGGGAATGAAAGATACTTTTGTAAACATTTATATGATCCATAACCCGATCGAAAATCACTGGGTGTTGGTGGATGCCGGTTTAAAATGGTCTGCTCCGAAAATTCGCAAAATGGCTGAACATCTTTTCTGGCCCGATGTTCGCCCGTCTTCGATCATACTTACTCATGGGCATTTCGATCATGTAGGCTCGTTAATAAAACTTTCGGAAGAATGGGAAGCCCCTGTGTATGCTCATAAACTGGAGCGGCCATATCTTACAGGAAAATCTTCATACCCACCACCTGATCCAACTGTTGGTGGCGGAATGATGGCCAGCTTATCATTCCTTTATCCTACAAGTCCTATTAATATTGAAAAAAGATTACTTACGCTACCTGAAAATGGAACCATACCTGGTTTGCCCGAATGGAAATATATTCACACACCTGGTCATACCGCCGGCCATATCAGTTTGTACCGCGAACGCGATCGGCTTTTGATTTCCGGGGATGCATTTGTTTCCCTGAAAGCAGAATCGACGATAGCAATTATAACGCAGCAAAAAGAAGTGAATGGTCCTCCTAAATATTTAACTACGGATTGGATTCAGGCCGAACAATCCGTAAAAAAGTTGGCACAGCTGGAGCCCGAAATAATTGCTACAGGACATGGTCAGCCAATGCATGGTCCTGAGATGAGGAAATCACTCCGCAACCTGTCAGATCATTTTCAAGAATTAGCCAAACCATCCAAAGGCAGATATGTTCAGGACCCGGCTGTTGCAGATGAGAACGGTGTTCAGTATGTGCCACCTCATAACAACAAAACAAGCCTTGTATTTGCAATTGTAGGTATTACAGTAGTAGCAGCTTTGGGCATTTTCTATTACAAACGAATAAATAAACCCCAATCAGTTTTACAAACATTTTCCCGCAGCGGGCAAAAGCAAATAAAGAGGAAAATCTCGCAGCTTCAAGTAGCATTTTAACGATTAATGTTTAATGTAAATGCATCAGCATATTTAGAAGGGGGCAAGGAAAAGTTTTTCTTTGCCCCTTTGTTTTAGCATACTGTGTGAAAAATTATATTAATTCAATCAATTCTTTTGCATTTCGGACGGCAGATGTTTCAATATCATTATTGAAATAAATAAATGCTTCACGGAGTTTATCGAAAGAGCGTATTTTGTCCACTGTATTTTGTAATACACTCAATTCATACGGGGATTTATACAAATGTGGCACCCCATGAAAACGGTAATATATAAACCCGGTATTCGAAATGATCTCCTGTGGTAACGCAGGGTGACTCATTCCGCAAAAGCATATTTTATTTGCACGTAAGAAATCATATACTTCATCCCTCCACCAACTGATATTTCTGAATTCAAGTACATTTTGAAAAGATGTATCAAGGCTATCAACGATCTTTTTCAATTTTTCTTCACTATAGGCCATACGTGGAGGCAATTGAAATAAAATACAACTCAGTTTTTCTTCCAGTCCTTCCTGAATTATTTTATATAAATCATCTATCAGCTGTTTGATTTCATTGAACTGTTTGTAATGGGTAATAATCCTGGGTGCTTTTACGGAGAATGTAAAATGAGGAGGACTTTTCCTATGCCAGGTTTGTAAAAAAGATAATTGTGGAAACCGGTAAAAAGTAACATTCAATTCAAGCGTAGAAAAATGCTGGCAGTAAAAATCAAACCATTTGCTTTGTGCAAGCTTTTCCGGATAAAAAACTCCTTTCCAGTGCTTGTAATGAAATCCGGAGCAACCGATGTGATATTTTGTTTTCACTTCAGAGAAAATTTTTACTGGTGATTGAAAATGCATTCAAAATCTAAAATAGAAGTGCACATCTACAATCAACGCGACTTCTCAGGTGAGTATCCGATTTGGTATTCCAAATAGCAAAAGATTTGTCGGGGATTCGCCGGGCACTGGGAGTATCTATTAATGAACAAGCTTTCTAAAAATTCAAAAACTTTTTATGTAGTTCCATCACCTGCGTTGTCACTAATTGTTGCTCATCATTGATTATAACAAAGTCGCATAACCGCATTTTAATTTGCTCATCCATTTGCCTTTGCATTCTTGCCATCACATCTTGTTTTGTAATATGGTCTCTTTTCATTGCTCTTTCTATTCGAAGTGGAGTGGGAGCGGATACACCGATTACATAATCCAGGTGTTCCTGAATGCCAGTTTCAAATATCAAGGCAGCTTCTTTAATAGCATATGGAGTGGTCTGTGCAGACATCCATGAATTTCCATCAGCGATGGTGGCAGGGTGAACGATTGCATTCAGTTGTTCTAACTTCTGTTTGTTATCAAATACCATTGCAGCCAGGTAACTCCTGTTCAATACCCCATCTTTGTATGCCTGCTCCCCGAACTTTTCCGTCACGGCCTTTCGCAAAACTTCATTTTCATTCATTAGTCGCTTTGCCGCAGCATCTGCATAATATACAGGGATACCCAGCGTTTCAAAGATTTTGGCAACAGTGCTTTTACCGCTTCCAATACCTCCCGTCAGGCCAATTTTTAATGTCATCCTGATTTTTTGGTCAATGAAAGTTATCAATTCAAAGCAATATCCAGGCAGGTCCACCTAAAACGAAAAGGCCGGATCAGATCCGGCCTATGCTGTTAAAATGTGTTTATGCTTTAGCCGGAGTGGCGGCTGGTTTATTGAGTTGATTCGTCCATTCCATCGAAATCGCACTTCTTTCAATTTTCAGATAACTACCCGGGCTTGTTTCCAAAAGGATCGTTCCATCATCATTTACTTTATTCACTGTTCCATGGATTCCTGCAATTGTTACGATCTTATCAGCTTTATTAAGATTTTCCTGAAATTGTTTGGCCATTTTAGCTTTTTTGGCCTGAGGACGGATCATGAAAAGCCAGAATACCAGGATCATTCCACCCAACAATAACATTTGAGGCCATGCGGACGCGGATCCGGCTTGAAGAAAAATAAGCAATGTTGTCATTTTTATAATTATTGATTAATCAAAGATTGATTTTATGATTTTGCTTTTGCATCAGCAGTTTTGATTACTTCCAGTTCAAAGTGAAGTGTGTGACTGGTTGTTCCTTTCGTATTAGCTTCCACATACAGTTCCTTTTTCTGCAAATCTAATCTGCCCTTACTGTCAAAAGATGCAATTATAGTCCCTTCTTTACCTGGCTGAATGGGCTGTTTTGGAAAATCAGCTACCGTACAACCACAACTGGGAGCAACACTTTTTATGATCAATGGTTTATCCCCTGTATTTTTGAATTTGAATTGAATCTGAAGTACCTGTCCCTCTGTTATTTTACCTAGATTTTTCTTTGGTTCAATCCATTCGATAGAGGTAACCTGCATGCTGTCCACAGATGAAGCCTGATTAGAGTTGACTGAAGCAGTAGTTGAATCAGCATTGTTACAGGCAACACCGAGTAGAAGAGAGGCGTATATAAATAATTTTTTCATCATTACTTTTTTTGCAAAGCTAACAGAAAGCGTCGAATTTCAGGAGGGTTTGAAAGTCACTTTATGCATTTTCTCGTCCCTGACGAGGTCCTTGTGAATGTTATCCAGGATTCCATTAATAAACTGTCCGCTTTGTTGCGTACTATACTCTTTTGCCAGGTCAATATATTCGTTGATAGTTACTTTTGGAGGAATTGTTTCGAAATAAAGGAATTCACAAACACCCATCCGCATTAATAACATGTCCAGTAATGCAATCCGATCCGGATCCCAGTTTTTCAATTTCGGGTGAATGAACTCAAGGGTCACTTCTTTCCTTTCCAGGGTGGTTTCGAGCAACAATTTTGCAAATTCCCATTTATCTGCACTGATCAGTTCCTGGAAATTGAAAGAATGTATTTTGGAAAGAAAATTTATTACCAATGCGTATACCATTTCCGCATCATCATCCCAATTCGTAAATTTTTCTTCCACATCACTGGTAAAGATTTCATTCGGAAGCATTAGGTTGGTGAAAATAAATTCGAGCATTTCCTTTTCGACTTTCAGGTCGCGGGAGGGATCGATAATATACTGTTGATATTTTTCAGATAACACGAGGTCCGAATAGATTTTGCGTATCATGTCCTGCTCCCCGATAAGATCCGGCTTGTCTTCCTTAACAGCGCGGGAGAAAGAAAGATGCTCGCGTATCTTCGATAATAATGTGTTTCCGGAAATTTTGGTATTTATGCTTAAGTCTTGCTCGCTTGGAAGGTGTTTAGATGCTTTTTGCCTGGCGTCTGTTTCTGCGTATCGTGCAACTTCGGTAAGAAAATGAACCAGATAAACCAATAGCTGTCTGGTTTGATCAAAATGCTTCTTTAATAACCTGACCGGTTCGCCAGCTATCAGCATGTCTTCCTGGCTTTCCAACGAATATAAAGTCTGCATCACTTTAACCCGGATATTTCTTCTGCTGATCATATGAAAGAACTCGTTTTGAAGGCCGCAAAGCTACAAGTTTTATGCGTTCAGGCAAAAGGAAGTTAGAGAGTTAAGAGTTCAAAGTTCAATGTTCAAAGTTCAATGTTCAAAGTTCAGAGTTCAGAGTTCAGAGTTCAGAGTTCAGAGTTCAAGTTGAGGTAATATATCAAAACTAATAAAGTAAGTAGGTAATTAAGGATTATAACAAATTATGATCAGGGTTCTATTCCCAATCTCCCAACTCAGGCAACTGCCCCTGTAAAATTGACACAATCATTTCGAAAACCTGTAATGATATGACGCGCTTTGTCCTGGAAGCTGAAATATTGGCCTTTAAATGGGGATTGGTATGAATTTGGTTTACCTTTGCCGGCCAGCAACCCATACTGGAGCGCGATTAGCAAATTCTACATTTTTATATCATACTTAAATCAAAATTGGAAATTATGGCTACGAACTTAAATGTTACCCCACTTCATGACAGGGTAATTGTGAAACCGGCTAAAGCTGAAGAAAAAACAGCTGGAGGCATTATTATTCCGGACACCGCAAAGGAAAAACCTCAGCGAGGTGTCGTTATTGCTGCCGGACCGGGCAAAAAAGACGAACCGGTCACCGTGAAAGTTGGTGATACCGTTCTTTATGGTAAATATTCTGGCACAGAGATCCAGCTGGAAGGTGATGATCTGCTGATTATGAGAGAAAGTGACATTTTAGCGATTGTTTAAAATTGACCTTCAATAGGTTAATTCAATTTTGCATTTTACATTTTAAATTTTTAATTATCATAATTATGGCAAAACAACTGTTCTTCGACATTGATGCACGTAACAAAATGAAAAGGGGTGTTGACATCCTGGCAAACGCCGTGAAAGTTACGCTGGGTCCAAAAGGACGCAATGTGGTACTGGAGAAAAAATTCGGAGCACCTACTATAACCAAGGATGGAGTTACGGTAGCAAAGGAAATTGAACTGGAAGACCCTATCGAAAATATGGGTGCCCAGATGGTAAAAGAAGTAGCAAGCAAAACTGCAGATATTGCAGGAGATGGTACTACTACAGCTACTGTTCTGGCTCAGTCTATCATCAGTGAAGGTTTAAAAAACGTTGCTGCCGGCGCAAATCCGATGGATTTGAAACGTGGAATTGACAAAGCAGTTATTGAGGTTGTTAATAATCTGAAAGCACAATCACAAGCTGTTGGAGATGACATCCAGAAAATTGAGCAGGTGGCATCTATTTCTGCAAATAATGACGCTTCTATCGGAAAGTTGATCGCTGAAGCTATGATCAAAGTTGGTAAAGAAGGTGTTATTACCGTAGAAGAAGCAAAAGGTACCGATACTACTGTTGAAGTGGTGGAAGGTATGCAATTCGATCGCGGTTATATCTCTCCTTATTTCGTCACTAACAGTGAGAAAATGGAAGCTGAACTGCAAAATCCTTATATCCTGATCTATGACAAAAAGATCTCTGCAATGAAGGATATTCTTCACATCCTGGAGAAGGTAGCTCAAAGCAGCCGCCCTTTATTGATCATTGCCGAAGATTTGGAAGGCGAAGCACTTGCTACGCTGGTAGTGAATAAATTACGTGGTACATTAAAAGTGGCTGCTGTTAAAGCTCCTGGTTTTGGAGATCGCAGAAAAGAAATGTTGCAGGACATTGCCATCCTTACTAAGGGGTTGGTGATCAGCGAAGAACAAGGTTATAAGCTCGAGAATGCTGACCTTACTTATCTGGGTAGTGCAACTTCTGTTACCATCGACAAAGACAATACAACTGTGGTTGGTGGAAAAGGTCAGAAAGAAGATATCACTGCAAGGGTTAATCAGATCAAGGCGCAAATTGAATCTACAACTTCTGATTACGATAAGGAAAAGTTACAGGAGCGTCTCGCTAAATTAAGTGGAGGTGTGGCTGTATTGTATATCGGTGCTGCAACTGAGATGGAAATGAAAGAGAAGAAAGACAGGGTGGACGATGCATTGCATGCTACAAGAGCTGCTGTTGAAGAAGGAATCGTTCCCGGAGGTGGTGTGGCGTATATCCGTGCCATCGAAGGATTGGATAAATTGAAAGGGATTAACGAAGATGAAACCACCGGGGTTCAGATCGTTAAACGCGCCCTGGAAGAGCCAATCCGCCAAATTGTTGTAAACAGTGGTATTGAAGGAAGTATAGTCGTACAGAAAGTTAAAGAAGGAAAGGCTGATTATGGTTTCAACGCACGTACTGAAGTATATGAGAATCTGTTATCTGCTGGTGTTATCGATCCGACTAAGGTGACCCGTATCGCTCTGGAGAATGCTGCTTCAATTGCCGGAATGTTGCTCACTACCGAGTGTGTGATCGCTGACAAACCGAAAAAAGAAGAGGCTCATGCACATGCCGGTGGCGGACCAGACATGGGTGGAATGGGATATTAAAAGACGGTTATTAATTCATAAAAATCCTCATCATGCTCCTGCATGGTGGGGATTTTTGTTTTGAGCTTTTGAGTAGAAAGGGTTTCACGCCGCGCCCGGATGACCGGTCGGACGGGGCAAAGCGCGCAAAGTAAGCAAAGAAGCTAAGGAATGAAACCTATAAGAAAGTTGTGGTAAAGCAGATGCATCTTAAAATATACCTACTAACCTCGTCTGAGTAAATAGATATTAATTAGCGTGCCGCCTTAAAGTAGAATGTATGGACAATGTCCTGTTGCAGATAATCACGCAGGTATTGTTTTAGTACCATCCTTTCATTTGAGATGGAAACAATTTCGAATTCAAAATTATAGGTAAGCGGCATCGTAACCTGTAATATGGTAAATGTTTCATTTATGTTCCAGGAACTTCTGCCATAAGGACCAAAGGGAACATAGGATTGTCCACATACGAGCATACTGTCACGTCTTTCGAATTTTCCATCTTCATAAAAGTTATAGTTATCGTCAAGACTACAGTTTTTATATAAAATGTCTGTGAAGTCAACACCAGACGGGTCAGACTTTAACTGGTAGAAAACATTGGTCAGTAGCCAACTTTTGTTGGACAGGAATACTTTTTTTTGGTTATCTGACAGCGTTTTTTTTGTACATACTATCCCGGCAAGTAAACCAATGACCATTAAAGTCAATAACTGCCAATTGGTGTCGGGCTTCATATTTTAAATTTACAAATTATAAGAGTAACAGGGAAATAGAGTAAATCTTCTTTCGATTAATTTACGATTCTACAGTGGCTTCCTGTTTTAAATCGTACCTTATCTATATGCTACGGTATCTCATTTTTAGTTGTTTACTGACAGGGTGGATGCTTTGTGTGAAAGGTCAGACTTCATCCGATCCAAACCGGTCAGATAAAGAAACAAAATTCAGTAATGTTGTCGGGAATCCTTACCTGTTCCGTGACTGGTCCGACGGTGTGATCAGGTTTTCCAATGGACGTGTGATGAAGCAATTCAAGTTGAAATTCGATTGCGCATACAACAGGCTGATTCTCCAATTTGAAAATACTTCCTTTGCGGCTGAAAGTAAAGTGCGGGAATTTGTCATGTACAGGAAGAATAGCAAGTTGATTGATTCATTTGTATTCAGGAAAGGATTTCCCTCCATTGGGGCGGCAACAGAAGAAACATTTTACCAGGTACTTGTTGATGGAAAGGTAAAGCTGCTCCGTTTATTTGTAAAAAATATTTCGGAAGTAAAACAAATAATTGAATCTTCCGTGCACAGGAGTTTTGAGGACGAAGAAAAATATTTTATACTTCGTGATAATAAAATGTTGACTGTCACTAAAGATAAAGGAAGCCTGACAGATCTTTTACCTGATAAAAGTGCTGAACTGAAAATATTTATTGATGAACATCAGTTGAAAATGCGTTCTATAGAAGATTTTGTAAGGGTTGTAACAAAATTCAATGAGCTACTACCCTAAGAAATGCATAATAGTTTTTTTAGATTACCTGAAGTGCGTGGAATAATTTAGCCCCAGTGAAGCTGTCATGCGTGGCAGTAGTAATCCTTTATCTGTACTTCTCATTTCCAATTGGGCACTACTGTACTGAGAAGATGTACCAATTGCTACCTGGGCATCTAAATTCCAGACTACAATAGTAAAGACGAATGACCAATAGATCTTCTTCGTAATCATGTATTATACTACTGAATTTTATATTTCTATTTCCTTGTTCTTAGTAAAACACTTTCCTGATTCTGTGATTGCCGTTATCTCCCACATAAATAATTCCATTTTTATCCACAGCAATGCCCTGTAGCGAACCAAACTGTGCTGTGTTGGCTAATCCATCAGCATCGCCGAAAGTGGTTCCCGCTAATGTGGTAACCTTTCCGGACTTATCAATTTTTCTGATTTTTGCATTTAATTGATCCGCAACATACACCGACCCTTCTTTATCAACTGCCACAGCATACGGATTATCAAACTTTGCAACCGTCGCACTGTCGTCAGCAAACCCCTGCGTACTGCCTGCCAGCGTAGTAACATTTCCCAAAGGATCGATCTTTCTGATTTTGTGATTATTCTTATCTGCTACATATACATTGGCGGAGGCATCAACTGCGATACCAATTGGCAATGCGAACTTTGCTGTTGCTCCGTTTCCATCAGCAAACCCCGGTGAACTTCCGGCAAGCGTTGTAACATTCCCCCTCGGGTCTATCTTTCTTATTTTCAAATTATTTACATCGGCTACGTAAACATTCCCGCTTATATCCACCGCAACACTTTGGGGATTGGCGAATTTTGCAGAGGAGCCGTTCGCATCAACATAGCCATAAGTGCTACCGGCAATAGTAGTAACACGCCCGGAAGGATCTATTTTTCTGATTTTATTATTATTTTCATCAGCTACATATACAGTACCGGTTGCATCCACTGCCACCCCGTTAGGCAGTGAAAACTGTGCAATGTTCCCATTTCCATCAGCAAAGCCATCGGTGCTGCCAGCAAGAGTAGTAACATTCCCGGAACGA
>Ga0180121_10000414_pt1 | contig 17902 bp, 14 predicted proteins | sample AntDrymUQ5402106_2_FD_129676 | JGI IMG/M metagenome (GOLD analysis project Ga0180121, IMG submission 129676) | Polar desert sand microbial communities from Dry Valleys, Antarctica - metaG UQ540 (21.06) (version 2) (version 2) | ecosystem: Environmental > Terrestrial > Soil > Desert | place...
CGCCGAGCAATAACGGGATACACCCTCCCGCCATCTGGACTCCGGCGATCACCGAGGGCTCGATGTGGGTCCCTCGGACCTTGATCAGCACACCCGCCTGAGCCGTGGCCAAGGCCGCGCCGATGATGCCAAGGCTGGCCCAGAATGCCAGCGGACCCCCGATCCCCAGCTGACCCGAACACACGATTGCCACTCCCACAACCCCTAGGAGCACGCCGGCGACCTTGGGCAGCGTGAGACGCTCGGTCGCGAGGTAGCGGTGCGCCAGGGGAAGCCCAAACAGGGGCACGGTCGCACTCAGCACCGCCGCCAGCCCGGAGGAGATGTACTGCTCGCCCCAGAAGACCAGCGCATAGTTCAGTGTGATCGTGAGGAAGGCGGTATAGGCCAGCAACCCCCAGTCGCGTGCAGCATTCGGGAGGCGGAAGCCTCTGATGGCCACGATGGCAAAGAGGATCACAGCCGCAGCCGCAAACCGGATTCCGGCAAAGCTCAGCGGCGGGAGATCGCGCAGCCCCAGCTTGATGGCAAGCCAGGTCGAGCCCCAGATGGCACACAGTCCGAGCCACACCACCAACGCCAGCCGAACGCGCACCTGCCTTGAGGGCACTGCATCGGTCGTGGGCTGGGGTGCCGGTTCAACGGCCGAACTCGGCTCCGTGGAGCGGGCGGCGGAACAGGGTGCAGTGGTCATTTTACGTCCAGCGGTGCAGGACCGGTTAAGTATTGAGACAATATCAATGTTGACACAATTGTTGTCAAACATAAGATTGCTACTATGACAATCTGGTCCCCGGGCATCTCCCCCAAGGCGGAAACCAAGTACCAGGCGCTCCTCGACGCGCTTGACCGAGACATTCAAGCCGGCGTGCTGCCGCCGGGGACCCGGCTCCCCACCCAGCGGGAGTTGGCCGGCCAGCTTGGCGTCGCGATCGGCACCGTGAGTAAGGCGTACGCCATGGCGGAGCGACGTGGGCTCCTGAGTGGCGAGGTGGGCCGCGGGACCTTCGTGCGCCGCAGAGAGCCGAACTTCCATGAAGGGGCCAGCGACGAAGGCGATGATCCGGCGGTACTCGACCTCAGCAAGGGCCGGCTGGTGCGGGATCCTCGGGAACCCACGCTCAGACGCGCACTCGAGACCATCTCGCGCCGGCCCGAGCTCGACCGGCTGGTTGACTACTACCAGCCCGCGGCCGGGATGGCGCGGCACCGAGCCGCCGGCGCGAGTTGGGTGGGGCGCAGCGGACTGGAGGTGGATCCGGGTCGCGTGGTTATCACCAGCGGCGCGCAACATGGCGCGGCGGTCGTGCTTGCCACCATCGCCCGGCCGGGAGACGTGATCCTCGCGGAGGACGTGACCTACGCCGGCATCAAAGCCCTGGCCAGTCTCCTCCACCTACAGCTCCGCGGATTGTGCATGGACGATCAAGGCGTCCGGCCGGATGCGTTTGAGGCTGCGTGCCGCTCCCACGCTCCGCGGGCCCTGTTCTGCATGCCGAACCTTCAGAATCCGACCGGCCGTACTATGTCGCTCTCACGGCGGAAAGAGATCGCCGCCGTTGCCCAGGCCCACGATGTGGCGCTGGTCGAAGACGACGTGAACGGATTTCTTCCTTCCCTCGCCGAGCCGCCATTGGCTCAGTTGGCCCCGTCGCACACCTATTACGTCACCGGCACATCGAAGAGTCTCGCGCCCGGTCTGCGGGTCGGGTTCGTGGTGCCGCCCCCGGAGCGGGTCGAGCGCCTCGCGGCCACGGTGCGGGCCAGCACCTGGCTCACGTCGCCCATTCTGGCCGAGCTGGTAACGGAGTGGATAGAAAGCGGTGAAGCTGACGAGATGGTGGAGTGGAAACGACGCGAGACCGCCGTTCGGGCCGGGCTGGCGCAGGAGATCCTCGGACGTTGGCTCCCGCGGGGACCGGTGAGCTTCCATCGCTGGTTGCCGCTGCCGGAGCCTTGGCGCACCGAGGCCTTCGTGGCGCACGCCAGGGCGCGGGGCGTGATGGTTACGCCGTCCCAGGAGTTCATGGTCGGCCGCGACACCGCGCCCCACGCGGTTCGGGTCTGCCTGGGCGCCACCCTGAGCCGTGAGCGATTGGAGGAAGGACTGCGGCGGCTGGCGGTGTTGCTGGAGCAAGGTCCCCAGCCGGTCCTGGCGGTGTACTAGGGATCCCCTATCTGACGCAGTCGCCGGAGTTCCGGCACCTTCACCGCCGTCACCGCCACAACGCCAAGCGTCGCCAGTCCGCCGAGTACCACCGCCGGCACCGTGCCCACCACCCGTGCGGCGGTGCCCGATTCGAACGCTCCGATCTCATTGGAACTTCCGATGAAGATTGCGTTCACCGAAGCGACCCGCCCGAGGAGATGGTCCGGCGTCAGTACCTGCAGCAGCGTCGAGCGAATCACCACGCTCACCGTATCGGCCATGCCGCTGGCCGCCAGCACCGCAATGGAGAGCAGGAAGTTGCGAGAAAGCCCGAAGCCGATCATGCACACCCCAAACAGCGCCACGCTCACCAGCAGGGTGCGCCCCGCACGCCGCAACGGCGGCAGGTGCGCCAGGAGCACCGACATCAGCACGGCCCCCACTGCCGGGGCGGCGCGCAGAACGCCCAATCCCTCTGGACCCACGTGCAGGATCTCGGCGGCGAAGATCGGAAGCAAAGCCACGGCGCCACCGAAAAGAACCGAGAACAGATCGAGCGACAGCGCGCCCAGAATAATCGGCTGACTCCGCACGAAACGGATGCCGGTGGTGAGACTCTCGAAGAACGACTCCGTGGAAGGCGGGTTGGGCTTGGGCGAATGGCGCAGGCCGGCCAACGACAGGACGCTGACCGCCATGATGGCGGCGTCCACCCCGTAGGCCGCCGTGGCGCTGCCGAAACCGTAGACCAGCCCCCCAATGGCCGGACCCACCACAGTGGCGAACTGCCAGGTGGAGCTGCGCCAGGTGACCGCATTGGGGTAGAGCGAGCGCGGCACCAGCTCGGCCCCTAGCGCCGAGCGCGCCGGCTGAAGAAAGCTTCGGGCGATGCCGCTCAGGAAAATGACAAGGTAGATCGGCCACACTCGGCCCGCGGTAATGATGCCGGGCCTCAGCGTGAAGCCGAGCAACGCCGCGGAGCAGGCCAACAGCGCGATCAGCGAGATCAGGGAGATCCTGAGTCGGCTGTACCGATCGGCCACGTGCCCCGCAAACAGCGCCACCCCGATGAATGGAATGGCCTCGGCGAGGCCGATGAGACCGAGCGACAGCGGATCGTGGGTGAGATCGTAGATCTGCCACGACACCACCACTGCCTGAATCTGCGTTGCCACCGTCATCGCCATGAGCGAGGCCACGAACCGGCGAAAGTTCGGGACCCGCAACGCAGCGTAAGGATCGTGACGCAGTGGGTGACTCATGCGGCGCGGAAAGTAACCGCGCAAATCGCCGCCTCCTAACACGGCGTTCTGCAGCCTGAAATGTTTTTTGCCGGTGCCTCTAAGGCCGCCTGACCGACGCTAAGCTCGTAAGTACTTGCCACTTAAGCGGCGCCGCTTGCGGCACCGTGCGGCCCGTTTTGTGCACACGAGACGCGAATCTTTCATCAGTTTCGTTCTCCGTACTCTAATCCCTGGCAGGCATGAAGCGTCGCCTTATCAGCTGGACCACACTCCTGGCCCTCGCCGGGTGCGCGCCTTCCATTCCGCCGGCCCCGGTTGGCCCCGCGGCCTCGACCGTTCCCGACTCGCTGGTGATCGGTGTCGACGTGCCATCGTCCGGGCACAATGCCGCCGCCGACGCCGCACTCAACGATCTGTCCGACGCCGCGCCTGATCCGCGCGTGGTGCCGGAGTTCGGCGCCGACGAGATCAGCTGGGACATCGATGTGCGGACCTTCGCCGCTCATCCGCGAGTGCAGTACTACCTGAATTATTTCCAGGGAGTCTCGCGGGCCGGCATGAAGACGTTTCTGACCCGGGGGGCGCGCTACGAGCCGATGATCCGGAGCCGCTTCGAGGCCGAGGGTCTGCCGGGTGACCTCGGCTACCTGGCCCTGATCGAGAGTGGGTACTCGAACGAAGCGGTGAGCCGGTCGCACGCCGTGGGGATGTGGCAGTTCATGAAGGGCACCGGCAAGGGATACGGCCTCAGGATCGACAGCTGGGTAGACGAGCGCCGCGACCCGGTAAAGGCCACCGATGCCGCTGCCCGGCACCTGCGCCACCTTAGAGACCGCTTCGGCTCGCTGTACCTCGCTGCCGCCGCCTACAATGCCGGCGCCGGGAAAGTCTCCCGCAGTCTCGGCAAGCTCCAATGGGACAACCCGGCCGATGCGGTCGAGAGCGATACGCTGATCCAATCCGAGGTGACCGATTCCGCCGCTTCGGAGGAGGAGGAGACGCTGGCCGAGGCCGATGCGGCTGATGATCTCGAGGCCGCCATCGATGCGCGTGAGATCACCAGCGATCATGCGTTTTTTCGGCTGGCCAGCAGCCGGCTTTTAGCGGTGGAAACCCAGGACTACGTCCCCAAATTGATTGCCGCGGCCGTCATCGCCAAGCAGCCCGAGCGCTTCGGCATCACACCCCCGGTTGCCGCACCGTTCACCTACGACTCGCTCGTGGTCAGTTCGACCACCGGTCTCGACGTCGTGGCCCGGCTGGCCGAGATCAGCGTCGCGGAGATCCGCGAGCTGAACCCGCAGTACCTCAGGCTCGCGACCCCCCCGCGCACCGAGTCCGTGATCCGCCTTCCGGCCGGCAGCGGCGAATCGGTGGCCAAGGCCTATGCCGAGCTGTCCTCCAAGTCCCGAGTCAAGTTTCTGACGCACGTGGTCCGGCAGGGCGAACGGCTGGGTCGGATTGCGGCCCGGTACAATCTGCCCCCGTCCGAAATCCAGGCGGCAAACCCCAAGATCAACGCCTCGCGACTCAAGGCCGGCAGCCGGCTGGTCATTCCTGCCGTCGCCATCCCCTCCGCCCTCGCCATGCGGGCGCTGGGCTCACCATCGCGCGGAGTTCACCGCGGGCGGCTGGCCACGCACCGGGTTCGCTCCGGAGAGACGTTGATCGGAATCGCCCGGCGGTATCGAATCTCGCTCAAGGCCCTGCGCCGGGCCAACGCAATACCGGTCGAGTACACGCTCAAGGCCGGAAAACGGCTTCGCATTCCCAGCTAGTCGTCCATCCACTCTTCAGTCCTCGGATACCGATGACCGCGTCCGCCGAGCACCGGGAATTCGGCCGCACCGCCATGGCGATCCTTGCCGCCATGCTGCTCCTTATCGTGGCTCTCACCGGCATCCTGGTCGAGACCACCTGGCATCATCCGATGGGTCAGGTAGAAGTCCTGCCCCCCGATCCGGGGAGCGTCGCCCGGCGTTGAGCCGGCGCCTGACGTTTGCGGGGCCGCTGATCCTGGCTGCGACGGTTGCCGCCGGCGCCATCACGTCCCTGCCGGCCGCGTTTCGCGCGGCGGGTTACGCGCCCGCCGTAAACGCGAAGTCGGACGATACCCTCCGGGTTCGTCTGGTCGGCAAGACCAGCCGCAATCGAAAAGCCGCCCGTGTCCTCGGCGCGGTGGTTCCGGGGTACCTCTCCGTGCGCGGGCTTCCACCAAAGCAGGGCAGATTCACGGTCACCGACAGCGGCCTCGTCTTCCGGTCAGCGGATGGGTACCTCGCCCGGTTTCCTCTGGTGGGGCCGGTTCGGCAGGCCGGGGGCCGGAAATGGCGGCCATCCAGTGTCGCCCTCGCCTACATCGATGAGACCGGAGGCCGCCCGGCCTATGTCTTCCGGATAGATGCCGGCGTCTTCGAGACCGATCTGCCGGGTCCATTGCTCGAGGTGGCCTCGCATCCGGTCTGGCTGGACAGCGTGGCGCCGAGTGCCTGGGTAGAGGACCAGCCCCTGGTGCGCGCCGGCGATTCGACTGCGCTATGGGCCACCGCCCGCGCCATCACCACCGGCGGCTATGCCGACTCACTCTATGCCCTGTTTGGACACCCTCGCGCACCGGTGGGGCTCATCGGGAGCCGGGGACGCCGGGCCGGACGCCTGGGTGAGTACCTGGGGAGGCGCGACTCGCTGGCGCTCGACCCCGGTCGTATGACGGGAAGGTCCCAGCTTCGCCACACTCTGGCTCATGAGCTGGGACACCGCTGGCAGCTGCGGGCACCGGGGCAAATAGCGGCCCTCTGGCTCGGCGTGGGCCCGATACGCGACTCAAGGCGCTACGGCCATGGGAGCGTCTCGGAGCATCAGGCGGAGGCGATCGCGTTTGCGGTGGATTTCCTTCAGACTACTGCCGGCACCGTCGAGGGCGTCCCGGCAGCGGTGCGCCTACTGGATCACTACGAGTTGCTGATTCCGGGTACCCGCACCATGGTACGATACCTCTCGCTCCAACCCATCTATCGCCGGCACCCTCTCAGAGCCGTGCTCACCGGAACCGCGCACTAACCCGTCCGGTCCGCCTGGCTCATCAACTTGAGCCGCTGTTCCATCTCGGTGTCCATCTGCTTTCTCAGCTCGCCCAGGCGGGAGGCGTAGCCTTCGAGCGCCACATCAATGGGTGTGGCCGGTTTCCATGACGGCACCGCCGCAGCCCGGCCCTCGCTGTTCAGTCCCACAAAAACGATGACGCAGTGACCGGTGCGGCGGCGCTCGCCCGTTTTGGGGTCGCCGGCATAGACGTCCACGGCGATATCCAGGCTGCTCCGCCCGGTCCGGATGACCAGGGCCCGGAGCTCCACCAGCTCACCGACGAAGATGGGACCAAGGAAGTGGAGCCCGCCCAGGTAGACGGTGACGCAGTAGGTACCGGTCCAGCCTGCCGCACAGGTATACCCCGCCTGATCGATCCATTTCATGACGGCGCCGCCGTGTACCTTGCCGCCGAAGTTGACGTCTCCCGGCTCGGCCAGGAAGCGCAGTGTGATGTTACGCTGCCGCTCCACCACAGACTCCTCCTTGGTTGACTCCAAGATAGGCCGGCCTGGCCAGGCATGGTACGGATGTGAGAGATGGGGCCAGACGCCTGTGGTGGGGGACACCGCGCGAATCAGTCGTTAGTGCGATTCTGAGAGGAGCACTTTTTCCGGAGAAGCGCGTGACTGTTACCCTTCGATGTCAGAACTGCGGATTCACCTTCGTCGTTACCTACCAGGTGGCCACGCCCGCCGTGGCCGATCCCACCCCAGTCTCATGCGGGCACTGTCGCTCGAGCCTGTGGTCCTCGCAGTCGAGTTAATCCTACCGGGTCATTCAAACGGTGGCGATCGGTATTGCGGCCGGAATGGGAAACTTCGTGGGGGCGGCAGTCTGTTGACGCTGGTCCTGGCGCGGCAACTGAGCGAAGGTGTGGGATCCTGCTGGAGAGCCACTGGTCGGATTCGAACCGACGACCGCTCGATTACGAATCGAGAGCTCTACCCCTGAGCTACAGTGGCGGAGACGTCGGATGCCCTGGCGCGGATTCGAACCGCGACGCCTTTCGGCACTACCCCCTCAAGATAGCGTGTCTACCAGTTTCACCACCAGGGCGCGGCGGCGGAGCAAGATACCCCGAGCGTAAAGGGGGGTCAACCGATGTTCAGGGACCGAAGGGACTGCCCGAAATCTGCTCTCCGTTGAGCGTAATGACGAGCGTAGGGCTGCTCAGGATGGTCACAAACCGGTCGGAATAGGTGCCGTCCCCATTGTCGCGCGCATCACGCAGTTCCGCGCCCTCGATCTGCACCTGTACCCGGTCGCCACCCCGTCCTATCAGGTTGCCCTGCGCGTCTCTGACTGTGACGAGGATGTTGACCTCGATGAAGAATCCGCCGGATCTTGTCACCTGCGCGGTGGTGCCGGATGCGGCCGGCGGCCCGGTGGAGACCGTACTTGCGAACGGGCTGCCCGAGACCGCGGTGCCGTTCACCTCGACCGAAATCGCGTCGCTGCCGGCGACGGTCGGCGTGTACGAGGCCACATAGTCTCCGTTGCCCACCTCGGTGACGGTGGCGTCGCCGCTGTTGGCCCCCTCGACCCTCACCCGGATCGATCCCGCCGCGCCCGTCACCGCAGTGCCGAACTCGTCCTCCAGATGAATGGATGCCGTGGTGGCCACTCCCGCGGTGCCGTTCGGCACTGATACGGAGGTACGACTGGGCGCGGGGAGGCCGACGCTTACGTCGATCTCATCCGAGGTGGCTGGGGTGAAGTCCACCGCTGCAAACAGAAGCGTCCTCGCCCCGGGCCGACCGCCAATCGACAGGTCGGTAAAGGCCACGCGACCCTCGCCGTTGCTGCGCGCGGTAGTGGTGCCGCCCAGCGAGCCTTCTCCTTCCGCTACCTGCACCGTGACCGCGACGCCGGCCCGGGCGAGCGGTGCACCGACGGCGTCCTGAAGCTGGAGCACCGGCTGCCGCTCGAACGGGACGCCGGCCGTGGCTGAGGCGGACGGCTGGGTCACCAGCACCAGCTGCGGGCTCGGCGGCGCAATTCCGGTGGCCTCGAACGACACCGGCGAACCCTCGAGCTCCGAGACCTCGGCGCTGGTGCGGTACAGTCCCGGGCGCGCGCCCAACGTGCGCTGAGTAGCCGCCCGCCCGTCGGCGCCGGTGGTGACGGTCTCGGGGCTTACCACTCCATCGGTGGCCTGCCAGAGAACTTCGATCCCGGCCACGCCGTTGCCGAACCGATCCACGGCCTTCACTGCCAGCGACTCCGGCAGCGCGGTCCGCACCTCGGCCTCCTGGTTGTCGCCACTGTCCGCCACCACCCTCACGGCCTGCTCCGGGTCGGCAACCGCAGTAAAGGTGGTGGTGAGGGAGGGGGACGGTACCACGGGTTTGGCCCGGGCTTCGACGGACTGCGCACCGGACGCGGTAGCGAGGGTGTACTGGACTGCCGCCAAGCCATCTGACCCGGTGAGGACCGTGTCATTGGGCATCACGCCGGCGCCGGCCGGTGTCATAAACACCACTTCGACCCCTTGCACCGGCCGGCCCTCGGGGTCGGTGACCCGCACGACCAGGAGCTCGCCCAGAGGCTGGCCTACCGTGCCGGTCTGCCCGTTGCCACTGATGACGGTGATGAGGGCCGGCTGGCCAGAACTGGGGAGAAGCAGGTCCTCGCCGCCGCAGCCGCCGAGGCCCAGCAGCGCGACGGATACAGCTATAGCTGACCGCAGCCCCGACCGGTGGGGCTCAGTCCTTTTTGATCTCAAAACGGTCGCTTTCAGCCGACGATAACCCATCGGTGGAGGCCCGCAGGCGATACTCACCGTCCCTGTCAATTCTGATAGTGAACGTGGCCACCCCGGAGCGGGTTTCCGACGTCCCATCAGCCCTTACCCTGTCGCGACTATCGAGTAGTTCAAGCTTAATCTGGAACTCACGATCAGTCACCAGGTTTCCCGCCTGATCCACTACCGCAACCTCCACCGAGGGGGACATGGTGCGCCCCTCTTCGGTGTCGGACGGCTGGACCCGGAACACCAGCCGGTTCGTGGTAGATCCGCCACCGCCGCCCCCTCCACCACTCGAAGCCGTGGCCGTAAAACCGACTACGCCAACGCCGGACACCACCGCATTCAGGGTGTTCTGTCCGGCCGAGCCCCCAAGAGTCCAGCGGGTGGAGGCCCGCCCGTCCTGATCGGTCGTGCTGGTAGCTGAGCTGACGCTGCCGCCACCGGTGGCCACCACCCAGCTCACCGCCCGATTGGGAACGCCATTACCCGCGTTGTCCAGCAGGCGCACCACGAGGGGACTCGGTAGCTCATTGCTGGGGGCCGCCGATTGATTGTTCCCCGACACCAGTTCCACCGTCGTGGGACCGCCGGCCAGCGCCGTCGCTGTGAATGTCACCGGTGATCCGGAGAGCGAGCCATTGGAGGCCGTGGCCGTCTGACTTCCCGACGAGGTCCCGAGGGTCCAGTTGGCTCCCGCCCGGCCATCGGGACCGGTGACGGAGGAGGTGCGATCGATGCTGCCGGACTGTGCCTCCCACTGCACCTCCACTCCGCCGACCGGATTCCCGAATTCATCGGTGACCAGCACGATGAGCGGATTGGCCAGCACACTGCCGGCGGGCCCCGACTGCTCGTTCCCATCCGCGACCGCTATCTGTGAGGCCGTCGCGGTGCCGACATTGGCGATGAATCTGACTTCCAGCGGCTCGGCGCCGCTCCGGCTTACCCGGGCCACCACTCGCTGGGTGCCGCTGGTGGCGCCGAGCTTCCACAGGGCCCGGGCGGTACCATTGGCGCGGGTGGTGGGGTTCTCCGGGGTTACCTGGGCTCCGGGGGCTTCAGAGTCGAGGGCGAAGGTGACTGTCAGGCCAGGAAGCGGAACACCTGAGCCGTCGAGAACCTGCACTTCCAGCGAATCCGGCAGGAGCGAGCTTGGCGCTCCCGGCTGATTGTCGCCCGCGGTGATGTTCAGCTGCGCCGGAGTTCCGTCCCCTGGGAGCACGAGATCGCTCCCGCCGCAGCCGGTTACAGCCGAGAGGGCGAGGGCAATGCATGCGAGAAGAACCGGCGGGCGAAGCACGAGTGTCGAGCCTTTGGTTAAAGCCGCGCGATAACTCATCTTATCGCGCGGCCGGCCCGACCGATATGCTGTGGATCACAAGCTGGGAGTCGTCTCAGGTCAAGTGTCTGACGGCTCCCCTCACGCTTAGGGAACGATGATCTGTTGCGTTTCCGTGTCGGTCAATCCTCCCGAGTCCCTGACCTCCAAGGTTACATCATAGGTGCCGGGAGCCGAGAAGATGTGGGTCGGGTGTCTCTCCGAGGACGTATTTGCCGCGCCCGACGCCGGATCGCCAAAGGTCCAGGTAAAGGTTCCGGGCAGCACGTCCTCGGGATCGGTGCTCAAATTGAGGAAGCCGCAGCTCCGATCGGCACCGCAAGGTTGCGGAGCAAAGGCTGCCGTCGGCGGCTGGTTGGGACTCACGGTCACAGAATGCGTGACACTGTTCTGCGCGCCATCGTTATCGGTAACCGTCAGCGTCACCGTCTTCGACCCCTCACTGGCGAACGTCACCATCGGGTTCTGGTCGTTGGATGCCGGCGGCGCTCCGTCCTGGAACGTCCAGGAGCGGCTCGCAATGCTCCCATCGCCGTCGCTGCTCTGGTCGGTAAACTGACAGGGCTGGCCCACTGTGCAGCTCGGAGGCGTGAACGCCGCCGTCGGGGGATTATTAGCCACTGGCGCGGGGTCCACGCGGTGATTCTCATTGTCCGTGCTGGCGTTGAACCGGTCGTCACCCGAGTAGGTCGCCGTCAACACGCGCGGATTACCGGTCTCAGTCAATACAATGTCGCACTGTCCGGCTGCTACCGAAGCGCTGCATGTCTCGTTACCCCCACTCACCGTGATGGTGACTGTGCCAGTGGGGGTTCCGCCCGCAGCCGTCACACTGTACTCCACCTTTACCGTTTCACCAGCCGTCGATCGATCTGGTTCATCGCGAGTAATCCGGGTGCTCGATGCAGCCTTCTGAACGGCGATTGCTGCCTGGTCTGCGATAGTTACCCCACCGGCGGTGGCGGTGATGGTTTTGGCCTCCGCCACGGTTGAGCTGAAGGTGAACCTCGCCACTCCGTTAGCGTCCGACGACGCGGTCGCTGGAGTGATCGTGTTCCCGCTGCCGGAGGCCGCCACACTCACGGCTGCTCCGGCTACCGGATTGTTACTCCCATCGCGCACCAGCACCGTGATCGTGCTTGCGCCCCCGACGTTGATCGTGGTGGGGTCGGCGGACACATCCGAGGTCGCGCCGCTCACCGCTCCCGCCGTGGCGATGGCGTTGAAGGTGGCGGTGCCTACGCCGGAGACAACGGCATTGGCGGTCTTGGCCCCCGGTGTGGAGCCCACGGTCCAGCTGGTGCTGGCTTTGCCCTCCGCATCCGTGGTGCTGGTCTCCGGGCTCACGGCCCCCTCGGCCACGACCCAGGTGACGGCACGGTTGGGAATCGGGTTGCCCTGGGCATCCAGCACCTGCACCACCAAAGGATTCGCTAGCGGAGTCCCGGCCTGCGCGCTCTGATTGTCGCCCGAGAATTTGACCACACTGGCGGCGCCGCCAGCAGTGGCCGTATGGGTGAAGGTCACCGGAGAACCGGCCAACTGCTCGGCGCTAGCGAGCGTGGTCTGGGTCCCAGCGGTCCCGCCCAGGGTGCGCGTGACCGATGCCCGTCCGTTTGCATCTGTAACGTTGGACGCTTCGCTGACGCTGCCCCCGCCCTGTACGGTCCACTGGATCGGCACGTTCGCGATAGGATTACCGGAGGCGTCGGTGACTTCGACAACGAGAGGTAGCGGCAGGGTGCTATTGACGGTCGCCGATTGATCGTTGCCGGACAACAGCCGAATGCCCGCCGCGTCCGCGGGTAGCGACGTCAGCGTGAATGAAGCGCGCACCGGGGTGACACCCTCGCCCACCGCCACTTCTGCGATTCCAGCGACCACTCCGGAGCGACTCCCGAGCTTCACCGTGGTCGAAGCTTGCCCATCACTCCCGGTGGTAACTGACGGGGGAATGGCTTCGCCTCCGTCCGCGCCATCAGTGAAAGTGAAAACGACGATGGCGCCAGCGACTGGACGGTTGCGCGAATCGGTGACCAGCACCGCCAGCGGGGTGTCTAACGTGTCCTGGACCCGGCCCTGCTGCTCGTCACCGGCGGTGATTTCGACGTGGGCGGCCGCTCCCTCAGGAGGGAGCGTCAGGCCCTCGCCGCCGCAGGCGGCGATCGCCAGCGAAACCGCGAGAACGAACGAAAGTGGCAGCCGGTAGGAGATCACGATGAATCCTCGGAGCGAGGGACGTAGACATATGGGAAGAGTTCAGGCAGAGTCTATTTCCCCTGCCGGCTGAATAAAAGGATCTGGGTCACAGACACGCTTAACTGTCGCAACCGCAATGGATTACAAGCTAGACCAGGAACGGGTAGCGGGCCAGGAAGAGGCCGGCCATCAACTGACCGGCGAGAAAGCAGATTGTATGCCGCCGCAGGTACCAAATGGTAAACCATAAGCTGGTGCCGGGCATTGGCTTACAGTTCTGACTCGCTCGGCTGTTGTCGCAATACCACAGCAGCTAGAACAGCACCGTCGCGGTGAAGGTCGCTGGTGAGCCGGTGGCCCGCTCGATCGTGGCGGTGAGCTTGTGTACCCCGATCCGGTTTCCCAGGGTCCAGTTCACGGTGGCGGTGCCGGCGTCGCTGGTTCGCGTGATCGGCTCGCTGGTCTGGCCTTCACCGGCGGTAACTTGCCACGCCACTGGGACCTCAGGCACCGGATTGCCATAGCGGTCCACGATCAGTACCTGAGGCGAGGTGGCCGCCTGGCCCCTTTGCCCCGGCTGGCTGGTGGGGCTGTCCGCGCGCAAGGTGTCGGGCGGCCCCGGCTTCGCCTTGGCGACGAACTCCTGCGCCGGGGCCTCCCCCTCCACTCCGACCAGACTCGCATGGATCAGGTAGTCGCCCGGAGCCGTCCCCAGCACGCATAACATCGTCGCCAGCCCCTGGCTGTTGGTCACAGAGGTGTCGCGGGCCAGCTCCACCCCGGCCGAGCTGGTGACGAACTCCACCTTCCGGCCAGTAACGGGCTGCTCGCGGGCGACGGTGAGGACCTGTACTACCAGCGGCGCGGGCAGCTCCTCGCCCACCGTACCCTGCTGGTTGTCGCCTTCAAATTTTGACAGTGCGACATTCTCAGTGCCTGGAGGTTCGGGCAGAAGCAGGTCGCCGCCGGAACAGCCGAGGACCCCAACCATAAGAACGACAAGAAGACGGCACGGGAGCAGAGTGACCATGAAATTCACACGGGCGGAAATGAGGTCGGCCGACACTCAGGGTGCCGGGTGAAGGGTGGGGTCACCTAGAATAGCGACCCACCCTCGGGATCGGAAGTGTCTTGAGACCCAACCTTACCTGCCGGTTTGTAACAGTATGCCCAACCCAACGTTGACCAACCGTTCATGATAGGCTCCCACCCCGCCGTCGTCGTAGCGGTGGCCCACCAGATCGATGGACGGATTCAGGAAGAGCCGCCGGCTCAACCGGAGCTCATACCCGGCGCCGATCAGACCCGCGAACCCGGTGTCTCCCTGGTCGAACCCATCGCCGAAATCCACCGCGTTCCGGCCGATGCCGATCCCACCTTTGAGGTACAGACCCGAGCCGGAGAAGGGATACAGCTGGGCGATGAACAGGGCGCTGCTCGGAGATTCGACAGCGGGACCCACCTCATTGATCCAGGTCATCACCTCGCCGCCCAGTCGCAGGCGTTGGCTAACCGTGCCACCCAGGCGGAGGGACACTGTGGGCCGGTAGAGCACTTGGCTGTAGCCCACGCTGGGACGAAGATCGAAGGACTCGCCACCGGTGCCGAAGCCGAGCCCCAGCCAGAAACCGCGGCGGTTGGATTCGTGGACTTCGATTAGGCCTTCCGGAGGCTCCTGGGCGGCGGCTTGGCCGGGGGAGAGCGTGAGCGCGGTTGTCACCGCCAGAGACAGGGCTGTCACTCTGAGAGAGCACATGGTAAGCCTCGGATCTCCCGCTGACGTTAACTTTGGGGGCATACGCCTGCGTGCAGTATTTCCGCGCCTGAACATCGCAAAGGTCGGACCAAAACCGTGTCATTCCGCGCCCGCCTGCTCCTGGTCGGAAGCTTCATCCTCGTTGCACTCATCTTTTTGCGACTCGGCTTCTGGCAGTTGGCGCGGCTGAAGGAGCGGAGGGCCGCCAACACCGCCGCCTTGGCAGCTCGAGCCGCGCCCCGGATTGGACTGGACCGTTCCACGGCCATGAACCCGGGCCTTAACGGCCGCCAGGTTCGCGCGGTGGGCCACTACGATCACACCCGCGACGTGGTGCTCCGCGGCAGGGCCTACAACGGCTCACCCGGGGTGGAAATCGTCTCGCCGCTGGTGCTCGAGGATGGGCGGACGGCGGTGCTGGTGAACCGGGGGTTTATGCCCACGCCTGACGCGGTCACCGTGCAGACCGACTCGGTGAGAGAGCTCGGCAACGTAACGGTGGCAGGAACGGCCTTGGCGATGTCGTCGGGCGAAGGTCAGCCCCTGGGAGGTGAGCGCCACACAACCTGGGCTCGGCTGGACCTGGATGCCTTGGCCGCCCGCATGCCGTATCGGCTGGCGCCGCTCTTCATCCGGCAGTCGCCCGACTCGGCGCTGCCCCGTTTCCCCCGCCGGCTGGAACCAGTGCCGATTAATGATGGTCCCCACCTGAATTACGCGATTCAGTGGTTCGCGTTTGCGGGGATGGCGGCGGTGTTTGGAATCGTGATATGGCGTGAGAAGCGTGAGCGGGACAAGGACAGCCCGCTTACGGCTTACCGCTCACGTTGGTCCTAGTCCCACCCATCTGTTCGATCGTCTTCGTCGAAGGCTGCCGCATCTTCTGCAACCGGGCCGCGGTGGCCTCGGTCGCGCGCAGAGCGCGCAGGACGTTCTGGCCGGCGAGTTTCCTGAGGTCGCCGTCGCTCCACCCGCGGCGAATCAGCTCGGCAAAGAGCTGGGGAAACTTGGAGACATCTTCCAGCCCTTCCGGGGTGGTGTCGATCCCGTCGAAGTCGCTCCCGATGCCGACGTGATCGCTGCCGGCCACCTTGCGCACGTGCTCGATGTGATCGGCCACCTGCGCCAGCGTCGCGCTCGGGCGCGGGTGGGTGGACTTCCACTCTTCGAAGCGCCGCTTCTGTTCGACGGTGTCGCTCACCGCTTCCTTGATTCCGTCGGTCTGTTCCTTTGCCTGTCCCTCCCAGGCGGCAACCTCGGGCGACACAAACGCCGGCACGAACGTGACCATGACGACGCCGCCGTTCCGGGGTAACCGTTTCAGGATCGAATCCGGGACGTTCCGGGGGTGATCGGTCAGCGCCCTGGCCGCGGAGTGGGAGAAGATCACCGGCGCGTCGGTCACCTCCAGCGCGTCACTCATCGTGGCGGGCGACACGTGCGACAGATCCACCAGCATCCCCAGGCGATTCATCTCGCGCACCACCTCCCGGCCAAATTCTGTCAGTCCGTTGTGACGCACGGAGTCCAGGGCGGCGTCGGCCCAGTCGAGTGTGACGTTGTGAGTCAGCGTCATGTAGCGGGCGCCCAGGTCGTAGTACGAGCGCAGCGCCCCGAGCGAGTTCTCGATGGCGTGGCCCCCCTCCATGCCCAGGAGCGAGGGGATGCGGCCTCGCTTGAAGCCACGCTGGATGTCGGCGGCGGTGAGAGCCAGCTCCAGCCGGTCGGGATAACGCGCCACGACCCGGCGGGCGATGTCGAACTCTTCCAGCTGCACCTTGGCAAATCCGCTGTCCTTGATCTCGCCCGGGATGTAGATCGACCAGAACTGGGCGCCAACCTGGCCCTGCGCCAGGCGGGCCAGGTCGGTGTGACCCTCCGTGGTCTTCCGCAGGTCGTAGGCTGCCACATCCATGGGCGCGTCCTTGCGCTGGCGGATTTCCCACGGCAGGTCGTTGTGTCCGTCGATGAGCGGGGTGGAACGCAGCAGCTTCTTCGCTCGCTCCAGCGCCTTGTCCTGAGACTGAGCCGACGCGGGTGAGGGCATAGTGGCCAGGAAAACCGTAAGCGGGAGAAAAACCAGCGTAAGCGGGGCTAGGACCATCGTGAGCGGTAGGCGGAAAAGCGATCTCATATGAATTTTGATCCCGGGTGTGAATTCGTTCGTACTGTTGTCCCGCTCACCGTTACGCTGGTTCGTTCCCGCTCACGTCTTTCCAATCTGGGTCAACTCGGGCCGCAGCACGAACTCGGGACAGATCGTTCGATCGTACAGATATGGCCCGCCGGTCTCCGCGTCGGTCCAGGGAAAGCCCCGGCACACCGCGGGGTAGAACGGCTGCGCGTGTATGGTGCACACGTTGTCCTTCAGAAAGGTGCACCGCCCGCGGCGCACCCGGGTCCGCCACTCGCCCCACCGGGTGCGATAGACGGCGTCTCCACCGTACGCCTCCGAAATGGCGGCAGCCTCCTCGTCACTCAGGGTGACGCCGTAGGCGCAGCAGGAAGACGCGTGAGGACAGGGAAAGCACGGCAGCGATGGTAGATCGTGCATGCGCAAAAGTTAGCCGGGCCGGGCGAGCGCCACCATTATGGTGACGATCTCGTGTGCGGCGGCGTGGAACGGTACAATGCGTCCGCCCTCTCCCAGCCTGATATCGTGCAGTCCACGTTCATCCGCCCGGGCTCGCCGGGCGCCGCTGACCGGCTCCGCGAAGTGCCAGAGACCCGCGGTCGGCCGGCCAGTGGCGTTGTAGCACCGGAGGACCATGCCCTCCCCCTCTTCAGCCGGTTTCACTCCCGAGAAGACCAGGCCGTAGCCCTCCAACCGCACATCCACCGGCGCGGGTGAAAGTGGAGACGCCTGCCGGAGCCACACACCCCTGACCGGCAGAAACAAGTCCTCCCAAAGCTCGGGCAGCGCGGTGCCGCCGTCGATCTCCGCTGCGGTAACCGGGGCAATACCGAGCTGGAGCCGTTCCACGCCGTGGCACTGGGCCAGCGGTGTGGCGACCGGCCAGCCTGCATGACCCGGCCGGGTGGGAAGCCGGTTCGAGGAAAGCTGCCCCACGCTTCGAAGCAGCGTGAGCAGCAGGTCTCCCTTCCGGTCCAGCTCGTACTCGAAGAAGCCGGGCGCGAAGAGTGCCAGCCCACGAGAACCCACAGCCCTGGCCACGAAGCGCTGGGCCGGAGCGGTTGCCACCGGAGTTTCCCGGGGATAGCCACGGCCGTTAGGCTCCACGCCCGGCCGCTGAGTCGGCCCAAAGTGAGAACCCGCCACCGCGGTGCCGCCGGGCAAACCGGTGTTGCAGCGTAAGCGGAGCCGGTTGTTCGAGGCCCGGTTCTTAATCTCGAGAGTGCAGCGGACCGCGGGGCACCC
>Ga0180121_10000415_pt1 | contig 17853 bp, 15 predicted proteins | sample AntDrymUQ5402106_2_FD_129676 | JGI IMG/M metagenome (GOLD analysis project Ga0180121, IMG submission 129676) | Polar desert sand microbial communities from Dry Valleys, Antarctica - metaG UQ540 (21.06) (version 2) (version 2) | ecosystem: Environmental > Terrestrial > Soil > Desert | place...
CTCGAGTAACTCCGGCTTCCTCCACGGCAACGGTATCCTGGTCCAGAACGGCGCGCGGACGAGCGGGTTCGGCCCCGTGCTGGTCAAAGACAACACCGTCATAGGCGGCGGGCTTATCCCAAACAGTGTGGGCTTGGTCGCCACCGGCATCTACATAACGGCGTTCACGCGGGATGTGAAAGTCATCAACAACACTGTGAGCCGAGTCGCGCACAGCGGCATCCGTCTGGAAAACACGACACGCAACTACGTCTCCGGCAACAAGCTGATTTCTACCGGCACGAGCGGCATCTCCTCCTTCGAGATCATTAACACAACCGATTCGCAAATCTTCAACAACGTCGTCCTCGTTAGCCCGAGCTCGCCGCTCGGCACTGAAGTTATCCAGGAGGCCGGCACCTCCGCCCGCAATTCTTATAAGGGGAACTCTGGTAGCAAAGGCTCGCTCGCCCCTAACATCGTCAGCGGGCGACCCTAAAGCACCTGCGTATTGGCTTACGGTGACATTGCCGACTCAACTAATTTGATCAAGCTGCTATATCGCATGCACTATCACCTTATAGGAATCTGCGGGACGGCAATGGCCGCTTTGGCCGGGATGCTGCAAGCGAGCGGGCATCGCGTCACCGGCTCAGATGAGAACGTCTACCCGCCTATGTCGACGATGCTCGAATCGCTCGGCATTCGGGTGAGTCATGGTTATAGCCCTGGGCATCTGCAGCCCACTCCTAATTGCGTAATCGTGGGGAATGCGATTCCGCGAGGGAATGCCGAGGTGGAAGAAACGCTGAAACTGAGGCTCGTCTATCGTTCGCAGGCGGAAGTGGTCAGGGAAGAGTTTATCCGCGGCCGTCGTTCCCTGGTTGTATCCGGCACCCACGGCAAGACTACGACCACGAGCATAGCAGCGTGGGTAGCGGACCAGGGGGGCCTGGATCCCACCTTTCTAATCGGCGGAGTCGCCCAGAACTTCGGCGTTAGTTTTAGAGTGACAGACAGCGAATACTTCATCATTGAAGGCGATGAATACGACACTGCGTATTTCGACAAGGGGCCAAAGTTCATGCACTACCTGCCCGAAATCGGCATCGTCAACAACATCGAATTCGATCATGCTGATATCTATCCTGACCTGGCAGCGGTCAAGCTTGCGTTTCGGAGATTCATGAACCTGATTCCCTCCAATGGTTCGCTGATTGCCGGATGGGACAGCGCCGCCGTGCGTGAAGTTGTCGCCTCAATGGGTTCCCGACTCTTCACTAAACTCGAAACATTCGGGACCAGCGAAGATGCGAAATGGCAGATTCGCAACTCAAACTACGCAGGCGAGATGTCCAGCTTCACAGTGTTTCGCGAGGGGAAGCAGTGGGGCCTGTTTCAGGCTCCATTGATTGGCGAGTTTAATTTGCTCAACTGCCTCGCGGTAATTATCGCGGCAGACGCTTGGGGTCTCGAACGTAGTTCAATAGTCGCAGCGCTGGCAAGCTTTAAGAACGTGCGACGCCGCGCCGAAATTCGAGGGCAAGAGCGCGGCATAACTGTAATCGACGATTTCGCACATCATCCCACCGCAGTGCGGGAAACTCTTCGCGCTTTGCGCAACAAGTATCCAAAGCGACGTTTGATCGCGGTCTTTGAGCCTCGTTCGTGGTCGTCGCGACTGGCCGTCTTCCAGGACCAGTATGCGCAGGCCTTCGAGCCTGCCGACTACGTGTTGATTGCAAATGTTTTTGACAGTGGGAAGATTAAAGGAAAAGGACGAACGCTTGATACCGACCAGCTAATTGCGGATATTTCGAAATTCGATAAGCCGGCGTTAACCTTGCCAGGGGTGGACGAAATAATAGAACAACTAGTTCCCGAGCTGCGCCAGGGTGATGTCGTCGCTATCATGTCTAACGGTGGTTTTGGCGGTATTCACGAGAGACTCCTGAGTGCCTTAAAAGCCACGAACTAATCGTCTTTAGCGCGCTTAGTTAACCCGCACCGGGCTTGTCCTCAGCTCCCCGCTCTACCACCAGCAAGGGCCGCTGCAGACCCTTTCCACTTTCGCCCTGTTTCGGGGCCATTTTGACGCGCGACGTGAGCACCCGTCGAATCCGCCTAGGCAACAATTTGGCAGTCATTTGGGCCATTGCCTCGATGAGTTCGACCACGTCTCCTCCGCCCTTCCAGTGCTCTCGCACGACCCGCGCGTCGGTACGATCCACAAGCCGCAGGAGGGTGGCAGCAATCAGATAGGCGTCATCAATCTGGCCCACGAAGGGGATCATGTCAGGAATTAGATCCAACGGAATGATTGCGTAAATGACTGCACCCGCAACCAGCGCTTTTTCCGTTGCCGGCACACGAGAATCTGTCATCAGACGTGCACAAAGCAAGATCATGTTGGGAATGAACAGCAAAAGATTCTTCATTCGCCGGCGTGCTTGAAGAGCGGACATCATTTTCTCCCAAACTAGAAATATTGGTGGCTGGCAAAAACGATTTCAAGTCGGTGTCTAAACTTATCACGACTCTGACTCGACTCAAACACTTGTTCTCTCATTCCGAGTTGGTTAGACTCCCACCTTCGGTTTCTCCGATCAACTTCATCTTATGGACGTACTCGAACGAATCCGGCAGCGGGCCGCCGGAAATCCGCAACACATTGTCCTGCCCGAAGGTAACGACCCGCGAACGGTGGTAGCGGCTTCTGAATGCTCTCGAAATGGCATTGCGCGAATCACTCTGCTGGGAGATGAGTCCACTATACGCGAGACCGCGGAACGGGAGCGCGCCAATCTCAGTGGCGTTGAAGTGATAGATCACAAGCGCGCGCCTGACTTCGATAAAATGGCGTCCTACTTTCACGAACTGCGGCGCGCTAAAGGCCTGATGGGTGACGAAGCTCGTACTATGCTGGCAGATCCTCTCTACTACGGAAATCTGATGGTGCGACTCGGCAAAGCTGATGGCTCAGTGGCCGGAGCCACCAACACCACTTCCCACACCGTGCGTGCCGCACTTCACTGCATCGGCGTTCGTCCTGGATTCAAGCTGGTATCGAGTTTTTTTCTGATGGCGCTCGGTGACAGTAGCTTCGGACATAATGGCGCGCTGATTTTTGCCGACTGCGGCGTGGTCATTGAGCCCACCTCCGCCGAACTCGCCGAGATTGCGGTGACCTCAGCAGATTCCTGCCGCGCGCTACTCGGAACTGAACCACGTGTTGCCATGCTCTCGTTTTCGACCAAGGGCAGCGCTAAACATCGGTTGGTTGACAAAGTGGTGGAGGCAACCAGAACTGCAAAAGCCAGGGCTCCGGAACTGACCATTGATGGTGAGTTACAGGCCGATGCGGCGTTGGTGCCGTCTGTTTCGAATTCGAAGGCCCCCAGTTCCACCGTGTCAGGCCGAGCTAATGTTCTAATCTTTCCCGATCTTCAATCTGGCAACATAGCCTACAAACTCACCGAGCGATTGGCGGGCGTAACGGCCATTGGGCCAATTCTTCAAGGACTGGACAAACCGGCCAACGACCTCTCACGAGGATGCAAGGCGGCCGACATTGTGGATGCTGTGGCCATCACTGCGGTACAGTCCCAGGCACGAAAATTTCTCAGCTTGACGATTTAAGGCAACACCTCGGTGCCTCTTTCTGCATCAAAGTTTCCGATTTCCCATTCTGTAGGTCAGGCTAGCTGCTTTGAATCCAAGAGCGACACTAATTATTCTCCTAGTTTTTGTTTTAGGAACTTCTGTCTTGGCCCAGGCAACGCGCCAACCCTCACCTTCACCATCTCCTACTCTCCCAAACGAGGAACAGGAGCCGGTCAAAGTCTTTACCGAAGAGGTGCGCTTACCCGTCATCGCTCTCGATCAATATGGACACTACGATCCCACGCTCGAAGTTGATGACATACTCGTCCTTGAAGATGGAGTGGCCCAGCAAATCAGGAGTATTCTTCATTTTCCCGCAAACATACTATTGGTTCTGGATACGGGTGGTGAAGTAGGCGGGTTAGGAGGGATGTCAAAACGTACCGGACTGACGCGCGACGTTGCCATCCAACTGCTTAACAACCTTAAAGACGGCACTCTGGTCGCGGTGATGCAATTCAGCAACTCGGTCGAGGTGATTCAGCCGTGGACGAGGGACAAGCAAGCCGTTCTTAAGGTACTCAAAACAAAGCTGTCTTCAGGCAAACGTTCGCGGTTCTCAGATGCGGTAGCCGCGGCGGCCCGGCAATTAGGCGATCGGCCTGAGGGAAGCCGCCACGTTGTGTTCATAACTGACGGTGTCGACACTCCAGGCGGAAAAACTGATCGCGCGGAAGCTATCAAACGACTGACTGCGGCTCGAGCCACAGTTCATATCATTAGCTACACTGAATTCGTGCGGCAAAAGAAGGAAGGCAGGCCGTCTTCCGTTACTGGTGGCCAGTTACCGCCAGCTTCAGATCCCATTACCGCGACCGACCCAACCTTGCCGCCTGGGACAACTCGCAATCCGTCCTTCGGCGTGAGTATAAGATTCGATCCGGCCATGCGACGCCAGCGCAAGGCCTACGAATCAGACATTAAAAAAAGCCAGCAGGTACTCGCGACTGTAGCCGAAGAAACAGGTGGCCGCATTTTTCTACCCGAGTCGAGCCAGGAAATGATTGCTCAAGCCGCAGAGGCCGCGCGCGCAATCGGCGCGGAATATGTAGTAACTTATCGACCGAAGCGACCGCTTTCGTCTTCCAGGCAGGGTGAATACCGCCGCATCGAAGTCGCATCCCGCAGAGTAGGACTGAGTTTGCGTTCCCGACGTGGTTACGTGGTGCCGGACCGGAATAAATGAGAGAGAATGTAATTGCGTCTAAGGCATCGGCCACGGCGAAAATGCGAGCGCAAACGTTGAAATCTCGTAACTCTTAGTAGCGAGCCGAGCGTCGCCGCTTGCGAAATCCGTAGGTATAGACTGCGGCACCTCCGCCTCCAACCGCGGCTCCGATAGCCGCACCCTTCCCTCCGCCAGCGAGACCCCCAACGATTGCACCAACACCCGCACCCCCTGCGGTCGTTAACTTATCCTGATGCTTCTGCCAAAAGCTTCGACCGTGCTTGTGTCCATCCCCGACGCAAGCGGAATGAGTGTGGGTGACTTTGCTGTGCCGGTGCCTCAATCTCCCACAAGTTCTAGCGGACACGGGTATCGCCAAAAGCATTAACATAGTAAACACTAACAAAAGACCAAGTGCCTTCTTCATGGTTCTTTCCTTTCAAGCAAGTTTTGCGGGAGAGAGTATCTCGGATATCGAGGGGAGCTCGCGACTATTCTATTCTTAAATCTGGGGCTCGTCGAGCGGCATGGCCCCGGCGGGTTGGTCGCTCTGGCCCGTTGCGCCTCAAAGCAACAGACCTTATTATCTCCCCACGCGACGCCGGAGTGGCGAAATTGGTATACGCACCAGACTCAAAATCTGGCGAGGTCAAACTCATGTCGGTTCGAGTCCGACCTCCGGCACCAAACTTCTTCGACTTCCTTCGTAGGTCAGCGCATTCGGACCAACCAAGCCAGAGTCTCATTTCCCGCGAAGTTTTCCAATACATCGTCTGCGCTTCTGTTTCGTCGTCTTCATCTTCACTCAACTATATTATTGCCCGTACAACGCCAAGAAACAGCGTATTCAGTTAGTACGGCTAGAAACTGAGGTTGTAACAGATCGCACGACGAGGGCGCTCAATGTAGCCGTCCGTGGGGTCAATTCTGAACGCGATCCGCATAACACGTCAGCCTTAGTGGCACGCGCTGCTCGGGCATTTTTTGAAATCGGCTTGGCAGCGCCGGGAAGAGCAGCCGCAATCATTACTCCTCAGGGGCCACCGCCAGTCGCTTCTCGCGAATCCAAAACGGGGCTGATACATTGGTCTACCGAGAAGTAGTGGTCCGTTTTAGACCCGGAACTTCGAAGAAGACACGAGAACCTGCTCAAGAAACACGGCTTCAAAGTACGTCGCTTCAATCCTTTTTTCCGTAATCAGGTCATTGTTTATGACCCGGAGCGGAAGCACACCGGCGAAAAGCTAATCGAAATCGCAAACCACTTGGCCGAGACAGAAGAGGTCGAATTTGCCGGGCCAAATTTCGTCTCGCAGTACCGTCGGCGCGCGGTGCCTATGCCCACGCACAACCAGAAATAGTTATAGGCCCAGCCCGAGGCTGTCGTCTCGAATAGATCCATGGTTGGCAGCTAAGCTTGACCACCTTGACGACTATTGACAAGGCGTTTACGAAGGCAAAAAGACGGTCAAGAATGAGGAGTGAAAGTCAGGCTTGAGCAGCTTCGCGGGTGTTGAATGGCTAGCTGCAAGGGAACTATTCATTAACCGGCGGCCGGCTTGGGAGAAGTTTTCTCTTGACATCTATCGTCGCCTGCATCTTTTCGATGACCGACAGGTGGCGAGTAAGCTTTGACATATTCGACTGTTTCAGGTAGTTTTACTTCCACTTCGTTATCAAATTGGTTGGCTAGACCTTTCCCGTAGGACTCTTTCATTCACTGCAACCTGCCGGTTTATCCCGGTGCACAGGAGATAAAAATGAAAAACCTAAAAGATATGTTTGTAAAATTTACTTTGTCGGCGATGCTGTTAACTTTGGTTGGCTCAACCGTCAACAACTTTGCCGCGCCGGTCGTCAGAACCGCGTCGGGAGCAAACGCGGCGGCGATTCAAGCCACCGTTGACCAGTTTCGCAACGATCTTGGACCATTGAATCCAAACGTGGCGCAGACTTTCCCTACGGGCAGACGAGAGATCAATTGGGACGGAGTGCCGGATGCCCTGTCATCCCCAAACAATCTGCCTGCCAACTTTTTCAATACAAACTCTCCGCGAGGTGCGGTTTTTACATCGCCTTGTTCCAACGGACTATTCCGAGTCAGTTCAACTGCGGCAAGCGGCACTCCGGTGCGTTTTGGCGAGATTGACGCAAGTTATACCGATTCTTTCACGACGTTTTCCGCTCAAAGACTCTTTACAGTCATCTCCGTATTCCCCAATTCCTGCAACATTCTGACTATCAATTTCTTTATTCCGGGAGCACCTACTCCGGCAACAGTCAGCGGCTTCGGCGTTGTTTTTACCGATGTAGATTTGACCGGCAACGCTCGCATCATCTGTTTTAATGCCGCCGGTGGTCTTCTTGGCGGTGGTATTTTGGCACCAGCCGCCGCCCCTGGCGGACTTTCTTTTATCGGCGTTTCATTCAACGAGGGTGAACGTATCTCGCAATGTCAAATCACAAGCGGCACGACCGGTTTAGCACCCGGACATTTTAACGGTAGGAACGGCGCTGATGTTGTGGCGATGGATGATTTTATCTACGGCGAACCGCAACCGATACAAACTCTGGCCATTTTTGACGGCGACGGCGTTTCCGATAAATAATTCGGCACTAGGCGATTCGCGGAGTGATTTCGCCGTGTTTCGCTTAGGCGTTGTTTCGGGGTTTGTTTTGCAAAGCTCGCCGAAACGCCATCACGAACGCGCACATATAAAAAGAAGCTTTATGTCGTGGTTTATGACGTAGCCATACCAACTAGCATGGGATAGCGCAGAGTGGCACCCAGCGCCACTCTACTTAGTTATCGAGTTGAAGTTGTTGTGAGGTTAGGAGTTGCGTTTAGCCCACTTTTCTTGCTTCGTCCGCTTTTGTTAGATCCTCAGCGGACACCATGGGAAATCTGTTCCGTTTCGGCAGCGGATGCTCAAGGCTTTCCACAGCTCCGTACCATTACCTCCCAAGTAGCTTGAGCGTAATCAGCCTCGAACAATCTGCCTGCCAACTTTTTCAATACAAACTTGCCGCGAGGTGCGGTTTTTACATCGCCTTGTTCCAACGGACAATTTCGATCTCAACTCATTCAGTTCCGAGTTGAAGAACGGCAGTAGTGAACTTACGCTTCATAACGACGGATATATTTCACTCATAATTGGCAAAAAAGGAATCGATGTTAGATATCAATTTGATCAGGAAGGATCCTGATAAAGTCACTTCAGCCTTATTGAAACGGATGGATCATGTAGACTTCAGCGAAATACTGGAGGTCGACCGTAGCTATCGTACTTTATTAACGGCAGTTGGTGCCGAGCGTGCGAAGCGCAATGAGTTGTCGCGGGCAACCGGTAAGGCGCGGGCAATAGGAAAGGATTCTTCTGAGCTCGAAGCATTGGCAAGTGCGGTCAACGATAAGATCGCGCAACTTGAACTAGAACTCTCAAGAGCTGACAAGCGTCTCGAAGAACTGCTGGCGCAACTGCCGAATATCCCAGACGAGCGCGTTCCGCCAGGCGGTAAGGAAAACAACCAGGTCATTAAGGTCTGGGGCAACAAGCCCGAGCCCCTGTCCAATGCAATCGACCACGTAGCGATTTGCCGTCGTCTTGGTCTCATTGATTATGATCGCGGCACAAAGCTCGGCGGCAGTGGCTTCTGGATCTATACCGGCTTGGGCGCGGCACTCGAATGGGCGCTGCTCGACTACTTTTGTCGTGAACATTTCAAAGATGGCTACCAGTTTATGCTGACGCCGCATATCCTGACTTATGAGTGTGGTTTTGCAGCAGGACAATTCCCCAAGTTCGAGGATGACGTATTTCACCTGCGCACCGACGGCAATGATCGCGATCGATTCCTTCTGCCTACGGCCGAAACGGCAATTCTCAACATCTACCGCGACGAGACTCTCGACGTTGATCAACTGCCGATTAAGTGTTTCGCATATTCACCATGCTATCGTCGAGAGAGTGGAAGTTACCGTACGGAGGAACGAGGAACCATCCGCGGTCACCAGTTTAACAAGGTGGAGATGTTCCAGTTTGTTGCCCCTGAGGAGGCTGAAACCGCGCTGCAAGAACTCATCCGTAGGGCAGAGAAGTTGATGGAAGATCTTGGCCTCCACTACCGGACGACCATGCTGGCGGCTAAGGACGCTAGCAGCGCGATGTCGCTCACTTATGATATCGAGGTCTGGATTCCAAGCATCAATACCTATAAAGAGGTTTCGTCCGTTTCCTGGGCGCGTGATTACCAAGCGCGGCGTGCGAAGATGCGCTTCCGGCGTAAAGGGAAAAAGCAGGCGGAGTACATCCATACTCTGAATGGCTCTGGACTAGCGACGAGCCGGCTCCTCCCAGCTATCGTCGAGCAATTTCAACAAGAGAACGGCGGTATCATCGTGCCGAAGCCATTGCGAGAATGGCTAGGACGAGATGTAATCGAACCGCGGCCCTAATCTGCAAGCGAACAAGTTTGCGCCGGCTTTGAATCGCGATATTGAGAGTCCAAACCGATTCGTTCATCTTAGCGTGAGTTTTTCAAGGCCCCGAGACTTGCCACGGAATGAAGAGTCTTAGATTTCTCTTTTCCAGTACGAGTCAGGGACCAGTTTCGCAGCATCCGTCCACGGGACATTGATTCCCGGTCCTTCCCCAATCTCCAGCATCGATATGAGCAATTATGGAAACCAGCAACAGCCGTAGCTTCCTGAGTCGCAAAGTGGCATGGCTAACATTGCTTCTGATAGCAGTGGTCGCTCTAGCCTTAGTTCTTCTTCCGGTTTGGATCATTCAACCTTTTAGACCGCAATCTCAGCGCGGTCTGGAGTTGTCCTATGCAATGCGGCGTTGGTCTCCTGTGCTGACTCTAATCGTTGCAGCAGCAGCTTTGACGTTGGTGATGTGGCTGTGGCGAAGCTCCCGCCGCTGGTGGCGCAAAGCGCTACTGATAATCGTGCTCGTGCCTGTACTGGCTGCCACTTGGTTTGCACGGCAGAATCATTTCGAGTGGTTGTTTAATCCTCTTGCTAATGCGGCATACGCAAAGACGAGCGAAGCTGGACACGTCGCCGACAACGACATTGTCATAGCGATCGACCTCAACGGAGAAGCCGCGGCTTATCCGGTACGGCTGATGGCTTACCACCACATCGTGCAGGACATCGTCGGCGGTACCCCGATAGTTGCGACCTATTGAACGCTCTGTCACACCGGTCTGGTGTGGGAGGCAACAGTAGACGGGCGGCAACTTCACTTCCAACTCGCAGGTATTAACAACCAGAACTTCATCATGCGCGACGAGGAAACTGGATCATGGTGGCAACAAGTCACTGGTGAAGCGATTCTCGGCCCGCTCAAAGGCCAACGTCTGACACCCGTGTTTCATGATGAACTGACGTTCGCGACCTGGAAGCGAGAGAAACCTCAAGGGCGAGTTCTGCGACCTGATGAAGAGATAGCCAGGGCAGGCAAGTATGCTCCAGCCAATTGGGAGGAGCGTATGGCCACGGTGCCCGTAGCGACGTCGTTTACGCTCGATGAATCTCTTGAGCCTCGGACACTCGTTGTGGGGGTTACGGTCAACGGAGCCTCGAAGGCTTATCCTTTCGATGCGGTGGTAAGGCAAAGTCCCATAATTGATGATGTGGGCGGCATGCCCGTCTTCCTGGTAGTTGGGGAAGATAAAAAGTCGGTTCGCGCCTTCGAGAGACTGGTGGACGGGCGCAAATTGGAATTCTTTCTAAAGCCGGGGTCTTCCTCGCTAGTGCTCGTGGACGCAGAAACCGGCAGTGAATGGGACTTTACGGGCAAGGCCAATGGCGGTCCACTGAGTGGACGACAACTGAAGAAGGTACCCGTTCTCAATGACTATTGGTTTGACTGGAAGGCCTATCATCCGAACACGATCGTTTATGATCTGGGCAGTCGTTAAGCGTGGTGACTCGCTCAAAGTAGATTCGATAATGGTGCCGAACGCAAGATCCAGCATTCTTTTTTCTACGGAAGATGTAAGATAATCGATGCTCTAGTAGACTCTTGGCGATCAATGCGGAACGGAGGGCTCTTTATGAAAAACTGGAGACAGTTCTCGATCAGGTGCGCCGCTGCACTTTTTGTTGCTTGGGTATTGCCAATGTCAGTGGTAGCTCAGGACCGCGCAGTCGTGCTTACGAGCGCAGAACTCGCGCGCGTAGTGCCACCCGGATTCTATTTTCAGGGTTTGAGCGCGCGCACGCAGATGCGCAACTCAGCGGGCGCTCGCTTCGGGAGCGCTCGCTATGTGATCGCAGGACTCGTCGATACCTCCGGATACGCTGCTGAAGTAAGAGCCAAGTATGAAGGTTTTCTGATAACCGATTCATTAATCACAATTAATGGCTCTGACCTGGGCACCGGTGCTTACGGATTTGGTTTTTCAAATGACGGAAAGCTCAACATCCTCGATCTAGCCGGCAATAAGATCCTCTCTGTTTCCACAACAAGAGACAACGCCATGAAGCGACCGCGCCCTCTGATGATGACCAAAAACGTTGATAGCATTCGTCTTTACAGCGGAAGAGACTACGCCGTAATTGCCTCGAAATAAGATCCAGCGCAGGTTCAAGACTAGCCAGCGCTCTCCTCGTAATCTCTATATCAGATGGGTCAGCAGCTTGTTTCTGGATTGCTCGCTGGTTAGTACAAAATAGGATTCCATGAATTCAGCGCGCCTCCGGGTTCTTATTCACCTAACCATCCTGTCCCTGGTCACTGCAGTTCTACCGAGCAATCCAATCGTTCGGTCATCTCAGCGTGAACAGAAAGCCGCGGAAAACTCTTTGACCTTTGCCAGGCGCGAGGAGGCGTACCGAGCAAATAATCTCGGCGTCGCCTTGCTAGAGCAGTACAACCCGAAAGAGGCTGCAGCATCGTTCAGTCGCGCGTTGGAGATCGATTCGAATCTGACCATAGCGCGCCTCAACTTGAGTATCGCGCTGTATTACCTATCGGACTCTACTGGTGCGGCTAGAGAGGCGCAAAAGGTGGCTGCTCAGATTCCCGAGGGGCCACACCCTCACTATATGCTTGGTCTTGTTGCACGAGCGCAAAACCGCATAGACGATGCGCTCGCGGAGTTTCAAAAGGTGCTGGCAATCGATCCGAACGATGCGGCAACGAATGTCAATGTCGGCCAGCTCTACGTTCAGCAGAAAAAGTATTCGGAGGCAGTTGCCGCATTTCGCACGGCAATTAGAGCGGAGCCCTACAACGAGACGGCACTTTATAACCTGGGATTACTGCTGACGCGCACCGGTGCCAAAGAAGAAGGTCAGCAACTCATCCAACGCTTTCAGCGGTTCAGGCAGAGCGGCGCAGGTCGGAGCCTCGGCACGAACTATCTTGAGCAGGGAAGATATGCAGAAGCAATTGTTTCAACTGGCGCGGAGCCAGAACTCCTCGATCGCGTCACGCCGGATGTGAAGTTCGTTGATGCGACCGCCGCAATGCTGCCGGCACCAGCGGATCCGAGGGCTTCCGGGCCACTGGCCTCGCCGGAGCACACTTTAGGCCTGATCCTGAAACCTGGCGACATGAGCGACCCGACAAGGATTGACTTGATTAAACACGAGATCGCCGCTCGCCTGGGTGGCAATCTCGCGCCACTTGATTACGACGGTGATGGTGATCTTGATCTGTTTGTTGTTAGCCCAACCTCACAACGCCTCTATAGAAATAATGTTGGCAGGTTTATTGATGTGACGGGAAACTTAGGTGGTATTAGCGAAAATTTCAAAGGCGTCGGAGTCGGTGCAGTGGCAGGTGATTATGATAATGACGGCAAGCCAGACCTCTTCGTGATTCGTTACGGCAATGTTTCGCTCTATCACAACGATGGAAACGGTAAATTTTCTGATGTAACAGCCGAGATGGGAATCCCCGTGTATTCCTTCCTGCCTTCGTCCGTCGCTTTCGTTGATGTGGACCACGATGGAGATCTGGATATCTTCATTGCGGGCCTGGCTGACCTAACTAAGATGCTTAAAGCTTCTGAGACCGGTCGCGCCAGGGCAGCCATTAAATTTCCGGCCGATTTTGCAGGCGCCCCCAACATGCTCCTGCGCAACAACGGCGTTACGTTCACGGATATAACCGTAAAAGCCAAAGTTGCCGGTTCATCAGGTCATGCTGTCGCAGTCGTGCCCACCGATTACGACAACCGCCGGGATGTTGATCTGCTTGTCGTCAACTATGGCGCAGCACCGGAACTTTTTAGCAATCAGCGCGATGGATCGTTTAGTTCTGTAACGCCCGACGTGGGTTTAGACGTACCTGGTTACTATACCTGCGTGGCTGCGGGCGATATCAACAAAGATGGGTACACTGATTTCTTCTTTAGTTCCGATCTAACCGACCTTCCAAAATCAAAGAGTGTAACTGGGGCGATGGTGGGAGGCCTGTTTGCGATGAGTGATAGCCGGGGCAAGTTTATCTTAAAGCCGGGTCCCATCGGGAGCGCGTTGGCTGGTGCAGCGCAGTTTTTGGATTACGACAATGACGGCCTGCTTGATCTCGTGGCCGTTTCAAGAAGAGGCGTGCGCATATGGCGCAGCCTTGGTAACGACTGGGAGGACGTGAGCGAGTTCGCCTTAGCAAAAGAGTTAGCCCAGGGCGCTGTCGTATTGGGCCGGGGACTGAGCGCGGCGGACCTCGATGGCGATGGCGATATCGACTTGATCGTCCGCGGAGCCGCCGGCGAGTTGCGCGTATTGCGCAATGACGGTGGTAATCGTAATCATTCGATTCGGGTAAATCTAAAAGGGCGAGTCAGCAATAGAAGTGCGGTGGAAGCGAAGATTGAAATGCGGGCGGGAAGTTTGGCACAAAAACTCGAGATTTATTCGGCCAGCCCGGCGCCTGCGCCTGCGGACATTATCTTCGGATTGGGTAAGCGCCAGTCGCCGGACGTTGTGCGTGTGTTGTGGCCAGCGGGAATTGTGCAAGCGGAGACGCAAATAGCGACATCGACAGCGGCGCGCCAGGGCCATTCGATCACGCTGAACGTCACCGAACTCGACCGCAAACCATCGTCATGTCCTTATCTTTACACCTGGAACGGCAGGCAGTTTGAGTTTGTCACCGACTTCATGGGTGGCGGCGAGATGGGCCATTTCGAAGAGGCCGGCCGCTACAACACACCTGACGCTGATGAGTACGTGCGTATTCGTGATGATCAGTTGCAAGAGCAAAACGGCAAGTTTGAAATTCGGGTTACGAACGAGCTTGAAGAAGCCACCTTTGTGGATCGCCTCCAGCTTTTAGCGATTGCGCATCCTGCAGCCACGGAAGTCTATCCGCACGAAGGAATGACCGATCCACCCAAGCCTTTCAAGCTTTTTGTTACAAATCGAGTTAGACCACCGCTAAGCGCCTTCGACGATCACGGGCGCGACGTGCTGGACCGCATCGCGAAATTGGATCGCCGCTATCCAGATGATTTCCGCCTTGACCGTATTCGCGGCTATGCGGAAGAGCACACGTTGACGATGGAGCTTCCCCGAGGAGAGTCCAGAGTCCAAAGTCAAGAGTCCAAAGTCCGCCTAACACAGTCGAGTATCAATAGACAGACGTTGGACATTGGACATCGGACGTTGGACAGGACTCTGTTGTTGTTGACCGGGTGGACTGACTACGCCTGGTCAAGTGACAACGTTGCTGCATCGCAAGCGGGTAAAACTTTGAGACCACCGGCACTGGAAGTGAAGGACAAGAGCGGCAGGTGGCGAACGGTAATCGATAACATCGGTATTCCGGTCGGGCGTCCGCAAACGGTTACGGTTGATCTCACAGGCAAGTTTCTCAGCGGTAGTCGGGACGTACGCATCGTCACAAATATGCGGATTTACTGGGACCAAATTCTTGTGGACACGTCCAGAGGGGATAATCCAACTCAGGTAACTAAACTCGATCCCCTTGTTGCCGACCTGAACTGGCGAGGTTTTTCGCGCGAGTCGACTCCCGATGGACGCGAGCCCTTTGGCTACGACTATCATCACGTGGCATTCACTTCTCCCTGGAAGGTTATGACGGGGCACTACACTCGCGAAGGCAACGTGTTGGAACTGCTCTCCGAAAGTGATGATATCTTTGTGATTTCGCGGCCGGGTGATGAACTGAGGATTTCATTTGACGCCACGAGGTTGCCTTTTTTGGCTGCTGGCTGGAAGCGCACTTTCCTGCTTTACGCGAATGGTTTCAGCAAGGAGATGGATATCAATTCAGCGAGCCCCGACCAGGTTGCTCCACTACCGTTTCATGGCATGAGCCGTTACCCGTACAAGTGGCCGGAACACTATCCGTTAACGGACGAGCGACGGAAATATATCGAGCAGTACAACACGCGAGTGGTTACATCGCCGGTCCCATCGATCAATACGGCAATAGTTCAGCGCTAGCCCGCGGATTCCACAGTTACGCCGATTAAGCATAAAGAGCTCGGACATATAGGAGCTACGCGTGGGCGGGGGGTTGTCTGTTGATCCACATATCTGTTGATCATCAAATCTGTGGAATCTGCAAAATCTGTGGATGAACTGGAGTAGGCTATGGAACACATCCGATATTCAGTGGCTGCCTGCCAAACAGACATGCCAAATCCGATCGATCGCCGGGCGATGCAGGCGAACACCGATCGCATGCTTTCGATGATCGATTCGGCGGTCGCAGGCGCTGCGCCTTTTCTTCCGCTGCGACTCGTAGTCTTCCCGGAGTTCGCTCATTCAGCACCGATTTTCGAAACCTCTAATGAGTTGATCGAGAAGCTCGCGATCAAGATTCCCAATGAGCATGCCGAGCGGCTCAAGCAGAAAGCGCGCGAACACAACATCTACATACAGAGTGGCTCAATGCTCGAGGTAGATCCGAGTTGGCCGGAACACGTTTTCAACACCACCTGTCTGATTGGCCCGGAAGGAATTCTGTACAAGTATCGCAAGGTGAACACGTGGATTCCGTACGAGATCCACACCAGCCCCCACGATTTGAAGGGCTACCGCGAGCCTCTGTTTCCGGTTGCTGATACTCCAATTGGCAGAATCGGTTGCGCCATTTGTTACGATTGGCTTTTCCCGGAGGCGATAAGGCAGCTCGCCGCGAATGGAGCTGAAGTTCTCGCGCGAGTCTCCGCTTACATGGATCCGTGGGGGGCGACCGAGCCGATGGACTGGTGGACGGTGGTCAACCGTTGCCGAGCGCTTGAGAATATCGCTTACGTGGTCGCTGCGAATCAGGGTGCGAGTCTTAAGCATTACCCGCCGTACTCTTGGCCGGGTGGCAGTCAGATTGTGGATTACGACGGACGTTTGCTGGCACAAGCGTCGCCAGGGCCAGGTGAGAGAATCGTTGTTGCGCCGATTGATATTTCCGCATTGCGCCACGAACGCGCTTCCCGCCGCGGGCATCATATGCCTGCGCACCTGCGCACGGAAGCATATTCGGTTTATCAACGCCATCAGTATCCGCCAAAAGTTTTGGACGACGATGAAGGATACTCGGGCATTTCTTACGAACGGAACAATCGTTTGATTGAAGCAGCGAAGCGAAGCTAAGCAGGGCGGACTAAGACCTCACGGTAGTCGAATGCAGAAAGACAACTTTCAAATCGTCGGCTCTATCCAGGGCGTCCAGATCATTGCGATCAGGCATTCGATTCGCGTGTTGAAGTTCCTGGAACGCAATTACGGAAAAGGTCGCTGGCGCAAGCTGAAGCTGAAGGGTACTGCGACAGTTCTGCTCGAGAATGGTAAGATAAAGCGAGATGACGCGCATTGGTACGAAGCTCACGGCATCGGCAAACGCCAGATGAAGATCAAAGGGTATTTGGATTAGTCATGAAAGAAGGGACGAAGCTGGAACACCGAATCGCCATTTGCATTGATAACTCTGACTACGAAATGTCGTTAGAGCGCCGAAAGGTGTATCCGATATTACCCGACGCAGATGCCGAACGCGACAACTACGTCCGCATTATTGATGAAACCGGTGAAGACTATCTCTTTCCCGCCAACCGCTTCGTCTTTCTCACCGTCCCGACCGAAATAGAAGAAGCCGTCCTTGCGACAGCTTAGAACAAGGTATGATGCATAGCCAGATACTGTCTCTCCATCGGTCCCCAACTGTGAACCCGTAAGAATAAATGCTTAAGATCCCGTAGGAATCAATGCTTAAGGTAAAGTCACGCGGCGTCGTTGCGTTCCAAAGCCTGGTTGCTGTGGTTCTGCTGTCCTTGATTGAAGGTTCCCTGGCGCTTGTTGCGCAAACGCCTCCAAAAAAAGCAGAACAGCAACAGGGAATTGGCGGCGTTTCAACTGGTACTCCTGTTAATTACGGGTCCAGGCGCACCGTTGGCTTTACCGATCCCAAGGCTCCAACCATCTTTGAAGACGTGACCGACAAAACTGCGATGGCAAATTTCAAGCATCGGTCCGGCAGTTCGCAGAAGGACTACATTTTTGAAACGCCTTCGGGTGGAGTGGCTATGTTCGACTATGACGGTGATGGCCTCCTTGATATTTACTTCCTAAACGGTTCAACAATTAACGCTTTGCAAGGAAAGGAAAAGGCACCCCGCGCCGCTCTCTATCGCAATTTGGGCGAGTGGAAGTTTCTGGACGTCACTGAGAAAGCTGGAGTCGCAAACGAGCGTTGGGGCTGTGGAGTTGCCGTTGGCGACTATGACAACGACGGCCGGGCCGACATGTATGTTAGCAATTTCGGAGTTTCGCGACTCTATCACAACAATGGCGACGGTACTTTTACCGATCTGGCCGAAAAACTTGGCGTGGCCCGCAAAGGCTGGAGCACTGGCGCGACCTGGGGAGACTATGACGGAGACGGACGCCTAGATCTATTCGTTCCTGGCTACGTCGATATCGATCTGAATAATCTTCCGCCGAGTCCGACTGACGCAGGGAAGCCGGGCGGTGTCGGTCAGAACTTCTGCCAGTTTCGCGGCGTGCCGGTGATGTGTGGCCCCCGCGGGCTGCCCGGGGAAGGCGACACGCTCTA
>Ga0180121_10000416_pt1 | contig 17847 bp, 9 predicted proteins | sample AntDrymUQ5402106_2_FD_129676 | JGI IMG/M metagenome (GOLD analysis project Ga0180121, IMG submission 129676) | Polar desert sand microbial communities from Dry Valleys, Antarctica - metaG UQ540 (21.06) (version 2) (version 2) | ecosystem: Environmental > Terrestrial > Soil > Desert | place...
CTATAAATGTTTATGACGTTTCCGGCAAACTGGTGAAGAAGGGTGCAACTACAATTTCTTCAGGTAATCACCAACGACAACTTGAGATCGCCCATCTCTCACCTGGTGCCTATACAGTGGAGGTAGTGACAAACAGCAAGAAAAAATTGGTAACACGGTTCATCAAGCAATAATATTCGAAAGATTGTTTTTCAAGGTGGCGGATTTCGCCACCTTTTTTTTTGCGCAAAGGACAATAAAAACACATAGTCTCATCATGAAATAGAAAGACAAAAATTAACCAGTAATTCTATATTCCTAAGTGATTCGCCACTTAATTTTTCCTGAAAAAACTACATACATCCCACAGTAATATTACGAGTCGAACGTGAAACGTTACGCCCATAATTTTTTATAATTCGTAATTTATACATTGAAAAAATACGGCTTATTCCATTCGTCGAATTAATGGTTAATCAACAAGTTCAGACATTGAATAATCTATTGGTTGGTATAGTAATTGTGAATCTACTAATGTACCAATCCAAAGACCTATGAAAACGATCTACTTTAGTAAATTTACCGGCCCTCCTGTAAAGGAAGAATTTTCTTACCCGATATTCTTTTTCCAATACGATTAACAGATTGCATTCTATTTCACATCATCTTTTCATGATATCATGAAATAGAGTGGCGAAGCTGTATCTGTATACCTAAATCCACCTTATGAAAAACTTCCTTACAGGCATAATTATGCTTACCAGCATCGGACTATCGGCTCAACAGGTAGCAAAAAACCTAACCAGCACCGGAAATGTTTTTATTGGTTACTATGAATATAAACCAGTAGAATATAACGTTGATCCCAATACGAAGTTTCCTCTCATCATCTTCCTTCATGGTATTGGTGAACGTGGAAATGGAACTACTGATCTGCCAAAAGTACTTAGCAATGGAATCCCGAAATATATTAATTCAGGTCACCCGATGCGTTTCTTATGGAATGGAAAATGGGAAACATTTCTGGTGTTGTCTCCTCAATTAAGTTACAATTATGGTGACTGGCCAAATCTTTATGTTGCCGAAATGATTAAATATGCAAAGCAAAACCTGCGAATTGATACAAACAGAATCATGATTACGGGATTGAGTCTTGGCGGAGGCGGAACATGGGCTTACCCATTTGAAAGCCTTGGCAATGCAAAACAACTTGCAGCCATTGCACCTGTTTGCGGAACCTGTCAGTTCAATGGTTCATGGTGTAATTTGAGCAATGCCAAATTACCTGTCTGGGGTTTTCATGCGCAGGATGACGGAGTTGTCAGCGCAAATTGTACAATAGGAAGCATAGGAAATATTATGGGATGCAACCCTGCTGTAAAACCATATATGACCATTTGGCCTAACGGCAGTCACTGGATCTGGGACCGTGCATTTGACACAGCATACAACTATCAGAACCCAAATTTGTATGAATGGTTCCTGGGGCAGGATAAAAGTCTTCCTGTTAACGCCAGACCTACAGTGAATGCAGGATCAGACCTCACCATATCCACTACAACAGGCATGGTCAACCTAAGTGGAATATCATCACAGGATATGGACGGCACACTGGTAAGATTTATCTGGAGAAAAATCTCAGGTCCTTCTGCGGGAACAATCAATACATTGGTTTCAACCATTGGACTCACCCGAATATCTTCCCTTACTACTGCCGGCACTTACAAGTATGAATTGAAAGGGGTTGATAATCGTGCAGATTATAACCTGGATACAGTGACGGTGGTGGTGGCTAATAGTCCGGTTATTAATATACCTCCTATAGGAGAAGCTGGTTTGGATAGAACAATAGCGACAACCAACCTTACCTTAAATGGAACCAGCAGTTATGACCCTGATGGGTTCGTAGTTTCTTATCGTTGGACAAAAATTGCAGGTCCCGGTCAATATACCTTCGATAATCCGAATTCAGCAACGCCATACGTTTCAAATCTTGGAACAGGCACTTACAAATTTGAATTGCAGGCTACTGATAACCTGGGTGCAATCGATAAAGACACTGTGACAATAGTGGAAACAAGTGAATTATTACCGCTTCAATTCGTATACCTAAGGGGTAATAAATCAGGAGATGCCGTGTACCTGACCTGGGCTACTGAAAACGAAAACGGTAACGAATATTTTGAGATTGAAACAGGAAGTAATGGAACCCAATTTCACAAAGTTGGCTATGTAAAAGCTTCAACAATATCAACAGATAAAATTAAAAAGTATGCTTATACAATTCATGCTTTAAACTTAAAAGATGTTTATTTCCGTTTGAAACAGGTTAATACAGATGGTACGCATAGCTATTCAACAGTCATACATATAGCCTCCACTTCTGCTCCATCAACCTTGCAATATTTGCCTAATCCTGTAAGAAATTTAATGGATCTGACGATTACTAATGATTACACAGGATATGTATCAATCAGCTTCACGGGTATTGACGGTCGAACAGTTAAACAAATTAAATACCATAAACAGCAAATACAGTTGAATGCAAAAATTGATATGCAGGATATGGCTCCCGGAATATATATGATGGAAGTGAATAGTGGTAAGCATCGAGAACTAAGAAAAATAGTCAGAATGTAATTAGCGAAAAGGTTTATAAAACGCAATGGTGGCAAGCGACAATAATGGCTTGTCACCATTTGTATCTCCATAGCAGAGAATCTCATTAAACTCCTTCAGGTCATACGCCTGACGGATGCGCGCTTTCTTTTCATTCCCATGGCAATTGATCCCTGCAATCCTGCCACTTAATTTTCCATCCTTCGATTCAAGACGGGTAGCTATACAGCGAATACCGGCAGCCTGGCACCATTTCCCAACCCAATTTTCCGGTGATGCAGAAACCACAACTATTTCAACACCTTTCTGCTTCAATAAATTTATTTCCTGCAAAGCCTTCTTTCTCACAAACGAAGGCAGGATGTTTTGCGCAAACTCACCGCATTTTTTTTCAAAATCATCAACAGGCATTTTCGAGAAAAAAAATTGCAGGATCATTTCCTTTGCGCGCTGATTCGATATCAACCTGAGCTTATAAGCAATCAACCATGGAGTATGTATTATAAATCCGAAATAGAACCTGGTTGTACCGGCATGGTATCGTATGAATTCCAGTAAACTGTCGTGTGTTGTAATGGTGCCATCGAAATCAAAGAAAGCGATCCTTCGCATCACAACTTTAATTTTTTGAAAATGAATTCCGGAATAGAAGTAATGATGAGCATGATCCATCTCCAAAACCATTTTACATAAACTACGTTTTTTTTCTTCACCACTCCTTCATAAACTACATCTGCCACATTGGAAGGATTAGCCGTCAACAATGCCGGCAATGTGAGATTTTCGGTCATGCGTGTATATACAAATCCGGGTTGAACAGTCAGTACGTGAACACCTTCCCGGTACATCCGGTTGCGTAAACCGGAGAGGTAAGCAGTGAGGCCTGCTTTAGCGCTTCCATATAAATAATTGCTTTGTCTGCCTCTTTGCCCCGCGACCGAACTGATTGCAGCAATTATTCCCGATTTCCTGTTTGCATAGATATTGCTTATGACATTAAGTATAGAGATGGCACCCGTATAGTTTGTGTGGATGATCTTTTCTGCTTCTTCCCAATTTTTTCTGGCGGATTCATTTTCTCCCAGGTATCCAAATACGCAAATGGTTATATCGGGAACAGGATTCAGTGTAAGAAAAAAAGAAGGATGCGATTTGAAATTCAACGCATCAAATTCATGAAGGGTTGTTTCCACACCAAAACGGACGAGGAGGTCTGATTGTAATGGTCGTAATCTTTCAACGCTTCTTGCCGCCAGTTGTATGGAATAACCTTTTGAGGCAAATTTCCGGGCAATTGCAATTGACATATCACTTGCTGCACCGAGTATCAAAACAGTTGACATAAAAGAAGAAAATTTTATCGATCGTAAAGGATCAGCTCAATAACAAGCGGTCTGATTGTAGCGAACGTAATTTACTATCCGGATTATACTTTTTCAAAACTGCCCGGAATTCATTGATCCTGGGATAACCGGAGCTAAATACGGCGGGTTTCATCCGTGCATCCTTCGAAAGATAGAGCCTGCCTCCATTTGCCAGGACAATATTATCGAGTTCATCCAGAAAGGATAACAAGCCTGGTCGTACGGGAAAATCCAAAGCAAGGGTATACCCTTCATCCGGAAAGGAGATCATACTTTCCTGACGACCGAAAATTTTCAGTATTGCCAGGAATGAACCAAGGCCTTTATCACTGATCTTTTGCATAATATTGATCAATCCCTGCCTGGCATTCAATGGAATCATAAACTGGTATTGTACAAAACCAGGTTTTCCATACATTCTATTCCAGTGAAGAATTGCGTCCAGTGGATAAAAAAAAGGTTCATACGATACTATGTTATCTTGTATATTTTTCAAATTCTTTGCATAAAACAATGCATTGAATAATTTTACGGTGAAAGTATTCAACACCCAGGAAGGCATTGTCAATGGAAAAGTAATTTGTTTTTTTCCGGGAAGTTTCAGGGGATCTTTTCTTTGTGCTGTGTTTAAATCGGATAGTTCCGCGTGTTCTCCAAGGATTAGTATACTTCTTCCGAAAGCATCCCCTCTCTGCAGGCAATCGATCCATGCAACAGAATAAGTGTAATGCTTATGCTCTTCAAATAACCCGATCAGCTCCTCAAGATTTTTCGCTTTTATTTGCTTCTGCCTTATATATGAGGTTTCAATTTTCTTAAGCTGAAATAAAATACGTGTGATCATCCCGGTCAATCCCATTCCCCCGCAGGTTGCTTCAAAGAGGTCTGCATGTAACAAGTGAGAACAGGTAAGGGTGTTTCCGTCCGAAAGCATGATGTCCATTTCAATTATATGATTCGAAAAAGAGCCATCTACATGGTGATTTTTTCCATGCACGTCACTGGCGACCGCCCCTCCCACAGTAATGAATTTTGTTCCCGGTGTAACAGGCAGAAACCATCCTGCGGGTACAATTACTTCAAGAACCTGGTCAAGCGTGATCCCACTTTCACATGCAAACTGGCCAGATTTTTTATCAAACGAAATAATGTTGTTGTATTTTACTGTGGACAAAGTGGTAGGTGCAAGAGAAGCGTCTCCATAACAACGGCCATTGCCCCTGGGAATAAATGATTCCTTTTCAATTACCAGCTTTTTCAACTGATCGTTGAAAGAAAAACAGAATTCTTCAGATTCCACTACAGGGTAATTACCCCAGTTTGCAATTTTTTTACTCATTTATCAAAAAATGTAAGATCTCTCAGGTAAAGGATCACAAAAAAGCTTGTCATCCAAAGTGCAATTGTTATTTGTATGAAAAGGTCCTTATAAAGGATTTCGGTTGGTGACCCTGCTTTATTATGAATGAAAGTTATCTGCAAATATCGCATGATACCTGCGATCACAAACAAGGAAGTGTAATAAAGGCGGTGCCCGAATTTTTGATAGCTTGAACCCGAGACGGTGTAATTAATATAAGATACGATCAGGATTGCGCAAAACAGCGCCAACAGGGTATTCAAAAATTCAAGGCTGTACCCTTTCATCGATTTGCGCATTTCTGCTCCGGTAGAAATTTTTAGTAGGACATCATCCCGTCTTTTGGCAATTGCCATAAAAAGCGCGAGGAGGAATGTCATAATGATGAACCACTCGGTTGTATCAACATTGGCCAGTATAGCGCCGCCTTTTACGCGTAAAACGAATCCGGAAGCCACAACCAGTATATCGAGAATCGAACGGTTTTTCAGACCGAACGAATAACAGATGTTCAATAAATAATAAATACCTGTAATGAAAAGAAATTTGCCGCTGTGATCAATTTGAAAACCAATAAATACACCAATTATCATCAGGCAAATGCTGAGTACGATGGCTGTTGGCTTTTGAACGAGCCCTGCAGCAAGTGGCCGGAATTTTTTTTCAGGATGTTTACGATCATCTTCAATATCACGGTAGTCATTGATGATATAAAGACTGCTAGCAAGAAAACTGAAAGCAAAAAAACCTGCTATAAGCAAAAACACGCTCTCAATTTCAAAAAATTTGCCCGCAAAGAACGACGGAAAGAACAGGAAGACGTTTTTAGCCCACTCCTTCGGTCTCATTAATTTAATATAATGCTTCATATTAATAACAATGTCTAAATTCCACCTTACCCTTTCCACAACGCGGGAAATTCTCCATTTTGAAAATTCCAAATCCTGAAAGTGTCTTTCTATGTCGGCCAAGATAGCGCACAAAAGCTTTTGAAGCAATATTATTGCCGCTTGATTATCTAATGCTAATTTGACTTGGAATTCCTATTCGATACCATAGCCTTCTGAATGAAACGAATTTTAGCCTTTGCGGAAATATTTATTATCATCCTTATTGCGATTGCTCCTGTTTTTGCCAGTTTTCCCTATCGCATAAATATCTTTCTCTCCTGGGAAGGGGCATACCGATTATCGGAAGGACAATTACCTTATAGAGACTTCGGCATGCCTGTGGGGTATATGTATTGGGTGGTACCTGCTGCTTTTTTTAAATTGTTCGGCCCTTACCTGGTCAGCCTGATAAAGGCTCAGGCATTTCTTAACCTGTTGGCAGGTTTAGCGTTCCGTTCAATATTCAGAAGCCTTGAAGTTCCTGCCGCTATCCGGTTCTTTGCCGTGCTCCTGTTTTCACTTTCCTATACATTTCTCAATTACTGGCCATGGTATAATCACACCGTCATTGTCTATGAACTGATTTCACTGGCCTTTTTGTTTAATTACTTGTTCAGACCACATCCGAAAGGATATATATCCCTTTTACTTGCAGGGGTATTTGTTTTCCTGTCGTTTTTTACCAAGCAGGACGGAGGAGGTTTGACATTGCTGCTTTGCCTGACTTTGCTGCTTTATAATTGCTGGTTAGAGAAAAAATGGTATCCCGTTCTATTATTCCTGTCTGGAGTAATAGTCACGGGTTTGATCATGATTATTCCATTTACGAAGTATGGGTTTTCTTACTGGTTTAATGTAGGACAGGCACCCCATAGTTCAAGGATATCCGTTACAGATATATTACGAGAGTTTCTTGCTGCTTCACACTGGTTGAAATTTTATTTTTTTGTAATTGGTTTACTCGTTTTCCGGCTGGCAAAAACCACCAAAGCATTTTTTCGGGAAAAACAATTAATGCTATTCTTTCTTTTAACTGCAGGCATCCTTATGGAGGCAGCCATTTTCCAGGTTACCAGTTATGTGCCCGTAGATAACAATATTTTTTTTCATGCTTTTAGTATTGCTTTTATATTGTATGCGCTCCTCAGATTACAGGCGCTTGCGTTTGATTCCTGGAAAATTGTTTTATTCAGTACGGCAGGCATATTATTATGGTGGAGTCAGGGATATTGGAAATATGTAGAACGATTTGTTGTCAGGCCTGCTCGAGCGGATTTTTCCAAAAAAAATCATTATGGATATGAGTACGCAGATGTAGTCAACAGGAATACTTATATGATCGGCCTGGATACTTCTGATATACCGCTTCATCAGTGGCGTATACCTGCCTCACCTTCTTTCAAAAATATTCTTGTGCCCTCTCCTACTGCAGACGGCATTGAACGACTTCTTGCTTCCCCATTATTTAAAAAAACATCCAATTTGAAAGTGTTGAACATGTCGGAACTCACACCACTCGCGAAAGACCTGCCTTTCGCCTTAGAAAAAGGCAATCAATATCCATTGTGGTTTCATAAAGGAGTAGGTATGTTTGATAAAGAGACTGACTTTTTCGTAAAAAGAATTGAGAATAATTATTACGACCTGGTATTGTTTGAATATATCCCATACCTGAATAATTTCTATCCTTTCGAGGTTCGCGAAGCATTGCAACAATATTACCAACGCATGGATGTTTTCCCTGCTCCCAGAAAACCCTCTTCAAATGCCTGGGTAGAGGTTTATGTGAAGAAGCGGTGAGCGGAGAGCAATCAGCAATCAGCAGTCAGTGGTCGCACTCCACATCTTTAAGTTGACTTAATTTTTAGAATAACGACTTTTAAAAAGGAAAACTTGCTTTGTAAATTTTATAAAATTGATGTGCTAATTATATATTTTGCGCATTCTGCATTTCGCGGACTGCTGACCGCTGAATGCCTATAACTTCAACAAATCAAACAACATTCCAACATACTATCCAGTCCCATTGAATATTTGAAAGGCGTTGGACCTCAGCGTGCCGATCTGTTGAAAAAAGAATTAGGCATCTATATTTTCAAGGATCTGCTTGAACATTTCCCTTTCCGGTATATAGACAAGACTAAAATCAATCTTATCAATGATATTACTCCGCTTACGGAGTATATACAAATCAACGCGCGGGTAATGAGCCTGGAGATATTAGGTGATCGAAGATCAAAACGGTTGGTTGCAGAAGTCAAAGACGCATCCGGGATTCTGGAACTTGTATGGTTTCAGGGAGTGAACTGGGTGGAAAAATTACTTACGATTGGTCAGGTTTATTTATTTTATGGAAGGGTTTCATTTTATCAGGGACTGCCTCAGATGACGCATCCGGAACTGGAGATGCTGACAAATGATAAATCTGAAAGCAAAAATTTTCTGGAACCGGTATATCCCAGTACAGAAAAATTAAAGGCCAGAGGATTGGGAGGACGACAACTTGCTAAATTAACATACAGCTTGATTCAATTACTTCAGGAAAAAGATGTACCGGAAAATATACCACAACAAATCATTGAATCAATGAAACTCAGTCAACGCTTTCAGTCATTTGTTCAAATTCATTTTCCGAGAGATCAGGAGGCACACATGCAGGCAATCTGTAGATTGAAATTTGAAGAATTGTTCCTCGCACAACTGCGGATGCAACTGGTAAAAACATCCCGGCACCGCACTTCAAAAGGAGTTGTTTTTAACCACGTCGGTGATTTGTTTAATCGTTTTTATTCAAAGCATCTTCCGTTTGAATTAACAGGTGCGCAGAAACGTGTAATCAAAGAGATAAGGAAAGATACTGCATCGGGCAGGCAAATGAACCGGTTATTGCAGGGTGATGTGGGAAGCGGCAAAACAATCGTTGCTTTGTTATGCATGCTGCTGGCGGCAGATAACGGATATCAAAGTTGCATGATGGCGCCTACGGAAATCCTGGCCCAGCAACACTTTCGCAGTCTTAGCGCGTTACTCGAAAATATGCCGGTGGAAATTCGGTTACTCACGGGTTCGACACGTGCTTCTGAACGAAAGAAATTATTGTTAGAGCTGGCGGAAGGATCAATTGGCATTCTTGTAGGTACCCATGCAGTGATAGAACAACAGGTTCAATTTAACAACATGGGTCTCGCGATTGTTGATGAACAACATCGTTTTGGGGTGGCTCAAAGAGCAAAACTGTGGGATAAAGCTATGATACCACCTCATATTCTTGTAATGACTGCCACTCCTATTCCCCGAACCCTTGCCATGACCGCCTATGGTGACCTGGATTGTAGTATTATTGATGAATTACCTCCTAACCGGAAACCAATTGTTACCGTCCACCGTAATGAAAGTTATCGGTCACAGGTTCTGGATTTCATCCGCGAAGAAATTGTGAAAGGCGGGCAGGCTTATATCATTTTTCCATTGATTGAAGAATCTGAGAAACTGGATTATGAAAACCTGATGAGAGGATACGAAAATGTAAAAGCCTTTTTCCCCGAGCCCAAATACTGGATTAGTATGGTTCATGGCCGCCAGACAAATCAAATTCGGGAAACCAATATGCAACGATTCAAAAATAAAGATACTCAGATCATGGTGGCAACAACGGTTATTGAAGTGGGAGTAGATATTCCGAATGCAACAGTCATGGTTATTGAAAGTGCCGAAAAGTTTGGTTTATCCCAACTACACCAGCTAAGAGGCAGGGTTGGCAGAGGAAAAGAGAAGAGTTTTTGCATATTATTAACGGGCGACAAAATCAATTCTTTAGCAAGGGAACGTCTACTTACAATGGCTGCCACAGGCGATGGGTTCAAAATTGCTGAAAAGGACCTTGAATTAAGAGGACCGGGTGAAATAGAAGGTACCCGTCAGAGCGGTGTTTTGGAATTCAAATTAGCTAATATATTAGAAGACAAGGCCTTATTAGAACAAGCGGGCGCCCTTGCATTGCAAGTGGTTGAAAACGATCCCCATCTTAATTCGGCAGATAATTTGTTGTTAAAAGAGTACTTACAAGCACTCCGGGGGAAAACGGCCTGGAGTAAGATCTCGTAAATAGAACAGTTATTTATTATAGCGTCAGAATTTTACTTCAGAGTTATTGTTTGTATATTATCAGGAACATCTATAGTTCTTATACATTAGTTGATGTATAAAAGTACCATTATAGTATTTTTCATTCAACTATTACTGAAAAATAATGTTCTAATTATTACATAGTAAAAAAGAAAACTTGAGCAGCAAAAGTGTAATACCGTACTTTCTTTTACTGATCACGACCCTGCAATTGAATGCTCAAAACGGCTCTACTTCATTTGAGTTTGTTGAGAATAAAGGACAATGGGATGCTCGTGTTAAATATAAAGGTGAGCTAACTTCGGGAGCCTTCTTTCTTGAGCATAAGGGATTCACGGTATTATTGCATCATCCTTCAGACTTTCAGTCAATTTTACATAAAAATCATGGTAGTGATAAGTCCGGAAAAGAATCCGACAATCGACTTGAAAAAGAAAAAGTAATTGAAGCCGATCGCGGCAATCATCGCCCTCAGATTAGCAGTAATTCGTTGCGCTCTCATTCTTATTCGGTAGAATTTGTCGGTGCTAATCCGAATCCAATAGTAGTTCCTGACAAACCAGTCAGTTCGTTCAATAATTATTTCATTGGTGATGACCCATCCAAATGGGCAAGTAATGTAAAAATTTTCCAGGCAGTAGTATATAAAAATGTTTACCCGAATATTGATATCCGCTATTACTCTGAAAACAGCAAACTGAAATATGACATTATTATTCACCCGGGAGGAAACGTCGGTAATGTAAGTATGAGATATACCGGAGCCAGTGGCCTTGCAGTAAGGAATCGTGAGCTCATTATAAAAACATCTGTAGGTGATATCAAAGAATTGTATCCTTATTCTTTTCAGTTTGATAATAAAACCGGAAAAAAAGAAGTTGAATGTAATTATGAAGTGACCGGAAATACGGTGCGCTTTAAGGTTAAGAAGTATGATCCCTCCAGCACATTGATCATTGACCCAACGCTTGTCTTCTCTTCATTTACCGGTAGTAATGCAAATCAATTTGGTTTTACTGCTACGCCCGGCCCGGATGGAAGTTTGTATTCAGGTGGAATTGTGTTTGGTAGCGGGTTTCCTACCACTCCAGGCGCTTACAAAACTTCTTTTCAATTAGGAGCAAGAGATATTGGCATTATGAAATTCAGCCCCAATGGTGCACGTCGGGTGTATGCAACGTACCTGGGAGGAGCGGGTGAAGAATATCCCCATAGCCTTTTTTGTGATCCGCAGGGAAATCTGGTGGTCATGGGCCGTAGCTATTCGGCTGATTATCCAGGGTTAAAAGTCGGACCCGGTGGTGCAGGGGATATTGTGGTTTCCAAATTGAATGCAAGTGGGAGCAACCTGATCGGCTCTCTGATAATTGGTGGTAAATCACCAGACGGCGTTAATATTCAAGACGTCCAGCAGGGTGCTAAACAAGGACCGCTATCACTGATTAGAAATTATGGAGACGATTCAAGGAGTGAAGTGATTATCGATAATGCTAATAATATTTATATAGCTGCACAGTCACAATCTGATGACTTTCCAATCCGGGGAAATGGATTTCAGAGTACTATTGGAGGAGCACAGGACGGTGTGTTGATCAAAGTGAATCCCGACTGTAATGCAGTGATCTGGAGCTCTTATCTTGGAGGAACATCAGATGATGGAGCTTTTGTACTGGCACTCAATCCGGTTAATGGAAATATATATGTATCCGGCGGGACTTCCAGCTCCAATTTTCCCGGAAGTAATTCGGGAACTATTGGCACCAGTTATGTCGGGGGTGAGGCTGACGGGTATGTTAGTATTATTTCCCCTGACGGCCAAACTCTCTTAAAATCAACTTACCTGGGAACAACCAATGTTGATATTATATACGGAATTCAGTTTGACAATAAAGGATTCCCGTATGTTATGGGCGTTTCAAGAGGTGACTGGAAAGTGTTGAATGCTGTTTATAGCAACCCGGGTTCCAAACAATTTATTTCAAAATTACAACCGGATCTGTCTGCATATATATATTCAACCGTGTTTGGATCAGGTGCAAGCTTACCAAATATGTCACCGGTAGCGTTCCTGGTTGATCGTTGTGAAAATGTGTATGTTTCGGGGTGGGGCGGATGGCAGGATGAATTTGGTAAAGACGTTTATAACCAGTCAGGGGTGCAGGGGATGCCTATATCCAATGATGCAATACAAAAGACTACAGATAATTCAGATTTTTATTTCATTGTTATAAAGAAGGATGCAGCATCTTTATTGTATGGTACATTTTTCGGGCAACAGGGGGGAACAACCGGAGAACATGTAGATGGAGGAACCAGCAGGTTTGATAAGTTTGGTGTAATCTACCAGGCGATTTGTGCGAATTGTTTTGGAGGAGCGATCTTCCCTACTACGCCCGGTGTTGTAGGTCCTTCAAATCCGACCGGAATTAAAGGATGTAATCTTGCAGCTGTAAAGATCGCATTCAATTTCGCCGGAGTAGCGGCGGGTCCGAAAGCATTTTTTAATGGAGCACCCGATTCAGTAGGTTGTGTTCCCTTTACTGTTCTTTTGAAAGATACAGTCAGAAATGCAACATCCTACGAATGGAGTTTTGGTGACGGCACCCCGGATGCAATAACTACAAACGCTGAATTTACTCATACTTTCACTTCCGTTGGTTTATTTAGGGTCAGACTGATTGCCATCGACCCGGCTACATGTAATGTTCGTGATACTGCTTATATAAACATCAAAGTCGGAGATGATTTTGCCAAGCTTGACTTTACAGCCACGAAACTACAACCTTGTGAATCTCTATCTTATCTTTTTGATAACTTATCCGCAGCAGTGAAACCCTTTAATGCAACCAGCTTTATCTGGGACTTTGGTGATGGAACCCGTATACCTGCCGGCACTGCTGATATTACGCATCCATTCCCTGCTGCAGGTACTTATAAAGTCAGGTTGATCCTCGCTGATTCAAATTATTGTAACGCACCTGATTCGTTGGAAAAAGAACTTAGAATCTCACCCCTTGTTTCAGCCAGATTTATTACACCTGCTACTGGTTGTGTTCCCTATCAGGCTTTTTTCAACAATACATCACTGGCAGGTCAAACTTTTCAGTGGACTTTTGGAGATGGAAATAGTTCAAGCGCGGTCAATCCTACCAATTTATATTCTACTCCCGGAACTTATGTGGTAACCCTCATTGTGATCGATTCCTCTACCTGCAATATCAGCGACACAATTTCTCAAACGATTGTGGTGAGTATAAGGCCTACTGCAGATTTTAATTTTGCTCCCATTCCCCCGCAAGTGAACATTCCTACTGTTTTTACTAATCTTTCCACAGGGGGTGTCAGATACAAATGGCTGTTCGGTGATGGAGATTCAACTATCAAGACTAACATGGATACAACGGTTTATCAATACAATTCCACCGGCAAATTTAATGCATGCCTTATTACGTATAATGCTGCTAATTGTACGGATACTATCTGTAAAACTGTGGAGGCTAACGTACTTCCACTTTTGGATGTACCCAATGCATTTACACCCGGAAGATTTGGAAAGAACAGTACGATAAGAGTGGAAGGATTCGGGATTGCGCGAATGGATTTCAAGATCTACAACCGTTGGGGACAAAAAGTATATGAAAGCGGAAATCGTAAGGGTGGGTGGGACGGCACCTACAAAGGACAAATACAACCTATGGATGTATATGCATATACGCTCGACGTTGAATTTTTTAACGGTACCAAAACCCGAAAAACGGGAGATATTACACTCCTCCGATGAAAAACCAGGAATCGATTTTTCGGATTTGTAATTTTTTGATGTATGATAAGAATGAACAATGATACCACTTGTAAACAGTTGATCATCGAAGGGGCGGGATCTGTAAAAGGATTTCAACTTTTATTGAAATCCGGTTTTCATTTATTGTTGCTGTTGATAGCGTTAGAGACTTCTTCTCAGGATCTGCATTTCAGTCAATGGTTCAATTCACCTTTGACAACCAATCCGGCAAACACTGGCTTTATTCCAGATGCAGATTATCGAATTGGTTCAAATTATAGAAATCAGTGGTCCAGCATTATGACCACGCCTTATAAAACAATGAGCATCTGGGGAGATGCTCAGATTTTACGTAACCGCATAGAAAGTGGATGGGTGGGTCTTGGAGGTCTGTTATTACGCGACGCGGCCGGTGCCGGCAAATTGACTTCAACAAAAGCCTATGCTTCAATAGCATACCATCAAATGCTGGGTGAAGCACATTTATTATCTGCTGGTTTCAATATCGGATGGGCCAATAAACGAATCAACAATGCAGATTTAAAGTTTCCTGATCAATTCGACGGCAAATTTTTTGATAATTCGATCCCATCAAGTGTAATCCTTGATAATCCAAACATCAATTACTTTGATGTTCAGGCAGGTGTGAACTATGCTTATTTTCCTACTGAATATTTATATGTCAACGGAGGAATTTCAGTTCATCACCTGAATCGGCCGAGAGAGTCTTTCTTTAATTCCGACCCAAGAGATTTCGATAACAGAATATCACCACGGTACACCGCATTTCTGAATGCAAGTTATAAAATGAGCGAACTGGTAATTTTAAATCCGATGGCCTATTATTCTACCCAGGCTCAATCAACAGAAATAGTTGCCGGAGGAAATATTCAATACAATCTTTCAGGAGACGGCGATCAACTATTGATAGGAGGATTGTACTTCCGTCCGGGCGATGCCGTGGTGCCCATGGTGGGTTTTGAATGGAAAAACATTCGCCTGATGTTTACGTATGATGCTACTATGTCGAATCTAAAACAATACAACAACTCCAGGGGAGCATACGAATTCTCCTTAATGCATAGGGGTATGTTTGCGGATTATAACAGTTACCGGCGCCAATCATTCTGCCCCTCATTCAAAAATTAGGTCTTTTCTGAGGTAATTATTCAAGATACACTCCTCAAATTTTCTTCCTGATGATAAGTTTTTATAGCACGGCATGACAATTGAAAAGTTATGGTAAAGCAGCATTCGTATGTCCCAGGCAGTACTGCAGGAAGGGCAAAATATTTACGGAATTTATACCAGCAAAAGAAAATTTTCCTAATAATGGTCTATTGCCTGTGATTATTTACCGGCAGGCAATCTCCTTAGACGATTTGGAAGGATCTTGTTTATTTGAAGACATTTTTACGGCTCACCGGTGGGGAAATTGCTGGAGAAATGGCGTTTATGATTATGACCATTATCATAGTAGGGCGCATGAAGTTCTGGGAATTCTTTCCGGCAACGTTACGGTGCAATTAGGAGGCCCTAGGGGATCAAAGTCAAACTGGTAAAGGGAGATGCGGTGGTATTACCGGCAGGTATCAGTCACAAAAATTTGGGAAGCAGTGCAGATTTTAAGTGCGTAGGAGCCTACCCGGAAGGACAAAATTACGATATGAATTATGGAAAACCATCGGAGAGGCCTGGAGCAGACCTCAACATTCGAAAAGTTTTATTACCTCTCGCCGACCCCTTATTTGGCGATTCCGGTCCTTTAATGCATATATGGAAAATAAAATAAGTTGAATGCCGGTTTGAATAGAAACCGGGATGTGTAGATTCTTCAACAAATTGTTCAATTATTTGAGATTTAATTTCAGGCACCTTCAAAATAATTAAAAATTCATATGCCATCAGATATGCTTTCGGTCACCACAGAAGTAAAAGAACGATCTATTGAACCGAAAAATTTAGAACTTTTACAAATGTCCCAGGCAGTAAACCTGATAGGGAGTTGGGAATGGGACCTTGCAACAAATAAAATTTTTTGGACAGATGAAATGTTTCAGCTGAGAGCTGCACCTATAGCTTCTGATCATATCATTACTTTTGAAGATACCCTCCATTTCATACATGAAGATGATAGAAAGAAAGTGATGGAGAATCTTAATTCACTCAAAAACAAAGAAGATATTTCTTTTGAATACAGGATCATTTCCAATGAAGGAGACGTTAAGATTGTGCAGTCCTGGGCAGCAATGTTCCGTGACGAAAAAGGAAATCCGCTGCTAATCAGGGGTACATCACAAGATGTAACAAAACTCAGATTGAGTGAAAAGAAATTATCAGAAGCCAACGATGTTCTCCGGCATGCGGAAGAAATTGCAGGGATGGGTAGCTGGCAGTTGAATCTTCACTCAGGTAAATATACTTACTCAGAAAACATGTTTAGGTTACTGGGTTGCCAACTCCAGGAGGTTGACCCCTCTTTTGAAAATCTTATTGACCTGGTTCATCCGGAAGATCGGGAAATGGTAAAGCATTCCAGAAAAGACTCATTAGAAGAAACAAACTCCAGTGAATTGGAATATCGGCTCATTCGTAAAGATGGTGTGATTCGCCAGTTCAAAGAATCCCAAAAGATTTCTACCAATGATCAAAACCAACGGGTGAAATTTGGAACAACCAGAGATATAACGGAGGAAAATATTGTCATACGGGAATTGGAAGAACGTACAGCATTCTCGGAAATGTTATTTGATAATACGGTAGATGTAATCGCCGCATTTGATACTAATCTGAATGTGATCGCATGGAACAGGCAATGTGAAGAAAAGTATGGTTTGAAAAGAGAGCATGTAATCGGAAAAAACGTCCTGGATATTTACCCTAATATCGGAAACGATAACAAATTACAGGATCTTCAACAGGCTGCAAAAGGACAATACATTAATCGGAAGGGTCAGGTTTCCAGCGTCATCCCGGGTTATTTTGATTCTTATATCATACCGTTGAAAAAATCAACTGGTGAAATTTTCGGCGTGTTGTCTGTAGCACATGATGTTAGTGAACTCAAAAATGTAAATGAACAATTGACATTCCTGAACAGGTCGCTTGTACAGAAAAACAGGGAACTCGAAAACACCAACAATGAACTTGCCTCCTTCAGTTATATTGCAAGTCATGACCTACAGGAACCGCTTCGAAAAATCCAGACCTTCAGCAAACGGATTGTAGACAAAGAGGCTGAATTCCTTTCTCCTCAGGGAAAAGATTATCTGAAAAGAATGGAAAACGCATCACAGCGGATGCAAAATCTGATTGATGATCTGCTTACTTTTTCCCGGACCAGTACAATGCCTAAGGAATTTCAGAAAATCAGTCTGAACAATATACTTGAAGAAGTCAAGCGTGAAATGAAAGACGTATTAGAGGAAAAACAAGCTGTGATCAATTCAAAACAGTTGCCCGAAATTTCAGTAATCGCTTTCCAGTTCCGACAACTCCTGGTGAATATGATCAGCAATTCACTGAAATACTGCAAGCCGGGAATTCCACCCATAATCAATATTCATTCTGAGGAAGTAGATCATAACGAGTTACCGGAACTCGCAACGGACACTCGTTATTATAAAATCATCGTAAAAGACAATGGTATCGGCTTTGAACAGCAATATTCAGAACGGATCTTTGGATTATTTCAAAGATTACACGGAAAATATGAATATCCGGGAACAG
>Ga0180121_10000417_pt1 | contig 17826 bp, 13 predicted proteins | sample AntDrymUQ5402106_2_FD_129676 | JGI IMG/M metagenome (GOLD analysis project Ga0180121, IMG submission 129676) | Polar desert sand microbial communities from Dry Valleys, Antarctica - metaG UQ540 (21.06) (version 2) (version 2) | ecosystem: Environmental > Terrestrial > Soil > Desert | place...
CCCGCGGACGGCGCCGAGCACGAAGCGATCGGCATAGACCAATGCTGGGCTGACGACGTTCGAGACAGAGAGCCACGCACCGAACGACAGTAATGGACGCATCATCGTCCAGTCCGCCGGTATTGCCCATCTGAAGCGTGGAACCGACCGCGCGACGACGAACACGAGCAGGAGGCAGCCAAGGACGCGGACGACCACGAGGACAGCGAAGATCTCTGTCAGAGACATCCCGCGTGTTACACCGACTGCAGGCACAATGAATGAGAGCGAGCTGATCGGCACGCGCAGCAGGTTCGCCAGCCCGAACCTGCGCGCTCCGTCCAGCGCACCGAACAGACTGTTGAGAAGAAGCGTCGCCGGAACCATGACGCCGAGCAGCCGGAAGGCTGCCAGCGCATGACCGGTGAGGGCGGGCGGAACCTGAAAAACTTTCTGTACGAGGAGCGGGGCCGCAGCCGCGATCAGAATGCCGCCGACCGCGCCGAGCAAAACGTGCGCGACCATCGAAAACGTGACCAGCTCAGCGATCCTGCCGTCTTCGCGCGCAAGCGCATCGGCAACGTGCTTCGTCGTAGCCGGGCCGAGCCCGAGCGAAAAGAGCGCTGAGTACTCGAGCACGCTGAACGCCAGGCTCAGGATGCCGAACTGCGCGACGCCAAGACCATGGATGGTGATCGGAATCAGCATCACGCCGATCACGAGAGGCGCCGCCAGGCCGATGAGGTTCAGCGCGCTGTCGCGCGCCGTAGGCCCTCGTGCGCTGCGCATCACTGCCCTGCCCGCTCGGCGCATCAGCTGTTGACGACCTCGCGGAACAGCTGATCGTACTGAGCCGCAACTTTCTCCCACGTGTACTCGGCGCGAATGCGCGCGGGACCGCGGAGGCGCAGGTCCTTCACGAGTCCGTCATCCGATTCAACCAGCCTGATCACGCGCGCGAGATCCCCGGAACTCTTCGTGAAGAACAAGCCGGTGTCGGCGAGCACCTCACGATTGAAGACCGTGTCGAGAGCGAGAATGGAGTTGCCGTAACCCATCGCCTTGAGAAGCGACGGATTCGTCCCGCCGACAGAATGCCCGTGCAGATAGGAGAAGCAGTTGCAGTGAAGCTCCTTGATGACCGCCTGGTCGTGGATGTGTCCGGTGAAGATCACGTCCGGTGTCGCCAGCTCTTTCAGCCGTCGGTGGAACGGGCTGTCGTAGTTCGCGCCACCGGCAATGACCAGCTTTCGCGATGATCCGGCGGAGAGAAAGCCTTCGATGATCAGGTCGGCATGATTTTCCGGAATCAGCCGGCTGGCGATCAGATAATACCCGTTGCGAGTGAGGCCGAACGGCTCCAGAAGCTCCACCCGTTCGCTTGCTTCCACATAGGCGCCATATGCGATCATGGTAGTCTCTTTCGCAAACTCATCGAGGTAGAAACGCCTCATCGCCTCCGCATCGGTTATAAGACGGTTGCAGAATCGGATTGCAGCGCGGGCCGCAGATAAGAAATAAGCGCGCGCGAAAGGTCCCCACTTTGCGCGTCTCCAGTCGAGTCCGTCGACGTTCATGACGACCTTGTTGCCGAACAGCCGGCAGAGCGCGGCGTGATGGCCCATGCCGACGTTCACGAAAAAACAGAGATCGTAGCGTCCGGCAAATATGGCGTGCAGAGAGGCGAGGAACGTCGCGATCAGGCCGGAGAAATTTTTTCCGCCGGGTGACGGAACGTAAATCATCCTGACGCCCTTTTCCGCCGGCACGCGGAGCCCCGCCGGGTAGTGGCTGGCGCGACAGTAGACCGTTACTTCATGGCCGGCTGCGACCAGCCTCGGGGCAATCTCCCCGAACGCGGTCTCGAAGCCCGTGAAGTGGAGCTTTGCCAGGGGCATGCCGTAAAGACCGAGCATCCCAATGCGCAGCCCGGCGTTGCGCGATTTACTGTTCAAGGCCTGGACGAGCGCGATAGCTGCGAAAGCTGCTCCCCAATCGTCGCCAGCACGTTGTGAGCGCTGATCCCGGCCATGCAATGGGCCGAGGTGTAAATGCACGCGTCGAAGCAGGGCCTGCAGGGCATCTCCGCGACATGAACCACGCGGTCGTGCCCACCACGCGGACCGTACCACTCCGCACGCTGAGGGCCGAAAAGTGCGGTCACGGGAGTTCCGACGGCTCCGGCAACGTGCATCGGGCCGCTGTCGCTGCATACGAGCAGATCCACGACCGCAAGCACCGCCATCAGCTCACGCATCCCGAGCCGCAGCCTCGGCACACCTTCGACGCCCGCAATCGACGACGCGTGGCCCTCGGGGTCATCGATGACGACCACCCTTGCGTCGTGCGCTGCGCGCAGGCCGGCAACGACCGCGGCGAATCGCGACGACTCCCAGCGCCTGACCTCCTTGCTTGCACCGGGATGCACCGCGACCAGCGGGCCCGCTCCAGCAGGCGCTGCACCGGCAATCATTTCGCGTGCGCGTTGCAGCTCGGCAGGCGTGACGACGAGCTTTGGACAGTGAGCAAGGTCGGGGTCGATGCCGAGAGGCCGAAGCAGGTTCAGCCAGTCCAGAATCTTGTGGTCGTTCTGATTCCCGCTGCGCACGACATCGGTGAGGAGGTGAACGCCGCCGCCGAAATCATAGCCGATTCGCCGCCGCGCGCCGGACAAGTAGGTCAGCACGTTGCTGCGCGCATCGCGGCGCGCATCCAGCGACACATCCAGCTTCAGCTCGCGCAAATACCGGAAAAGCTTCTGCATCTCCCCCAGCTTGTACCGGCCGGGCGAATATTTATCCGTAAACGACGTCCACGGAAAGTCGAACTCGACGATTTCATCCACGCTTTCACTGTGGGCGAGCAGTTCGCGGGCATAGGGCTTTGCAAGCAGCGTGACGCGCGCAGCCGGAAAATACTCTCGCAGGGCCGCCAGCAGTGCCGTGGACAGGACGACGTCGCCCAGACCCCACGGCTCGACGACGAGAAACGAGCCTGGTGATTCTGATGGTGGAAGCGCTGGCGGTGGACGCCAGAAAGGGTTTGGACGCAGAGCCGCGTCGAGCAGCGCGAAGGCGGCCCGTTTCTTCGTAGTGATCGTTCGTGTCTGCGCCACTACAGTGCCGCGCCCCGCGACCTCAGTATGCGCCGGTACGGCGCAGCACGGCGGGGACAGTGCGGAAGAGTATGCTCACGTCGAGCCAGAAGGACCACTGCTCAATGTACTGCCGGTCAAGGAAGATCACATCCTCAAAATCGAGCAGCTCGCTGCGTCCGCTTACCTGCCAGAGTCCCGTGATACCCGGTTTGGCATCCAGGCGCCGGAAGTGGTGATGCTCGTAGCTCTCGAAGTCGGATTCGAAAAACGGGCGTGGACCAACGAGTGACATGTTGCCGATCAGAACGTTCCAGAGCTGCGGCAGCTCGTCCAGACTCCACTGGCGCAGCAGTCTCCCAAAGCGTGTGGTACGGGGATCGTTCTCGATTTTGAAAAAGCGGGCGTCACCGGTCCGGTTCAGGTGGGCCAAATCCATCTTTCTCGAATCTGCGTCGACACCCATCGTGCGGAACTTGAGCATCCGGAAACGCCGCCCGCCCATGCCCGCACGATCCTGCTTGAAAAGTGCGGGTCCCGGAGAGTCCAGCTTTATCGCCAACGCGATGATGACGAGCACGGGAGCAAGCAGAACGAGCAGGATCGCGCTTGACACCACATCGGTGATCCGCTTCACGATCACTGCTTTCGCCTTGAGAACGGGACTTCCCACTTCGAAAAACGGCTGATCGTGATGCCAGACGAGGGTGGGCCGCGCGCCGCCGACGAATACGGCGCGGGCCGGGTAAAGGATCTGACAACCGGCATCGAGACACTCGGCAACCACAGCCGTGTTGTGCTCCTCGGGCAACTCGGCGCAGATCACGACGGCTTCCACCTCCAGCTCCTCCAGCAGCCGCGGAAGATCATGGAGCGATCCCGCCGCATCCGGTTCGTCGCTCGCGGTTGTGGACACGTGGCCGACGACGCGGAAATCACCGCCCGGCGCGGCGATGGCGCGCTCAACCACTTCCCCAAGCACGGGTGGCTTTCCAACGAGGAGTGCCGCACCCGTTCCGAGTTGGCGCGGCCACACCTGACTGAGAATCCGCTCGGATACCTGTCGCAGCGCCAGCACCGATATCCAGACCAGGATCATCGAGAGCCCCACTGGCGCCATCGCTGATCCTAAATCGGCACGCATCACCAGCGGGGCAATGAGCGGCAGCGGAGCGAGGAGGGCTGCGAAAAGCAGTCGGATCGGCTGGTTGAGAACGCGGTGGCGACTGTGACTTCCCGTCACGAAAAGGGCGAACAGCGCGGAAATGAGGAAGAGTGCGAACGAGCGCGGTCCCCGTCCGAGCGGCGTAAGCGCAGCCAGAACAGGCGAAACCGTGCCGGCCATCTCGGCCCAGTTGAGGACAGCGCGCGCGATGAGAATGGCCGCCAGGTCACCGACAAGAAGAATCAGAAACCGTGTCGCCACTCTGGTGGTGTGACGCCGGACCGCCCGTGGCCGGCGATCCCGCAGCGCCGAACGGCGCTCGAGAGCGGCGCGCGGCGAGGAGCGCGCCGCATCTGGTTCAGTCGGGAGGAGAGTTACCGGCACCTTTCCCTAACGACGTGAGAACGGTGCAAAGGTGATCGAGAGTGTCCGATTGCGTATGTCGAGCTGGGACGGGCCACTCGGACAGCCTGATTGTACCTGGAAGAACGCGTTGATCCGGTTCGCGAGGTTGAGATCCGCGGACACTGATCCGAAGCGACCGTACGCGGCGGCCCTCCCGCCGACAAAAAAAGAAACGTCGTGATTGCAGTACTCGAGGTAATCCGGCCAGTTATAGACGCTGCGGACATCTTCATGCCAGCGAACGCGCCCGAGGTAAATACCTCCGCGCCATCCGGGCATCAGGAAATCTCCCGCCAGCCACTGGCCGGATGCGCCCGGCCCGATCGCCGCGCCGAGTGCCTGGCCTTCGTTCGTGTAGCCCTGAATCACCCGGCGGCTCGTATAAAAACTGCCGATGGGCCGATCACGGAATGATGCGCTTTGCTCGATGGTTGTCAGCTCGCCCTGCAGCCTGAGGGCAGCGCCCGGGGTCCGCACAGCGCGCGACCACTGGAGACCGAGCGTGTAACCCTGCGTATGATTCGGCGTCACGAGAAGGTCTCGCAGGGATTTTGGAAACTCGGTTCGCGCGAGCTCGACGTACCCTTCGAACCCGCTGGACGGCAATACCAGGCGCGAAAACAAGGAAAAAATCTGTTCGCTTCCTCCCGGCGTCAGCGAAGAGTCACCCAGCGCTCTTTCGTTTGGATGCCCCGTATTCCTGAACACGTCGAGCCAGCGTGCGTAACCGGCGCCGGCGTTATCGGCGGTTGAATAGACCGCCCGTGCCAATCCGATGGTGAGACCGCTCGCGCGACGAGGGTTGAGCGTTACACCCATCGCGGCGATCGACCGCGAGTCGTTGCCGCTGGTCGTGTCGAAGTACTTGGATTCCGTCAGGGTGCCGGCAATCCAGCGCGCTTCCAGCATTCCCAATGGCGTGGAGAGGGGTCTCGTCGTGCGCAGGAAAGCGTGAGGAAACCCCGGCGCATTGTTGCTCAGCACGAGCGAGTTCCGGACGCCAGGGCCCCACCACTCATTTTCGGTACTCCACCCCACCGCAGCCTTGCCGAGATCGATGAGCGCTGCCGACTGGCCAGCCGTCACCTTCGACAGGCTCTTGTCGCCAAATCGTAGCGGGAGGTCAATGGAATACGGCCCGGTGAACCACGGGAATACGTAGCCCCCTCCCTGTCGCTCTTCGCGCGTGCCCGGAGGTGGAAAGCGAGTGGAGTCGCGCAATTGCCAGTACTGATTCGAGCTGGTCGCGAGCTCCGGGAGTAAATAGAGCCTCAGCCGTCCGAGGCGAATATCCGCTCCAGCGCTAACCAGGTAATTCGCGCCTCGACCGGCCCAGAGCGGCCCGTCGTTGATGGAATACGGGAGGGCCGAGTTCGTAACGAAGGCAAACGAAGGAGCGAGGAGAGCGATGCGCGATCTGCGCGCAACTCCAGTCAGTGAGCTCGAGGAGCGGAGGAGATAGCCGGCCGTCGGCTGCGCCTTTGACCTGTGACCCTCCGCCCAGCGCTCGACCGAGTCGCCCGTGACGAGTACCGGAGTTTCGATCGTAAACCACCGGGAGGGGACACGGAAAGTTTGAGTTGCCCTTGCACGAATCGAATCGGTCGCCTGGGATGAGTCAGTGATAGCGACGGGATCCTGCGCGGACGCGGCTGCCAGGGGAGGCAAGCCAGCCAACGCAAACCACGCAATTGGAGCGAGCGAGCGGACGGGAAATCGCGCCATCAAACACCAGTGCCGCAACTCTGCGGCTTTCGTTGAGTTCGGGAATCTCTGTCGGTCGACGAGCCTTTTCAGAACGCACGTCCTGCCGAATGTCAATCTAGAGGTGCGCAGCGTGTATGCCAACCGCAGCTGCGCCTGCGCGGCGGACTGCCAGCGAATCGGCATGGCGCTAAATTACGGGCAATGCAATTTCTGAATCGCCTCGCCGTTGTAGCGCTTTCTGTCATCCCGGCAGCGTTGTGCACCGCCCCGCAGCTCGTTGCCCAGATCCCCGTTCCGGAGCAAGGGGCGATCGCGGGCGACTCTGTCCGCGTTCCCGGGACTTCAACCGACTCTGGCCTGACTGTCGCTACAGTACGCGAGGCCGCGCCCATCATCGTGCCCGGAAGTGACGAAGAGAACTACCTGCGTTATCTCCAGTCTGCGGGAAGGGTTGCGGCCTACCCGTGGACTTTGAGGAGCTTCGGGCAAGTGGAGACGCGGCGCCTTTCACTGCTGCGCGGGAGCCATCCATGGTCCGCGAGCATGCGCAGCCAGGCGGAGGACGCGCGGTTCCGGACGGCGATCCTGCCCGCGTCGCTGACTCTCAGATTGAACAGTCATTTTCCCTACGGCTCGAACGACGGCGCGGTCTGGGCTGGACGGGGCCTTACGACGGCCGTCGAGGGCGGAGCAGTTTTTCTGGCAGGCCCTTTGTCCGTCGCGCTCAATCCGATCGCTTTTCGCGCCGAGAATGCAGCGTTCAGCCTGCTGTCGAACGGACTCTCCGGTCAGCGGGCGTTCAACGATGGATTGGTCCCGACTGAAGTAGATCGTCCGCAGCGATTTGGCAGCAAATCCTACAGCCGCATCGATCCAGGACAGAGCTCGGCACGCATCGATCTGAGCGCACTGACGTTTGGGGTTTCGACTGCGAACATGGGCTGGGGGCCCATGCAGAGCTTCCCGTTCATAATCGGCGGAAACGCCCCCGGATTTCTTCATGCTTTCCTTGGAACGGGCAGTCCGGTGAATGTGCTCATCGGCCGGCTGCATACGCGGTTGATCTGGGGCAGGCTCGAGCAATCCTCGTATTCACCGGTTTCGGGAAGCGACACCTATTTCTCCGCCGACGAGCCGGGCACGCGCCGGTTTGCATCGGGCTTAGTTGCCAGTCTTCAGCCGCGTGGCCTGCCCGGGCTCGAGATTGGAGCTTCGAGGTTTTTTCACTCCGTCTGGCCGCAGCAGGGTCTTCCCCGCTCGTACTTCTTCAAGCCGCTGGAGTCGATACTGAAGTCGACTTCCCCGCAGTCACCCGGCCTTGGCGTTGGCAATGGCGATCTCGGGAGTGGAAGCAGCGATAATCAGCTCGCCTCAGCCTTCACTCGACTCGTTCTGCCCAACAGTGGATTCGAGATCTACGCCGAGTACGGTAAGGAAGATCATGCCTTCGATTTTCGCGATTTCATCCAGGAGCCCGACCACGCTCGCAGCTACGGTCTGGGCGCTCGCAAGGTGTTAGTCGCGCACGATTCTTCGCTCACCGGAATTCGGGCCGAACTGATCAACTACCAGCTGCCCACACTGGCGCGGCATCGTGGGGAGGGCCGTGTCTATCGCCATGGCATTCTTCGCCAGGGTCACACTAACCGGGGCCAGGTACTTGGCGCCGACGCCGGGATCGGGACCGGCGCAGCTTCCATGGTCGCCTATGACCGGTTCACGGGCTCCGGTCTCACCAGCGTCAGCTGGACACGTATCGTGCGCCAGGAGAAGGGCACTTTTTTCGAGACCGGGCTTCGCGACCCGAGATCGCAGGACGTCTCCCACGCGCTCACCTATCAGCAGGGTCGCCGCATCGGCGGACTGGAGGCATCTGCTTCGCTGACCGCAGTGCGGGAGTTCAATCGCGACTTTCTCGCCGACCAGTGGAACGTGAACTCGATACTGTCGGTGCGACATCACTTCGGACGACGGTGAGCATCGCAAGCGAGGCATGTCCGTGACTGGCCAGGCATCGCCGCGAACTGAAGCAGGGGCTCGAAAAGGCATCGTCCTCGCCGGTGGGAGCGGAAGTCGGCTCTACCCGATTACGCGGGCGGTCAGCAAGCAGATGCTGCCGGTATACGACAAGCCGATGATCTATTATCCGCTCACGACGCTGATGAGCGCGGGCATCCGCGAGATGCTCATCATCTCGACGCCGAGGGATCTCCCCGGCTTTCGATCGCTGCTCGGCGATGGCGAGCAGTGGGGTATCGAGCTGGAGTACGAGGAACAGCCCAGACCCGAGGGGATAGCGCAGGCCTTCATAATCGGTGAGAGCTTCATTGACGGCCACCCGAGCGCCCTCGTGCTCGGGGATAACATCTTCCACGGCCACGAACTCTCCGAAACGTTACGTGCTGCTTCCCTGCGCGCATCCGGCGCCACCATCTTCGCCTATCGCGTTGGAAATCCTGACGCCTACGGCGTCGTTGAATTCGACTCTGATGGGCGGCCCCTTGGCATCGAGGAGAAACCGCGGCAACCAAAGAGCAGCTACGCAGTGACCGGTCTCTACTTTTACGACGCCGACGTCTGCCAGTTTGCGCGCGGCCTCAAGCCTTCCTCGCGGGGCGAGGTGGAGATAACTGATCTGAACATGTGCTATCTTCGCCGCGGTGACCTGCACGTCGAGAAGCTGGGACGCGGTACGGCCTGGCTCGACACGGGAACGCACAGCTCCCTCCTCCAGGCCAGTCTCTTCATCGAAACGATCGAGCAGAGGCAGGGATTGAAGATTGCGTGCCCCGAAGAGGTAGCGTACCGGATGGGCTACATCGGCGCCCGCGACCTGGAGAAGCTGGCGGCCGGTCTGGCCAACACGGGATACGGCGAATATTTGCGGCAGATCATGTCGGAATGACGAGAGTCCTCGTGTTCGGGGCCGGCGGACGGGTGGGCAATCGGCTGGCGCTGTCCGTCCCGGGAGAAATTGCAGGAAAATTCCTCACCCGGTCCGAGTGTGACATTACCAGCGCCGGGGCCGTTCAGGACGCCGTCGAAGCTTCGCGACCCGACGTGGTAATCAACGCCGCCGCCTACACAGCGGTGGACGACGCGGAATCCGATCCCACTCGGGCGTTCGCAGTAAATGCAGAGGGCCCGCGAAACGTCGCCGCTGCCGCCGCCTCGGTGAATGCGCGCATCATCCACATTTCCACGGATTACGTGTTCGATGGGGAAACACGGTTGCCGTACACGCCTGAAGACCGACCGAATCCGCTCAACGTCTACGGGAAAAGCAAACGCGAAGGGGAAATCGCCGTGCGGGAGTCGAACGCCCGCTCGCTGGTGATCCGGACGAGTTGGCTCTACGACACCGAAGGACGCAACTTTCTCCGTGCGGTGCTGGAACGAATGATGAAGGGGCAACCCTTGCGCGTAGTGGCCGATCAGGTAGGATCGCCAACTTCGGCCGCTGGCCTCGCGCGCATCGTATGGGTGTGCGCCACGCATCCAGAGATAGAAGGAATCCACCACTGGGCCGGCCTCGGCCGAGCGAGCTGGCACGAGTTCGCAGTAGCAATTCAGGAGCTCGCAATATCTTTTGGTCTTGTAAAGAGCGCAGTCATGATTGAGCCCGTCACCAGCGCCGAATACGGGACGCCCGCCCGCCGGCCACGATTCTCCGTCCTGGATTCATCGGCGTTGGCGACGGCTCTGGGTCGTACACCCCCACCGTGGCGCGAGGCGCTGGCGGAATCGCTTGGACAGGTGTCACATGCGTAGGCTTCTCGTTACCGGCGCGGCCGGGTTCATCGGATCCAACTTCGTTCAGTACTGGCTCGAGACGCACCGGGACGACCATGTCGTTGCGCTCGACGTACTCACTTACGCGGGCAACCTGTCCAGCCTCGATCCGGTGCTGAAGAACAGCAGGCTCCGGTTCGTGAAATTGGACATTCTCGACGGCGAACGGATGCGGGCTCTGATGGAGCGCGAGCAGATCGACACAATCGTTCACTTTGCGGCAGAGTCGCACGTCGACCGGTCCATTCACGGGCCCGATCCCTTCCTCGAAACGAACATCCGCGGCACGCATGAGTTGCTCAAGGCTGCGAAAACGGTATGGCTGAACGGTGGAGGACGTGGACCCTACCAGTTCCACCACATCTCCACTGACGAAGTTTTCGGAACACTCGCCCCGGATGGCTTACCCTTCACCGAAGACACTGCCTACGCACCGAATTCCCCCTACGCCGCGACCAAAGCCGCCTCAGATCATCTCGTCCGGGCCTATCATCACACCTACGGCCTGCCGGTCACGACCACCAACTGCTCCAACAATTACGGGCCGTACCAGTTCCCGGAGAAGCTGATTCCGCTCGCGATTGTGCGGGCATTGGAGGGAAAGCCAATTCCAGTCTATGGCGATGGGCTGCAGAGCCGCGACTGGCTGTATGTGCGCGACCACTGCCGCGGTATCGACCGGGTACTGGAAAAGGGGAGGGTTGGCGAGACCTACAATCTCGGCGGAACCGCCGAGCGAAAAAACATCGACGTGATCAGGATGCTGTGCGCGAAGATCAATGCGATGTTTCAATCGGACCCCGCGTTGAGGTCCCGGTTTTCGCGCTGCCCTGCCGCGAGCGGGGGCGATACAGCAAGCTTGATAACCTTTGTGCGGGACCGCCCGGGACACGACAGGCGTTACGCTGTCGATGCGATGAAAGCGACTCTCGAAACGGGATACGGTCCCGCTGAATCGTTTGAGACGGGGCTCGCAAAGACCATCTCCTGGTACATCGCCAACGAGCCGTGGTGGAGAAGCGTCATGGACGGCAGCTACAAGGAGTGGATGAAACAGCACTACTCCGGCTGATTGAGAAGCGTTGGTCGCTCGCTGAACTTAGCGGTTAGGCCCGCCACCGGTGCGTCAGATCAGTCTGTCGCGCCAGGTTGACGGGACAAGCGGCGAGTCGATTTCGATCGGCAGGTGGTAGTGAAAGGGTTTCACTCCGTTCTGGCGTATCCAGGACACCATTGAAAGGAGTCCTTCGCGCAGCGTTACGCTGGTTCGGTACCCGAGTATTTGCCGCGCTTTGTCGGCCGAACAAACCGCGTGCTTGACTTCGAGTGGCCGGTCGGCAACGTAGATCGGGTCGAGGTCGAACGACAGCAGCTCCGCCAGTATCCGTGCGAGCTCGTTGATCGTCGCGGCTTCCTCATCGGGCCCGATGTTGATTACCTGGCCGGAAAGGTCGGGTAGCGTCCCCATCTTGATCAGGGGATCAACGCAGTCCTGGACAAAGGAAAAACATCGCCGCTGCTCGCCGTCGCCGTAAATGATCGGCTGCTTTCCCTGAAGCATGCGGTTGATCATGATGCTCGCGACATTGCGAAACGGATCGTCGTATTTCTGGCGCGGACCGATGATGTTGTGCGGGACGGCGATCAGGAATTCCATGCCGTGAGTTTCGCTGACGTTCTTCACGAGAAGCTCACCCGCGTACTTGGCGATGCCGTACGGATCGACGGGCGCCGCCGCTTGATCCTCCCGGAAAGGCGGGGCTCCCTTGCCGTAGCGAGCCATGCTAGAGCAGTAGACAAACCGTCTTACATTCCTGCTGGCCGCGGCGGCAAGCAGGCCGGCGGTGTTCCCGAAAACGTGCTTGGCGATGATAGCTGGCGAAAACACGCTCAGCCCCTCCGTCGCTATGGCGCCGCAATGATAGATGACGTCGACATCGACGAGGAGCCGTTTCATCTTCTCGACGTCGCCGCAGTCGGCCTCCTCGAACTGGATCCCCTCCGGGAGGTTCTGGAGATCGCCACCGATCATGTTGTCGCAGCCGACAACGCCGTGGCCATTCTTTGTAAACGATTCAGCAAGGTGGCTGCCCAGAAAACCAGCCACGCCGGAGATGAACACCTTCAAAAAGCTTGCTTCCTTTGAGTTAGCGTGACACAGCCAGGGGGTGCGGCAGCAAACCGTTAAATCTAATCTGCCTAGAGGGCGGAAGGCGGTTTTGGTTTCCTGCGACGCATTGCCGACAGCGGCGACCGCAAATCGCTCCACAGCGCCCGTTTCAGTGCGCGAAATTCCCTCCCCTCCTCGGGACGGACCACCTGCGTCTTGAGGAAGTACTCACGCAGAATTGCCAGCAGCGCCCCAATCATGAAGCCCACGAGTGCTCCAAGCACAATGGATTTTGCGAGGCCGCGCGCATTTCCCACGACCGGCAGTTCCGGCGGCTCGATAATGCTGATACTGGGCGCGTTTCTCAGCTCCTCGATCTTTACCTGCTGATAAGCCTGTGCAGTCGCGGTGTAAAGCTCCTGTCTCATCAGCACGTCGCGCTGGAGCCGCTCCCGTTCGAGGGCAAGCTTCGGAGCCCGGAAGTCGCGATTGAGCTCAAGGAAGTCCGACATCCGCCTCTCGGCAGTGCGCAGCTGCGCATCGCTCTCCGCGAGCTGCGACGCCGTGAACTCCCGTTCCGCAGCGGCCCTCTGCTGACGCCGCCCCTCGTTGAAGAGGGACACCTGCTCCAGCAGTCGTCTGTTGATCTCCTGCGCGATGAGTGGTGAGGCATCCGTGGCCTTCATCGTAACGATGCCGGTCTTGAACGACGTTTTGATGTCCAGCCGATTCCTCAATTCGCTAATCGCCTCGCTCGTCGCGTTTTCGGGAGCCTTCTCATTCAATCCGTACCACTCGACCAGGTTCTTCGCGGTAATTCCGGTCGGTGTCTTCACGCTGAATTTCTGGAGCACGACGGGGCGCAGAACCTCGCGGCTGGTCAGGAGCTCGACGTAGAACTGAGGAGATTGGCTTGGGTCGCCTGCCTGTATTCCAATGCCAAGCTGGGCGGCGAGCCCGCTGAGATTGGACGGCGCCCGTGCCGCCGCGGGAACGAAGGATGTCGTCGACGTATACGTCCGATCGGAGAACACCTTCGACCTGCCGCTCAGCAGTAAGCCGATCAGAGTGCACACTGCGATCAGCCAGCGACGCCGAAGAAGGACGTTGACGAGGCTTAGGAGGGAGACAGCCTGCTCGACGTCGCCTTCTGCTGACAACGACGCGTCGTCGCGACTTCGGGAAACGTGCTCGGGCATCGCGCTCACGCGCTGGAACCTGCTGTGGGATTGGGTGTCAAAATTCCATGTGAGGTCAGGGGGTCAGGCACCTTAATATGCTCAGCTCTCAATTCCCTGTCGACCTTTTTCCGCAATACCATCGAGCGGTTTCGTCAATTCCATGCTGTGTACTCCATCGGGGGCGGAACCCGAACTCTGTCTCGATCTTCGCTGAGCTGCACTCGAGCGAACCGGTAAGGCGCTCCAGCGCGGCAGCGTTGAACGGCAACGGGAAAACTCCGCGCACGGAATCGCCGAGCCGCGCGATGCGAGACAGCCATTCAGAGGCGACACCGAAAAGCCGCGCTGGCTTGCCCAAGGCGCGCCCGATCATCTGAATCAAGGCAGGAGTCGAGACCGCTTCGGCATCGGTCACGAAAAATGTCCCGGCCCTCAGGCGCGGCGCGGCGAGGAGTGTGGAAAGCGAGTCCACCACATTCGCCAGATTGACGAGGCTTCTGCGATTGGCCGTGTCTCTGAAAGGAAGCGGAATTCTCGCGTCGACCAGTTTGAACAACTGCAGCATGTTCGCTTTGACGCCTGGTCCGTACACCAGGGGCAAGCGAATAATTCCCACTTCGATCTTTCCCGCCTTAGCAGCCTCCCTCAGCATCGTTTCAGCTGCGAGCTTGCTCCGGCCGTATGAGTCCACCGGGGCGGGAAGGTCCTCTTCGATCCAGGGTCGACCCGGGTAGGTACCCATGACCTTGATCGAGCTCGTGAAGAGAAGTCGTCGCACACCCCCTCGTACTGCAGCCGCCAGCAACGCCTCGGTGGCATCGACGTTGGCACGCTGAAAGGCATGGTCATTTTCAACACCGCTGGTGTCGGAAATATGAGCTCGCCCCGCAAGGTGGATGACCGCATCGGCTCCCTCGACTGCGGGGGCGAGCACGCGCGAATCTGTCATGTCAGCCGCCACAAATCGAGCGACGCCAGGCTCGAGTCGGGCGTCGCTCGTTCTCGTCAATCCCCTCACCGCCATGCCGCTGCCCAAAAATGTCTTGCAGACCGCGGAGCCCAGAAACCCGTTGGCGCCGGTGACTAGGACTGAGGGCATAGCTCCCTGATCAGATCGTGATAGCGGGACGCAACCGCCTCCCGGGAATACGACCGCTCAACATACGCACGCCCTCTCGCGCCCTCAGCGGGAAGTGATTCGCGCCGTTCGAACGCCGCCAGTATGGCCGCCGCGAAAGCGGGCGGATCGTTCGGCGGGACCACTGTGCCGCACCCCGACGACTGAATGACACGCTCGAGCTCGGAGTCCCTGTCGGCCGACACGACCGGCGGCTTGCCGCACGCGAAGAGCGTATACACCTTGGACGGAAAGGTGTCGGTTGCGCTCCCCTCCTTCATCGGTATGGTGCCGACGTCGCTGCTCGCGTAAAGGAGCGGAGTGATATCGCGCGGCAGATAGCCGAAGAATTTCACATTAGTCAGCCCCCGCTTCGCGGTTTCCGCGCGTAGCCATTCGGCCGTGACACCGTCCCCCGATACGGCGAAGCAGATGGGCCTCGAGCTCAGGGCTTTCGCTGCGTAGAGGAAGCTTTCCCAGTCCTGGCTCACGCCGATGTTGCCGGCGTAAAGCACGACGAATTCTTCCAGCAGTCCGTGCTGCGCGGCAAACTCGTTCTGTCTTGGCAGCGGACGATAGAAGGACGTATCGACGAAATTGGGAATCATCGCAATCTTGTTTGAAGGCACGCCCCGTGTGCGAAGCGTTCTGGCAAACTGATCGGAGATCGGCACAATACGGGCGTTGGTCCGGTAGACGAGTCGTTCCAGCAGCTCCATCAGCCGGATGAACAGCTTGTTGCTGATGAGGCCGTTGTTCACGGCGAAATCGGGGTACAGCTCCTGAAGGTTATAGATCGCGGGAGCGCCGCTGCGAAGACCGATCAGGGGAGCGAGCAAGCCCATTGTAAGCGGTGGCGACGGTGCGAGGACGATGTCAAAACGCGGCAAGTGAACAAGCGCGAGCCACATGCAGCGCAGATGAAACTTGATGTAGTCGAACTTCCTGCTGCCGATCCGGTTTCCCTTGAGCGCGATGGGAACGTGCCAGACGTCCACCCCGGCGGCTTTCCCACGGCGCGTTCCGCCGGCGCCCGGTGTCATCGCGTAGGCGTTCATCGCGGACTCCTCGAGGTTGTAGTGCGGCGTGGTCGTCAGGACAGTGACGTCGTGACCAAGGTCCGCCAGGCTGGTGGCCAGATCGGTCATCAGGTACGCCGTCGAGACGCCGTCCGGTGCAAACACGAGAGTGTGAATGAGAAGTCGCGCCATTACGACGGCAGCAGCTTTTCGGCGCGCATCCAGGCGATCGTGGATGCCACTCCATCGGTCAGCGTGATGGAGCTGGGCGAGGCGAGCTCGACCATTGGCTGCACCGGAAGTACCCAGTCGGTCACGATGTTCCGCAATCTGAAGGAATAAATCGGAGAAGGGATGCCGATTTTCCTGAGGACATCACCGGCGATCGCCGCAACCTTTGCAATCGGATACGGAATGGATCGAATCGGAGGGGCGCCGAGCTGTCGCTGTATCTCCTCCGCCCAGTCCCTCAGGGGAGTGGGGTGATCGTCGCCGACGTAGAACACCTTGCGATGCACTCTTTCGGCCGGGGCAGTCGCTGCCGCGATCATGTGCCTTACGACGTTGCCAACGAAACCGAGGGTTCGATCAACGCGTCCGCTCCCGATGTGGAAGTATCTGCCGCGGGCGACGAGCCGGAAGAAGCCCTGATAATGCGGCCCTACCCAGGGTCCCCATACCAGCGGCGGTCGGAGGATGCACCAGGAGAACGGAAGATCCGGGGCGGCCCGTATCCGTTTTTCCATCAGCACCTTGCTTTCCCCGTAAAGCGTGTGGGGCGAGAACTCTTCGTCGCTGCGGGGCACGTGCCCCGGCCTCGTCACCAGCATGGTCGAGACGAATACCAGCCTTTCAATACTGACCAGCTCTCTCGCGATGCGAATGAGGTTGTCGGTACCGTCATAGTTTACGGAGTAGCCGCCAAGCTGAGATTTCTCTTGAAGGTCGGTGCGGGCGGCAAGGTGTACAATAGCGGTTGGCTGAAAGTCCGCAATCACCGTCGCCATGGCGTTACTGTCGAGCACGTCTCCCTGCCGCCAGTAAATCATATGTGCCGGCTTTTTGGGCGCACTCACGTCGTAGTTGACGACGCGCACGCCGGCCGCGGCTAAGGCATCAATGAAATTAGTGCCAATAAAACCGGAGCCGCCGGTTACCAGAACCCGGACAAGCGATATCGTCACCGGCGTCGATTACCGTGAAGTCATGAATACGGGATAAAAAACGCGGCCGGACCCGATTTAAGCCGTTCGAGCCGGTCGCCCGGCGCCAGCGGCGCTCGGAGAGCACAATCTAGCACGTTACCCGATTCGCTGCGATGTACCGGAAAAGTCATAGTTGCGGCGCCGGTGAAACGGAACCCGCTGGACACGGCATTGGGTGCAGGTGAATGTTTCATGAATGCGACGCGCACTAATCACCGGGATCACCGGTCAGGATGGTTCATATCTGGCCGAATTGCTGTTGTCGAAGGGCTATGAAGTGCACGGGATCGTGCGCCGGGCTTCAACGTTCAATACCGACAGGATCGATCACCTGTATCGGGATCCCCACGAGCAGGACCCTCGCCTCGTTCTCCATCACGGAGATCTCACCGACGGCGCCGTGCTCCGCCGTATCATTCGCGACGTACAGCCGGAGGAATTGTACAACCTCGGCGCACAGTCTCACGTACGGGTTTCGTTTGATGAGCCGGAATACACGGCGGACGCAGTTGCAATGGGAACGCTACGCCTGCTGGAAGCCGTACGCGATGAAGTGCAGGCTCTCGGCAGGGGGATAAGAGTCTACCAGGCCGGTTCGTCGGAGATGTTCGGGGCCGCAGCTTCTCCGCAGAGCGAGGTTACGCCTTTTTATCCGAGGAGCCCATACGCGGTCGCCAAAGTCGCCGCCCACTGGTTTGCGATCAATTTCCGAGAGGCGTACGACCTGTTCGTCTCAAACGGGATCCTGTTCAACCACGAATCTCCGCGCCGCGGCGAAACATTCGTGACTCGCAAGATCACGCGCGCGGTGGGACGCATAAAAGCGGGCCTCCAGGACAAGATCTACCTCGGCAACCTCGACTCCCGACGGGACTGGGGGTTTGCGGGCGATTATGTCCAGGCGATGTGGTTAATGCTCCAGGCGGAGAAGCCCGGAGATTACGTGATCGCCACCGGTGAATCTCACACCGTGCGCGAGTTCCTCGAGGAAGCATTCGGCTATGCGGGCCTCAAGTGGGAGCAGCACGTCGAGTTCGACCCGAGGTATCTGC
>Ga0180121_10000418_pt1 | contig 17792 bp, 18 predicted proteins | sample AntDrymUQ5402106_2_FD_129676 | JGI IMG/M metagenome (GOLD analysis project Ga0180121, IMG submission 129676) | Polar desert sand microbial communities from Dry Valleys, Antarctica - metaG UQ540 (21.06) (version 2) (version 2) | ecosystem: Environmental > Terrestrial > Soil > Desert | place...
CGACAATGACGGCGATGGTTATGGTTCAGGCAGTAATTATTTAGCTTGTTCACGACCTTCACCGGCCTATATAGATAATAATCTCGATTGCAATGACTTTGACGCCACTATCCATCCCGGGGCCACAGAGCTTTGTAATGACAAAGATGACAATTGTAATGGTCAGCGGGACGAAGGAATACGTACATCCACCTGGTACAGGGATGTCGACAATGATGGTTATGGACAGGACGGCTTTACCACTTTGTCCTGTTTTAAGCCGGCAGGTTTTGTGGCGCAAGGCGGTGATTGCAATGACAATAATGCAGCGGTTTACCCTGGTGCAGGCTGTCCACCCCAACCAATAGCAATGAATCAATCCCTGAACACGATTCATATTACCAAAAACAGCAGAAAGCTTCCGGAAAAAGAATCAGTAGTAAAAACGGATGCATGGAGGCGGGGGGAGCCGGAGGCAAATGATTCACATTCCGTTTTAGTAAAGCGCAAATAATTGGCGGATGTTCAAAAATTATTGACAGTGATTTGGGTCAATCAACATTGATCGACTGAATTTGTCAAATGGCAAAAAAGGCAGATTGATGCTGGCATTGTATTATGATCTTAACGATCATGACGATGTCCGTCATCTGCGTTTCTATGTCATATGTAAAGTGGATCAAAAAACTATTCTTAACTGATCAGCGTATAAGGATAACTGTTCCTTTTTTGAAATGTTGTTTCCCTGTGTAATCAATACCCCTGATCATCCATATATATGATCCCGTTGATTGCTTTATTCCCTTAAGTTCACCATTCCAGCCATCGGAGTTGTTGCCGGAAAATACCAATTGACCATAACGGTTATATATATGAAATAGATCTATCGTACGCATCCCAACCGCCACCGGACGGAAGACATCATTCGATTTATCCCCGTTTGGAGTAAAAGCATTGGGCAGATAGAATTCCGGCCCTTTATAAACTTTAATATTAATCGTATCACTCGTTTCACAACCGAAAGGAGAAGATGCTGTGAGAATATACGTAGCATTTTTTTGCAGAATGGCAACCGGCCTGTCTGATCGTGGGTTATCCAATCCATCCGGCGGTGACCAGTTATAAGTATCACCTCCCCCGGCTTTCAAGGCTAATGGTTGATTGATTGCAACTACAGTATCATTTCCGGCAAACGCTTTTGTTCCGTAAACATTCACTGATTTTATTACTGATTGCGAAATACATCCATTTACAGCAGTAGCTGTTAGTTCAACCTGGTACTTTCCTTTCTGTTTATATAAATAAGAAAGAACTTCTCCCCTTCCCCGGTTTCCGTCTCCCAGCTTCCAGTTATAGTTAGCAATGGGGGCCTCATTTCGAAGATTGATAGCATTGAAAAAGAAAGGATCACCTAAACAGGCCTCCTGCATTGAAAAATCTATATCAGGTTTTGCAGAAATGATTACCTGATTTATTTCAGTCTCTGCAACACATCCTTCTTTTGTAGTAACAGATAATTGTACCGGAAAATTTCCTGCTTGTTTGGAAGGAATGGAAACATTTTTTCCGGAAAACTTCTGCCCGCTAATTGACCAGTCCCAGGAATTGATCGTACCAAATTGTACATAAGATGAATCGAGTAAATAAACCGAATCTTTCTCACAGGCAAGCAATGGTTGTTGTTTAAAATGTGCAACAGGCGTGGAGCCTATTATAATTTGTTTCTCAAAAGCTTCCGACACGCATCCGTTGTTGCCAAGGATTTTAAGTTTTACGTTATAATCGCCTGGCTGGGCAAATGAGTGTGCAGGCGGGGTTTGTACTGAATCAGTTGTTCCATCTCCAAAATCCCAATACCATTTGAGAATAGAACCGAATGATGCAGATTCATCCCGAAAATTCAATAATGCAGGAAAGCAGGTTTCCTGATCCGAAGGCATAGAAAATTGTGGGTTTAATGAGGTGCAAAAACGCTGGTGATTTTTTGATCCTCCTGTTGAACCCGTAAAGCCCCAGAATACATTTGGGTCTCCCCGAAATACTCCCTGTATCAGATCGGTTGCAGTCTGCACACGTTCTATTCCATCAATTTCTGCTTTTAGAATTTTCTGTTCAGCATTCCATATGATCCGGAATGTATGCCATTTACAGTCCTCGATATTATTATAATCTGCAAGCGCCATTACCGGACCGGCAAGATTATCCGAAGTTGCATGATTAATATTGCCATTACGGTGTATGGCGACGTGATCGTAAGAAGGATCATTGTGGTAAGTGTTCTGCCAGGTATCAATTACCACGGCGATTGAAGGAGAGATACCCTCTATTCCTAATCCACCTCCGGTACTACCGATACTGGTACTAAGAGGTTGTAACACAAATGCAATACCATCTGCTCCCATCGCATCTGAACACCCGAGGAAAACATTAAAATTAAAATCAAAAGATTTTGTGAGATCTATCTTATAAATATTCCATACAGAACCGGAACGGGTGTTTGCATCAGGAGTTAGCGTGTAACAATTACAGTTCTCCTGCATCGCACTTCCGTTAATATGATACGGATTACTGCTTTGTCCATAGCCAATAAACGATAATGCCAACCCTATCATCCCAAAAAGAATGCCCCTCTGTCTTTCGATCATAATCCCTTTGATATAACACATAAAAAAACTGTCCATTACTTTGTCTTGATCAAAGGAATGGACAGCCCGATTGGATTAGATTAGTTTTTATTCTTACCAGCCTTGTTTTGCAATACCTGCCTGGATAGCAGCCAAAGCCTTTTCTTCGCCCAGCAATGTAGTAAGTTTATTCCCTTTTCCATCATTGCCCTGTGCCATATAAGCACCTTTGGCTGTTTTAGTGATCACTGCATCCTTGATGGGCACATTCTTTTCCTTCGTTTTCACATTATACGCAGTGAGTGTTACTTCTGCCATGTTAATTGTATTTTTTTAAGTTTATTAATGGATTTTATACCGGACTTATTCCTTAAGCGGGAGTCCTGCCTGATTTAAAGATAACTATTATTTTGAAATCCCCTTGTTTGACGAAGTTTAACTTTCAATGATGAGTTATACATCGAGCCGTGCATATTTTGCATGACTTTCAATGAATTCTCTTCTTGGTGCCACTTCATCTCCCATCAACATACTAAAAACCCTGTCTGCCTCCGCCGCACTTTCAATCGTGACCTTTTTTAAAGTACGTGTTTCCGGATTCATGGTAGTTTCCCAAAGTTGTTCGGAATTCATCTCTCCCAAACCTTTATATCGCTGGGTATTGACAGAATCTTCTTTACCATTTGCAAATTTTTCTATCAATGTTTTACGTTGTTCTTCTGTCCAGGCATATGCCTGTTCTTTTCCTTTTTTTACAAGATATAATGGAGGTTGAGCAATAAATACATAGCCCTGCTCGACCAGTTCTTTCATATACCTGTAGATAAACGTAAGGATCAGCGTAGCAATATGACTTCCATCTACATCAGCATCCGTCATAATGATAACCTTATGGTAACGGAGTTTAACGATATTTAAAGCTTTCGGATCATCAGGAGTGCCTACTGTTACTCCTAATGCTGTGTACATATTGCGGATTTCCTCGTTTTCATAAATTTTATGCTCCATTGCTTTCTCAACATTCAGGATTTTACCCCTGAGTGGCAGAATTGCCTGATAGCTTCGATCTCTTCCCTGCTTAGCCGTTCCGCCTGCAGAATCACCCTCTACAAGATAAAGCTCACAACGGTCTGGTGCTCTCTCTGAGCAATCAGCCAGTTTGCCCGGCAAGCCTCCGCCACTTAGTACACTTTTGCGCTGAACCAGCTCACGTGCTTTACGTGCAGCTGCTCTTGCCTGTGCCGCCAGGATCACTTTCTGAATAATGCTCTTTGCTTCACGTGGATTTTCTTCGAGGTAGGCTTCCAACACTTTCGAAACCGTACCATCCACCACGCCCATTACTTCACTATTACCAAGCTTTGTTTTGGTTTGTCCTTCGAATTGAGGTTCGGGAACTTTGATAGAAATAATACTGCTCAGCCCTTCGCGAAAATCATCGCCTTCAATCTCTACTTTGGCCCTCTCAAATAAACCCTGCTTGTCACCATAGCTTTTAAACACTCGTGTCAATGCACGACGAAATCCCGAAACGTGTGTTCCTCCTTCAATGGTATTGATGTTGTTAACGTAAGAGTATATATGTTCAGAATAACTGTCATTATAACACAATGCCACTTCCACTACCACATTACTGATCTCATCTCTTCCATCAACATAAATGACTTTTGGTAGCAATGGAGCCCTCCCGGCATTCTTATCAAGCATTTCAACAAATTCAACGATTCCACCTTCACTATAAAATGTTTTGGTATAGGTGACCATGTCTTCATCACGTTCACGCAGATCATTTAAAATGATTCGTATGCCTTTGTTGAGGTAGGAGAGCTCACGCAGCCTGCTTTCAAGTATATCTTTCTTGTACTCCGATGCTGTAAATATGGATGTGTCTGGCCAGAAATGTACGCGTGTACCGGTCCGATCTGTTTTACCGATCTCCCTGACCGGATATTTCGGTACTCCGATATTGTATTCCTGTTCAAAAATCTTTCCTTCCCGATAAACAGTCACGTGTAAAGTGGCGCTTAGTGCATTTACACAACTTACACCTACACCGTGCAACCCTCCGGATACTTTATAAGTATTCTTATCAAATTTTCCACCTGCATGTAAAACGGTCATTACCACTTCTAATGCACTTTTCTTTTCCTTCAGGTGCATGCCGGTGGGAATGCCTCTTCCATCGTCTTCTACAGAAACAGAATTATCTTCATGAATAGTAACCTTGATATTTTTGCAATACCCCGCGAGCGCTTCATCTATCGAATTGTCGACTACTTCATATACGAGGTGATGAAGACCTTTTTCACTAATATCCCCAATGTACATGGCAGGTCGCTTCCTTACAGCTTCCAGCCCTTCTAAAACCTGTATACTATCAGCGCTATAACCATTTGTTTCGGGTACAATCAGATCCTGTATTTCTATACTCATGTTGGAATTTTCGGGTAATTGTTTTCGTTGATAATTGTATCACGCTAAAGTACGAAAAATAAGGCCTTCAGCCGCTTTAAAATGACCCTTTTAGAAGGTTTTTTAATTGAAAACCAATGAATTTCGAAGCTGCCCAAACAAAAGAATAATTTGACAAGTCTCTCCCCACTTTTTCGATAAATGTGTATAAAAAATGCTTTGCGGGAATATCGTTCCAGGGGGCGTACCTGTATCTTTATTGCATAGTTTTTGTTATAAATCCGATAAACATATCTTCTTGTCAATTTCACCCACTACAATAAATAATGCCTCTCAGATCACATTCGAATTTTCTGATCTGGCACTGATGGAAGAACAGGCAGAAATCAATGGTGTGAAAATCAAATCTATCCGAAGAAAAGAGATCTTACAGGCTACAGAGGAATCTTTAGAACCAATCAAAAGCACAAGAGGAAGAAAATCTTTGAAAGGATTTGATGCAGAATTACCTGTTATTCCGGAAGATGATATTCTGTTTCTCAAGCAATATTATACCATTGGCGAAGTAGCAACTATGTTTCATGTGAATCAATCATTACTCCGTTTTTGGGAAACAGAATTCGATATCATTCAGCCTCGCAAAAACCGTAAGGGCGACCGTCATTTCCGACCCCTGGATATCAAAAATCTACAGCTCATTTATGACCTTCTCCGTCGAAGAAAACTTACTATTGAAGGAGCAAAAGCTTTTATAACGCAGAATAAAAATTCTCACCAGCGTTTCGAAATGATCCAGTCTTTAAGAAAGATACAAGGCTTCCTTCTTGAATTGAAAGCTTCCCTTTAATTTAACAAAAAGCTTAGGTAAACGATATTAAGTTTGCAGACTAATGTAACATTCGTCATGAAAAAATATTCAGTTGTACTTGCTCTGTTTTTTGCAATGCAGGGTTTTTCGCAGAATCAGTTTGAGGTGATAAAAGAAGGAAATAATAAAATATTGAAAGGAATTATCACAAGAGAGGATATTTCTGCTGACAGCAGTTTCACATGGTATAAGCAGAACCTTGCCGGGTATACACCAAACGCCAGTGCTGTGAATGCATTCAAAGAAAAAGGAACAGATCTTCAGGTGATCGCTTTTGGTGGAACCTGGTGTAGTGATACACAGATTATACTGCCTAAATTTTTTTCTATCATAGATGCTTCAGCCTTCCCGGTCAGTAATGTTACGCTGATTGGAGTTGACAGAAATAAAAAAACGATTGGTCACCTCGCGGAAGCATTACATGTGCTCAATGTTCCTACTTTCATTATTTTGAAAAATGGGGTGGAAGTTGGAAGGGTAGTTGAATATGGTAAAACGGGTCAGTGGGATAAAGAATTAGGTGATATCATCAATTCCGTGAAATAATTTCTCCTTCAACTCCATAATAATCATCAGTGATAAGCATATACCTTAAGACCATTCTGATGTAAGACATAAATATTATTTGGCATTATGCTGATCCTCAGCGCACCTGACATGTTCTTTGGTAGCACGAAACGTTCCAGGTGTAAACTTCCGGGTTCATAACTATATAAGTTAAACGAATCTCGGCCATAAATCACGGTATTAATCACAGTGAAGTCTGTCCATTGCGTTAACGGAATGCGGCTTTTAAACGTTCCGTAATAATCGAAAATGTAAATCCCTTTCACGGGATCATAGAGATAAAGAAATTTATTCTGATCAACAATATACTGGGGAGAGGGAACAGAATCGAATAACATTCTGAAGTCATTGAACTGATCAATTAGCTTTCCGTCGTCTCCTATACGTTTCACCCTGCTTTCCAATTCATCATAAATCCAGATATTGTTATCGTATGATTGTGCTATGATCTTCACCTGGAAAAGTCCCAACCTTCGTAAATCAATCGTTGTCCTTATATTAAGAAAACGATCAAGGATGACGATCGTTCCATAATCGCTGTAATACAGTAACACTTTCAGTGGATTTGAAACATCCATGTATCGTACTTTACCATATCGCCTGACTTCATTAAAAACAGCAAGTGAATCTCCGTTGGCACTTACTTTTTTTAACTGGCCATTAATTAATAGCAAATACACGTTTCCGAGATTATCTACATTGAAATCAGACGCTTCTACACGGAATGTTTTTACGAGGCGAAAAGAAGTACTGTCCTGCGCCTGACCACAAATGTTCAATGCGATACAACAAAATAATATGTAACTCCTGATGGACACTATTGACGAATTATTTTAGTTTCCAATTCCGGATAACGGGTTTTTAATAACAGTTGTTGCCCGTCGAACACGGCATAACTATAATAGTTGATCCAATCACCCAGATTAATATATCGCGAGTTTTTGCCGAGTGATAGATCGATTGGCAAGTGGCGATGACCAAATATAAAATAATCAAAGGGTTCTTCTTTCAGCTTTTCCCTGCAATAAGTAATTAACCATTCTTTTTCGGAGCCCAGGAAAACTTCTTCTTTTTTACCTGTTGCCTTCCTGCTTTTACGACTGAAAAAATTAGCTATTCCAATGCCAAACCACGGTGGTACTATTCCAAATGCCCACCTTGCAGTAGGATTACGAAATAGTTTTTTAATCATTTTATAACCATGGTCTCCTGGCCCAAGGCCATCCCCGTGTCCAACTAAAAATTTCTGGTTGTTGAAGATGAACTTTTCAGGTTTGTAATAAACTTTCAGGTTCAGCTCGCGCTGAAAATAATCATTCATCCACATGTCGTGATTGCCTACAAAAAAATGCACACCTATTCCGGCATCTGTCAACTCCGCAAGTTTACCGAGGAGTCTTACATATCCCTTGGGAACAACTTTAATGTATTCAAACCAGAAATCAAACATGTCTCCAACAATGAAAATGTCAGCAGCAGAAAAACGGATTTCTTCAAGAAAGGAAACAATTTTTTTTTCTCTTAACTGGCTGGAAGCAACATCAGGCGCCCCCAAATGAAAGTCAGAAAGAAAAAAAAGTTTTTTATCTGGTTCGATTTGCATCCGAAATAAGTAAAAGTTAATCCTGTAACCTTGCTGAGGCTTCGACAAGCAAAACAAACACTTCTGCCGGGCCGTGGACACCTACCACCAGGGTTTTTTCAATATCTGCAGTCCTGCTGGGACCCGAAGCAAATGTGATGAATGATGGAAGGGGTTTAAATCTTTCATTCAATAATTGGAGCCCGTCTTTCAGATCGTATACCAGCTGATCGGTATATGCAATACAAATATGCACCGGGGCATAAACACTGGTAGTTCTGCCACTTTGTTGTGCAGAGGTCATTATAATACTTCCTGTACGAGCTACTAACAATTCACAGGAAGTAATCGCCAGGTCACAGCTATCCAATTGAGCATATTCAATTGCTGAAAATCCATTTTGTTTCAACATACTCCTTAATCTTTCCTCACGGCAATATGCCTTCTGCCAGGAATGCTTTTTTACGATTTCGTCAATATAAGCAACTACTTCGCGGTGATCGATACAGAAAATAAATCGTCCTTGTAATTTGGTGAATTGCTCTGCAAATTCAACTTCGAGTTCCTGCCGGCTTGTTTGGAACACAGGTGCATTTCCTTCACTGTTAGGAAAAGGAAGAGGCGTTGAATGTCTCAACGCCTGCCTGATTCTTTTGAGAATATTTTCTTTTGAAGGAGATATATTCATTGATCACCGGTAAGTGTTCATGTAGCCGGGTGTACACTGCTGTCATACGGTGGTACGCCTTCGCTTATAGCACCATTTGGATGATGATCAATGCCGTTACTATCATCATCATCCACATCAAGTGTTTTTCTTTCTTCAAAGGGACGTTTGCCGATTAAATTTTCGACATCACTTTGAAACAAAACTTCCTTCAGTAACAATGCTTCTGCAAGTTTTGCAACCTGCGGCTTCTTTTCTACCAACAGCTCTTTTGTTTTTTCGTAAGCAATATCGATTAGTTTTCTTACTTCCTGATCAATCAGCTTAGACGTTTCTTCAGAATAAGGTTTGGTGAATGAATTTTCAGCTGCAGGATCATAAAAGCTCACATTCCCCACTTTATCATTCATTCCATAAACCGTCACCATCGAATAGGCAATCCGCGTAATTTGTTGAAGGTCATTTTGTGCGCCAGTGGATATTTTTCCGAAGAAAATGTCTTCACTTGCTCTACCTCCTAATGTCATACAGATCTGGTCAATCAACTGATCAGTATTATACAGGTACTGTTCTCTTGGTGTGTATTGCGCATATCCCAAAGCAGCCACGCCTCTGGGAACAATGGTTACTTTTAACAATGGGTAAGCGTGTTCCAGGTACCAGCCACAAATAGCATGGCCGGCTTCATGATAGGCTATAATTTTTTTCTCTTCCGGAGAGATTATCTTGTTTTTCTTTTCTAATCCTCCGATCACTCTGTCTACTGCATCCTGGAAATCTTCCATTTCGACGTGTTCTTTTCCTTTCCTTGCGGCGATCAATGCTGCTTCGTTACATACGTTTGCAATGTCAGCACCGGCGAATCCCGGGGTTTGTTCCGCAAGTTTATGTATATCTACCCTTGTTGAAATTTTGATCGGTTTAAGGTGAACCTTAAAAATGTGTTCTCTTCCTTTGAGATCGGGCTTATCAATTGAAATTTGTCGATCAAACCTGCCCGGACGCAATAAGGCAGAATCCAATACATCAGGCCTGTTGGTTGCTGCGAGTACTATGATCCCTGTCTCGCCGCTAAATCCATCCATTTCTACCAGAAGCTGGTTGAGGGTACTTTCTCGTTCATCATTACTCATGATCGCATTCTTACCTCTTGCCCGTCCAATCGCATCAATCTCATCAATAAAAATAATACAAGGAGATTTTTCTCTTGCCTGTTTGAACAAATCTCTCACACGGCTGGCACCCACTCCTACAAACAATTCTACAAAGTCGGAACCCGACATGGAGAAAAACGGAACTTGCGCTTCTCCGGCCATTGCCTTGGCAAGCAACGTTTTTCCTGTACCCGGAGGTCCAACCAATAACGCCCCCTTAGGTATTTTACCTCCCAGGGAGGTGTATTTTTTGGGATTTTTAAGGAAGTCAACTATTTCCATTACCTCCACTTTGGCTTCATCGAGTCCGGCCACATCTGCAAAGGTGATATTTACTTTTGCTCCTTTATCAAACAGGGTCGCCTTCGATTTTCCAATATTGAAAATCCCCCCAGGGCCTCCTCCTCCACCTGCAGCGCCTCCCATTTTTCGCATGAGCATAATCCAAATGAGCACTATTACGAGTAAAGGAAGCAGGAAATTCAACGCAGGTCCGAACCAGGCTCCTTCTTCAACCGGAACTACCGGAACTTCAAGAGCAGGATTTTTGGCAAAAATGCTGGTGAGTCTTTTTTCGAATTCATCCACTTTTGTAACCTTAAATTCAAAATGTGGTCCTTCCGCTTTGATTGCCGGCCAGCCTTTGTTTAGTTTTTCAGTATAATAAGGTTTCTGAAGGCTTTCTTTTTTGACATAAACCCTCACAAGACTTTTATTGGTAACAATAATCAGTTTTTCAACGTCACCGGTTTCAAGCATCCTGTGACGAAATTCCAGTTCAGATTCAATGATCCGTGCATCAGGAGTAAAGGATCCGAATAACTGAAAACCTACAAGGACGGCAAAAATGATCGCCCAAACCCAATAGATGCTGAATCGGGGAGTTTTTCGCGGACCACTTCCATCATCTCTGGGCCTCAGTCGCGTGAAGTTCCGGTCAGTTTGTCTTTTATCATCTTGTGCCATATCTTCTGGGATCTCCTTGTTTTCTATTTAATGATTAGTAAGGTACAATTGTTCACTTTAACGCAGGAATGCACCCGATTTGTGTAACGTTCTGCAATTAAAATATTATAGGTAGGCATTGAAGAAGCTTATACTTTGTGTTCCTCACCTTCTGCATCACTCCACATATCTTCCAGTTTATAAAATTTTCGCGTTTCGGGTTGCATCACATGCAATACAACGTTTACATAATCTACAAGTATCCAGTGCATTCCCTGATGACCCTCATGATGGTAGGGGGATTCTTTCAAAACATCCTTAACATGAAATTCCACATAATCGGCAATAGCTTTGACCTGGGTACTACTGCTACCTTCGCATATAATGAAGAAGTCTGCAACGGCTTCGGGAATTTTTCGTAAATCAAGTGATACGATATGCTCACCCTTTTTTTCCTGGATCGCTTGAATGATAGCTTTGAAAATCTTTGAATTTTTTGTTAACCTTCCAGTACTACTGCGTTTGCGACGAGTGGTTAACATTGACAGTTTTTCCAATAATCAGAACATTTTTCGTGAATGAATATGGTTAGCGGCCTAGATTCTATTTGAATTAGTTGAATAGTTGTTGAAGCTCAATTATAGGATTCGTTATCCATTCTGAAATGATTTCCACACCATCTATTTAACGTTATTTTCGTATCGATCAAAAATAGTATTTTGTTCCCACAAACCTCTGCTCATCCTGTTATTGGCCAACCTTTTATTGTACTTCCACGGGTGGACAGCACCAACAACTATGCCATGGGCCAGGTTCATGAAGGATTGGCGAAACACGGTGCAACCTGGCTTGCCATAGATCAGACCAACGGAAAAGGTCAAAGAAGTAAACGCTGGATTACCGCTCCTGGTATGAACATACTCATGAGCATAGTTTTTGAACCAAAACTCCTGGGTATTACTAAGACGTTCGATCTATCCGCATTAGTCATTTTTAGTTGTTATCAATTTTTTAAAAAATATGCCGGACAGGAAATAACTATCAAATGGCCAAATGATCTTTACTGGCGTGACAGAAAGGCAGGCGGCATACTAATAGAAAATATTCTTCGGGGATCGGATTGGCTGTATTCTGTTGCCGGAATTGGGCTGAATATTAATCAGGAAACTTTCGATCCGCGCATAACAAACCCGGTCTCATTATACCAGATTACGGGATTCGAAAAAAATATAATTGAATTAGCCGAAGAATTGTGTGGATTTATTCAAAGAACCACCGAATTTTTGAAAAATCCGGAATTTTCGTTATTGAATGAGTTCAACCAGGCTCTTTATTGCCGCCACAAAAAAGTGCGATTAAAAAAAGGAAACATCACTTTCGAAACTACTATTATTGGAGTGAATGATTCAGGTCAACTACTTACAAGTGATGCAACTGATAGGTGTTTTGAATTTGGGGAAGTGGAATGGCTTTTGGAAGAAAAACAATAGATTTTATTTTTAAGGTTAACCTCATAGACACAGTAGGAACATAGGAATCACATAGAAGAATGTGGATGTAGCATAAGTGCAAAATAAAGAGAAGTGATGAGATTTTTTTTAAGGTTAACCACATAGACACAGTAGGAATAGAGGAATCACATAGAAGAAGGTGGATATTTTGATGAAACTTCTACCATCTTTACCAGACCTGATTTCAAGAACCGGATCGACTCCGGAAAGATCATTTCCCTTTTCCGCATGCCGGGCTTCCTCTTCAAAACTGTTACGATAATAACCTTTTCTGAGGGATTCATACAGGTAGTGCAGTATAAAACTTATAAAGCCATGCTTTCGAAATTGCTCAACATGCTTCAGTTCATGACGCAGCCATTGTTTATTACTGAATAGTTCCTGTGCTGTAGCGTTATATAAATGAATGGTTCTTCCAAAAACAATTGCAGCCGACTTCGCATTCAATTTCCATGCAGCAATCCGGGCAAAGAATGAATTTTCTTTTATTATAACTTCAAGCATTGATCCGGGTAATTAGTTTTCGCTACCACGAAACGTAAAAATATTTTTCACTATGATTCAGAGAACTTCATCCCTTTAAAGGTTTCATAGAGAGGTCTACCTTAATTTTAACCATATTCGAAATTTTATCTTTCACGATGCCGGGAATTGCAATTTTATAATCAGATAATAAAAGAGTGAAGTCGGTACTAGCAATGATCCGTCCGTTTGCTACCTGAATTGTGCCTTCAGCGTTCACTTCTTTTGTTTCTCCATGCAAAGTCAGCTTGCCTTTTACTTTTGCAGGATATGTGCCCTCTTTCGCATAATCTATATCCCGGTTATTGATAACGGCTCCCTTGAATTCTGCTTTAGGATATTTATCACTTTCAACATAATTCTCATTAAAGTGTTGTTGCATCAATGCCTTTCTGAATTCAAATCCTTTCATCATCACCGAGAATTGCAGATTACCGGTTTTTGTATCCAGCACACAAGTGACGGATTTATTCCTGCCTTCAATGTCTTCAAGTGGCGCTTTTGAATAAAAGGAAATTTTTCCATTTTTTGTAAACTGCTTTTCCTGCGCTTTCACCACAATGCAAAATATACATAAACAAAAAAATACCAAAAAGCCTTTCATGCTGTAAGTTTTAAGAACCATTTGATTAGTGGATAATGACTGATCTGTTTAAAATCACATCAGATCCAAGCATTTCATCTTTATTGTAGCCGGTACAATTTCCTTTTATTTGCACAATGCTACCCCTTAGCAAATTTAGTGTCTGTGAACGGATCATACTGTCAAGTGAACAACGTATGGAAGACAAAGAATTTGTATCTCCGATGACGATAACATAATCTTCTTTTTCTACATCTTTGATGGGACCGGTAACCGTGATCACTTTGCCAAGGTATTTTTTATTTGCCCCCGAAATGTCTTTTTCATATTCAAGTAAGAATTCAGAAGCGTTTAGATTGTATGCTGACTTCAATTGAATCATTGGCAAATTCATCCTGTTGTATTCGCGGTACACATACATCGCAATTACAGCCAGCACTATCGTCACCATTACAATCACCCGCTTTCTATTCATAATACAGTCAATTGTGGATTCTTTTTTGCTCCGGCAGAAACATTTACCTGGTATTCATACCCGGGATGTGTTCAACAGCCATACGATAAGGGTGAATCCATGGTTGCTATTGTTGTAGCAGACTTTACCACTCTTCATTAGCAAAAAGACATCCTGATACGGTTAACATTATCATAATCTGTACAAAGCGTTTTGTTTAGTCAAAAAGTAAAAACCCCGTCCGGATGAACAGGGTTTATGAAAACGCCAAACCATACGAGAAACATTGACTTTTTATGATCTGTTATATTGAATTTTTACCATTCCTTTGATTTATTCTTTCTTCCGATATTAAAAACCCGGGAAAGATTAAAGCCAAACATCACATCACCCTTTCCCCAATCATAAATTGTTTCTGTTACAAATGCTCTTTCATTCATTCCATTTGAATTTGAAAAATGGAGTTGGAAAACGTGCCCCCCGGTCTCGATATCAATTCCTATAGACAGGGGATTAAAAAGTTGTTCTTTTGGCAATCCGTTCAATAAATAAAAATAATCTACTACCAGTGCCATTCTTTTACTGAATTTATAACGTCCGCCTGCTCCGACTGCATAAATGTTCCGTTCATCATTGCGAACAATTGTATTTCTGTGGACAAACGTAGGCGTTAGCTGTAGCGTAAATCGATCTGTAAATTTCCTTCCAATAATCACCTGAGCATAGTAGGCCGTTTTATCCGCCAGGCTGACTGAATCAGGTCTGGTAGTAGTTTGAACAGTTATACCACCTACCAGCACTAACGAGACAGGAAAAGCATTCACACCTAAAGATTGTTGTACCGGACGGAATTTAAAAAACCCATCTAATTCTTTTTGAAGCGTGCTTCTTCCAATCCCGATGGTCAGGTTCTTGGTTACGCCATAATCAAAACCTAAACGCATCCTGGCTATATCAAGGCCAAACATCTCTTTCCACCCAAGATTCACGCGTCCGAATCGATGTAAAATCCTGAAATCAAGTACGCCTTTTCCAATAAACTCCATCGAATGGGCATTGATAACCCTCGAAGATTTAAAAGCATTTGTCACCAATTCTTTCGAACCGGAATCATTTGAGATCGATTTGAGCAAATCTTCGTCTTGTGCAAAACAGGAAAGCGCTAAAAATATTAATGACATAAGGGTGACTGATACTTTCATATTGGCGCTTTTTTTTCTATACGCATTTTCAGTAAGTACAGTTGCCAATTACAGAGGTAATTGTATTCTGTTGTAATATAAAATTATAAGGACCGTGCGGCCTGGATGATTTCTTCTGCATGCTGTTTATTTTTAGGTCGCAGGAATATCTTCCTGATCACCCCTTTTTCATCTATAAGAAAAGTGGTGCGATGTATTCCCATGTACGTCCTGCCATATAAATGTTTTTCACCCCAAACGCCATACTTGTTGATGATCTTGTGTTCAGAATCTGCCAATAATTCAAAAGGGAGCTTGTATTTCATAATAAACCGCTGATGTTTATCTGATTCATCAGGACTAACTCCGACAACAACCAGTCCGTTAGAAAGAAGCAGTGAATGATTATCTCTTAGATTACAAGCCTGTATAGTACATGTTGGCGTATCATCTTCCGGATAAAAATAAAGAACCACCTTTCGGCCCCTGAAGTTTTTTAATGATACACGCTCCCCGGTTTCATTCTTAGCTGTAAAAAGAGGAGCCTTATCACCTTCTTTGATCGTTATCATACAAAAATTATATAATCCTGCAGCAAGAACCCACAGCTGTAAATTTGGACCCAACCGTTTAACTATCTGGTAAACCGGATCAATTTTTCCGTCACATTTCCTGCTTCATCCTCTGCCCGGACTTTCAGTTCGTGAATTCCAGTTGGACACTTTTCATCAAATGTATATACAAAGGTTCTTCCTTTATCATTTGTAAACCTTAACCATTTTCCATCCAGTTCCGTCCGAACTTTTTTAATTCTCCCCAGGTTATCCTTGACCGTAAAAGAAATCCTTGTTGCTTTTGAAAGATTGGCACCATCGGCAAAAGCAATAGGAATAATTTGAGGTAACTCGTCATCTACCAATAGCTGGAAATTTCCAAAATCACGGAACCGCGCTGTGGCCCATCCATTTTGCCATACAGGTTTTTGAACATCTTTTTTTGAACCGGAAGTCCATTGCATTACTATCAACTGTTGTTGTTGTGCGCTGATACCGGCGTCCGGACGAATTCGAACGGTAAATGCTTCATGCAGGGGAATATAAGATGCGCCAATGGTATGGATATCAGAAACTGCCGCGGAATTGGATTTGAGTGTGGAATTATATCGTATATGATCAGAATCATACAGACATTTCTCACCAATAAAGAACTCGCAATTATTTGCTTCAAATCCATCCAGCATCAATGGGTAAAACATTTTTCCCGGTAGAACCCGGAGATCATTAGTTGAACCGGTATACTTAACCCGTGTACTTATGGTTGAGCTGTTACCTGCAACATCCTTGACGATGATCAAAATTTCGTGAAAATCTTTCTGGCTGATGTCGATCACACCATCATTTCGGAATTTGTGGTAAATGCTCTTTTGGTGGCCTGGCAGTTCCGATAAATGCTGCATATAAAAATGCGAAAGTATCCGCGTTCGATAATCGATGTGCGCATTCAGGTAACGGGTATCATTGTAGCTGATTGCATCCATGCGGAATGAAAGTATTTCCGAACCATCCAGGCTTAATGCAGATTCATAAATTCCATTAGGATTTGTTGACCCCGTATAGCTGTCAGTGGCAGAAATTGAAAAGCTTACTCGTTGATAAGGCAGTTGTATCAAAGGCAATACGGTTGTATACCTTCCTCCTGTATATTTCAACGCTACAATTTTAGGAGATTGTTCGTACAGGCTTTTTGTCCGATCGTAAATGGCAAGCCGCAGAATTTTTGGCTTCACATTGTCCTGTAGCGAAAATCCAAAAAGAAGTGGATTAATATTCATATCATCAGCGGTTCTGCGTATCTCAAAGTGAAGGTGCGGTGCCTGTGACCCGCCAGTATTCCCACTATATGCAATAAATTCTCCCTTTTTTACAGGAATAAGAGCCGGTGGTAGATCTGTAAAAAGGCTCCATGATTCTTTTTCATATTGTTGTCTTTAATATATCCATCGAGCTTAGGAGTAAAATTATTCAGGTGAGCGTATAGAGTTGTATATCCATTAGGATGATTTATATAAATAGCTCTTCCAAAACCACCTGGTTCAATTTTTACCCTGGAAATGTATCCATCTGCTGCTGCATACACAGGAAGATTTTCTCTCTTATTAGTTCGAAGATCCAATCCCATATGATAATGGTTCGATCTTAACTCTCCGAAATTCCCGCTAAGGCTTATGGGAATAGCAAGTGGGTTCCTAAAATAACCCTGTGGGTAAATGTTGTTAGAAAATTGTGAGAATACAGTGCCAGAGAAAAACAAAAAAAGCCAAAACAAAACCCCACTCATCCCTGTTGATTTTATGAGCGGCAAAGCTAAGGGTTACAGGACAGCCATTCCCTTTTCTGTAAATTTCATCCCTGATTGGGAATGAAATCGTTTTTTAAAATTCGATATAACCCACGCCTGATAAGGCTTTTGGTCAATCTGAATTTTTGTTTCCGCTAACAACCTGCTACCATACTGGTTTTGCTTCGCCCGGCATTTCTGAAAAAAAAAATTGATATGAACCTGGTATACTTAACAAAATGGTATGATTTTTTCTAAACATTAAACAGCGATTCGTGTTATCCAGGTGTCATATTAGAAGATCTTAAACGCAAAGCAATGAAGCAGGTTAATAACAGATGGATAGTTTTACTGGCTATCAGTATTGGCACCATCATCGGAATCTTCAAAGGTTCTGAAGCAAAAC
>Ga0180121_10000419_pt1 | contig 17776 bp, 22 predicted proteins | sample AntDrymUQ5402106_2_FD_129676 | JGI IMG/M metagenome (GOLD analysis project Ga0180121, IMG submission 129676) | Polar desert sand microbial communities from Dry Valleys, Antarctica - metaG UQ540 (21.06) (version 2) (version 2) | ecosystem: Environmental > Terrestrial > Soil > Desert | place...
AGAACGCTATCGCGCTCGCGGTCAGTGGACCGTTGCCGCTCATCTCCGCTCGTACCACAGCCCGCGACCAGGAGGAGAAGGAAAATCCCTCGCATGTGCATGCTCCCATCAGGAGGGTGATAGTCCCCGACCCGTCGACAATAGCCAATAGCCAATAGCCAATAGCCAATAGCCAAACGCAAAGCCGCCCGCTGGCCCCCATCGCAGCCCTGCCATAACTTGCATGGGGGGTGAGCCGTGCCACAGCCACTGCCCCCAGAACGTACCTAGTTTCGCATGGTCCGGTATACAGCGCTAACCCAAGTTGGGGTTTATGGATGCGAGCCCATCAAGGGCCTTGTGCTCCTTTTTGGCCGGCCGTAACCGGAGCCGATGGCCCAGAATTGACGGCCATTTTATTGACATTGTGGCCTCCATTTTTGCACCAGCGTACTCGCTAAGTCATTGTTCTGAAGAATGTTACATTACTCCTGCTTTCCCTTTGGCCCTGGGTACGTAGCTTGCCTTCCATACCCCTGCACGCCCTCATCGGACACCGGGCGGCCCGCAATCGGCTGTCGCAGGCGATCCGGCGTGGCAAGCTGCCACAGGTGCTGCTTCTGACCGGCGCGGCGGGGGTAGGCAAGCAAAGATTGGCACTGTGGCTGGCCCAGTTGGCGCTGTGTGAGCAGGGGGCCGAGGAGCCGTGCGGGAGCTGCCGGGCTTGCCGGCTGGTGGCCGGGCTGGGTCACCCCGACGTACACTGGTTCGTCCCGATCCCCAGGCCCAAGGCCTCCGATCCGGACAAGCAGGTTGAGGAGGCCGCCCAGTGCATCGCTCAGGTTATGAGCGACCGGCGAGCCGAGCCACTGTACCAGCCGGCAGACGGGATGGCGACCCACAGCCTGGCGAGCGTTCGGTTGCTGCTTCGCAGGGCAACCCTGACCTCGGTTGAGGGAGGCCCGCGGGTCTTCATCCTGGGTGAAGCCGAGCGGCTGATTGCCCAGGAGTCGGCCCAGGAAGCGGCCAACGCGCTCTTGAAGCTTTTGGAGGAGCCGCCCGCGAACAGCCTGTTTGTGTTGACCGCGGTCGAACCGCGCCTGCTGCTGCCGACGATGCGATCCCGGGCTGTCCCGATCAGACTGGGACGCCTAAGCGACAACGAAGTGGGCGGTTTCCTCAAAGCCCACCTGAAGCCGGCGCTGTCGTCGAAAGAGTTGGAGGAGCGCCTCGTGATGGCCGAGGGATCAATTGGCCTGGCGATACGCAACGGGGATGAGGCCGGCAAAGCGCAGCAGGCGGCACGGCAGTGGCTCGAGGCGGTGCTGTCCGGAGTCGGTCCATCGTTTGAGCGGGCGTTGAAGCAGGCGCCCTGGTCGGCCCGGGGAGAGTTTACCGCCATGCTCGACGCGTTGGCCGAAACCCTGGGCGAGGCAGCCAGAGGAACCGCAGGTCAGCCGGTGCGCCGGCCGGTTCCCCAAGCGCTACTGCGGCATCAAGGGCCCGATCCGCTGCTCAGAGCAATGGAGCACGTGGCCGACGCGCGAGAGGCGGCATGGGGAAACGTGAACCCGCAGATCCTGCTGGCGGTCCTGGGCGAAGAGCTGGCGGAGGTCCTGTGAAGCTTACGCACCTGGACGAGCGGGGCCGGGCCCGGATGGTGGATGTGGGCGACAAACCCGACTCGCCACGGACGGCGGTGGCGGAAGGAGCGGTGAGAATGTCCCGCGAAGCGTTCGACCTGGTGGCCGCCCAGGCTGTGGCCAAGGGAGACGTTCTCGCGGTGGCGGAGGTGGCCGGCACCATGGGCGCCAAGCGTGCCGGCGACTTGATCCCGCTCTGCCATCCACTGGCGCTGGATCTGGTGGAAGTTGAAGCTCGGCTGGAGCCGGAGCTGCCGGGGGTGAGGATTACGGCGGTCGCCAAGGCTACCGGGCGGACCGGAGTGGAGATGGAGGCGCTTACCGCAGTCGCGGTTGCGTGTCTGACGGTGTACGATATGGTCAAGGCAGTCGATCGAGGAATGATTATCGAGGAACTACGGCTGGTGAGCAAGACCGGGGGAACCCGGGGAGATTGGCGCCGATCCGAGTCATAACAGGACGGCCTTCTCGTACCGAAAGGGGCCTGCGCGTGTCGAGACCCAAGTACTACGACGACCCGAAGCCGATGACCGGGGAACGACTGCTCCTGCGGGGAGGTGTTTTCCTCGCGGCCGCCGTAGGCATCGGCGCGCTCGGCGGCTGGAACAAGCTGGTCCGGGCAACCGACAACGTCTCCGTGTCCATTCCGGACGTGGGGGCTGTCGCACGGCAGATGGGCAGCCTGAGCGAACAACTCGAGGCCTCCCGGGGTGAAGCGGTGGTCATCAAGCTTCAGCTCGAGCGCGCCAATGCCATCATGGAGAACTCCAGCCGTTACCAGATTCCGGCCGACCTGTCGGCCGCGATCTACGATATAGCACTCGGCGAGGGCATCGATCCTTCGCTCGGCTACCAGCTGGTGAAGATCGAGAGCGGCTTCAAGGCCAAGGCGAAGAGCAATATGGCCGCCTTCGGGTATACCCAGCTTCAGGTTGCCACGGCAAGATTCTATCAGCCCGGCATTACCCAGAAGGATCTGTACGACCGGGACACCAACCTGCGTATCGGGTTCCGGTTTCTGAACGACCTGCTGGCCAAGTTCAACTACGATGTTCACCTGGCCCTGCTGGCGTACAACCGCGGCCCCGCAAACGTGAACAAGATCCTGTCCAAGGGCGGCAATCCCGCGAATGGCTACTCCGACGCGGTGTTGAAGGGGTTCCGTCCGATCGACGCCACCGAGCCGGTGCGCTAACCGGGAATCTTGAGCGCGATGCCGGTTCGCAGGCTCTCGCGCTCCGTCAGTCCATTCGCTTCTCTGAGAGCCTGGATCGAAACGCCATAACGTTTCGCCAGGCTTTTCAGTGTCTCCCCCCGGCGCACGACGTGGGTCTTGACCCCGGCGGCTGGCGCGAGCGGCGCCACCAAAGCCGGCGCCCGTGTTTCCGGTGCCGCCACCCGGATCCGCTGCCCGGATCGGATGCGGCCACGGTTGTCCAGCGTGTTCCAGGCCAGTAGCTCCCGCTGCGTGACCCCATACTCGTCAGCGATCTGGGAGATCGTCTCGCCGCGCTGCACCCGGTGGAAAGTCCGCCGGGCGGTGCCCGCCGCCACGACCGGTTCGGCCATCCGCCGGGCGACCTTGGTGGACAGCGCTCCGCCGGTCGGGACGACGATGCGCTGCCCGATGCGAAGGCTTCGGCTTTTGACCTTCGGGTTCGACGCCATGAGCAGTGATTGGCTCACGCGGTACCGCAGTGCTATTCCGCCCAGTGTCTCTCCCCGGGCAACGAAGTGTTCCACGAATGTCACCCGCTGGCGCGGCGGAAGCTCGGCGTACGCCGCCACGGTCATCGGGCCATGGCCGACAGGCAGACGAACGACCGACCGGATTCCCGGGGGCGTCGCCAGACGCAGATACTGAGGATTGAGCTCCCGGATGGCGGCGACGGTGGTGTCGGCCAGACGCGCCAACACGTCGAGTCCGGTCATGTCGGGCACAACGATCGAATCGTACGCGAACGGCTCTTCCTTCTCGGTCCTGAAGCCGTAGCGCTCCGGCTGCTTGGCGATCAGGGCGGCGGCGATGAGCTTCGGGACGTAGTCCTTGGTTTCGCGCTTCAAGAGCCTGGTATCATACAGGCGGAAGAACGTCGCGTCGGAGTTGGTGGTGTCGTTTTCCTCATCCGGGAGTCTGCCGAGACCGCGCGATACCTTTCCCGAGCCGGCGTTGTACGCGGCGGCGGCGAGATACAGGGAGTTGAATCGCCGGTTGAGATCACGCAGGTGTTTGACTGCGGCGTCGGTGGCGCGCATGGGGTCGCGCCGCTCATCCACCCAGGAGTCGATGCGAAGGCCGTAGCCTTTGCCGGTGGCCTTCATGAACTGCCACATGCCCACCGCCTTGGCCCGGCTGGTGGCGGTGTTGGAAAAGCCGCTCTCGATCAGCGCGAGATAGACGAGGTCACCCGGGAGGTTCTCCCGTCCCAGCCGCTCGCGAATGATCGCTTCGTAGCGGGGCATGCGGTTGAGCCAGATTGCCATTCGCTGGCGGCCTCGGCCCTGGAAGAAATCGAGATAGTACTGCACCCGCGCGTGGCTGTTGAACGTCTCGACATCGATGTCCCACGTGACCGCGTCGGCCAGCGCCTCAACACCACCCGGAATGCCCTCGGGCCGATTGCCGGTGGCCACCTCGGCGCCCTCCGGCTTCGGATGCGCGTCGGCCAGTTCCTCAAGCACTGCTTCATCGGCGGCTGAGTCCGCGGCCACCTGGAGTTCGGCGGCGGTATCGGCAGCCACGAGCACCGGATCGGCTGGAGGCGCGTCGGGCGGGTCGAGGATGGTATCGGCGGCGGAACGGGGAACGGGAGCGGAGCTCTGGGTCAAACTGCGCCCTCCGCAGCCGAGGAGCAGCGCCAGAGACAGCGTAATACAGAGTCGAGATCCGGGCATAGACGGCTCCACGGTGCGACCGGGACACCTCGCACCTTCGGCAATGTTTCGGTTGGGGATTGGGCAGAAGCCCCTATTTCGACCTGCAAACCGCGGGACCAGAGGCGAACTGAGGCAAGCCGAACGGCCGTCCCCCCTAGCGCATGTACAGCCGATTCCCGAGGATCCGGTTGGTGGCATTGAGCACCGCGAGCGCGGCACCCCGGGGAGTGTCCGACTCGGTCAGGTACGACCCGACGACCCGCTGGCCGCTGCCTTCACCGTGCACCGCCAGGGAGACGATCACCACCGTTGAATCGAAGGCCCGGACACCCTTCACCCCAAGCAGCTCGAAGCTGAGCCCGCCCTGTACCGCCTGACCCAGAGCCACGACGCAGGCCTGTGCCGAGCAGCGCAGCTCGCCGGCCTGGGACGCGAGCCCCTCGCCTTCGCCGGTGAACTGCTCTGAGTCTCTCCAGGTCAGGCCGACGCGGGCCCGGCACCGGCCATTGGGCAGCCGGTCGAGAGTGAACTCGGCAAATCGGAGCCGCTCGGGAAATGGATCTGGCGTCGACATGGCGTCCTTGCGCGGGCCGGAAAAATCAGCGGGAGATGTGGCGATGCAGACGGGCAAGCCCCATGCCAGTCACCCCAACAGCTGGGTCAACAGCGTCACGAGATCGCTATTGGAAACACGCTCGGCCTGGGCAAACAGTGCGGCCTTGGACGACGACGACAGCGGATAGGTTCCCCAGACCGAGCATTGACCCGGGTCGGAGGTGCGGAAGGAGAATACCAGGTTCCAGTGGGGGGAGTCGGGCCGCCGTTCGGCGGCGATGGAGACGTTCCAGCTCCGCTCAGCGTGCTCGAGGACTCTCCACGGCATGACGGATCTCCAGCGGTGAGGAGAGGTCAGCTCCGCACGAGCGCATGGAAACGTGCCCGTAAATCTCGCGTGATCGGGCCGGCCTTTCCGGTTCCGACCAGACGGCCATCGAGCTGCCTGATGCCTACGATCTCGCTCGCGGTTCCGGTGAAGAAGGCTTCGTCCGCCGTGTACAGATCGTAGCGATTGAGCATCGTCTCCTGCACTTCGTACCCGGCATCGGTGGCGAGCTGGATCACCGCATCGCGGGTGACGCCACGAAGGATTCCGGCGTGCGGCGGGGGAGTCGTGATCTTCCTCTTCTTCACCACGAAGACATTCTGACCCGAGCCCTCGGCCACCGCGCCGGAGCTGTCGAGCATGAGTACCTCGTCGGCGCCGGCGTGGATGCCTTCCACCTTGGCCATGATGTGCGCCAGGTAGTTCAGCGACTTGACGCGGGGAGACAGCGATTCCCGCTGGGGAATCGGAGTTCCCGCCGTGATGACGTTGAGCCCGGTCTGGTAGACCTGCTCGGGCCAGAGCTTGATGGTGTCGACGATGATGATCACCGACGCCTTGGGACACTTGCGCGGATCGAGCCCCAGGTCGCCCACGCCGCGGGTTACGATATGCCGGATGTATGCCTCGGGAATACCCGACCGGCTGACCGCTTCGCGGGTGATGGCCGCCAGCTCCTTCTTCTCGATCGGGACGGTCAGCCAGATGGCCTTGGCCGAGTCGAAGAGGCGATCGAGGTGCTCCTCCAGCCGGAAGATCTTGCCGCCGTAGACGCGGATTCCTTCGAAGACCCCGTCGCCGTAGAGAAGGCCGTGATCGTACACGGAGATCATCGCGGTGCCGCGGTCGCACCATTCACCGTCGAGCCAGATTGTGGGCGTGCCGACGCTCTGGGCGGGAGTGCTGGTCTTGGTCTTGGCCGTTGCAGTCATGCTGTCGAATGTAAATCGCCAGCGACTCGCCAGCCATGGGTAGGCTCTTGCCCAGCGGTCCTGACAAGTGGGAGCTTACCCCCGCAGCTCCCCCGGCATCACCGCACTCGGGGCGCGGTTGAGACCATAGTCCGCCCGCCGGTCCGCAGATAACCTGCAAAATCGTCCGGCAGCTCGCCGTCAAGTATCCCCTGTATGGCGCGCTCGAGATCGTACTCCACCCTGACGTGTTCGACCTCCACCCCTCCGGCGCTCATGTCGAGCACCACATAGCCGGCCCGCCAATCCCCATCCTTGGGGCGGCCTACGCTACCCGTGTTCACGAAATGGATGCCACCGACCTCACGATGCCATGGAATGTGCGTGTGCCCGAAGGCGATGACGTCTCCGGGCTTCGCTCCGGCCAGCCCCGCCATCTTGACACAGAAATCGTCGGGGCGGTTTTCGGTCCAGTACAGCGTGTTGAGGGTGGGGGCGCCATGAACCAAGATCGCTCGGGGACCGGCGGTGTGACCGCCGTTCGGTAACACGTCGATGCGGAACGGGAGGCCGGCCAAGAACGCCTTCGTCTCGGGCGACACATGGCCGCGGGTCCAGCCGTAGCTGACGTGACTCAACTCCTCCTGCCTCGGGTCCTCATATCGGCAGCCACAGTGCTTGTAGTCGGTGCCGACGGTGGAGTCGTAATTGCCGGCCACCCCGGAGATCCCGGAGTCGCGTATCAGCGCCACGGTTTCGTTGGGCCAGGGTGCATATCCGACCAGATCTCCAAGGTGGTACGTGGCGGCCACTCCGGTCTGTCGCCCGATGTGCTCCAGCACAGCCTCCAGCGCGGGGAGGTTGGCGTGGATGTCGGAGATTAGCGCGTATTTCACGCCCCGGCTCCGGTGAGGCTCTTCCGCATGACGACGGCGGAGGCGGGACACGCCCCCTGGAACTCCACCGAGCTCTTGACGTCGCCGGTTACGGAATCACGGGTGACGCACGCGAAACCGAACCGGGGAAAGTAGTGCTCGGCGGTGGTGGTCAGCAGAAACACGTCCGCTATGCCGTGCTGCCGAGCCTGGTCCAGCGCGTGATCGATCAGACTCCGGCCCACACCCGTGCCTCTCCAGTCATCGCCGACAACGACCGAGCGCAGCAGGACGGATGCCCCATAGACCTCCAGTCCTGCCGCGCCCACCAGGGTGCCCTGATTGTCGGCGACGTAGAACTGGGAGAAGGCTTCCGCCACACCGGCCGCGGGCAGGTCAGCCTGGCGGAGCAGCGCCAGGACCTCGGGAAGATCGGCGGGCCGTGCCTCACGCAGCTCCAGGCGATCGCAACTTTTTTTCCCAGCCATAGTCACCTCCGTCCCTATTGGGGCTTTCGGGCGCGCACGAAGGCGCCCATGACGCAACCGCTCACTTCACGGGCGAGCACTTCGCTCTCCACTCCGGAGCCGGCCAGGAACGCCTTGGCATCCTCGAATTCATAGATCCGGGTCGGCTCGATGCCGACCTCCTCGAAACCGGCCTCGATGAGGTTCTGGACATACTGCTGCTCGGTGAGCGCTCCCGCCACGCATCCCACCCACAGCTCCATGCTGCGCCTGACCTGCGCCGGCACCTCACCCCGGATGACCACGTCCGATACGGCGAACCGTCCGCCGGGCTTCAGCACCCGGAATGCCTCTGCGATCGTCCGGCTCTTGTCGGTTGAAAGATTGATGACGCAATTGGAGATGATGACGTCCACCGAGTTGTCCGGGAGCGGGATGGACTCGATCTCGCCCTTGAGGAACTCAACGTTCTCCACGCCGGCCCGGTGTTGGTTTTCCCGCGCCAGGGCCAACATTTCATCGGTCATGTCCAGGCCGTAGGCCTTGCCCGAGGGGCCGACCCGAGCCGCGGACAGGAGTACGTCAATGCCACCACCGGAGCCCAGGTCCAGCACCGTTTCTCCCTGCTTCAGCTCAGTCAACGCGGTGGGATTTCCGCATCCGAGCGAGGCGAGCACCGCCGCCTCGGGCAGAGTCGCCGTCTCGGCAGCGCTGTAGAGGTTTGAGGTGATGGGATCATCCGAGCCGCCGCAGCAGGTGGTCGAGCAGCAGGAGCTCTTCTCGCCCGAGGTCACGCGCAGGGCCGCCTGGCCGTAGCGCTCGCGAACCGTGGCCTTCACGTCGTTTGTCATGGCACCCTCCAGTGATCAAGTTTCGTTGATATATCTGTGAAAAAAACTAGCAACAGCCGCTCTTGATCTCAGCCGGTGAGGGAGCGGAAGCCAGGGCGTCGATAACCTCCGCGATCTCCGACAGCGTTTCAGGGTTGAGCGTGTAATACATCCAGCGGCCCTCGCGCCGATCGGCCACCAACCCCGCTTCTTTCAGGACCTTGAGGTGGAACGACAGCCGGGACTGGGCCGCATCGAGCGCATCGGTCATGTCGCACACGCAGCGCTCGCCGAAGCGGAGACGCTGAAGAATCGACAAGCGGGTGCCATCGGAAAGCGCATGAAACAGCCGGACTGCACGCTCGGTGTCGGGTTTGATTTGGGTGGCCATGAGGCTAATATATCAAATACGGTTGATATATCAAGGGAAGCTTTCCCGGCAGCGCATATGCCGCGTGGTGGTAACTTGAGGGGTAATTGCGGAAGCACTGGTAGCCCCCTCAGTAACGAGAAGGTTATGGCCAATCGCTGCCCTCACATTGCCCAGATCCGGCCAGTAGAGCCTACACCCCACAGGGATGCGAGGAGTGCCTGCGGACCGGCAGCCGCTGGGTCCACCTCCGTCTGTGCCTGAGTTGCGGCCACGTAGGTTGTTGTGACAGTTCGCCCGGTAAACACGCCACCAAGCACTTTCATGCGACGAGCCATCCTATGGTCCGGAGCTTCGAACCGGGCGAGGACTGGGCCTGGTGTTACCTGGATCAGCTGTTCCTGGAGCCGGCCCCGGTTGCTCGCTGACCTATGAATGACGATTGGCCGGAAATTCCGCTGGCAGCGTGGCGTGATACCTACGCCACGCTGCACATGTGGACCCAGATCGTCGGCAAGACCCGCCTCGCTTTGGCACCGCCGGAGAACCACTGGTGGCAGGTCGCTCAGTACATCACCTCACGGGGACTCACGACCTCACCCATTCCGTACGGCCAGCGCACCTTCGAGGTCGAGTTCGACTTCATGAACCACAAGCTGCGGGTCACCACGAGCGATGGCGGCGAAGCTGCCCTCCCGCTCGCCCCGCGATCGGTCGCCGATTTCTACCGGGAGTACACCCAGTTGCTACAGTCGCTGGGCCTGGATGTGAAAATCTGGCCCGTGCCAGTGGAGGTCGAGAACTCGATCCGCTTTCCCGACGACCGGACCCATGCATCGTACGATGCGGAATGGGCCAGCCGCGTGTGGCGCGCGATGGTGCAGGCGGACCGGGTGCTCAAGCGCTTTCGCGGTCGCTATCTGGGCAAGGCGAGCCCGGTGCACTTCTTCTGGGGCAGCTTCGATCTGGCCGCGACCCGCTTTTCGGGGCGCCGGGCTCCACCGCATCCGGGTGGCGCTCCCAATCTGGGCAACTGGGTCATGCAGGAGGCCTACTCCCACGAGTGCAGCAGTGCCGGCTTCTGGCCTGGCGGCGGTCCGATTCCCGAGCCGGTGTTCTATGCCTATGCCTATCCGGAACCCGAGGGCTTCCGAAGGTACCCGGTGGAGCCGGCCGCAGCACGCTACGACGAGACGATGCGGGAGTTCGTGCTTCCGTACGAAGCGGTACGCGCCTCCGCCACACCCGACGAAACCCTGCTCGAATTTCTCCAGACCACCTACGCCGCGGCCGCGGACCTGTCTCATTGGGATCGGCAGGCTCTGGAGCGGACCGGCGGCTGAACCAAAGCGCGGCGGTATGTGTTATCAGACTAAGTCAGCGACCATGGCCGGCGAGCCGTAACCTAGAACGCCAAGGGAGTGCCATAGATGACCTATCCTGCCGCAGTCCCCATTCCCCCCTCGCGCCTGGCGGCGGCGTTGCTTGTCCTGCGACTGGTAGTCGGCACCATTTTTATGGTCCACGGTGCTCAGAAAATCTTCACCTTTGGCTTTGCCGGGGTGGCCGGCGCCTTCGGTCAGATGGGCATTCCGTTGCCTGGCATTCTTGGTCCCGCGGTGGCGCTGCTCGAGTTCTTCGGAGGCATCGCACTCATCCTGGGACTGCTCACCCGCCCCATCGCGCTGCTGTTGGCCGTGGTCATGCTCGGCGCCATACTCTTTGTTCACCTGAAGAGCGGCTTTTTCATGCCCAACGGTATCGAGTTCGCGCTGTCGCTGCTGGGCGCTTCGCTGGCGCTGGCCCTTGCCGGTCCCGGGGAATACTCGCTGGATTGGGCGCTCGCCCGCCGGAAAGCGGAGACACGACGTGGCACTCGATAGTACCATCACCGGCCTGCATCACATCACCGTGATTGCGGGTGACGCTCAGGAAAATCTGGACTTCTACGCCGGGGTCCTGGGCATGCGGCTGGTGAAGAAGACAGTCAATCAGGATGTGCCTGGCACCTACCATCTGTTCTACGCCGATGGTGTGGCGCACGCCGGAACTGATCTGACATTCTTTCCCTGGCCGGACATGGCGCCAGGCCGGATCGGTGTTGGCCTCACGGTTGAAGTGGCACTGGCTGTCCCAGCCGGCAGCCTGGCCTATTGGTCCGACCGCCTGACGAACCACGGTATTGAGTCGGGACCGGTGGCAGTACGCTTCGGCGAAGGCGTGCTCAGCTTTACCGATCCCCACGGGCTTCATCTCGTGCTGGTGGAAACAGGTGATCCCCGCGAGTTCACGCCCTGGGAAAAGAGTCCGGTTCCGGAATCGAGGCAGGTGCGCGGTCTCCACGGGGTGCGGCTGCTGGAACGAAACTCGGCTCCCACGGTGGAGTTTCTCACCAGTGCGCTGGGCTTCGAGGAAGTCGGTCAGGAGGATGGCTGGCGCCGGTTTGCGCTCCCCGGCGGCCGTTCGGGACGGGTGCTGGACATCAAAGAAGCCCCCGCGGAGCGGCAAGGCACCTGGGGCACCGGCAGCGTGCACCACATCGCGTGGCGGGTTCCGGACGATGCGACGGAGTTGGCGGTGCAGCAACGGCTTCACGCCGCGGGGCGGCACCCGACGCCGGTGATCGATCGCTTCTGGTTCAAGTCGGTGTACTTCAAGGAGCCGGGAGGCTCCTTGTTCGAGGTTGCCACCGACGGGCCCGGCTTCGGGGTCGATGAGACACTGGAAGAACTGGGGGGACGGCTGGTTCTGCCACCCTGGCTCGAGCCGCAACGGTCCGCCATCGAATCCAGCCTGCCGCAGTTGCGGGAGCCTGAAGCAGCCACCCAGGTGTCCGGGAACTAGGTCCGTGAAAGGGCCACACCAGAAACAGCCAGTCCGGACCAGCGGCGCCCCGTTGAGCCAGGCTCGTGGCGCCGTGATAATGCTTCATGGTCGCGGCGCCACCGCTGAGAGCATCCTCACTTTGGCCCCGTCGCTGGGTATGCCCGACCTTGCGTACCTGGCGCCGCAGGCCGGCGGGAACAGCTGGTGGCCGCAGAGCTTTCTGGCCCCAATTTCCAGCAACGAGCCCGGCATCTCATCCGCCATGCAGGCGGTGGAAGAGGTGCTAGCGAGAGTTGTCGAGGGCGGCATTGCCCTCGAACGAACCGCGCTCCTCGGTTTTTCCCAGGGCGCCTGCCTGGCAACCGAGTTCGTCGCGCGTCACGCGCGCCGCTATGGAGGAGTGGCCGGCTTGAGCGGGGGGCTGATTGGACCCGATGGAACCCGGCGAGACTACGCCGGTTCACTGGAGGGCACGCCGGTGTTCCTCGGCTGCAGCGACATCGACCCTCACATTCCGGCTGAGCGAGTCCGGCTGACCGCCTCACTACTGGAGGGGCTCGGTGGGGTGGTGACGATGCGGCTCTACCGGGGAATGGGTCATACGATCAACGAGGACGAGCTGGAGGCTGTCCGGGCAATGCTCCAGCTTCGGCCAAGTCTTACCGAAGGTCCTACAGGTGAAGAAGATTACGCGCCACGGCGGTGAGGTCGTCGGGCAGAAAGGGTTTCTTGAGGAGAGGTCCCGGCACATCGGTGTGACTGCCGGATACGAAGAGCACCGGCGGCGACGAGGGCCGCTCCGCCAACCGGGCCGCTAGGTCTTTCCCGCTCATACCGGGCATACGAACATCCGTAATGACAAGCTGGACGCTTCCGGTTCCGCCCGCGTCCAGCATCGATAGAGCCGCCGGCCCGTTCTCGGCCTCGAGCACAGCGTAGCCCTGGTCCTCCAGGACCCGCGCCATGTAGAGCCGGACAAATGCTTCATCGTCTACCACCAGCACCGTAGGAACCTGAGCACTTCCCGTCATGGACAGCTCTTTCTGCAGGAGAACTCCCGCAAGCCTACGCTGGTCGTGTAACGTCGAGATATCGGTACGGTCTCCACTCGAATGCGCACACCGTCTGACGCCAACGGAGGCCCTGCGTTAAGCGGACCGACCCTACCTGATCAGCGGGAGCAGCAGTCGGACGAGGGTCACAATGACGACGATTCCGGCCAGGTCTAACACCAGACCGTGGCGCATCATCTGCCTGAGAGGGATGTATCCCGACCCGTACACGATTGCATTGCAAGGCGTGGAGACCGGGAGCATGAAGCCGAGACTGGCAGCCAACGTGGCGCCGAGGGCGGGCTCCACCGGGTCGAGGCCGGCCGCCTGGGCGATGGAGATGACTACGGGGACCACCATGTTGGCGGCCGCCGTGTTCGAGGTGGTCTCCGAGAGAACCACCGCCACGACAACCGAGGCCACCAGCATTCCGAGGCTTCCCTCGATCGGCAGCACACCGGTGAGCCCCCGCCCCATCGCCTCCGCCAGCCCGGTCTGAAACGACAGCACTCCCAGGGCAAAGCCGCCGCCATACAGCAGCACCACGCCCCAATCGATCTGCACCGCGTCCTGCCAGGTGATGGCAGGACCATCCTCACCGGGCAGGACGAAGAGCAGCAGGGCTCCCAGCAGTGCGGCCACACCTTCAGGCACCCGTCGGAGCAGCACCTGATACGCGGGGCTGTGTTCGCCGACGGTCAGCGCCACCAGACCAGGCAGTATCCAGAGCAGCACTGTGACGCCGAAGGCGAACGCAACCGAGCGCTGGCCCCTGGTCCAGGGACCGAGGCGCTCCTGCTCCTGCCGTATGAGCTGCACCCCTGCCGGCAGCTCGCGCACGCCCGCCGGGGCGACCGCGTTCAGGTAGAGGTAGAGCAGCCCGAAGAGCACCAACACAATGGGAACGCCGACCAGCATCCAGCTGAAGAAGGGAATGTCGACTCCGAGCTGAGCACGAATGAAACCCAAGCCGATCACGTTTGGCGGGGTGCCGACCGGGGTTGCCAGGCCCCCGATGGAGGCAGCGAACGACGTCATCAGCATGAGCGCGGTGGCGTACGCGGGGGCGATGCTGGCTTGCGCTCCGGGGGCTCGGAGGGCCGCCAGGATCGACAGACCGATCCCGAACATCATGGCCGTTGTAGCGGTATTGGAAATCCAGGCGGAGATGGACGCCGTCACCACGCCGAATGCGAACAGGATTCGGCTGGGACGGGCGCCCACCCACGGCAGCGACAGCACCGCATAGGCCACCCGGCGATCGAGCCCGTGCAGGAAGATGGCGCGCGCCAGAATGAACGCCCCGATGAACAGAAACATCAGGGGATCGGCAAAGGGCGCGAACACCTCCTTGGCCGGAGCTACCTGGAGTACCACGCAAAGCGCTGCCCCGAGCAGCGCCGTCGCCGGGAGCGGCAGTGCCTCGGTAACCCAAAGCATGACCACCGCGCCCAGAACCGCAGCCAACCGGTGCGCCGCCGGGGCGAGGCCGCCGAGGGGAAGGAGAAGCAGGAGGACAAAGACGGCCGGAGCGAGCGTTGCCCCGATACGCCGGCGCATCTAGTTGCCGGCCGAGAAGAATGAGTCCGCCGACACGGGGCGGGGCAAATGGACCGGCGGAAGCCCCGTCTCAATCTGAGCCCGGTCGGGCTCGTACTGGGGTGGCAACATCAGCCGCTCGCCCAGTCGCTCGACCGGCTCATCGATCGCGAATCCGGGAGGGTTCGTCGCCAGTTCGTAAAGCACACCCCCCGGCTCGCGGAAGTACACCGAATGGAAATAGTTCCGGTCGATCACCGGGGTCGGATCGAGACCGGCGGCTCGGATCCGTGCCCGAAGGGCCAACTGTGCGGCATCGTCCGGCACCCTCCACGCCACATGATGCACCGTGCCGGCGCCGCTCACACCCTGAACGAAGCCACCGGTGGCTCGAACCTGCACGATCGTCCCCGGCCCTCCGTCTCCGATCGACAGCCTCCGGAGCGACCCCTCCTCTCCCACCGCGCGGAAGCCGAGCGTGTCGACCAGCACCTGCGTGGTCTCCTCCTCCTGCTTGAGGATGCTTCCCGGGTTCCCGACCTCGTCGCCGAAATAGAAATGGTAGGTCGCGGGATCGTCGAAGTTGACCGTCCGCTTCACCAGGCGGAGGCCAAGGACGCCGGCGTAGAAGTCGAGGCACGCTGGGGGTCGCTTGCGATTGCGGTGATATGGTGGATGCCGCCGATGCCCGCCATGGTCAGTCCGTTACCCCCGCTTCCGCCGGGAGCCGATTCGAGTAATTTGTAGGCGACAAGGCTGTTTCTCTGCCCCTAACTGCCTTCCTCGTGGGGAGGGCTCCCGGCCGCCTGTGCGGCCCTGGAGCTGTCATGCCCGCGAGGTCCCGCCCCACTCGGTCCGATTTGCGCCTGTCCAGCGGGCTCCCGCAGATCGAGCCGATTGTTCTCTCGAGCCGAGCCGATGCGTTCGATCACCCCGACTGGCTGTTCGAGCCCAAGTATGATGGCTTTCGGGGTATCCTGTATGCCTCGGACGTGGGCTGTCAGATACGCTCCCGGCGCGATTTCCAGTTCGACCGGTTCGACGACCTCTGCCACCGGATTGCCAGCGTGCTCAGTAAGCGCGACGCGATCGTGGATGGCGAAGTGGTGGCCCTGAACCGCCAGGGGAAACCGGTGTTTCGGGATCTGCTTCGAGGCCAGGGGTTCATCGCCTTTGCCGCGTTCGATCTGCTCTGGCTCGACGGGACCGACCTCCGGCGCCGGCCCCTGGCGGAACGAAAGAGTCTGCTGGGTGACCTGCTGCCGGAGGACACCGGACCGTTGTACAAGATTCTGACCCTGGAGGAGCATGGCCGGGCCCTGTTCAGCGCCATCAAGAAGATGGATCTCGAAGGCATCGTGGCCAAGCGCAAGACCGATCCGTACGCCTCCGGCACGCAGTGGTACAAGATCAAGAATGCAGGCTACAGCCAGGGCGAAGGGCGGGTGGATCTGTTCCGCCCCCGGGAGCGGCGACGGGCCGAGCGCATCAGGAGCGAGTAATCAGCCGATGCCGGTTTCATCGTGCGCACTGTCGACCGGCTTCGACTCGGGCGACCCGCGCTGCCGCAGGAAGATCGAAAAGACGACCATGGCGGCAATGGCCAGAAACTCGCTCTGCCAGTTCTGCAACGACTCGAACCAGAACCGCGAGGTGCCGGCATACTGAATCGATGAGAGGTGTTCCGGTTGGCCGTGCGCCGACTGCTCTTCGTTGTAGACTCGCGCTCCCGCCACGGCGTGCATGGCTACGCTGACCAGGAAGAACAGCAGGAAGGCAAGCGAGAGGGAGTTTTCATAGAGCTTGAGAATCATTCCGCCGCGGCGCACGGGCCCGGGGGCCTGGTGCCCCTTGTTACTCTTTCGGGGATCACGGTCTACCGGCTCGGTCTCGTCAGGATCCTTCGACTCGGACGAGCCCTTCTGAAAGAGGAATGCAGTCAGGACCACGTAACCGAACATCTGGAAGAACTCGCTCTCCCAGTTTTCCGCTGTCGCCTCCCAGAAGTGCGCGCTCGTCAGGTAACTCAAATACCCTATCTGCGCCTGTCCATGTTCCTGCTGATCGCTGTTGTACTCTCGATGGCCCACCATGCTCTGGCCCCACCAGAAGACCAGGAACAGCGATACCAGAACGATCGACAAGCCGTTGTTGCGGAGTGTTCGGCGCATAGGGGCTCGGGTCCGTCCGGGGAAGGTCATCAAGGCGAAACCAACATACCTTCCAGCCGCGTTTTTGGGCGAGCCCACCCTCCGGAGGCTAGCGTTTGATCATCGAGGCGAGATCCTTCCACACCTTCCGCAGCAGCTTCCGGGTGCTCTTGTGGCTCAACAGCTCGAGCGCCTCGTCGAGGGGGCACCAGCGCCGAGCTCGTCCATCCTCCGGCGGTCCTGCCTCCCGGGTGAACATCGCGAGGAAGTAGTCCACTCGTGCCTTGGCGCCCAAGAATCCGTACTCGAGTACCCCGGCCGGTCCGATCAGTCTGCCGGTCACGCCGGCTTCCTCCAGCGCCTCACGCAGCGCCGCGGCTTCCGGCGTCTCTCCCTTTTCAATGTGACCCTTGGGAAAGATCCAATTCCGCCGGTTCCGTTTGGCGGTGACCAGCAGAACCCTCGGTTCTTTGCCGTCGACCCGGATGAGGATGGCACCGCTCTGGCGTATTATGGGCATGGAATGCTGCGGCTAAGATGAAAGCCCCCGCCGGGGACGCGCGAGGGCTTTGATTGCGTCAGCCATAGGATCGGTTATGCCTGTCGGGTAGATGCCCCTGAGCCTGCCCCTGCTCCGTCATCCTGCTGCCCGTTCACGGCTTCCTTCACCCGCTCGGCGACTTTCCGGCTCAGCTTACCGGCCACCTTCAGCGCGGCGCCTCCAGCCGCGGCCACCGCCGCGGTCTCCAGTCCCTGTTTGACCCCAGCGCTACCGCGCTTGACCAGCATCTTCCTGGCCGGCTTGGCGCCAGCCACTTTGCGGGCCCGGCGGCGTGCCTGGCCGGGACCGATGTCCGGGTGCATGGTGAGGAGTTGGGCGATCGCCGTGGCGATGAGCCGCTTGTACTGCTTCTTGGACAGGCGGCTCTGTACCGTCTTCAGGCCGGCTACAAGAGTTCCCATCCCGACCTGCGCGAGTTGATCCTTGACCTTGGCCATCCGATACCTCCATTACCTCTGGCTGACTCCGAGATTGATTGCGCTTCCAAGATTGTCGTTGACCGCGGGCGCCGGGGCTAACACCGGTATAGCCTCGGCGGGTTCGCCCGGCGGACTCCGAAGAGACTTGCCGATTTCATCTGCGCGGGTGAGCACCCGATCGGCCAGCTCACCGCCCAGGAGTCCGAAGAACTGGTCGAATGCTGCGCCGGCCTGTTCTGCCGCCAAGCGCTCCATGGTCGCCAGGCCGGGGCTGAGCTTCGGAGTCACCTCGCCGCCGCTCGTGGCCAGGCCCGCACGCGCGGAGGCGATCGCGTCGGACAAAACGTGCATATCATGATGCTCGCCGAGCAGGTCTTGCGCCAGCTTGAGCCG